>Ga0272443_10001384_pt1 | contig 35758 bp, 27 predicted proteins | sample SSMAcet12_FD_193581 | JGI IMG/M metagenome (GOLD analysis project Ga0272443, IMG submission 193581) | Marine sediment archaeal communities from Little Sippewissett salt marsh, Falmouth, MA, United States - SSM-Acet-12 | ecosystem: Environmental > Aquatic > Marine > Wetlands > Sediment ... | reverse complement strand
GGTCTCCTGATCCACTTCATGCTTTTCATGGGGACGGAACGCGATGGCGTCCACCGGGCACTGCTGTGCGCACAGCGTGCACCCGATGCAGTCGTCGGTGATCTCATAGCGGATCAGCTCCTTGCACCTGCCTGCCGGGCATTCCCCCCTGATGTGCGCTTCGTATTCCTCCCTGAAGTATTTCAGCGTGGAGAGGACGGGATTGGGTGCCGTGCGGCAGAGTCCGCACAGGCTCCCTTTCTTTGTCCACAAGGCCAGCTGCTCCAGGTTCTCCAGGTCCTTATCGGTTCCTTTTCCGGCTGTGATCTTTTCCAGGATCTCCAGCATCCGCTTGGTGCCGATCCGCCCGAAGCTGCATTTGCCGCAGGCTTCCTGCTGGGTGAAGGTGAGAAAGTACCGGGCGATGTCCACCATGCAGTCGGCATCGTCCAGGACTACCAGTCCCCCGCTCCCCATCATGGCCCCCGCTTCGTGCAGGGATTCGAAATCGATCTTCGTATCGGCCTTCCATGCGGGCACGCACCCTCCCGAAGGTCCCCCGATCTGCACTGCTTTGAACTTCCTTCCGCCGGCCACACCGCCCCCGATCTCCTCCACCACCTCCCGGATGGTCATGCCCATGGGCACCTCGATGAGCCCTCCCCTGGCCACCTTCCCGGCCAGGGCAAACACCTTGGTCCCCCGCGACTGGTCCGTACCGGTCCGGCTGAACGCCTCGGGAGAATTTTTCAGAATGTACGCGATCTGTGCAAAGGTTTCCGTGTTGTTTACCAGGGTAGGCTTCCCCCACAGCCCCTTCACCGCCGGAAAGGGGGGGCGCACCCTGGGAAACCCCCTTCTCCCCTCGATGGATTCCATCAGGGCGGTCTCTTCCCCGCAGACAAAGGCGCCCGCCCCCTGGTAGATTGAAAGCTCGAAATCGAATCCGCTGCCCAGGATGTTCTTCCCCACAAAGCCCCGCTCCCGGCACATCCGGATGGCCTGCTGCACCCGGCTGACGGCCAGCGGGTATTCGGCCCTGATATAAAAGATGCCCTCGGAGGCTCCCGTGGCATATCCGGCAGCGAGCATCCCCTCGATGATCCGGTAGGGATAAGATTCCAGGAGCATGCGGTCCATGAATGCCCCGGGATCGCCCTCGTCGCCGTTGCAGATCACATATTTGATTTCGCTTTCCTGGGCAGCCACCAGCTTCCATTTCTGTCCCGTGGGGAAGCCGGCCCCGCCCCTTCCGCGCATCCCGCTTTCCATGATCTCCTGCACCACCTGACCGGGCGATTTTTCCCTAAGCGCCCGGGTGAGTCCCCTGAAACCATTCCGCTCCATATATTCGTCGATGTCCGTCGGGTTGATGACCCCCCTGAATTCGGTGGCCATGGGAACCTGTCTCCCCAGGAAGGAAGAGACGTGCTTTTCCCTGATATCCAGGGAATATCGTTCCACGCCCGACCAGCGGCCGTCGTCCCTGATATCCTCAAGTACCTGCAGGGCCCGGTGGGTGAGCCTCCTAAAGAAGTTCCGGGCATGAAAATGATGCTCCACGATCTGCTCCACATCGGCGGCCTTCACCCTGGAATACAGCACCGGTTCTCCTTCCACCGGGACGACCTCCACCAGGGGGACCTGGTGGCACATTCCCACGCAGCCCACATGTTTCAGCTTCACGTTCAGCCCCTTCCTGTCGATGGTCTCCTTCACCGCGTTCCGGATCTCGTCGCTCCCGCTGGCCACGCAGCACGACCCCAGGCCGATCCGGATCTCTCCCTGGATCTCCCTGCCTTCCGCATGCCTGAACCGCCGCTGACCGCCCTGGTCCTTCTGGCCCTCGAAATCCGAAAGCACATTGCCCACCCCGGCGGTGGTCACATGCCCGTATGTGATCCGGTCGATCTGGACCACCGGCGCCAGGGTACAGCAGCCCAGGCAGTTTACCTTCTCGACGGTATAACTTCCCGACGGGGTGGTATCCTCTTTTCCCTCCAGGCCGAGCTCCCGTTTGAAGGCGTCGTATACCTGTTCGGAGCCTTTCACATGGCATGCGGTTCCCACGCACACCCTGATCATGTGGGCCCCGGCGGGTTTGAAGCGGAACTGGGAGTAGAAGCTGGCCACGCCCACGATCTGCCCGGGGGTGATCTCGGTGATCTCGCACACCCTCTTAAGCGCCTCATCGGGAAGGTAGTTGTACTTCCCCTGGATGGCCTGGAGGATGGGGATCACCGCACCCTTGTGGCTGCCCAGTGCCTGTACGATCCCGTCTATGTCTTCCCTTTCAAACTGCATATGTTTGTCTTTGTTCCCTGATCCTTTCCTGGTATGCACCGGTCGATTTTATTCCCCGATGCAGTAAAGGTGGTTTACCCCCCTCAGGTAGATCGTCCCGTCGGCAAAGGCCGGCACTGCATAGGCATCCTCCCCCAGCGGAGATTCGGCAATGAGGGTCCCCGTGCGGTCCGCCTTCAGGATATGGGTCACTCCGTCCATATCCGTAATATATACTTTCCCTTCGGCGATCATGGGAGATGAGTAAAACCCGTCGCCGAACTCCTTCTCCCACACCTTCTCACCTGTCTTCGCGTCGTAGCAGACCAGCACCCCGTAACTGGTGGCCAGGTACAGCAGTCCCCCGTGAGCCACCGGGCTTGCCGCTTCGGAGAGGTATTCGTCGTCCTCCCAGACAAAGGCCGGGTCCGGTTTCGGTTCCACAGCCACCAGCCTGGCGTATTCATTATTCGCGAAGACGAGTCCCCCGTCAAACGCCACCGACGGACCCACCTCCCCCATCATGGCCTCCACCTTCCACAGCTCGCGTCCCGTCTCCAGGTCATTGCCCATCACATAGGGATCGGAGGTGGTGACGATCTGGATCCGTCCGTCTGTCTCGATCAGCACGGGGGAGGCCCATGAAATGTGCACCGGCCGGGTCACATCCCAGATGGTTTGTCCGGTGGCGGTGTTCAGGGCCAGCAACCTGCCCCTGGCATTGGTGTCATACTGGATCACCAGGAAATTTTTCCAGACCTGCAGGGAGGAGGAGTGCCCGTAATGGTTGTCCGGCACCCCCAGGTTCCTGGCCCATACCCTGTTGCCCTCCAGGTCGAAAGCGATCACATCGCCCGTGGCAAAGATGGCATAGACCCGGTGTCCGTCCACCGCCAGTGTGGGTGCGGCCAGTCCCGTGTCGTCCGTCACCCGCGGCATGGAGGAGGGCGAACCGGGGATGTTGTCCGCTTTCCGCTCCCACAGCAGTTGTCCGCTGTGCCGGTTGTAGCAGGCCACCACCCTGGCCGTTTCATCCGCCCCGGAAATAAAGAGCCGGTCGCCCCAGAAAACCGGCGAGTTGAAACCGGGTTTGGAGAAGGCCACCTTCCATTTGACATTTTCGCCCGTGGAGCCGTTCCAGCTGACAGGGATCCTGTTGTGAAAGGAGACCCCCTGCCCGAAAAATCCCCTGAATGTGGCCTGGTTCTGTTTGAACGCCTCTTTCCCGTAATAGGCGGGCGAGGCAGCAGCCGCTCCGGCTTCCCCGGCTTTCCCGGCTTCCCCCGCTTCCCGGGAAGACGTGCCCGGGGCGGCGGCGGATTCGGTATCGGCCGGGATTCCGCCGGTCCCCTCCTCCCCCCCTGCAGCTGGGCCGGAGTCTCCGGTTCCGTCCCCGGCCACTCGCCCTTCAGCTGTTGAACCGGTATCGGACGGTTCCGCTCCGGACGGGAACACCCGGATCATTTCCACCCCTTCCTCTCCGGCAGCCAGTGTTTCAGCCACCGCCTGGTCCCGGTAATCATCCAGGTAATCATTGCTCATGAAAGAGGCCACCAGCGCCAGACCCAGGATGAGTCCGCCCCCGAGGAGCAGCCAGTACTGCGCATTGGCCCTGGCCCTCAGCAATTCTTCGGTGACCTCTCCCGGCTGTTCGATGCGCGCACGCAGATCGGTGTAGACCTTCAGCGAAAGGGCCAGGACGACGCCCCCCAGCAGCAGCAGCCAGGTGCCTGTCCGCACCTGCCACCGGCTCGTGAAATATGCCTTTCTGGCCAGCAGGTCGAAATTCCGGATCTCCCTTTTCAGCTCGTCATTGTTGGGCTCCTGTCCCAGTCTTTCGATCAGCGCCTCCATGGCGGCACTCTCCAGGGGCTCGTTCTGCTTCATGTGCCAGAAATTGAGCAGCAGCAGCAGCGCCACCACCCCGCAGAAAATGCCCGAAACCAGGGCCGCCCTGTATGCGATTTTTATCTTCGTCTCCCGGTCCATGATCTTATCTTATTTAACATCCTAACGACTCTCGACTAACGACTCTCGACTAACGACTCTCGACTAACGACTCTCGACTAACGACTCCCGACTCCCGACTACCTTTTGTCCACCGGACAAAACTCCATACACCTCCCGCAGCTGAAACAGTCCCCCCGGTGCGGCTCGTAGTCCTCCCTTTTCCGGAAGACCACCTGGTTCAGCAGGAATACCCCCAGGGCGAGCCCGATAAAACCTCCCATGGCCATGCTTCCTTTCCGGAACCTGCCGCGGATCACAGAAGCCTCCTCCACCAGCTGGGTGAAGGATTTCCCGGACTGCAGGAATGTCTGGATATCCAGGTTGTCCGGATCATCCTTCAGTTCCGGGTGACTGATCATCAGTTCGGCAAGGGCCACATCCGGGTGGGCCTTGCTCAGGAAAATATGCGACCTGGATCCGATCCAGCCGCCCAGCAGGGTGAGCAGGGGGATCAGGGCCAGGTACAGGATGAATCTCCCCAGGTTCTTCCTGGAAACCTCAGGAGTTCTGTATTCTTTTTCAACCGGCTGCTCGATGGCGTCGAACGGACAGGAGTCCTTGCAGAGTTTGCACCGGATGCATTCGGCGGGAGTGATGCTCAGGTGCCATTTTGAGAAACGGGACATCCAGCTCAGGATCAGTCCGTAAGGACAGAACACACGGCAATAGGGCCGTGCGAAGAACATCCCCAGCAGCAGGAAAAGGATCCCCAGAAAGATCATTAAAAACTTCCCGTCCATGCGGAAGATCCCCACAAAGGGATCATAGCGGCAGATGATGAAGTCGGTGCCCGTGGCCGCGAACAGCACGGCCAGTCCCAGGTAAACCACCGGGATGAACCCCAGGACCTTCCTGATCCAGCTGGGAAGGGACACCGGCCGGATCACCAGCAGGTCCTGGATGATCCCCAGGGGACAGGCTGCACCGCAGAAGATCCTACCGAACAGCAGGGCGAAGAAGAGCGGGAGCAGGAAGAAGGCGAGCACGGTAAATGAGATGGCATAGGCCGGATCGAAAATGGCCAGGGCCACATTCTGGATGGCCCCGATGGGACAAATGCAGCCGTTGCGGTAAAAGCCGAAATATACCAGGGAAAAGACGGACAGCCAGAGGATCCCGGTGCGGGAACGCTTCCGCAGGGCAAGCCATGCACCCAGGGAGAGCACCGCCAGCAGCACGGCCACATCCACATAGCCCATTTCGGCGGACCTGGGCTCCGGGGTGGTGGGATCGGGCTGCACGTAAGAGGTCTCGAACTCCGGCTTGGGGAACCGCTGCTGGGCCAGATTGACATCCCCTGCCAGAAGGACAAGCAGAAGGACCAGGAGGGATATGAGGATGCTTTTCCCGTACATGTCAGCCCTCCACTCCGTTTGTGAAATCGCCCTTGATCAGGTAGGGCGTGTCGGCCGGGACCCTGCTGATGGCATCCGAGGGACACATCGTGGCGATGGCGCACTGGTTGCAGTTCAGGCAGCGGTCGTGCCGGATCTGCAGGTGAAGCGATCCGTTCCCGAAAGCGGAACAGCCCTTCACGCATTTCCCGCATCCGATGCAGAGCTCCTCGTCGATGATGTACTCGAAATAGGGATCCTCGATAAATTTCCTCTGAATGGCCGAGGTGGGACACAGCTGGTTCTCGGCACCCGTTTCCAGTTTCGCCCCGGGAAGGAAATAGCCGCTGCACAGGTCGCAATACCCGCAGAGGGCATAGGCATGGATGCATTTCACGGCCGACGGGCTCATCACGCACTCATCGGCACAGCGTCCGCACTGGGTACATTTGAAAGGATCGATCTGCCAGACCGTATCCTTTCCCAGGGAAGAGCGGGCAAGCGCAAGGGCGCCCGTCCCCGCCGCGGCGAGTCCCAACGTGATCCGCGCCCCCTTGCGGATGAATTCCCTCCTGCTGGTTTCCCTGTTCTTTTCTTTCATGTGCTGCTCCTTTTAGCGGTTTCCCTTTCCTTCAGAGCCTCTGGCAGGGTGCACCGGGAGAGCTTCCCGCACCTGCTGCAGTGAAAATTTCCGCTGCATTCCCCGTCCCCGGTCACCTGTCTCCGGTAGATGAAGATCCCCGGAACCAGCAGCAGTCCCCCGAGCAACCCGCCCCTGGCGATCCCCCGTATGAAATTCCTTCTATTCATTGCTTACCGGTTCAAACAGGCGGACCGTGTTGCGGTCAAAATCCAGCGCATAGATCCGCCCCGTGTCATCCGCACAGACCTCGGGCGCCCTTCCCTCCTCCCTGAACAGTGCCGGGGGTGCTACCACGCTCCTCAGTTCCCCCGAGGGCTCGTGGATCTTGATCCTGACCATCCCCTTTTCGCTGGTCACGAAGGCCCCGTCGCTCATGACCGTGATCTCGGCCGGATTGCAGCAGCCCGCAAATCCGTTGACATCGGTGGAATTCTTCTGCCAGAAACCCCGCATGGCTCCGTCGTCCGTATAATTCTCGATGGCCTTTTTTCCCGGGTTGACCGCCCACAGTTCTCCGTAGCCGTTCACCACCACGTCGAAGCAGGGACTGGGAATGATGAATCCGTGTCCCGCCTCGGTGACAGCCTTGCCTTCGAATGTCCCCAGGATCTCCCCCTCCGGGTTGCAGATGACCACCCTCCGGTTCCCCGCATCGGCCACATAGATGCGTTCGCCCTTGAGGGCCAGAGAGGTAACGACAGTGTTCTCACCCAGATGGGGCCACCGGCTGACCAGGCTGCCCGAATGGTCATACCTGGCCACGAAGGTCCCGTAACCGATGTACAGGTTGTTTTCATCGGCAGCGATGCAGGTGGGTTGGGGCAGGATCTGTTTCATGTCCATTGCGGATCCGTCCGCGGACAAAACCAGCAGGGAGGAATCCCCCACGACATACAGCCTGTCATTGAACAGGCAAATGCCCGTGGCGGTCAGCGGATCCAGGGAATAGTTGCGCGTTTCCCGGTGGGAGATGAGCGCCTCATCCACATACCTGAGCGAATCCACATCCAGCGCATAGGGATTGTTCCCCCGGCGGTCGGGACGGCCGGAAAGGAAGTCCGCCACGATCACCCCGACGATGACCGCCAGGATCGCCAGCACCAGAATGGTAAAGTTTCTTTTTTTCATCCGTTCAATATTTTAACTTACTGCCGCCCGGCGGCCAGGTCCAGACAGAGCATGGTCTTCGAATCCCGCATGACCAGGTACCCGTCCGCGATGGCCAGCGGCGCCCATGCATCCTGTCCCTCCAGCACCCGGTGCCTGTCCAGTTCAATGTACCGGCTAGTGCTTGGCCTTGCGATGATCAGCGTGGCATCGTCGTCCAGGATAAACAGCTTGTTGTCCGCGATCATGTAAGGCCCCAGTCCGAACCGCTTCGTCTGCCCGCTGGACCACACCACCCTGGTGAAATCGTCCGGATGGACGCAGACCAGTTCATTCCGGAGCGGTCCCGCATCCTTGGGCATGATCCCCAGCAGGTGTCCCCCGTACACCACGGGTGTCTGCTGTTCACACGCCAGTCCCTCCGGGGGCTCATACTCCTGCAGGACATCCACGCGAAATCCGTTCCCGTCCCGGGTAAGCTGCAAAACCATGCTGCCCGCGCCGTAGCCCGCGGTCAGGAATATTTTCCCGTTGGGAAGACAGACGGGAGAGGGCGCCACCACCTTGTGGTTCCAGGCCTCTGTCTCCCACAGGATCTCCCCCGCACGGTCGCCTTCCGCAGCGATCCCGCATGCACCACCCGTTGCACTGTACACGTACATCTTTACCCCGCCGTACTCGTATGGCATGACGGAGGAGTGGGACATGAGCCAGCCTTTTTCATTCGGGGTTTCCCAGACCACCTCCCCGGTTTCCAGGTCGAGGGCTGCCAGCAGCGCCTTCCCCCCGGTGGCAATGACGGCCATGCCCTGATCCACGAGGGGACACTGCCCTGTGTACCACATGGGGATCTCCGATTCGTACTCCTTTTCCACATCGAGTCCCCACAGGAACTCCCCGTCCTCTCTCCGCACACACATCACATGGCCGCGGGGACCGATGGTCACCACGTGGTCTTCCGTCACCGCCGGCACGGTGCGGGACATGCCGTGGTTCCTTTTCACGCTGATGCGGTATCCCCTTCTCCAGATTTCTTTTCCGGAGACCAGTGAAAAGCAGCGGAGCACATCCGCCCGCATTCCCTCGTCGTAATCCATCACGTAGACCGCACCACGGTAGATGGCCGCCCCCGCATACCCTTCCCCCATTTCCACCTGCCACATCACCTTCGGGCCATCCGCCGGAAAGGATTCGATAAGCGCCACCCCGCTGCGGCTGATGTTGTCGAAATCCTCCCCCCTGAAGCGGGGCCAGGTGCCCTCAAGCGTATTTTCAAGGCTTCCCAGGATTTCGGAATAAGCCCCGATGTCAACATCCGCCAGGGGCACCGCATTCTCCCCCCGGTTATCCGCTCCCGGTTCCGAAGTGGAGAATTCTTCCACCGGATCCTTTGCCAGCCACCATCCCAGGGAAACGATCCCCGCGAGGACCAGGATCCCCGTGATCAGATTCGGTATATGCCATTTCAGTGTCACTCCGAAATATCGTAGGCAATCAGTTTATCCCCGTGCCTGACCAGCAACATCCCGTGAAAGATGGACGGTCTGGCCCAGTGGGCCCCGCTCCCTTCCTCCACCCGGAAAGAGCTGACCACAGTGAAGGCTTCCGGATCGGCCTTTACCAGTGCCAGGTGCCCTCGTTTGTCCTCGTAACAGTAAAGCATTCCGTCGGCAGCGATGACGGGGCCCTTGTTGTGGAACTCCCCGATCCAGATGATCTCTCCGGTGCTCCAGTTCATGCAGAGCCATTTGCCGTTGTTCCTGTCGGTGAAATTGGATCCGTAGAGGTACCCATCCACCAGCACCACGCCATGGTTCTGGTTGTCAAAGGTCCGGTCCAGGAATTTTTCCTTCACCGACCGGCCGTCGGGAGCAATTTCCAGCATCACGGATTCCCTGTCCCACCCGCTGGTGATCCAGAGGCAGCTGTCGCTGTACGTGGGGGTGTTGGCCAGGATGGTGGTGTTCTCGTCATTTGCGTCGGGGAAGTGGTAATGGTAGGTCCACAGGATCTCCCCGTTGCCGGGATCCACTGCAAGGACGTGCGTCCGGGTGGCGGTGATAATGTATGCTCTTCCGCAGTGGTCGATCAGGGCGGGGGACATGTATGACCGGGCCGCTCCGAGGGATTCGGATTCCCAAACCAATTCGCCCGTGAATTTATCCAGGGCGATCACCGTGGTGCGGTCACCCGCCGGGGTGGCGATCACCTTGTCATCCACCAGCAGGAGGGATTCGGAAACACCGAACATATCCCACCGGCTGCCGTATGCTGCATGCAGGTCCACGCTCCAGATCTCCTCGCCGCTGAGGGCATTGAAACAGGTCATCCTGTCCAGCCCGGTCAGCACCCAGGCCCTGTCCCCTTCCACCGTCGGGGTACAGCGGGAGTCGGGCACGGACTGGTTCCATGCACGGCCGTATGGCTTCTGCCACCGGATGTTCCCCTCCAGGTCCATGGCCGTCAGGTACTCGGTGGAATCCTTCATGCCTGTCACATAGATCATCTCATCCGTGGCCACTGCCGAGGAAAAACCCCTGCCGAGTCCCCCGGTGACAAAAAGCATTTCCGGTCCCCCGTCCGGCCACTCCTCCAGCAGCATGGTATCGGGAAAAATCCCGTTCCGGTCCGGCCCCCGCCACTGTGCAACCTGTGCATGGCTCCGGGTCCCGGCTGCCAGCAATAGCAACATCAGGCCCGCAAGAAAGAATGTCCCGGGCCTGATCAGACTCCTGGTACCATGATGCAATCCTGGATGTTTCCTGATTTCCGGCATCAGCATTGTTATTTTACTTTGTATGCAATCAGTGCATCCCCGTGCCGCACGTAGAGCACCCCTTCGTGGATCGCCGGGTGCGCCCAGTGCTGGGCGGAGCCTGCGGTCACCATGGTCTCACTCACAACATCGTAACCTTCCGGATCGGCCTTCACCAGGGCCAGCTCGCCCCTTTCGGAATAGCAGTAAAGCATCCCGTCGGCAAAGATCACGACACCCTTGGCGATTTCCGTGGAGGCATACAGCTGTCTGCCCGTTTCCCAGTCCAGGCACATCCACTCCCGGTTCTGGTCGCCCGATCCGTAAATATGCCCGTCCACGAGCACCGCGCCACCCATCCGGCTGTCCATTTCAGATGTCTTCCAGACCGGCGATACAGCGCTTCCATCCCCGCTGAGCCGCAGCTTTCCTCCCCCCTGTCCGTATCCGCTGAAATAAAAAAGCTCCCCGTTATGATAAACGGGGGTGTTGGCATGCACGGAATATTCATTGGGCTGGTGGATGGACCAGAGCAGCTCGCCTGTGCCGGCATCCAGCCCGATCAGGTGCGAGGCCGTGTGGGTGGCCAGGATCTTCCTCCCGTTGTGTTCGAACAACAGGGGAGAGCAGTAAGCTGACAGTTCACCCAATCCCCTGCTGGCCCATACCAGCTCGCCCGAATGCCTGTTGAGGGCAACCACATTGTACTTCTTGCCGCCCGGGGTGGCGTAGATGAGATCGCCATCCACCACAGGGGTTTCATTGATCCCCCACTGGATGTTCTTCCCGTCGAAATCCTTAAAGAATTCCTTGCTCCAGAGGATATGGCCGTTGGTCCGGTTGAAGCAGACCAGTTTGCCGTGACCGCTGATCACATAGACCATATCGCCCGCCACCACAGGCGAACCCCTGGTGCCGTACCAGCTCTCCGTGAATTCCGGCCCGTAGGGTTTCTTGTACACCAGGTCCCCGTACGACCATATCTTGAAAAGATACCCCGTGCCGTCAATCATACCGGTGGTATAGATAAATTCACCATGGGGGACCGGGGAGGAAAAACCCTCTCCCAATCCCTCGAACGTCCACAATATCTCCGGACCTCCTTCAGGCCACTGCTTCAGCAATTCAGTATCCGGGTATACCCCGTTCCCTCCGGGTCCGCGCCACCGCGTGGGGTCCTGTGAAAAACAAGGCATTACAAATGAGGCAACCAGTATCATGCATGTAATTCGAATCATCTCTCTTTCATTTAAATAAGTACCATTTGAACCGGGTGCAAAAATAATACAAACCTGCCTGAATCCCCTGCATTTAAGGGAAGGCCGCTGTTATTCAGAATCAGTCTAATCATGAAAACAGTCGTTATGTTATATCTCTGTCATCCAATTTATTATCGATCCCGCCGGGAGGCTGAAACCAGCCGGGTATGTTAAAATTTTAACAAATGCTTGTTTTATAAGTTTAAATTATTATAAATTTGGATTCTAATCAAAATAACTAATAACTCCCGGAACACCCCTGATCCCATTATTTATTGAGAAATGACGGAAACGGCACATTACGCGGTTGTCGCAGGGGAACTCGCCCCCGGTTCCAGGGTTTCGGATATTAAATTCAGCAAGGTGCCCGATCTGATCAGGGCATCTTTCCAGGCGGTGAACCGGATGACCGAACCGCACGGACGGTTGAAATACGAGATCATCAGGATGGATGAATTCCTGGCCCTTTCCGAGGATCCGGTTCATTCCATCCGGTCGTTGATCATGCTGTTCAGCGCATTCCGGTTCCTCTCATACAAGGAGCTGGAGGAGCGGCTTGAACTGAGGATGTGCGAAGGTATCGGACCCGTGGAATTTGCCCGGGACCACCTGAGGGAATCGGACGGCACCGCATTCCGCACCGCCACGGAAGGGATCGGGAAGATGAAGCGCAACCAGCGGATCTCGGTCATTTCCGGGAACAGGTCCCTGGATGCAGAGCTGGAACTGACCTGTAGCTTCATGGACATTCTGATCCATTCATGGTCGGACGAACAGGCCGAGGCGATGTTCTTAAACCTGACCGGGAAAAATCAGATAGAGATCAGCCAGATGCTCGGGATCTCCCAGCCGGCCGTTAACCGCAGGCTCAAGGCAGCCCATTTTGATGCGGTCAATAAATTCATCAACAGGTACGAAAAGATCATTACATCCAAAATAGCCACATGAGGACCATCCACTGGATCACGCTCAGCGCAGTATTCATCCTTGCCGCCTGGTTCATTTACAGGACCAGGGAGACCCGGACCAGGGTGGACCGGCCGGTTGATCTGAACTGGCGGTTCTCCAACGGCGATTTTGAAGGAGCTTCTGATCCCGGCTTCGACGACTCGGATTGGCGGTTCGTCTCCCTCCCCCACGACTGGATGATCGAGCTGCCGGCGGACCCTTCCAATGCTTCTGGCACCGCGGGAGGCTTCTACCCCCCGGGGGTGGGCTGGTACCGGAAAACCCTCGACCTGTCAGGAAGCAGGCGCATGAAACAGTTCTACCTGCTGTTCGAAGGGGCATACATGAACACGGACGTCTATTTCAACGGGATCCACCTGGGAAGGCAGCAGTACGGGTACGCCAGCTTTTATCATGATATTTCGGACCTGGTCCGCCACGATACCCTGAATGTGATCGCCGTCCGCACCGACTGCAGCCGGCTGCCGGTGGACCGGTGGTATCCGGGGGCGGGCCTGTACCGGGATGTCCGGCTGATCGCCACGGGAGCGCTGCATTTCCCCGTCTGGGGAAGCGCGGTCTCATCGGAGTTCAGTGACAACGGCAATGCAACGCTCAATATCTCCACCGAGGTATGGAACAACGGCAAAAAGCATCGCCGTTTCGAAGTCCGCTACGAAATACTGGATCCCGCCGGACGCATGGTGGCCGAGGGCAAAAGCAGCGGATCCCTCGATGCGGGTGCGAGGGGAACGGTCTCGAAGAAGGTCGGGATCAAAGATCCCCTTCTCTGGTCGCCCTGCAGTCCCGAGCTCTACACGGTCAACTGTTACCTGGTGAGCCGCAGCGGGATGTACGATCACCTGTCCGCCCACCACGGATTCCGGACAGCGGAATTCGATCCGGACCGGGGTTTTGTGCTCAACGGCGAAAAGGTGCTCCTGAAGGGTGTCTGCCTGCATCATGACGGCGGGGCACAGGGGGCCGCAGTGCCCCTGGAAAGCTGGAAACGCCGGTTCGTTATGCTGAAGGAGCTTGGGGTGAATGCGATCCGTTTCGCCCATAACCCGCATGCCCCGGGGGTCCTGGACCTGTGCGACAGGATGGGATTCCTGGTCATCGACGAGATGTACGACAAGTGGGAACTCCCCTGGAACGAGCACGGGAAACTTGCCGGATTTTCCGAAACCTGGAAAGCGGACCTGTCCAATTTTATCCGGCGCGACCGGAACCATCCCTCGGTGATCCTCTGGAGCCTGGGCAATGAGGTGGTTGAACAGCTGGATGATCCTGCAAAGGGTACGGAATGGTACCAAAGGCTGATCCATCTGGCGGATTCCCTGGATCCCACCCGGCCGGTGACCTGTGCGCTTCATCCCGGGTATCCGGAAAGGGGAAACGAGGTGCCGTCGCGTATGATGCACCTTTCGCCCGTTGTATCCTACAATTACCGGACGGATTCTTTCGCGGCATGGCATGAAAAATACCCCGGCCTGGTATTCATTGCCACCGAGACCAAGCCTTACGGCCCTGACAGGAAGCAGAACTACCAGGAAATCAGTTTCGCTGACAATTCCTGGAATGACATGCAGCCATTCGTGGCTGGACAGTTCATCTGGGCGGGCATCGATTACCTGGGAGAGTCCATGGGATGGCCGGACAGGGGGTTCCGGCACGGGCTCCTGGAGTCCACCGGGTTCATCAAGCCTTATGCCTGGTATATCGGGAGCCGTTACAGGGAGGATCCCATCGTGAAACTGACCGTGAAGGATTCCCTGCTGGCCGATTCACTGAACCGGCTGGAGAGCTGGCAGGCGAGCTGGGCCGGGGCACCGCTCACCGACCACTGGACCTTTGCGGATGACGGGGCCTTCAAGGATGTGGTGGTATTCACCAACTGCGACCGGGTGGAACTGTACCTGAACGGCAGACTGATGGGTACCCTGAGCAACCGTTCTTTCAGCGACGGGGTGATCAAAAAGAGGATCCGGTTCGAACCGGGGGAACTGGTGGCCCATGCCATTTACGAGGACGGGCAGGGGAAATCCGGGAGGATCTCCGATACGCTCCGCACGTCAGCCGAAGCCCATGCACTGGCCATGCACCCGGACGGTTACCCCGAGGATCAGTTGAGGCCCGGGCTGGTCCACATCACCACGAAGGTGGTGGACAGTGCCGGGATCCTCGATCCGCACAGCCGCCACCTGGTCAGTTACCGCCTGGATGGTCCCGGCAGGATCCGGGCGATTGATAACGGCGATCCGGCCGACCACACCCCCTATGGTTCCGTCTCGAAAGAGGTGCGCAGGGGAAAACAGCTGCTGATCCTGCAGGCGGGCAGCGAACCGGGTGATTTGATCATCAACGCAAGCGCGGAGGGCCTCAAACCGGCCACCGTGAAAATCAAAAGCAGGGAATGATTATCCCTTGAAAATTACTCCTCCCAGGTCCATCCGGACTGCCGGTGCGCGATGACTTTCCCTTCCTTCAGCCTGAATCTTTCAATCAGGTTCGCCTCCATGTCCAGGTCATCGATCACGAATTCCCGGCCGGGAACGGAAGCACTCCCGGCGGTGATGTTCCCGATCACCTCGCCGGTCTCCTCCATCACGATGGTGGCAGAATACTGCTTCGCTCCCCTGGGCCGGAATACATAATCGGTGTAATGATGCATCCCCAGGGCATAATGCACCTCGTTCTGCATCTCCTCATCCAGGATGTCAACGGATTTTACGGTTAAAACTTTCATTTCACTTCCTGCCTGATTTGATCCCGAGGATCACGGTGGAACCGGCGCCTGACTCACTTTCAATCCGCATCCACCCGTAGTTCGACTGCATGATCTCATTGCATATTTTCAATCCCAGTCCGGAGCCTCTCTCTCCCTGTGTGCCCTTGGTGGACACATAGGCCTCGGGTTCCAGGAGCTTGTTCTTGATCACATCCGGGATCCCGATCCCCGTATCCCTGATGGAGATGATCACTTCCCCCTTCTGCCTTTTGGAAGAAATGAAGATATGGCCCTTTTCGGGGGTGAACTTGATCGCGTTGCTGAGCAGGTTCCGGATGACGACGTACATCTGGTCCCTGTCCGCTTCCACGTAATGCTCCTCGCTCACATAGACCTCCACCTTCAGCTTTTTGTCCCGGATCCCGATGCTAACCAGCTCCAGGCTCTCATCGATGAGTGGCTTCAGCTTGAATTTCACCGGATTGGCTTTCAGCCTTCCGGTCTGAGACCGGCCCCATACAAGCAGGTTGTCCAGCAGGTTGTAAGTGATGGCGGCGGAACTGGTGACCATCCTTAACAACTCTTCCTTCTCCCCGGGCGGCATCTCTCTGTTTTCCACGATCATTTCCAGCGCCTGCTTGATGTAACCGATGGGGGCCCGCACATCGTGGCCGATGATGGCGAATAGCCGGTTACGTGCATTCATCGCGTCCACCAGTCCCCTGTTGCTGGCTTCGAGTTTCTTCTTCTGTTTTTCCAGCTGTTTTGAAACGGACTGCAGTTCCGTGGTCCGTTTATCCACCAGTTCCTCCAGGTTATTCCTGACTTCCTCCACCTCACCGGCCAGTCTCATGGATTTCAGGTGCAGGCGGTTGGACTTGTCGGCAAAAATAAAGGCATACACGACCAGGTAAATGAACATGGCATACTGGAACATGTACGGGGTGTCGATCAGATCGATCTCATTCAGCATGTCGTTCAACGTGCCCAGGAACAGGATGAACAGTCCGATGGCAAAAGCCGGGGCATGGCTCCTTCCGCGCATCCAGGCCATGACCATCACATACAGGAAGGCCATGCTCAGCAGGATAAAAAATCCGAAAAAGAACGTGACCGTGTGGGAAAACAGACTGGCGGGGGTGACCAGAACCAGGACGATGAAAATCACCGAGACCCACAGCGCCGTGCGGAATATCCACCCGGGGAACTCGATGGGGAAGAGCGCCCGGATCATCAGGATGAAGAAGGGGGCAAACAGATAAATGTTGAGAAAATCCAGCCTTGCCGCCGTATGTCCGCTTAAATTGAGGGACTCCAGCACGGGGGGCTCCAGGATGATGACCAGGCGGAGGACCATCAGGAAACAGAGGACCGCGAAATGCAGCCGGTACTCCTCCGAACGAATCAGAAAGAGGCCCAGGAAATAGATCCCGATGATCAGGAATGCCCCCATCAGGAAATGTCCCCTGTAAAGCTCCCGCTGCCTGAGTGTCTCCATCTGTTCGGGCATTCCCAGCGTAAGCCCGCCCACAATGCCGCTTAACCTGTTTTCGAAATTGGAGACCCGGACCATCAGCTCCAGATTCTGGTCCGTTACCGGGCTGGTGATCAGGGGTTCGCTGTACTCGATCACCGTCTGGTACTTGTTCACCCCCGGGAATCCGAGGTATTCGATGGCTTTCCCGTTCAGGAAAAAGGCGGAGGCGGAGTAGACATCATCGACCCTGAGCGTGACCGCATCCACATTATCGGGAAGCCTGATGAGCAGCCGGTATGTGGCAAATCCGTGGCGGATCACTTCCGGATGCTCCTTTCTCAGCCTGTGCCAGGATCCGGGAACGGTGACATACATCATCTCTCCCGAATCGCCCTCAAGGGCCGGATTGAGCATCTGGTCCCAGTAGAACTCAAACGCTCCCCTGAGTTCTACGGGTCCCCCGGTCTTGAAATTATACCCGCGCAGGTCCAGCTCCCCCCTGACGGCCAGGGGAGGGCCCTGTGCACGGAGATCCGGCAGTAAACAGAAGACAAGGAGAAGCAGGTATGTCAGGGCTCCAGTCCGCATAGAGGGTTTTGCATAGATAAAGATAAGATTTTTTCTTATCGCGGAACCACCGGCGAAAGTATGTAGCTGTAATGCATGGGTGCGGCCCTCAGTGTGTACTCCGCATGGGTCCTTGCCCCCCAGGAGTTGTCCCCTCCTACGCCCATCTGTTTCCAGTCCACGTTCAGGAACACCTTCTCCGATTTTTCCAGATCGGTGGTATGGGTCCCGTCCCGTTTCTCCCTGTCCAGTTCTTCCTGCGAATAGTGCAACGCTGAAAAATCCACCAGGGGCTCTCCCCCGACCTTCAGCCCGTACCCTTCATCATCCTTCAGCACCAGCCAGCGGACTTCCGTGCGATTCCCGTTCTCGCCCGTGGAAATGTAAGGCACATACTGCTCATCAACCGTGCTTCTGTAAAGCCCGACCATGGCCGAGTGGTTCCGGTCGATGTAGTTCTCGTGCGGCCCGCGCCCGAAATACTCCAGGGAATCCATCCCGGAGGGCAGCACCAGTCTCATTCCGAAACGGGGAACTTCGGGGAAATTGTTTTCCGAAGGCCGGAATGCAGCCTGCACCAGGATTTCCCCCCGGTCATTGAAATGGTATGAGACGGTGTAATTGGAACCGTTATCCGGATGGATATATTCTGCCAGGAGCATCGTGTGGTCGCCCGTCTGCACCGGGACCAGCGTCTGAAGCTCCAGTTCGTCCCCGAAATGGTGCCACATGGCGCAACGAATATGCATATCGTTCCCGAAATCGTTCTCCGTGGGCGCCCTCCAGAAGTTGGGTGCTGGTCCCTCCGCCACAAGGTTCTTTCCGCCCGCCACATAGGAAGTCATTCTGCCGGACACCCTGGCAAAGCAGATCTCCGCAACCGGGGTAATCACCCTCACGGAATCTTCACTTTCAACGATCTCCACTTTCCCGCCGGCCCCTGTGGAAAATTTCGCAGGATCTGTGGGAGCCAGCGTGCCGGGCGTCAGCGGGAACTGTGCGGTGGCGACCACATGCCCCTCCGGCACCAGTCTCCCCGCCTTCCTGCTCACAGCCTCCAGCGTGAGAAAATACTCCCTGTTCCGCTTCTCCATTCCCCGGGACAGGTCCAGGTCGTACATCCCCGATGCGCCGGGTGCCAGATCCGGTGATTCGATGATCCCGCTGCTGACAATTTTCCCTCCGGCTTCCAGCCTCCAGCGGATATCAAACTGATCCAGGGAGGTAAAATCATATTTATTGGTGATCTTCACCCGGTTCACGGTGAAGGGGACCGGTTCAAAACCGATGTACTGGTATGCCCTTTTCACCTCGATCAATCCCGGGTGAATGGTACGGTCGGGGAACACCAGTCCGTTCAGGCAGAAGGTTCCGTCGCTGGGTACATCCTCCGGCCCGAAATCCCCGCCGTACACCCAGTACTTGATCCCCGCATCGGTATATCTGGCCAGTCCCTGGTCCACCCAGTCCCAGATGAACCCTCCCTGGAGGAGATCGTACTTTTCGATCACATCCCAGTAATCCATCAGGTTCCCGGTACTGTTACCCATTGCATGAGCATACTCGCACTGGATCAGGGGTTTCTCCGGATGGCTTTCCACGTACCTGACCATGGAATGAATGGGGGCGTACATGGGGCAGAAAATATCCGTGTTCCTGCCATCCACCGAGCGTTCATACTGCACCGGCCTGGAACGGTCCCGTCCCTTGATCCAGTCGTATGTGGCATTGAAACAGACCCCGTCGCCCGCCTCGTTCCCCAGGGACCAGATGATCACCGAAGGATGGTTCTTGTCCCGCTCCACCATTCTGATCGTGCGGTCCAGGTGGGATTTCATAAAAACGGGATTGTTCCCCAGGGTCCGGTCCGGGTGGTACCCCATTCCGTGGGATTCAATGTTGGCCTCGTCGATCACATAGAGCCCGTACATGTCACACAGCTCGTACCACCTGGGATGGTTGGGATAGTGGGAGGTCCGGACCGCATTGATGTTGTATTTTTTCATCAGTTCGATGTCCCTGATCATCATCTCCTCGCTCACCACATGTCCTTCGTATTCGTCATGCTCGTGCCTGTTCACCCCCTTGAGCAGCACCGGCTTCCCGTTGATCTGCAGCTGTCCGTACCTGATCTCCGAGGTCCTGAATCCCACCCTGGAAGAGAGGTACTCCAGCGGCTTGCCTTCGGGATCCTTCAGGCAGATCAGGAGGGAATAGAGATCCGGGGTTTCGGCGGACCAGTCCCGGATTTCCCCGATAATTTCGGAAAAGGAGACCGCGCTCCGCCCATTCTCCCCGAAGGTTACCTTCGCTTTGCCGGTCCATACCGGGCTGTCCGGGCTGCCTGATCCATACAGCCCCGCCTCCAGGGTGAAGCTGCCTGTTGCAGTCCCGGTCAGATCCCTTGCCTCCAGCTGCAGATCCAGCAATCCCTCCGTATACTGATTGGTCAGTCCCGCTTTGCAGAAATAATCGTGCACATACTGCGCGGGCCTGGCTTCCAGGTAAACCTCCCGTTCGATGCCGCTGATGCGCCAGAAATCCTGGCATTCCAGCCAGGACCCGTCCGACCACCTGTACACCTCCACCGCCACCAGGTTGTCGCCCTTCTTCAGGTAAGGGGTGATGCGGAATTCGGCAGGGGTTTTGCTCCCCTGGCTGTAGCCCACCTTCTCCCCGTTAATCCAGAGGTAGAAGGCCGATTTGACCGCCCCGAAGTGAATGAAAACCTCTTTTCCCGACCAGGAGGAGGGGACCGTGAAATGCCTCCTGTAGGATCCCACCGGGTTGTGGTCTGTCGGAACGGCGGGCGGCTGCGGGTCGGTGGTCCATTCATAGGGCGTGTTTACATAGATGGGCACCCCGTATCCCTTCAGCTCCCAGTTGGAGGGCACCTGGATGTCGTCCCATTTCCTGTCACGGAAATTCGTCCTGTAAAAATCGGCCGGACGGGAGGCGGGGTTGGGTGACCAGTGGAATTTCCAGGTCCCGTTCAGGGAGATAAAATTGGGTGAATTGTGCATGTCCCCCGACAGCGCCTCATCCGGGTTCGTGTAAGAGAACCTGGTCGCATGGGGATCTTCCCGGTTGACACCCACCACATCAGGGTCCTGCCACCCGGGCAGCAGCTGTCCCGGTGCGTCCTGCACCAGGGCTGCAAAAAATAAGATACATAAGAAAAGGTTGATTCTCATGACGGTCGTATGAATGGTTGCAATGATGACAGCGCTATCCCCACAGTGATTCGGGGTATACTTTCCGGTCCACCAGTTCCCTGATCATTTCCAGCACCTTCGGTTTGTCTTCCTTGTATGTGACCCCGAACCAGGATTCGGGGGTGTTCAGCACGGACATCCGGGCTTCACCCCTGTTGATCAGGTGATCCACCACGGCAGGAATGTAGAGTTCGGCCTTCGGGTCTTGGATATGCTCCCCGATAAAATGCTCGAAATGGGCTTCGATGTGGTCGAAGAAATCGGGCGTGAACCCGAACAAGTTCATGGAGACCGTATCCAGGGGATCCAGGGGATGCAGCGATCCGTCCGTATCCTCGTAAACAATCCTCCCGTCGCGTGATAACACTTTCGTCCTTTCGGTGATCCCGGTGAGGAAGCCATGTTCGTTGACCCGGCAGATGCCCCTTGCCACCGAACCATGCTCGGAGATGGTCTTCCGCAGTTCGAAACCCACCATGCAATACTGGCCGGGGACTTCCTCGGCGGTACGTACGAGAAAGTCATGGATGATCCGGTAAGACTCGCGCCCGTAAAAATCATCGGCATTGATCACCGCAAAAGGTTCCCTGATGGCATCTTTGGCCATGAGCACGGCATGGGCCGTCCCCCACGGTTTGACACGCTCTTTTGGAAGATCGAAACCTTCAGGGATATCGTCGATGGACTGGGTCACATAATCCACCCGGAGTCCTTCGGGAAATTTCTTGATATAACTGGTCCTGAATTCCTCCTCCATGGCGGGGGAAATCACGAAGACGATCTTTTCAAAGCCTGCTTTCAGGGCGTCATAGATGGAATAATCGGTGATCGTTTCGCCGGAAGGACCGAACGAATCCACCTGTTTCATCCCCCCGTAACGGCTGCCAATGCCGGCAGCAAGCACTAGAAGTGTAGGTCTCATAAACTGGTTGTGGTTAGTTTCCTTACGAAAGTATTAAAAAATTTTTCTTGTCTCCGGAAAAGATTATTTTTAGACACATTTCTACACGAAACAATCTTCCATGAACCAGAAAGCAAACAAATCGCACCGCACGGTCATTCCCCTCATCATCGTGGGGGTGATGTTTTTCGTGATCGGGTTCGGGGTGGGCATCAGCGGATTCCTGATCCCTGCCCTGAAATCGGCATTCAATCTAACCACCGGTCAGTCCTACCTGGTCACCGCGGCCATCTTTTCGGCATTCGTGATCTTCGGCCGTCCCACCGGCTGGGTGATCAAGAAGATCGGTTACCGCCGGTCCATGGTGCTGTCCTTTCTGATCATGGCACTGGGAATGTGGATGTTCGTTCCATCTTCAAACGTGGTGAGCTTCCCTCTTTTCCTGCTGGCCCTCTTTATCCAGGGGATCGGAAACACGCTTTTGCAGGGTTCCGTGAACCCGTATATCACCATCCTGGGACCGGAGGATACCGCCGCCGTCCGGCTGAGCCTGATGGGGATCATGAACAAACTGGCCTGGTGGATGGCCCCCCTGTTCCTGGCGATCTTCATTGATCTGAAGGATGTCCGCATTGATGATGTGGTGCTTCCTTTCTACATCGTTACCGGGATCCTGGTGGTGCTGGGCATCTTTGTATATTTCGCCCCCCTCCCGGAAGTATCGGCGGCCGGGGAGGATGATGAGGAAGCGCCCGAATCCGCTTACGCGAAAGGGAAGACAAGTATCCTGCAGTTTCCCCACCTGGTGCTCGGCATGCTCGCCCTTTTCCTGTATGTGGGGATCGAGACCCTCCCCATGGCCTCCGTGATCGATTTCGCCAGGGCCGCATTCGGCGATGTGCCCAACCTGGAATCCTATTCCAAGTTCGTTACGCTGGGAATGGTGGCGGGTTATCTGTTCGTCGTCATAGCCATCCCAAAATTCGTTTCCCAGAAGAGGGCATTGATCGGTTTCGCCGCGCTCGGCGTGATCGCCACACTCCTGCTCATCTACCTGCCGCCCAGGCTCGCCTTCTATGCCATCCTGCTGGCCACCTTCTCCAACGCGCTGATGTGGCCGGCCATCTGGCCCCTGGCCATCAAGGATCTGGGACGTTTCACCAAGGCGGGCGCTTCCATGCTTGTCATGGCCATCGTGGGAGGGGCAATCATCCCCCTAATCTTCGGTTACATCGTGGATGCGGTAAAGGCCGGTGAGGAAGCACTGGTGGGCGACTACCAGGCAGCCTACTGGGTGATGGTACCCTGTTACCTGTTCATCCTCTATTTTGCAGCATGGGGACACAAAATCAGGACCAGGTCGTGATGAAGGAACGCCGTTCATACATCGGGGTGGATGTGGGAGGAACATCCATCGTGGCTGGCAGGTTCTCGGAGAACGAGATCCTGGACCGGCACGAAGTCCCCACCGGCCCGAAGCGGCCGGCGGAGGAGATCATGGGATCACTGCTCGGGGCTGTTGAACACGTAATGGCAGGCGATGTGGCCGGGATCGGGATCGGGATGCCCGGGTACATGAATACACACACCGGGGAGATCCTGCTGATCAACAACATTCCCGCATTCAGGGGATTCCGTGTGAAACCCCTGGTGGAAGAGCGATTCGGCCTGCCCGTTTTCCAGAACAACGATGCCAGCTGTTTTGCCCTGGGGGAAGCATATTTCGGCGCCGGGAAGGAGTTTGACCACATGGTGGGCATCACCCTGGGCACCGGTCTCGGCGGAGGGATCATCATCGACCGGAAGATCCACACGGGCCTGATCGGAGGAGCCGGGGAACTGGGGTGCATCCCCTTCCGCGAAGGGATCGTGGAGGATTACTGCAGCAATGCCCTGTTTGTGAATAAATACGGGAAAACGGGGCTGGAACTTTACAAACTGGCGGGAAGCGGAGACAGGGAAGCCATCGCCGCTTTTGAAGAGCTGGGCCGGAACATCGGGGAACTGATCAACCTGACCATCTATATCCTTGCCCCGGAAGCCTTCGTAATCGGGGGATCGGTGGCCGGTGCGTGGGAATTCCTGGAAGGGCCCATCAGGCGGGAAGTGGACCGTTTTCCGGTGGACATGATCAGTAAAAAAGTGAAAATTTTACGTGCAAAGCTTGACAATGCCGGCCTTTACGGGGCCGCAGCGCTCTGCATCTCACAGATGTGAACAACTTATGAAACCGGAAGAGATCGCACTTCAATTCGCCACCCGGGGCACCATCAGAGAGGTGGTACCGCACGGGGGCGGACACATCAACGACAGCTACCGCCTGGTGAACGCTTCGGAGGATCAGCCGGATTACCTGCTGCAGCGGATCAACCATTACGTGTTCAGGAACGTGGACCTGCTGATGAAGAACATGGCCCTGGTTACGGAGCACATTTACAGGGTCCAGCAGGAACGAGGGACGGAGGATCTTCACAGGAGAACGCTCACCATTGTCCCCACCAGGGAAGGAAAATCCTATCTCAGGGTTACGGATCCGGAGGACAGCTACTGGCGGGTCCTCAATTTCATTGAGGATCACCAGGTATTCGAGAAAGCCCCGGACCCAGGGATCGCTTACGAAGGAGCCCGCATGTTCGGGGATTTCACCCGGATGCTTTCAGGCCTGGATGCTTCCAGACTGGGAGATACCATCCCCAGGTTCCATGACCTGAAATGGAGGATCTCCAACCTGCGGAAGAGCATCGAAGAGGACACGGCGGGACGGGTGAAGTTCGTGGAGGATGAGATCCGGTACATCGAATCAAGCCTTTCGCTGATGAGCACCGTCCAGGAACTGGGCGAGAAAGGGGCCATCCCGTCACGGGTGACCCACAATGACACCAAGATCAGCAATGTGCTGTTTGACGGGAACCGGCGCGGATTGTGCGTGATCGACCTGGATACGGTGATGCCGGGGTATGTGCACTTCGACTTCGGCGACGGGATCCGCACATTCACCAACACGGGTGAAGAGGATGACCGGGATCCGGACAATGTCCGGATGGATCTTGACATTTACCGGGCGTTTGCATCGGGATTCCTGGAATCGACCCGCGAGGTTCTTACCCGGGCCGAGCTTGACTCCCTTGTATACGCGGGGGTGCTTTTCCCCTATGAACAGGGGGTCAGGTTCCTTACCGATTATCTTTCCGGGGACGTATACTACAAGACCCGCTACAAAGAGCACAACCTGGTCAGGACCAGGGCCCAGTTGAAGCTGGCACAGGACGGGGAGTCGAAGCTGGAGCAGTGCAGGAAGATCATCCGGGAACTCACCTGATACACATGATGGCCCCGAAAATTTTGATTATCCCGAAAGTAAAGAGCTGGGAACAGGTGCTCACCGCTGACGGGATCATGCGGGAGGGTGATTCGCTGGATAACCGGAACTGGGTGGATGCCGTGGGGGTGCATGTACGTTTTCTCATCTGCCATGAAGGATCGGGTATTATCCTGCAATATTTCGTGGAAGAGCCGCAGGTAAGGGCCACCCATACCCGGTTCAATGACCCTGTTTACGAGGACAGTTGTGTGGAATTCTTCATTGCCTTCCACGGAGAACGGGAGCACTATTACAATTTCGAGTTCAACTGCATCGGGACCGTGCTGGGAGGATATGGCAAAAGCCGGCAGGAAAGGGACCGGTTCCCCGAAGAGGTCCTGCGGCAGATCACCACCATTCCTTCACTGGGGAAAAAGCCATTCGGTTTGAGGGAAGGGCCTGTTATCTGGAAACTTTCCATCAGGCTGCCGGCCGGTGTTTTTATCCACAGCAGAATCGACGACCTGACAGGGAGGCAGGCTTCGGCCAACTTTTATAAGTGCGGCGACTGGCTGGACAAACCCCATTACCTTTCATGGGCAGCGGTGAAGACACCCAAACCGGATTTCCACCAGCCCCGCTATTTCGGCAAACTGGTGTTCCGGTAAACCGGCCAAACAGAAAATGCCATGGCAGATCTGTCCCGCAGGGCATATTCCGCAAAGGTTTTCAAGAAAATAACCCGGAAAGTGGGGACCACCATCAGGGACCACGGCATGATCGGAGAAGGAGATTATGTGCTGGTTGGCCTGTCAGGCGGAAAAGACTCCCTGATCCTTCTGGAAACACTTGCGGAAAGGAAGAAAGCGGTTCCTTACTCTTTCAATCTCTCTGCAGCCCATGTGGCTGCCGAAGGGATCGGGTATCACATCGACAGGGAGAAACTGGAATCCTTCTGCCGGAACCTGGAAGTCCCGCTCCATTACAGGACCATCGAACCGGACCTGGAAAAGGATCCTGCCAAATCGGCATGCTTCGTCTGCTCATGGCACCGCCGCAAGGCCCTGTTTGCACTTACCAGGGAACTCGGGTGCAACCGGCTGGCGCTTGGCCACCACAGGAAGGACGCGGTGGAGACCCTTCTGCTGAATATGGTCTATCACGGTTCGATCAGCTCGCTGCCCTATTCCCTCGAGATGTTCGGGGGCCGGATCCGGCTCATTCGTCCCCTCATGGATCTGGATGAACGGCTGCTGGAGGATTATGCAGACACGGGCGACCTGGTGAGGGTGGAAAGGAGCTGCCCTCTTGAGGACCATTCAAAACGTGCGCAGATGACCGGGCTGATTGATGAAATCGAGAAGATCCATGGCCGCGGTCCCTTCAATGTTTTCAGGTCAATGGATAAGATCTGCCGCGAATACCTTCCCCGGAACAAACCCCAACAGCTTACCCGGAACAAAACTGGCCGGGATGATTAAAATATGTAAATTGGCATAGTTTATGTACCCCTAAACCCGAACATGATGAAAAATTCAACACATATCCGGCTGGCCGGTCCGGTCATTCTTGCTTCCCTGCTGTTTACCGGGTGTGTTCCCGAGCCAACTCCCTCTTTCACAGCCGATCAGACCACGATCGATGAAGGGGGACAGGTGCAGTTCACGGACCAGTCCACGAACCATCCGTCTGCATGGCTGTGGAGCTTCGCAGGGGGAAACCCTTCCTCCTCCCGTGACCAGAATCCGGCCGTCACCTATGCGAAAGCGGGACAATATGCCGTATCGCTGGAGGTCCGCAACCGGGGCGGGGCGAACCTGATCACAAGGAACAACTATATTACAGTGTTGGCTCCCACCACAAACCTGACTTTCAGGAATAAAACCTATACGGATATACAGATTACCCTGGGAGGTGTTGCAAAGACCATTTCCAGCGGTGGTGATGTGACATACAATGATATCGAAGGTGAGAGTGTTTCGTTTTACGCGGAAACCTCCGGCACGACCGCGCAGGGCGATGTGCTGGGTGTTGAACTTTACTGGTCCTTCGATGTTGATCTGAACGGCGGGACCACGGTTCAGGACCTGAATGTGGGTACCGATTATTTTTTCCTCTATATCACGAACAAAGGCACCCATGTCCTGAGTCCCCTGCAGATCGATGACGGATCGGCAGAATTTTTTACCGAGGAGGTGTCGGTTCCCGCCGACGAGGTCAAATACCAGATCGGGTACTATCATGCCTGGGACCAGACACAGGTACGGGCGTATTATGAAGATGACCCTGAAAATTACACGTACTGGAACCACAATGAGCATTTCTTTTTTCCGAATACGATGAACCAGAATGTGAGTCTGTCAAACCAGTTTAAAAAGGCTGTTGCGGCAGAACCGGGGAGGCATCCGGGCAACATCCAATCCGGGGATCTGCTACCTGCCGGGGATGATACCCCTCCTGCTGTCCCCCGCGAAGGGGACGTTCAATATTTTGCGAGTGAAAAATGATGAAATTCAGGGGCTTGAAAAAATACAGGTTTTATTTATTCGCCGGGATCGCCGTGGCCATCGGGGTGGTATTGCTTTTTAACAAGGTACTGGTTGCAGGCCTGGTCACCCTCGGCATCGGCGCACTGATCCTGGCTCTCTGGGAATTTCTCCTGAAGCAGAAGGAGCATGAAATCGACCTGCTGAACAGCGAGATCCAGCGGATGAAAAGTGAAAACCAGGCGCTTCAGCAGGATGTGGACGAGCTGGCCGGCCGGAAACTGAACATTACAGAGATCCATGAGATCCTCGACCTGGGGCTCATCGAGGTGGATACCAGCTTTAAACGGACCGTGAATAAAAGTTTCAGGGTGGACGACAAGCACGTCCAGTTCATCGGTGTGCTCAATGTGGATTTCGTGGCGAAGTACGGGGTGGACATCCGGAAACTAAAGTACAAGGTGGACGAAGAGAAGCAGGAGATCAGCATCGCCAATGCGAATCCACAGTTCCTCTCTTTCTCCAGGAGGAACTGCGTGTGGGAGATTGCCGAGATCCTGGAATACAACAAGCCGTTTTTCGGCGCGAAGCGGTGGAACACAAATCCCAAGCTCGATAAGCTGGCCGCCCAGATCAAGGAAGAGATCAGGATGAAGACCGAAAAAGAAACTGAAAACGGTCCCGAGGAACTGAACTGGGTGCTCTGGCCGCTGAGAAAACATGTGGAGATGGCCCTGGAGCTGATCCTGGGAGCCAAAGGGTATAAGATCAGGCTCACAGAACTGGACAGCGGAGACTACAAACCCCTGAACGCCAAGGCCGGAGGCAATCCCACCCTCAGCCTTCCATAAGACGGATCACCTCTTTTTCAATATCAAGGACCCTGACCAGGACCTCCGCCTCCCTTTTCAGCAGCACCTGCATCTCCTTTCCACCTGTTCTAGACACCCTGCTATCGCCCCGGGTTTGCGGATCCTTCGCACCTTCCTCCACTCCGCTGCCGGTGAATGCTGACCCGGCCAACGATGAACCGGTCAACGCTGACCCGGCCAGCCGGTTCAGATCCTCACTCACATCTTTCAGAAGGTCAACCTCGTCGCTGTATCCGGCCACAATCCGGTCCCCGTTCTTTAAATTGGTATGGTTGTTCATCAGGATCATGTAACCGGCTGCAGCCTGCCTTGAATCAGTCAGGCAATTAAATATGATTGAATTGGATCTCAGCTCTTTATCTCCCATCGAAACCGGCCGTTCATTCAATTTCCCGATCCATGTCTCAAAAGCGTTGAATCCGCTCCTGTAACCGCTGAAGGATTTGGTTTTCGCCAGCTGGATTGCCGTCCGGACCGAATCCCTGAACAGTTCCCTGTAATCCCTGGCATGCCCTTTCTTATCGATGATAAAGCTGCGTTCCGGAACTGTCTCCACCAGTTCATACTCCCCATTCTGATCGAAAAAGGTCCGGCAGATAAATCCGGAACGGTTCTTCAGATATCCTGCAATGATCCCCCACCCGTGGTCGCCCTTCAGCTTTCCGGCAATGACGGGGATTCCACGGTCTATCTGAGCCGTCACCCTTCGGTACAGCGATTTGACCGCATCAGGGCGCTCCTTATTGATGCTGTGCAGGTCCGCTTCATATCCCAGTGAGCTGAACAGGATCTTCGAAACATCGAACCCGGTGGTGGCATCCACGGAGTCAGCATGCCACTCAGGATGGAAATGCAGACGGAAGGCTGCTCCGGAGACCCCCATCAGGAAAATATAGGAATAATTCTCACCGAGGGCGTTCAGGGTGAGCTGAACGGACCGGACAAAACTGTTGTCCATACCCTCTCCCCACCTGAGGACAGGAATATGATCAATGAACACCCTGTCCTTTTCTTTTCTGATTTCCGCTGTCATCCCTGCTCGGCTATTATTCCGGTTACTGATCCGGATTCGTTTCCTGTATAAGATCGAACTTCATCATTTCCTTCTCTGCGAGTTCGGCTCTCAAACGATGTATCCTGCTGTCATTCCGTACACCGGTGAAACCGGCAACCACCCCCGCAGGAATATCCAGTGCGAGTGCGTTGGCGATGAAGGTATTTACAGCAATCCCCACAGTGATTCTCTCACAAAGTGGCACATCCGGACCCTCCCCCTGAAAAGGCTTCACCAGCCTGGTCAGACCCGCTCCCGCCGCGATCCGTTTGAGGTATTTATTCATGGTGATCACACTCATCCGCGGTAATGCAGTATTATTCAAATAGTACCTGTTTACATAATTCAGGTATATCTCCCTGGCCCGGTTGTTCATGGGAACCCTGCGAAGCTTTCCTTTCGGACTCCTCACATGGACCTCGTCTCCCTTCAAATCTTCCTTTTTCAACCTCCCCAATTCTGAAAACCGGATGCCTGTAAAACACATGAAACAGAACAGGTCCCGTATCCTGTCCATCTTCCTGTTCCCGGTCTGAAAGTCCCGGATCCTCATCAGCTCTTCCCACCGCAGATACGGGACTTCTTTGGAAGGTTTGCCGGCAGGCTCCAGCATGCTGTAGAACTTCCGGTAATCCCGGTGGATGTTATAACCCTGCCGCGATGCCCAGTTCAGGAACCAGACGATGATGCCGACCGCACTCCTGATGGTCGCCGTGCTGTTTCCCTTTTTCGTGTAATATTCCCGGAATTGATTCAGGAACAGAGCATTCATTTGATCAAAGCTGAGGAGGTACCCCGTCTCTTCCTCCATCTCCCGGAGATGTTTGTAAATGGTTCTGACTTTCCGGTATGTTGATGCTGTCCAGCGATGTATCCCTGACTCCAGGAAAAGATAGAACACATCGAAGAATCCCATGGAGAACCTGGGCCTGTTCTTAAGGAACAGCTTTCTGAATTGCACGGGTGAGGTGTCCTCCCGGAGCCCGGAGATTGCTTTCCATGTCATTTCGGCGGTTTCCACATGTGTATCCAGCCAGGCATTGACTGCGTGTGCACCGGGGAAAGTGCCCCTGACCCGCTGGCGCTCAGGGTCCCAGCTGTTAAAATCCACCTTCATCCCGGTTCCAATCATCACCCGCTTTCCCCGGAATGAGGCACTCATGAAAACCGGCCGTTCTTTCATCATCAACTTCCCGCTTTCATCCTTCCGCCTTTCAATATAAAACCTGACATTCATCGGTTTAAAATTACCAACTATCTTCGGTTAAAGATTGCCATTTTATGAACACAGCGCCATCCTTTACCATCCTCTAAAACATTCATATGGGATCGTTCCACCTGGTGGGATCCTATGTTATGAAATCGTACTTTTGAAAGATGAAAAGGGAATTGCGTATTACCGGTGACGGTTCCCATACATTTTATGTCGGGGATATGGAAGAACCTTACCATTCCACGCACGGGGCCATCCGGGAGTCGGAACACGTTTTTATCCTTCACGGATTCCGGCGTGTATGTAAATCCTTCATCAGTGTTTTGGAGATCGGATTCGGTACAGGGCTCAATATGCTGCTCACTTTCAGGGAGTCTGTTGACAAGGGGGTAAGCGTGTTCTACCATGCGGTTGAAAAATATCCGCTGGCACCGGAGGAATACAGTCAGCTGAATTACGAGAAACTTCTGGGAAATGTGCCACCGGGCACCCTTCAGAAGATCCATGAGGCCTCCTGGGGAGAGGATGTCGCTCTTTCGGACAGCTTCCGGTTTCATAAGGAACACACCGATATCAGGAACATGCAACCTGCGGGAAAATTCGATCTTGTGTATCATGATGCGTTCGCTCCTGACAAGCAACCGGACATGTGGACACCCCATCTCTTCTTCGGGCTGTACGGAATGATGAATCCCGGAAGTATCTGGGTAAGTTATACTTCGAAAGGCAGTGTCAGACGGGACCTGATCTCCTGCGGATTTGAGGTGACGAAAGTTACGGGTCCGCCGGGCAAGAAAGAAATGTTACATGCAATCAGGAGATAATTGTGCGATCTACGATATTTCTTATATCTTCGCACTTCATTATTTTACGTAAAAACACATGAATAACAGACAAATCATCACGCTTGTAGTCGTTGCTGTTGCAGCACTTGCAGCCGGGTATTTCATAGGCTCGGGAATGAATGGCATTAAATCTGAACGTCAGATATCTTTGAAAGATCAGGCGGATTCGCTGAACTATTTTCTGGGATTGAATCTGGGCTATGACCTGGATGCGGCCCCCTTTGAAGCAAAGGTGAACCTGATCTCATCGGGCATGAACCAGGTCCTGGAGGAGGAATCCAGTTTTGATCAAATGACAGCGCAGGCGGTTTTCAGGCAGCTCCAGATGGCGTTATCACAGCAGGAAGCTGAGAAGGCCGAGGCCGAAGCTGTGGAAAACCTGGAAAAAGGTGCGGTATTTCTGGAAGAGAACGCCAGGAAAGCAGGGGTGATCACCACCGAATCCGGATTGCAGTACGAGGTGATTACGCAGGGTGATGGCCCAATCCCGGCCGACACCTCCACAGTGACGGTCCATTATGAAGGCAGTTTAATCGACGGAACTGTTTTTGAAAGCAGTTTCGAATCGGGCGACTCGGTTACTTTTGCACTGAACCGGGTTATCCCGGGCTGGACAGAAGGGGTACAGCTGATGCCTGTGGGATCCACCTACAAATTCTATATCCCCTCTAACCTGGGTTACGGACCGAGGACACAGGGACCCATCCCCGGGAATTCAGTCCTGATCTTCAAGATCAAGCTGCTGGGAATCGAATAGAACTCATTTATTCTCTTTGAGTGATTTCAAGATCCGGGTGCTGATTTTCCAGCATCCGGATTTTCATGCATCCCCTCAAGTTAAATTATAAAAGGCTGCCCGTCAGATGCGAACAGCCTTCTACGTTACCCAGAGAGTCTGGATTGAGGCTTCTTCTCTTTTGAAAACAATCTTTATCGCGCAAAAGTATTTTGAAGAAATAATTACTTTTGGCTGTTTAATCCCCTAATCGCAAAAAGAACTTCTATTATGAGCTTCGATATCAGCGGCCGCATGGCAGAGAAATTCGAAACACAACAGGTTTCCGATCGGTTTCAAAAACGTGAATTCGTCCTGGAAATCAAATCGGCCGGATCCAGCGGGTTCGAATTCGTTGACCTGGTTAAATTTCAGGTTACGCAGGACAGATGCCCGATACTGGATCAGTTTGATATTGATGACATGGTAAAAGTTACCTTCAATCTAAGAGGCCGCCGGGTAGAAAAAAACGGACAGGTTTTCTACTTTACAAACCTCGACGCCTGGCGTATTGAAAAGCTACAAACTGAAGCCGGTGATTCGGCCGGCAATCTTCCTTCTGAGGATCAACTTTCCGATCAGGACGCTCCTTTTCCTTCCTCTCCGCCCCCTGAAGATGAGCCCGGTTTTGATGATCTGCCTTTTTGAAAAATTGAAAACAATAACAAACCCCTAATTACAAATTGGCAGAGGTGTCAAACCGGCACTTCAATATCTTACTCCAACGGACGCTCCAGCATAACCTTATCGCCACTTTCGCTTCGATAATGTTTCGGAACGGCTGTTTTGACCGGAATAGTGAACTCGATGGTCGTACCCTTAAAAGAGCTGTCCTTTACCACGATCTCTCCCTGCATTGCTTCCACAAGTCCCCTGGCAAGTTTATAGCCCAGTCCGATTGTATCGGAGGTATTATACCAGTCCTCTTCCTTAATAGTTTTGTCAAAGACCTTCCTGGCTCTCTCCTGCAACAACATGTTACTGCTGTCCTTAATGGTGATAACCAGTTTATTTTTTTCAGCGAACGATGCGCCAATTTCAATCACCCCTTTCTCTGTCTGAGCGAGGGAATTTTCAATAAGGCAACTCAATATTCGCGATAGGCGCTGTTTATCGGCGATGATCCTCGCCTGCTTGAATGCGTCACGCACATTCAGCAGCAGAGCTACCCTTTCCCTGTTTGCCCTGTACCTGTCAAGGTTGTAGGTATCGTAAAGTGCCCTCAGCAGCGGGTAGATCCCGAACTCCTCCTCTCTCAGCTCGATACTCCCTGTCTCGATCAGAGTCAGGTCAATCAGGTTATCCATTAAATTTAAGAGCGATGTACTGTTCCTGGTGATGTGGTTGATGTATGCTTCCCTCTGATCACCGTTCACATCATCCTCGCCCAGGAGGTGGGAGAATCCTATAATGGCATTCATCGGTGTCCTGATCTCATGGGAAATATTGGAAAGAAATCTGGTTTTGATCCTGGTTCCGTCAGACTGAAACTGCTTCAGGTTCTCTTCCAGCCAGGCAACTTTCTGTTCAAGCGCCTTGGTGTACTCCAATAGGTCCTTATAATCAGGTTTTTCACTCATCTCCCACTATCTTTCAACAATACATACAAGAGCGTTATTACCGCTTCATTCTTTTCAGGATCCTGGTAGCATCATCCTTGTAATAGTGATTTGCGGAAGATGCGATCATGGCCAGTTGCCTCCTGGCACGTTCGGTTTGATCCATGGCCAGCAAACATCCTGCAAGGTACCATTCAGCCTGCTGGATAAACAGGTTATCGTGATGCTCGATCACCCTGGTAAAAGAGTTGCTTGCATCCAGATACTTGTTCAACTCCATGTTGCTGATACCCTTGTAGAAGTCCGCTTCCACTTTATCAGCGCTGACCTCGAGTACTTCGTTGAACCAGCTGATGGCTTCTTCGAAATCCCCATTCAGGTAAGCCGCCTCCGCCTTACTCATCAACAACTTGGTTGCGTCGTTGTCAATAGAACGGTTGGTGAGTACCAGTTCATAGGGTTTCATGTACTTCACGAACAAGTCGCTGTTTGAAAGTGGCCGGCCCAGAATTGTTGCAAGGCCAATTGCGATCAGCAAAGCAACTGCTGCTGATGCCGCATAATGCCAGGGCTTCGAAAAGTGAAATACTTTCCGGCCTCCTTCAGAATGTCTAGTTTCCTCACGCAGATCGCTCAGCTGTGCCCGGAAATCCAATACTTCCGTATCGGAAATGGCTTCATCCACCTCTTTATAAAGGTTTAGATCCGCCATAAGATCCGGACTGGCATTAAGCTCCTGCTCGAACCTGGCCAACTCCTTATCTGAAAGTTCGTTGTCCAGGTACTTCTGCAAAATGTGCCTGTCCTGTCTCATATCATTACAAAATTTAATTGGTTTTCAAGGATTCAGGTATCCCGAACAACCACAACTGGTTGTCCAGTCTGGAACCTGCATTCCCTGGAATTCACATGCACGTCAGCATGCTGCCCAGAGTACGCGTACTTCAATGTACGCTCTGATACCAGGATCACCTTTCTGAGGCTTTCCCTTCCTGCTTCAAGTTTCGGGATTACAGTTGGTGCCCGATCAACTTCACAGTATCAATATGTCTTGCGGTCAAATGACCGTCTTAAAGTCAGATCAAATTTCCCGGAAACGAAATTATCTCCTGGGGGGAACTAGAATGTCATCATCAGACCCTCCTTTTCCTCCCACTAAAAAATTAAGTTCTTTTTCCTGGATCTTGTCCTTGGCGAATAATTCAAATTTTACAGTTTTCATGACTTTTTGCAATTAGGGGTTTAACATCCGTTTGTTGATTGTTTTCAACTGTTAATTCCAAATTGCATCGAAACGTTACCCATATTTTTCAATTTTTTTTTATTTATTTTTAATATTGGGCCATATGTATTTGATTATCTATTATTTAACAAAACTAGTCTTTTGGACATTTCATAACATTTTTTGTAATCAACGATGATATTTCTTTCATTTACATATTATATTGAACCATGAAGTTTCGAATTATATATGTGTTTACCCTTCTACTGACAGGATGGCTTTATAAGCCAATTCCTGCGATTTCTCAAGAAGATGACAAAATGCTTGATTTGATTTATGAATATGGTCTTATTGGATATGAGAATGTCAAGTACACAAGAAACCTGGACACAGCCGAATATTATTTAAATAAGGCACTTGATTTACAATATGCATTTTATGATATAATTGATGATAGAGTAGCTAGAAATCATATAAACTTAGCCTCAGTCTATCGAAGAATCTATCAAAACGAAAAGGCTCTGGAACATCTTGATAGAGCTGAAAAAATACTTAAGGAATATGATCCTCAGAGTTTTCTGTTTGGCAGTATTTACAATAATAAAGGGAATATTATAAAAAGTAATTATGATATATTTAGAACCCGACAATATTATGAGTATGCACTAAACTGGTTAATTCAAACAGGTAACAGAAATACAAATGATTTTCTTGAGATTTATTCTAACTATATAGATATATTATTCCAGATGCAAGAATATGAATTAGCTATGGAAAATCTATCAAAAGTTGACATCGATAACCTAATTCTCTCTCCTTCACTTGAATTTGATTTTCACATTACGAAAGGTGCAAGTTTCACGATACTTGGAGAATATGATGAAGCTCTACGTCATTATAATATAGCATATGATTTATTAAAGGAAGAAGATATTTCGCATAATGTTTACATGAAATGGACATACTATCATTATATTATTAACTTCTATATCACCCTTGAGGATTATAATTCAGCCCTAAACAAAATTACTGAGTCATTCCATTTTGTCGAATCTTTAGATCCATATTCAAAAAAACTTAAGACTATTTATAATTCAAGTTTTCAATATTTATATGCATATATTTTGAATATTCAAGGAAATCATCTACGAGCATTAGATATTATTAACAGGGTTTCCTCTGAATTAAAGATATTTTTTGATGAACAATCTTTAACTGAATT
>Ga0272443_10001383_pt1 | contig 35777 bp, 43 predicted proteins | sample SSMAcet12_FD_193581 | JGI IMG/M metagenome (GOLD analysis project Ga0272443, IMG submission 193581) | Marine sediment archaeal communities from Little Sippewissett salt marsh, Falmouth, MA, United States - SSM-Acet-12 | ecosystem: Environmental > Aquatic > Marine > Wetlands > Sediment ... | reverse complement strand
AAAAGGGACCTGAGTTAATCTTTTTGCAGTGGGTATCCAGATCTTTGCGTTTTTGCTCAAGCAATCGATCAATACGCTTATGTCGACGTTTATCATGAGCGGAAGAGTGAACAACGATGGCGCGGTATCCTTGTGTGCATAATAACGTTTATCGATCAAACGGATCGGAAGTCCTAACTTCACGAACTTGAAAAACGTTTTCTCACTCATCTGCAGGTAATCCAGGATCGCCTGTTTGCCGAACAGAATCTTGTCGGAACAAACCGTCATTTCGGGCCGTCCTCATTCTTCAGATTGAAATAGTATTTGTCCCTCTGGTCCACCAGCCACTGGTCCAGGTCCATATCAAGGGCCCGCCAAGGACCGATACCCTTGCGTTTCCAGGCGGGGAGGTTTTCCTTTTCAACCAGATGGTTGATTTTGTTGGGATCCTCCCCGATGTACTTGGCGATCTCCTCGGCACTTTTAAAACAGATGACGCGTTTGTTATCGTTCATCGGGTCAACCACTCCGGGCGCTGGTATTCGATGCGTCTGGACATGACAGGCCTTGCGGGTTCGATTCTGACGATTTCCTGTTCCGGGGGTTTATCGGGAGACATAAAAACCACGCCCCGAACCTCATAGGCGAGCAACAGCAGCACGGCACAGTCCCAGGCGTGGTTCGGTTTGTCCTGCGGGTTCTCCCAGACGTCCTTTTCATTGACCCCTTCCACGGTCATCTGCCGGGCCCAGTCCAGGGTGACCTCGCCATGATAATGCCAGCAGCCCGGATCCCCGGGCATGATTTCAAGTATGCTGGCCAGCTGGTTCTTGAAATAGTTGGTATCGAAGCGCACCAGCCTGATTCCGCCCGGGATCGGCTTTTTGGATCCGGGATAGTACTCGCGATCGGAATAGGTATAGTGTGTGGCCATGGACTGCACGCCCATGGTGGGCAGGATCGTCCCCATCCTCCGGTACATGCGGCAAAAGTCGTACACCTCGCTGGTCCTGTGACCCATGGCGTCCTGCAGGGTCAGCCGGACCGGGTAGACATTGCCGTCGCCGTCCATGTACCGGTCTTGCCACAATACCTGCGCCAGGGCCTCGAAAGTGGGTACCTTGCCTTCCCGGATGCACCAGGACTCGCGATTGAACCCGTAGCCGAAGGCCCGGATCTCGTAATAGAAGCCGTCATCCTGGGTATCCACGCCGGCCAGCAGACAGGCCACGACACCCCCGCCGGGCACCACGCCCCGTCGCCGGTCGTCGGCCAGGGCCAGGATGCGGTCCTCGCTGCGCTCCCCCGAAACCGCATACCAGGGCTCGGCCGCATGCCCGTTGCGAAAATCCTTCATCTTGTTTCGACTCCGGAGGCCTTCCAGGAAGGCATGGGCCACCTCCCACAGCTTGACGAAAGGACTCAGCCAGGACGGGATATGGAACCCGATGGTCAGCGGATCGAAAGCGTACAGCGCAGCCTCCAAGGCCTGGCCCTTGTTCCGTTCCCGCCACTCGCCGGCCCGTACGGCCAGATCCCGGTCCGCGTCATCCCATTTGGCGCCACAATGGATACACGCGTACCAGCAGCGCCGGGACACCTCCAACAGCTCGCGGTCACCGCCGCAAACAAGGCAGCGGTTGTGCTCGTCACATTCGTCGATTTCAGAAAGCGTTCCGCATCGGGTGCATCGATACAATGTCAGGCCCGGCTTGACCAATCTCGGATCGCGCAACTCTTTGGGCCATCTGATCTGATCGAAAACCATCTTCTGGCTGCCGTCGCAATGGGGACAACGGACCCAGTAATCGAACACCAGCTGGCACTCCTCGGTCAGGGCTTTCCAGATGGGGCCCGATTCCACCGACGGCGAGCTGGTCCGCCAGATCTTGCGCATGTGGGAAAAGGTCCGGGTCCGTTTTTTGGCCAGGTCCGTGGGACTGGCTTCTTTCCTGGTGGCCGTCTCCGGATATTTGTCCTCCTCATCGAGAACCACGTAAGGCAACGGTTTGTTCGCCAGGCGGGCTGCGCTGTTGGCCCAGGCCATGTAAACGATGGCATTTTGCAGCTTGATCTTATGGGAGGCCAGATCGTCGGCGTAGCCGGTGAGGTAGGATCGGAGTCGGGGACTGTCCTCGAACATGGGCCGGATCCGGTCGGCGCTGTTCTCCCGGGCCGTGTTTTCGTCCGGCATGACGATCAGGGCATTGCCGGGTTTCCGGTCGACCGCGTAGCCCAGGCAGGTATAGTTGATATCGGTCTTGCCGGTCTGGGGCGCTGCGCATACGATAATCTCCTGGACCGAAGGAAAGAAACTGGCGTCCAGGATGCCGGCGGCATAGGGCACAGTCGAATTCCTCCAGCGCCCGGGCACCGCAGCGTCCCTGGGAAGGTGACGATGCCGCTCGGCCCAGACCGAGGGCCGGATCATTTTTTTCTTTTTGAGCACTCGCTTTTCGGCTTGGGAAAAGCGCAAGTAAAAGACACCGTTGCCCAGCCGTTCGAGCTGCTCCGCGGTGAACCATTTGGGATCGACCGGTACCGGTCTGGCAAAAAAATCGGTCATGACCATTTAAACACCTCCCCGTTCTCGATCATGGTCTCCGCAAACAGGTGCAGGGCAAAGCCGAACTCATAAATCGCATACTCGACGGTCGGTCCCCAGGCGGTGAGGCTATCGATCCGGGGGCACGATGCTGTGTAGCCGTCGCCGTCGTCGGATAAAGCGACAACAATTTCGAACCGTTTTTCTCTGGTGGCCCTGCTCTGGATATTTGAAAGTACCTTGAACATGATTTCTTCAATATAAGGGGCGAGGCCTTCACCCGATATCTCGATTTGCTTGTATTCGGACAATGACTCATGCTCGGCTTTCAGGTACCGGAACAATGCCGTTATGGCCATGAGTAGGAAGGCCAGCCAACCTGTGATTTCAAACATATTAAGCTCCATAGCTACAGACGTTCCAAAATATGCAGACCTGCCTTGGTATAACCGTAACGCTGCCATCCGGCGCATATGAAACACCAGCCGGGATTCCTCGATTTGACAGCCTCTCCCCTTACAAACGTGTAGTGCCTTTCACCAGGACAGACGAAATCAGCGACGGCGTCAGCTTCTCGGATAAGGTCCGAGGCAAGAATATCCGATTCATTCCGGAATACTGCGCAATTGATTCCCTGTTGCCTTGATGCGTCGATGAATTTTCTCCACACGAACAGAGCGGATCTCTTCGGGGTTGTGAGGATGATCTTCTCGCCCGGACCGCAGAACAGTTTAACGCTCCTGCTGTCCGCGTACGACCGGCAACTGTAGTGCCGTTCATACATTTATCTGAGTTCCGGTTCTCCATCCTGTCCTAAAATCCAGTGTGCCATCGTGAATGAAGAGTGCCCAAAGAAAGAAAATAATTTCTACGAAGCAGACGATTCGAACTTTCTTGCATAATGAGCTATTGCTTGAAGGTCGTAAAAAAATTCGATGGGTTGCCAGTACCCGATAAAGGACTTTTTATCCGAATTATCAGGGTACCGGCATCCCTTTAGCTTCATGTTTTCATCCAAAAAATCGGCTATTTTATGAAGAGCTTCAACAGGGTCGTTCGGAAGAATAAAATGTTTTGTTTTTTCCATATCTCACCTTATTGGACTGTTGGGTGCGCGGCTGGTATGTCCTGGTTCTTTTCAAGGCGGTCTGCGGTTTCCCGCAACGATTTAATCATGTCCTCCCGCCTGGCGTTGCTGATGTAATTCGATATCCCGGGTTCGTGGAAATTAAACACGATAAGAGCGTAGCCTTTCGGTCCAAAATTATCTCTTAGCGTGTAATCAATGGCCTTGCCGAGAGTCCGCATAATATCTTCCATAAATGCTTCGTTGATCATGTTCTTACCTCCGGCGTTAAAACGGTATTGCCATCTGGAGATGGCCTCCTTTGATAGAGCCAATCAAGGCCACATGACGGCACATTTCCAAATGCAAGCCGGATAACCTGGCAGTGGCATAAACGTTGACCCCCATCGCCTCGGGGATCAGGGTTGAACCATCCGCGTTGACGATGGACAACGCCTCTTCGATTCGATACTTGAGTTGCCTGCGGCTGGCCGGTTGCCAGTAAAGAACGCAACGGCACTGCTTTAAAGTCCATTCAGGATGTTTCTTTTTCATCCGGGCGATATGGTTGGCCAGGTTGAACTCGGAATGAACCAGCCATGTCGGTCTGGACAGATCGAAGTAGTCGCCGGCAGCCGGCGCTTCTGGCGGACACTTCTCTGTTTTGCCATAATTCGGACAGCCCTTCGGATGATCCGGATATGGCAGTCGGCACCATCGACCGGCCTGATCGCTCAGAATCAGGCGCTTTACCGGGTATATCCAATCCCGACGCACGTGTTTTCTCCATTTCCCGGGTTCAGGCCTTGGATTTCAGTTTCTTTTTATAGGCTTCAATGATCCGGAGGCAGCTTTTGCATGTCGCAGGAAGATTCGTTTCGGCAAGGAACACGCCCGGCCTTCTTTCCACGCCGCACCACGTAAGATTTTTAAAGTACAATCCATTCAGCTTGGGACTTCCACCTTGCAGTGCATGGACTTTTTTTTGTCCGGCTACGGTTTTGTTTCCGGTTAATTCAAAAGACATCCGTATCCTCCCTGCTTTGACACGCCTGAATATGTTCAAATCGCAGCACCCACGGCACAAGATCCGGCCCGCCCATGGCATCGATGTAAGCCTTCCGGTTTTTCCAATAGCGAGTGCCTCCCTCACGCCGAAAACTGTCTATGGACATGTCGCCCAGGCGTTCTTTGCGGCAAAAGATGACCTTAGACGGATGCATCCGTTTTCCACCCGCGCGAAAATCCTTGGTTATCCCCATGAACTCGGTACCGGGCCTGAATTTTGCGGCATGAGAATCCTTCCAGAATCGTCGCGTCTCGGTTTTACTCCGGTCCTCATAAGCTTCTCTGGTTTTGGCGAACGATACGTGCAGCATATACTTCTCACCTCCTGAAAGATGTTTCGGAGTCAGGCAAACAGCTTCAGCTGTGCCGTGGCCGCTTCAATCCGCGGGATGGCGATCCCGTCCAGATAGGTTTTGCTCAAATCGATGCCGATGAATTTCCGGTCGAACTTATGGGCAACAATCGCAGTCGTTCCGCTGCCCACGAACGGGTCCAGGACTACACCGCCGGCAGGACATCCGGCCATGATGCAAGGTTCGACCAGGGCCGGCGAAAAGGCCGCAAAATGCGCATCCGGACAATTGCCGGGAACGGCGTCGATACCGACGATTTCATCGCCGCAGACGATCATCCCGAACGGTTGTTCCAGGGACTGGAAAAACAGGTCCGTGTTCCTGAAGTTCCTTTTTCCGACCAGGTCACCGATCGCAGCATGAAACGAACTGTTTGCCTTGACGCCGCTACCCGGAAGGGCGCTTTTGGGCGTCACGCCCGGGATCATGTGGTGCATGGATTTGGCAATGGTCTGGTTGCCGGGCCCGCCGTCCTTCCATTTATGATCCCCGCTGCGTCCCCTGGCATACCTTCGGTGAGTATCGGGCGAGGCCTGGACTTTTATGGATTTCATATCGCATCGATAGTTTTGCGATTTGCTCAGCATGAAGACGTATTCGAGGGCGGACGTGGGCCGATCCTTCACCGATTCGGGCATTGCCGTCCGTTTGACCCAGGGCAGAGCGGACCGTAAATACCAACCATCGGATTGCAGGGCGAAGGCCACGCGCCAGGGGATGCCCATCAGGTCCTTCTGCTTGAAGCCGGCGGGAGGTTTTGCGTTCGCCAGGTTGCGCTGGACGCCGACCACGGGATGCAGGTTGTCGGACACCTGATAGGATCTCGATGCGGCATAGGAATCGCCGAGGTTGATCCAGCAGGTGCCATCGTCGCAAAGGACGCGCCGGATTTCCCTGAAAATAAGGACTTCGTGCTCGATATAAAGCCACGGCGTCGGTTCGAGTCCGTGACTGCCCAGCCAGGCGCCGCACTTTTTACAAAACCCTTGCTCGGAGGCGGATCGGATCGGTTCGCGTGAATCCGATATTTTCGCTTGAACATCACCGCGGCCATTACAGGCCTGGGCCCAGTTACCCTTGCCGATCTCTGTGCCGATTTTCTCTGTATTGAAATCATGTCGGCAATCGGGATCGCCGCCCCATATTTGCGGTGGAACGCCGTAATCCCGTAACCCCCAATACGGCGGCGAGGTCACGCAGCAATTGACGGACCTGCCCGGCAGCTGCCTGAGAACGTCAAGGACGTGTCCGTGATACAGCTTGCCGCAGGTTGTTTCGTAATAAGGTCCCATGGATATTATGACTCCAAAGGCTTGACGATTGCCGGATCGAAAATCATTTTTTTCTCAAGTCCTCACCAAACCTGCCGATTGTTTTGTCGGGTACGGGAGAAATTCTCACCTCAGCTCCCACGTTTTCGGGCAAGACCGTTATCCCCTTTTCGGTCTTGTCCGTTTCATTTTGGATGGTTTAAGGGCTCGGCATTGCAACAGTCCGATGGATAGTTCTCCCAGTCGGTCGAGATAAAATCGATATGATCCACCCGGGCGGCCTCCATGAATATTCCATCCGGACCCTTGTAATATTTCCGGTTGGGGTAGGCCTTGCGGGCCACATACCCGCCGGGCATGCATTTACGCATCGCTTTCAGCATTTCCATTGGTTTCTCCTTTTATCGCCAACGAAATCTCATTCATGCGAGCGACCTGGTCCAGGGCATCGTCAATCCCGCTGTAAACCAGTTCGCACAGGGCACGGGGTTTGTCCCGGGCCTTTTCAATTTGTACAATCCAGTCGGGTGCGTCGGTCCGCACACGGTGTTTTAAGAGGGCATCGAACAGACCGAACGCGGACGCTTTCTCGAGATCGGTATCCTCTTTTTGGACAAGCTTGCCGGCCGCGACCGCGTTGTCACGCTCCAGGCGCTTGAGGTTCTCTTTCTCCTTGCGATACTCCACAAACGCTTTTTTGCGTTTCAGGGCCTCGATCTCTTTCGAATGATCGATTCCGGATTTCTCCAGGTCGGCATTGGCCACATAAGCCATCACCTCGGTCATGGTGATGGCGGTTTTGTCCTTGAACGAGAACAATCCAGAGCGACGATCTTCATACACCTTGGAGGATCTGATCGGCTCGTCCCGGCCGGGAGCGCAGTATTCCTCGGATTGAAGCCAACGGATCACATCGGAGATCCGGCCGATCACCATGTCCGGGTCGGGCCGGCCGGACCCGGACCGCTCCCTGATGTCACTGACCGCCTCTTCAAAGGCTTTCTCGGCCGCTTGCAAATCCTTCATTCGTGCAGCCGTGCTTTTTTCATTGTAGGCCCTGAGTGTGGTCACCGTGGCGTTGTACAGGGTCGTCAATCGAACTCTGTCGCTGTCGCCAAGGGTTTTCAGAAGTGTGTCGAGGTCCTCGCGTTCCATGGTCATTGACGATCCCTACGCAATCTTTTGGATCTCGGGCATGTCGAGTGGCTCCAGATCCTTGCCCCAGTCCTCGGTGACCTCGAAGCCCACGCTGACTTTATACTCCGTTGGCTTGAGTTCATGGTAGCTGTAGGCAACTCCCATCTTTCTGGCCAGCTTCAGCTCATTGGAAGTGCCCTTGCTCTTGCCGTCATGAACGAAGATGGCCCGGTCCCCGTCTTTGAGTACGTCGATGGAACGATGCTCGAAAGCGCCGCGCAAATATTTGAAGTTGAGAAAGTGCAGCTTCAGCGGGATGGCCTTTTCCCTACACAGGTCCCGGGCCACCTTACAGACACCATCGGGCTCGGCGTGGGTGACGATCTCGGTAATGCCGTGGGTTTCGATTTCTTCCAGGAGCAGGATCTTGACCCGTTCGTCGGAAAGCGTCCGGCTGCCGTGCACGGAAAGTTTCATTTTTTATCCCCGCCCTGGCCGTGGTGTTTCCTGTTTTCCTTGATTTCATGATTTACCGCATCGACAAAGCCGCTCCGGATATCCGGCTCCATGTATTCCAGCAGCTCCGGATCGCCGGCGGCCTTGGACCAGTTCTCCTTTACGAGTTTGGGGTCGACAACGCCCAACAGCCGTCCGACATTGTCGAAGTCGATTTCCGGAAGGGCCGTAACACCCCAATCTGCGCACTCTTCCGGCGAGAACGCGTAGACGATAATCCCCGCCGGCATTTCGCAATACTCGCAGGACGGATAGACCTGAAGGACATAGGTGGTGTCCCCGGGTCCCCTGAACCTGAAGTCGCCGCTGAAGTCGGCACAACCGCATTGACCCATGGATGATCTCCTGTTTTACAATTCACAATTAGTCGTTGTCACAACGATCAAAAAATTTCGGTCAGATGGAAGACGCCGGGAGTTACCGGCGACCGCACAATCTTGCCGACCGACTCAAAGAGATGAAAATCGCCACGATACTTTTTCTTCAAACGGAACAGCTCGGCCTCGGCAACCTCCCGTTCATCGTAGAAAATACTTGGCCGGTATCGCTCGGGCAGGAAATCGCCATCGGGCCGGCTTGTTTCATCGCCTGCGCCAAGCCATTCCAGATTGATGATGCACCAGCGTTTCATAAAGCCTGTCCTTGCATTTCTGTAAGGAAGTTACTGCCGTCCACCACACGGGCCGGATGATTGGAGACATAATCGAAAACCGCCGGGTCCATGAATACGGCCAGGTTGATTCTCCGGGACAGCTCCCGGTTGGCCGAGGCCCAGGCCGGATCCTCCCGAAAGCGGATGCGCTTTGCATCCTTGACGATGGAGACCGGATACTGCCGAAACCACTCGGCCACCTGGCGGATGTTGCCGGCGACTTCCCCCACATCTGTATCTTCAACCACCCGCTCTTCCTCCTCCCCCGAATCGCCGTCCAAAGGAGCCAACCCGGCCATCCGGAACACCGGAGGCAGTCCGGAAAGAATCCAGGCCCGCAGGTCGATGCCCTGGGCAAAGGCCTCGCCCGGGTCCTTGCCCTCGGGTACCGGCCAGCGCTTGACCCCGGTAAAGGTTTCCTGCCACCAGGCGAAGGCCTTCCTGCCGGCATCGTCGAAATCCAGGGCGACGAGGATGCACAGGGCCTGCTTCAATATTTCCGTGGCCGTCTCGTCCGGTTTGGTGGAACTGGACCCGACGGCAACGGCGCCGCAGATATCGCCGGCGGCAGCAATGCAGGCCACGGCATCCAGTTCGGCCTCGACCACCACGAAGGCCCGGGCATTGTCTCCCATCACCATGGTGGCCGCCGAGGAACCGGGCAGCATAAAATACGGAAGATTGAACTCCGGAGTGAAATCCCGCTTCTCCCTCCGGATCCGGACGCGATGGACAACACCATCTACCATGAGCGGGATCGCGATCCCGCGCGGTATCCACAAGGGCCGCGGCCGGCCGTTTTTCTCTTCGGCGGGAAGTCCCCAGGCGCTGCGGGCCCGGTACATGGCCGACCGGCCGTTCTCGCCCGGGTTATAACCAAGCAGATATTGCCTTACCGCCGATTCCGGTACACCGCGGCCGGCCAGATATCGAAGCTGCTCCGGATTATCGAGCAACTGCCCGTGGGCCCAGTCCACGAAGGCACCGGCCTTCTCCCGCCACTTTTCCGCTGGAGGCTGGTAACTGACCGGAACGAAGGCCGGCTTTTGCCGCGGCCTGGGAGTCCTGGGCGCCAGGGGCAGGTCATCCAAATCCCGTCCGACGGCCGCGGCCGCCTCCCGGAAGGTCTTGCCGCAGAACTCGATAAGATATTCGATGGCATCCCCGCCCTTGTCGCAGCCGCGGCACCACCAGGTGCCGGCCTCGCCCTGGTCCGGCCAGACATGGAAGCGGTCCTTTCCACCGCAGGCAGGACAGGGACAATGGTACTCACCGCCATGGGTGCCCGATACCCGCCGTGGTGACAGGCCGCGGGCATCCAGATCGTCGAGGATGAGACTCATTCTTCCGCCGGTGGTACCGGCATAAGGCCGATGCCGGAAAGGATGTTGGATTCATCCAGCTGGATGGGAAAATATTGGGCCAGCACCTCAGTAAATCTTTCCATCGGCAACGGGACCTGGCCGGTGCGCTTGAGATAGAACTCGCTGAAGCGCTCGTACAATACCTTCAAAGAGACCTTGAGATCCTCACCCGGGGCGCAGCACTCTTCGATGAAGTCCCGGACATAGCCTTCATCGGTGAGAATGGTCCGCTTCAGGTCAATGCCGCGGTATTTATATATGCCGTCCTTTCTGCGTTTGAACCGCCGGCCCATCCGGACCCCGAACCATTTCTGTTTAGGAATCTCTCCGGACCGGTTGTGTTCGAACCAGTTGCAAAAAGCCTGGTAAAGTTCGGTGGCCGGCACCTGGCTCTCATCACCGACCACACAACAATCGTGAACAAAGCCGTCGATGATTTCTTTTTCGGTCTCCGCCCGGGACTTCATGCCAGGAGGAAGATGGTAGCTTTCCGCCAGGTCGATGCCGGTCAGTTCCGTCACCTTGGCCTGGGCCATGATGGAGGCCTCCTTGCTCGAGGGAGTCATACGTTTGGCGATCTTGTAGGCGTGCTCGAAGATCTGGTGCAGCTGGCGTTGCTCCCTGAGGATATCGCCGTAATAACCGTCTTCGGGTTCCTTGCCAGGCCTTCCCCTCCGGCGGGCTTTTTCCTGATGGCAGGCACCGGCCTTGCGGATGGTGGGCAGGACTTCATCAAATACCCACGCTTCGAAAGGCTCGGCAGCGGGAAGATGACAATGAACGATGAGCCGGTACAGATCGGGCTCATTGACAATCAGCAATCCTTTCGGCGGGATTTCCAAAACAGGAGCCTCACCGGTTTTAAGCAATCTCGGGTGCCTGCAATACATTTTTACGGCATCGTGAGTATCCACGTAACCCAGAACCTTGCAGGCCTCTCCAGCCAACCACCATAGAACGTCGTAGCGATCCTTCAATATTGTCAGCAAGTTGCCCTTATATCCGTACCTGATCAGATCCATGGAACACCTCCTGTTTACTTTGGTCATCCCGACGAAGCGGAATTTTTCCACCCCAAGAAAAAGACATCGTCGGTGGGGTCAAGGGGCTGTTATTAAAGAACTTCTTTTTTTAACGGGATTTTTTCCCCTTTATTCCAAGAATAAATAAAAGTTTTTTCTAGAAAAAATATTCTAGAGATATAGCCAGATATTGGTCTGTTCCGGAGGTACACTCCGGCATCGGAAGTAAATCCTTCCTGTTAAGTCGCCAGACCACATCAAAATAGATCCGGCTTCGATAGCCCCGTTGGTCCCGTGTCAGTCGAACAACTCCTCCACATTATCGAGCAGGCCGATGCCGATATACTTGTACACGCTGTCCTTTTTGCGCTGGAACCGCCGGCCCATGAGCGATCCGAAGCGCTTTTGCTTGGGCGCGTTTTTGGAAACGTTCTTTTTCCACCAGCGCTCGAAGATGTCGTACAGGGCCGTGGCCCCCACCTGAAATCCCTCGCCAACGACACAGCATTCGTCCACGAAGTCGGCCAGGATATCCTCGTCGCGCTGGTATTCCTGGACGGCCTCCTTGACCACCGGCGGCGGATCCATTCCCCGCTGCAGGTATTGCAGACTGCCGCGCACCATCCAGGCCAGGATGCCCGGATACTCGGGGATCAGCTTTGTGGCCAGAAGGGGATCCGCCACGCGCTCGAAGTCGTTCTGCGGCCGCCGGCTGACAAAGGAGAGCTTGAAAGGAACCAGAAGCACCCGCTCCCAGAAAGCAAAATCATCGGCCGGGGCATGGGGCTTGTGGTTGGTCAGCAAAAACAACGTGTGGGTCGGCGGGAACTGCACCTCGTATTTGTCGTGGGGATTGCGGCCGGTGAGCTTGTCCTTGCCGGTCAGCCACTTCACCCTGGAGGGACTCACCCGGCAGCCGTCATCAGTCTCCGAGGCGAATGCCAGGCGCAGGCCTCGCAGGGCCATGATATCCGGAGTCGGTCCGGTGGAGGAGGTCACCCGCATCTGGTCCAGGAGCATCTCCGATCGCACGGCGCCGGCAAGCGGTCCCATGATCTCGGAGAGCACTTCCACGATCAGGGACTTGCCGTTGCGGCCGATGCCGGTGAGCACCACGATGATGGACTCCCTGACCTCGCCGATCAGGGCATAACCCAGAACTCTTTGAAGGAAACTCATCAACCGCTCATCCCCGGAGAAGATCTCGAGCAACTTCTCCTCCCACAACGGGCAGGGCGCATCGATACCCTGCCACTGTACCGGCGAGGCCTTCAGTAAATATTGGTCCTGGCGCCCGGGCTCCAATTCTCCGGTGGCCAGGTTGATCACGCCGTTGGCACAGGCCAATAGCAGTGGTTTCCTGTCGATCTCGTCTCCTCGTATAGCCATTGGGTCCTCGCAATTGTGAGAAAAATCCAGACAGTTGTTGGCCCGGCGCCGGCTGCGCAGCTGGCTGATGCGGCCTCGCAATCCCTTGGCCCGAGCCCGGAAAAAAGCCAATTGCTCGCCGGCACCATCGGCCTCGGTCTCCCGGATTTTTTTATTGATGGCGGCCAGTTCCTCGCCGTACTTTTCGACCACCTTTTCGACGCCGGCCCGAGCCGCGCCCATCCGGTCCACGGCCCAGTGGTGGGCGGTCCACACCAGCCAGGAATCCATGGCCTTGTCGAAGAGCAACCGGCCCCGGTTGACGGCCTTGAACAACAATCCGTCGCCCAGCTCGTTGGCATCGAAACAGGCGCGGATGAATCCGGGCTTGATCTCGCCGTTGACCGGCGCTCCCTCCGGATCGGCCGCGGCCTCCTCGGCCACCCGTTCGGCTACCCTGGCGGCATATTCATCCATGCGCGACTGCAGGTCGGCAGCGTTACCGGTAACGGACTCCGGAGGACCGCCGGCGGGATCAACGGGCCCGGTCATAAACTGTTAACCCTGAAAGGCGGATTGATGAAAAAATTCCGTTCTCCTTTACTTTTCTAAAATTTAAGTGGACACGACGTTTGCGCCTTTTGCCACCGCTATGGGGTAGGTCCCAGGAAGGACCCGTGATGCTGCCAACCCCGTTTGACCGTTGGCCGGGGTGTGTCTGCTTGTGGGGTGCGGGGAGAAATGTCATAGAGAAGATCCTTGTTAAGGTCGGCCCGGCGTTCGCCGGGCCGGTCGGTTTCTATTTCAGTCCAGGAGGTCAACCACCGGTGGATTCGGTGGCGTCTGCGGGATTGTCGGCCAGGATCTCGTCCGGGACCATGCCGGCGGTGTCGGCGCCGGACTCCAGGAATACCCGGATCAGTTCGCCCTTCTTGCAAGCCTTGAAGGACTTGCGCTTCAGGGTGTCTGTCAGAAACGACGTGGCCATGGGATCGTCGAAAAGCCCGAAGCGATCGCCGAACTCCAGCATCTCGCCCTTGGTCTTTTTGGCCAGGTAATCCACAGTAAAGCGCCACTGGCTGGCCAGATCGATGCCCACATGGCCGGCCACCAGGTGACGTTCGTCCGTGGCGTAGTCGCCGGACAGGACGGCCTGCAGGGCAACGGCCTTGAATTCCTCGGCCACCTGACTTTCGTCCATGCCGGCAATCAGGGTGAACAGCGCCTTGCGATCCAGGGAATAGGGCACGTCCTCCCACAATTGCTCGCCAACACTATGGCGTTTGGCGTACCAGTCATGGATGCCGGCATTGCCTCGGATCAACGAGTACAATGCCACCTGGCGTACTGTGAGGCTGGAGGCCTCCACCGGTTCGAAGGATACGGGCAGCTGTTCCTGGAAGAACGCTTCCCGGAAGTGCTCGCCGTGCCAGGCCACCCTGGGACCGTCCTTGGGCTTGCGATTGCCGCCTCCGGAGGATTTGGGCGATCGCACGGCATTGAAGCAGCTCTTGTCTCCGAAGCAGGCGCGATCGTGGCAGGACTCGCCGTCGATATGCAGGATGGCCAGGTGGTGCTCGCAGGACAGGCATTTCTTTGCGGGCTTGTTGTCGCCGTAAAAGGCCTCGTAATCCTGCCAGTTCACATCCTCATTGAACCGGAAGCCCTTGATGCCGTACTTGCGGTAATACTTGGTGCGGTTCCAGAATTTGACCAGGTGGGCTTCCTGCTTCTTTTTGAAGCATTCGGGCCGGTTGCAATGGGCTTTTTCGTCGCCCAGGTTGAACAGCTTCATCTGCACGCTGGTGTTCTGGGTGCAGGTCAGGCAGCCCTCGGCCTCGATATCGAAACGGGCTTTGCTCAAGGCCGGCGAGATCCACGCGATCCTGCGCTTGAGATCGTTCACCGTAACCTGGTGATGCTTGAGATCCCGGATCGTTTCCTCGAAGATCGACCGGCGCTGTTTTTTGTCGTCCATGCGGGCCAGCTGCTCGAGATGGCCGAACTTCAGATCGCCCTTTCCCCAGGCGGCCAGCATGGTTTTGGGAAGGCGCAGGATCATCAGGCGCCGGCGGATGTAGGCTTCCTTGATGCCTGTGCGCTCGGCCAGCTCGGGGATGGCGTCGGTTCCCTTGCGGTCCACCCAGATCCGGAAGGCCTCGGCCTCTTCGAGTCCGGACAGATCCCTGCGCTGGAGATTTTCGATGGTCTGGATCTCCAGGGCCAGGTCATCGTCCATCTCCTGGATCATGGCCGGGATGACAGTTTCCTCTGGACCGCCGTTGCTTTCTGCAGCTGCATGGCAGGCCCGCCAGCGCCGCTCGCCGGCCACCAGCTCGAAAGGGGTGTCGCCGTCCACCGGACGCACCAGGATGGGTTCCAGAACGCCCACCCGGGCGATGGAAGCGGTAAGTTCGATAAAATCCTCGCCGGTAAAATCCCTGCGTGGATTGAACGGCGAGGGGGTGATGGCTGTCAGGTTCAGCTCCCTGAAGGTGCGTTGCATGGTCTCCTCCCGGAATGGTTATCGATGGGTTGTTTGTATTCTGGCAGGTTGCTGGGCAGGGTCGGATGAATGCCGTCATGGGTGAGACGGCCGGATGCCATCTTGGCCATGAGGTTCACGCAGATGGCCGCGGTCTGCAAAAGCCGTTTGTTCAGTTCCACCTGCCAGTGGGGATTGTCCATGGAGATGGCCTCGATCTTGGCCAGGCGTTTTCTAAACATCCTGCGGAATTCTTCCAGGCCGCTTTCTACGTTCATGTCGGCCCAGAGAAACTCCTGGATGACCCGGGCGGCCCGGATCACCTGGAAGATGTATTGCTCCTCGTCGGTGAGGATGGCGCGGGTGAGTCCTTTCATATTCGGTTGCTCCCTGATTTTACTGGCCAGCCATGCCGGCAAAAGGACATGCCCCGGAGAAAACTCCGCATGGTCCCTGGGAACCCAGCGGGATCTGCCCGAGGGCAGCTTTACCAGCACGGCATCCTCAGTGGTCCGGATAATGCCCTCGATGGGTACCGGAACGGACGGCCGCGGTTTCATTTTCCGACAAAGCCCGAAAATTGCTCGGTACAGGTCGGGACGGCGCCGCCGGTCTCGCCGGCGATCGCATCGAGAATCAGAGATGCCTCAGTGGGATCGATGGAACACTCCTCCAGGTAATTCATGAAGCGATCGATATCCTGGAGAAGGAATCCGGCCACCAGTTTTGCGTCAGTCGGTTTCATGGACAAAACCCTCCGGAAACTTGTTTCGGGGCGCCGGCGTATCGATGAAATGATCCGGCGTCGGGCGGTCGTATTCGGTAAGGATTCGGGCCAGCCGGCACTCCGGACACAGGTGGTCGACCATCTGCTCCCGGGGAACGATCAGTCCACAACGGCATTTGAGTCCGGCTTCCTTGGATTCTGACATGGGATCGACACTCCCTGTTTGAGAAAAGCCCCGTTCGCAGGCTGACCAAAGCTCAGCCGCTACTTTACCCGTCGGGGCGTCCGGGTGATAAGGAGTCCAACGCCGTTATTAAGCGCCACGGACGCGGGCGCGCCTGTCACTACAATTGCTGCAACAAGAGGTTCACGCACAAAAAAAACCATGACAAAGAAAGCAGCCAGATTGCCAAATCAGTACGATTCATCGATTTACGGAAACGAAGCGCATGAAAGAAGCATGAAAAAATCCGGTTGCCGATCCATGTATATGCTAAAAATTGGGCTACCATGTTGAGCAACGTACGGAGCGCCTCTTCCGTTTCCAGCTCTGCAGGGGATCGATGGCAATCCGCCATAAGAAAAAATTTGGATCTTTCCTTTGGTGGCATTTCGAAGATCGCCGCGAAAATTTTTTCCGTTGCTTCCTCGATATGCTGATCCTTATTCTCGTTGATATTTTGCATGGCCCTCATCCTGGTACTCCCTCAAGGTGCATTAAACGCCATTGACGCGGTTTCATTTCCATCCGTGCTCGGCCAGCTTTGCCAGAAACCACCAGAAGGGCAGGCCGATCACGATCGACAAAACAATCAGTTTGAGGATAAGCCCGGGCAGAACATGCCGGAGGATATCCCTCCATCGTATGGGCGCCATCATTGGCTGTGTTCCTCCCGTGTGAGGAGTTTTTCCAGATCGTCGGCCGCCTGCCGGGCGTACCGAAAATCGGGCAGCTTGGTCACCGGTGTCTTTTGGTCAACGAACCAGACCAGCGGCCTTCCCGGAGGTGCGGCCTCGATGTACTGGATCAGGGCGGTAATCCCCAGGTGCAGCCTTTGCAGAAGATCTCTCTTGATCGTTTTCATGGCCGGCGATTTCTCCTTTTACCGGGTTGCGGCAGTCTGTAGCCGCTACGGATACGCTCTATGGTCAGGCCGGTTTCTGCAAAGCGATTGAGCAGATCCCGTGTGCGCTCCACATCCCGGCCCAGCAGTTCGCAAACGGTCTCGAAGGAAGTGATCCAGCCGCTGGCGGACGGATCATGATCGTTGATCCACAGAAGTGCCTGTGTCCGCCATCTCCGGTCCGGGATATCTATAACTGCCTGTTTGAGCATGTTGAACGCCAGCAGCTTCAGGTCCGGGTCCGGTTCCTGAGTCTCCTGGATCGGCGTGAGATACCCGGTCACGCTGTTGCCGCCGGCGGATCCGCTCGAATCAAGCATGGTCGTCTTCCATGGATTTCAGGTGGCCGGCGGTTTCGAGCAGGCTGGCCAGGACCCGGTCCTTCAGTCGGTGCTCCGGATAGCTCGTCATCGTCATCCTGGCCGCGGCACGGATCAGCATGACGGCTGCCGGTTCGTCGTCGTCGTGAGCGCCCATGACCCGGTCGAACCGGGCGTCCATTTCCTTGCAGGCCTGCTCGAACTCATCCATAACCAGTGCTCCGGATTTTTGATGATGACTGGTATTCATTTGATTTCCGTATAGGCCACAGTTGATTTGTACCGACGATGAACCGGATCCATGATGGTGAAATGGTGAAGGACCTTGCCGATGGAGCCCCGTTCGTCCAAAGTGCCGATGTATTCCAGAAAACAGGCCGCCACATCGTTAGCCATGGCCGTCTTGTTCAGGATCGTTTGCATGGTGTTATTTCTCCTTGTCGGACAGGCCTTTGAGCGAACGCCATTTCACACGGTTTTGCTGCAGTTCAAAGATCACCGCGTTCAGCGCCAGGTCGACCTGGTTCGCTTTCGAATCCGGATCCGCCAGGACCTCGTGGTACCGGGCCAAAGAGGGCACGTCGTCCAGGCACTCCTCGGCCAAAGTGGCCTTGTCGGGAACGCATCGATTGTCGTCTTTTCGGAGATGGAAGCCGTCCGGCTCCAGGTATTTGCAGACGGCGGGATCGCCGTCGGTGGCGATGACGGAAGCGTGAAGGAAGTCCAGGGAGAGCTTGATCTCGCCGTCCAGGGTGGCATAGACGGTGCGCTTGCTGATGCCCATGACCGCGGCGATGGTCCGGATAACACCGCTGTCGACATCGTCGGAATACAACAGGCGGTTTTTCAGGGCCGAGGCGATTTCGGGACAGTCGAACTTGCGCGGAATCTTATGATAGGCCATTTTCGCCTCCTTCCGGTACCGGCGGGTCGATATGGTAGGTCCTGGCGATCCGGAACATGAACGGCTTCCGGCAGCAATCGCAGATGCCGGGCATTGGCTCGCCCGTAACCAGCCCGGATATCAGACCGGCGTTTTCGAGCTTTATCCTTTTGGCTTCGGCGTCCATGTCCTGCATGGCGCCGCAATGGGGGCAGGGCAGCAGGTCGCCTTTTACAGGATCCGGACCGGACCGGCTGTCCGCGGGGAGGATTTCGAAGAAGATCCGGTCCAGGTTGACCCACCGGCCGTCTTCAAGCTTGACCTGCATCATGCGGGTCGAGGTGTAGTTGATGAGGTCGCGCACTGCGACGACGGTGACCGGCCTTGGATCGATCTCACCGTGAAACGGACTGTAGTAGCAGGTTTCTCCAATCAGGTTTTCCATTCTATGCACCCATTATAATAGGTTTTTCATAGATTTTGGTCGATAGATTGGTACCCTTTATTTTCCTGTCAGGTTCCATGGTTGCTTTACAGCCCGCTTAGTTTCAAGTGACCTATCTTTCGATTTGAACAGCACATCCACCGGAACTTCGAACGTGGCGGCTATGGCCGATTTGACTTCATTGGAACCTCGGCTTCCGTCAATAGTTGCCGTCACCGTGGGGCGTGAAACACCCAGACGCTTTGCCAACTCGGGCTGGGTAATGCCGGTCAGCTTGTGCAAGGCCTTGCGGATGCAGGGCAGGGGATAACCAAGAGTGGTCAGAATTGTGACGGCTACGGTGTTGCGGTTTTGCATCATTTTCATTCCTTGTAACTTATGTTCATATTTGCTAAGCATTTGGCTGATAAAAGAAGTTCCATTTATTTTTCCGAACGCTTCGGTAACCAACGAAGCGGCCTTTTGCTACAAATATCCACCAGAGACGAAATATGTCAAGTAATAAATCGTCAATAGACGAGAAAAAATTTAAATCACAGTTGGCCGAACGTGTCATCGATTTGCTTGATACAAAACGTGGTCTTCAATCAGAACTATCTAATTTAATAGGTAAAAAATCTAACTATTTTGGGGAAATAAAAAGAGGTAAACCTGTAAATTCGCTTCATCTAAAAGCTATTGAACTAATGTTTGGTCCTGCCAAATTGGTCGAATTATTGTCTACAGACGATGTTAAGGTCCCTCCCAGCGAAAAAAAGTTACAGGTCGAATCAGATACATCTGCGTCTTTGAACCCCTCAATCTTGGAGCAGGTAATCAATGGTGTTGAAGTTCAGATGGGCAAACTAAAAAGGAAACTGGGGCCTGATGTTAAAGCGAAGGTAATCACACTGATATATGATTATTTTCTTAAAAATGAGGAAAAAGATTCTGTAGGACAGAAAAAAAACGACAAAAAGGCCGAGGAAGACCAAGTTGCATGGACGCTGCATGATCATTCTGACATCGGGTGGTTGCAATCCTGCATGGAACATTCAAATAGTTCTAATGGAAATTCCGGTACAGATGAATTAATCGAAATGACGCGGGAGATGCTTGATTCTGAAAGCGGCTTAAGTTCGTCTTTAAAAACCTTAATTTGCTCCCTACACCATGCAATGGCAGGTGAAGAAAAATTCAAGGCTCTGGAAAAAGAACTTGAAAAGGTCGGTTGCAAGCAGTTTGTTTGTATAAATGAATCAAGAATCCGACACGATGATCCACCGCAGGAAAAAGAAGAGATTTTAAAACGCCGGGCATTCTAATTACTTAGCGCTCGAATTTGTCACCGGAGTTCCCAATGGGTCCGGATCTCAGCAGCATATCAGAAAAATCCATGTCAAGTGGCCAACCTCCTTTAATTGCTGCTGGTCCTCCCACCATGGTGAATTGGATTACCCTAAAATTGTGCTCCTGAACCGCTGCTTTTGTTTCAGCATGCTGAATTTTTTTATTGGTCGTTACGCCCGTTCATACATGTTGCATGACTGAAACTGTTGCTTTCGTATGCTAAGGTAGCAACAGCCTTTATGGGCATTCAGATATCCTCTTCAAGGATCTAACCCTTTTCGATAAGTCAATGTTTTGCCTCGTCCATTTTAGAGAACTGTGCCCGGACGATATTCCAAAACCGCCCGGTGTAGTTGCACCGGGTTTACTGTGAGGGTAACCGTGCTCCCTGTTTTGATCCACAGCCACCAAACCGTTCAACAGGAACGGTCAGCCGTGGTCGAGCAGATGGCAGAATTGATAGTAGGCTTAAGCCTAAAATCTGGTTGATCTTTATCCTGGCGAATCGATTTAAACAATTCGCCAGGGGGAAAGCCAACTAATTTTGTGTGCTTAACCCTCCCCTGCTATTAAGTTCTTATTGGGCGTCACTACGGTGCTGGCCAGCACTATTTATCGGTAAGGATCTCATGCGTCACATTATCGACAACCACTGGACTTTCGAAATAGGTTACTGTTGCTTCAGTGCCGTATTTCTCACGGACAAATCTAAACCACTCTTCTGTGTACATTGCTTCTGCCTCTTGCCTTGAATTCCAAAGGTAAACGCCACCTACTGTTACACCATCTTCAGAGTATATATATGTCTTTCGAAGCAATCCGCTTACGCCCTGATAGTTTGGTGCTGTACTGGAAAAGATTTTTCGTGCTTCATCGCAGGTGATTGACTTAGGCAAAATGAAATTTGTAATTACGGTAATCAATTGTTCCTCCTAATTTCACTGCTGTCCAAAATAATTAGAAATCCGTAGTTGCTCTTTTAAATTTCAGTTGTTTATCGGCCAATCGCTTTGCAACATTGCGCCAGATATACGAAGAAGATGGAGTGCCATGGATAAGTACTAACGGTTCGCCTGAACCCATACTGCTATATGCGATCCGATATCCGTTAGTGATGACGTTCTGATTTACTATACTGCCCATGAAATTCCTCCTTTTAAGAGTGCTATCAAAAAACCTGTTATTTGTTGGCTGGCGATGAAGGGCCCTCCATTCGGCGAGCGGCTTCCAGTTCTCCTATCAAACATTCAATATCCGATTTATTCGAGCGGAAGCTGGTGATGCAGGCTCTTAGAACACGTTCTCTCCCTCCTAAAATGACATCCGAAATCCACACGCGACCACGCTTGTAAATACGATCCAAGATCTTACCAGTTGAAATGATATTGTTTTGAATATCCGGGTGGCTGAAGCAAATAACTGGCAGTTCTGTTTTGTTCCGAATAATCCAATCCGTTTCCTGAAGCCGATCCCGGAGTTGGTCCCCCAAAGCAGCTTGGCGTTCGATCAGTTTACCGTAGCCCGCTATTCCGATCTCGGCCAACGCCATAAACACTTTTAGCCCCATCATTCGACGCGACCATTGCGCCGTAGTCGCATAGGGATCGACGGTGTTGTCGCCGGTCTCGCCAGGCATATAGGAGGTTGAGATCGCAAATGCCCGCTTTACCGCTTCGGGATGACGGCAAAAAAACATTCCGGCCCCCATGGGTACTGATAGCCACTTATGCGCGTCCCATGTGACGGAATCAGCATGTTCAATACCATGTAACACCGGACGCAGTCGAGGAGACAGTGCTGCGCTACCACCCCAGGCAGCATCCACGTGAAACCATAAATGCAGGCGACCTGCAACTTCAGCTATCCGGGCAAGAGGGTCAACCAAACCCGCACCAGTCGTTCCGGCAGTCCCGACAACCATGAATGGAAAACAACCAGCTTTGCGGTCTGCGTCAATTTGACTTTCAAGCGCTCCAGCGTTCATGGTGAAATGATTGTCCGTAGGAATTTCATGTAAAGCCTGCGTTCCAAGCCCTGTCATTCTTGCAATTTTAACAAAGGAATGATGACTCTCACCAGTCAAATAGATGATTGGACGCGAACCAAGACTCGCCAGGCCAGATTCGGCCATGCCGGGGAATCGTTGTATGAGAGCTGCAAGGACCGCTGAGAAATTTGCTTCAGCACCACCGCTGGTAAAGTTTGCCATGGTGGTTTCATGATTAAATCCAATTGCTTCAGTAAAGACGCGGAGAGTCAGCTTCTCAATTTCGTTGGCGACCGGTGCATGTGACCATACTGCCAGTTGTGGATTGTAAAGCGCAACGAGTGCGTCCGCAACAATGCCTGCCTGCCGGACGCTTGGATTAAAAAGGCCAAAATAGCGCGGATGGGTGACATGCAGGTCCCATTTGCGAAGCAAGCTGCTGACATCCGCAGTAAGCGTTTCAAGCGGTATGGGTTTATCGAATGTGTAGCGTTGCTCCAATTCGGACCGAATTAGTGCCGGAGTGACATTTTGGGATACTCGTAGGTTGCGGATTCCACAGGTAAATTCCTCTATTTCAGTGGATAGCTGTGTCCATGTTGTCATGTTTTCATGCCTTTCTGAATCGTTGGTCTCTTTCGAGCATTTTCTTATAAGTGCTAAAATAATATAAAGATTCTTTCCGATCGACCCGAATCTTGCTGACTTTTACAGCAAGATTCGGGTGGTCATTTTCGGTTTTTCCAATTACTTTTCGGAAAGCTTAGAATTTAAAAGGGGTGACAGAAATGAATTTTTCCGATTATTCGGCCCAGTCCGAAGATTTCAAAAGAATTGAAAAGGCGATTCAATTTATTGAGAGCAACTTTACATCTCAGCCTTCCCTTGGCCAGATTGCGGGAAGCGTAAATTTGAGCAAATACCATTTCGACAGGCTGTTCAAGCGGTGGGCCGGGATCAGTCCGATTCAATTCCTTCAGTTTATCACCCTTGATTACACCAAACAGCGGTTGGTTGAATCAAAAAACCTCCTTGAAACCTCACTGGAAGCCGGACTGTCAGGTCCAAGTCGCCTTCACGATTTATTTGTTACTTTCGAAGCGATGACACCTGGGGATTTTAAAAGGCAGGGGGCCGGGCTGCAAATATCATACGGCTTCTGTGATTCGCCATTCGGTGAGTGTCTATTGGCAATCACCCGGCGAGGGATATGTTATCTTGGGTTTGTAGATTCAGGCGAACGATCAGAGGCATTTAATCAGTTGTTCGATACATGGCCAGGTTCCAAGTTTATTGAGAATCCAACGATTATCTGTCCAGTCATTGATGGCATTTTCAGGATTGAACCTCAGAAAAGTCCACAACCGTTTCATATACAGCTTAAGGGAACCAATTTTCAAATCAACGTATGGAAAGCACTGTTAAGCATACCTAAAGGTTGTGTTGTCAGTTATCAGGATATTGCTTCATATATCGGCCATCCCAGGGCCTTTCGAGCGGTTGCCAACGCCATCGCGATTAATCCCGTTGCCTATCTTATCCCTTGCCATCGAGTAATTTCAAAGTCTGGAAAAATTCATCAGTACCGTTGGGGGTCGTCAAGGAAAAAGGCTTTGATCGGATGGGAAGCGGCTAATACAATTTAAATTTGAGTTAAATTTATAGCCCCCACATCTTGTGGCAGGCATTTTTGTCAGGCAACCGGTGATTAGAGCGATATATAGCAGCTTTTTCACTCGTACTAAAACCTTTGATAACAATACCTTAATCCAAGTTCAGTTTTCATCCAGGTACGGTCTGGCTACTCTAAAAAAATAACAATTTTGTCAGATAGACAGAAACACACGTTTTCCGGCGCTGCCGAAATGCCATGTATCCATTTACATATCACAAGTGGGGTCGGACGTGGGATTACTCTATTAATCTGTAATCAAGCCAAAACCAAAATACGGTATTGTAATCAAGAGGTTTGGTTGGAATTAAAAAGCTGCGATAAATCGACCAAATCACAAGTTGGTCAGATCTCCAGATACGTTGGAGAAATCGGCAACGTTATGTGCATTATTTTCATTCGTCTAGTCCCCCCTGATCTCAGACATAATGCAAATACCTAAGTTTAGGCATCATGCCTATGTTGAAAGTCGTCGAGTTTAGGCATCTTGTCTGTATCATTCTGAATCAAGGTCTGTGACCAAAGAATGGAGGTTTCATAATACGCTTCACAGATAATTTCTCCATCAAACTCAAACCAGTGTGTTGCCTCTGGTACGAGTTCTCTCGGGAGGGGATATCGAGCGTATGGATTATGAAAAACTTCAAGTTCTGCCGACCACGGTTCGTAACCTTGTGGCCAAAGCGCTCTGTAACCTTCACTGGTAATGTCAAGGCAAAATGGTATGCCATCAAGCGCGCCAGGTGTTCTATCATAAAACTTGCCAATACGAGTATAACGTAGCCCTTTTGTTATGGCGCCTGCAGAAACTCCAACCCGATTAAATTTTGCAATCGAGCAAGCGTTGGAAAAGATCACTGCCGATAATTCATCATGTGTATTGTTGCAAAATAGTCCTGCCGGAAATCTCGCCTGTCCAAGTAGATGCGAAACTGGCTTCGCTGATGCTATACGGTGCCCGTTCACCTTTTCTACCTCAGTGAACAACATTCCATAGAGATAACTAATGAGTGCCTCACGGCTCCATACCATAGAAGATGGCTCATGGAAGTCTGCTATGGCAATGGCGAATGGTTTGTTCGCGACATGCGGCTTTTGAGTGTAATCACGCTGAAGCTTGTTACCTAATGTCTTAGCAAATCGCACAGCGGCAGGACCAATAAGACGTTCCTTTCTATCTTCTGGTGGTATGCTCGGTTTCGAACCTACATGACTATATGGCTCAGAAGGATTTGCTGTAACTGCTTCAACCCAAGCTTCTCCGCCCAATCGATTTTCAATATGAAAATCTGGCGAATCGTACGGTTGTGTAACGATCAGACCTTGTTCCCGAAAACTGGCAAGCAGTTGAGCCTCCCACAGGCGCTTATGAGTGTTGGCAGTCTGGCAATCACCAGCCCAGTTTTTGTCAGGATTGGGAAGCGCTAAGTATATTTGATTAAGCAGCCAAACAGCTATGTGATGAGATGGCGTTAGTAAATATCTAAAAAGATCACTTGGAGTGCGACCTTTTAAATCATGTAACGCTGGGCGTGGAGCTGTGTTCGCTGGTAATTGTTCAGGCGGAGCACCCTCTTTCAATAAAAGTTCCATTCGCAGGCGTGCTTCGTCCAAAGTACGAAAATCTTGTTCGCGTGCTGTTACCTTCCAGACATCGTCTATTCGACGTCGCATGACTAAGACACCAAAGATGCCTTCATTTACATCACGGGTTACTACTCCGCAAGCCTTATGGTCATCACTTTCCCAAGCGCCTACTGGTGGTTTTTCTCCAAAACCATGCCCACGCGGTAGTGCCAAGGCGTATATATCGAACAAAGACTGAGGTAACGCGCGCATTTTAGATCCTCACATAACGGTCGGCGTCTGCGGCGAGCAAAGCGAGTCCGACAACACTCCGTTGTTATGTGCCTTCATGTTTCTCTTCTACGGATTTCAATTGATCAAGCCATGACCATAGTTCTGGTAAATCAAAGTCTTTTGGAATCGGATTATTTTCTATAAATTGCGCGTCGTAATATTGATTGAAATGTGCTTCACCGGTCCTTCGTGGATGATTTGCAATCCAAGAATTATAGAATGAGGAATGGGTATCATAATGGTGAGAATGGATAAAAGGCTCCCAAGTCTTGTACAAGTCATCCTCGTTTCTTATATCGATTATTTCCGTCTGCTCCATTTCTCTACTGTTTACATCGCCCCAAGCAGATTTCATTAGATCAATCGCACTTACGTCTGATTGAGGTGCGCCATAGCCAAAAATAGTAATCATAAAAGCGTTTTTCAGATGTTGTTCCAATTCTTTCCATTGCGACGATATGAATCCATCCAAATGGTAATTTTTTTCTGCAATGGGGTATAAAAGCCTCGAAGGTACAAGAATTTTCCCGCACTTACTGCATCTATTTCCGTTTAAGCCGGCCACCTTGTCTTTTTCACAAAATCCTACCTCGACATTTCCATGAAGAAATAATAAACGCGGCAATTTAAACATCTGCGCATTTCTGCGAAAAGCCTGCAATAGAAAAGGATCCCAGTTAAATGTCGCAACTACGTCTTTCCCTCGGAGAGATAGCAATAAGTGATCATAAACAGATGGTTCATTACCTATTTCTAATTTGCTAAAATAATCGTAGATCCTGCTTTCCAACTCTTCTCGGACTTCTTGATAAGTATCATTTTTACAAAGGTTATCATAAACATTTTCGAAATTACTGGTATCGAAATCAACGCCTGTTCGAGACAACAAATCATTAAGTTCAAGTATACTTACAAAGTTATTCATAAGAGGTAGTTTTACCCCATTTATATCACCATGTGGGAAGGCCGCATAACTTGCTCCGGCACCCAATATGACCACATGAGGTCTCTCTATCCGGATTTGGTTTATTTCTTGTTCTTTTGAAACTTCCATTGGATTAACCCCCGCACATAACCAGTTAGTATGTGGATCTGTATATCATCACATTTGGAGTGTTATGCAGAAGAAGCTGTGATTTGACCTGATTTCAGATATATTGAGATTATCCCACGTAAATTGCGCCTGTCAAAACCTTTGATACTACCATTAACGTCCCAAATCCTGCTTTGATTAATCGACCAAATCACAGGTTGTTCAAATCTACAGATACGTTGGAGTAATCTTGACCTTCAATTTAAGAGTTCACGCTGATGGGATTTCCGATATACTTCAAATAAATATTTTGATGACATTGAATCTACGGTGAAAGGGATGCGTCTGCTCTTAATTTTTAATCGACCTTTTTGGTCTGTAACTGCGAAGAATTGGATTTGCCAATCACCTGTTAAGAGGAAACGCGCCAGCGAAGTTTTTGTCTGATGAATTGGGGCTAATTTTGTCACATGAATTAGATAATCTTTTTCACCCTTGGCGGGAACGGAGATTGCCTTGGAATCAATGTTAGCTCCGTCTGTCTGTTTGAATTCGTATCCGCATTCATAATCCCAACTATGCTCAGGTGGCCATAACAAGCATTCGCCTTGCAAAGGAAGTGAAATAGATTCATTGCCATCATTTTGGAGTTTAACTGATAGATAGGGAATGGTAATCGATTCGGCGTTATCCTTTCTCATTAACCAAATCGCGTCTCTAATTTCGCTGGGGTATATTATTAGCACACCAACAACAAGTCCAGCCAAAATTATGTAAAATAAGGCACCAATGCTGAAATGCGACACCCCGTATAAGTGGTTCTTTTGCTCATTTGTATTCATAATTAAATAGTTTTTAGTATTCGCCGCATACCAGTGTCCAATAACAATTCGAATTACAGATATATTGAGAGTATCCCACGAAAATTGAGGCTGTCAAAACCTGAGATTACATACCAGCATCGCAGATTGGGGCTGATTCCAGATAAATTGAGAGTATCCCACTAAATTCTTGGCTGTCAAATCCTATGATTACATACCAATATCCTTTTTCAATTCCCCTTACAGATTATTGAATTGAATATCCACGCTGCACCCGGCTATAATTGTGGTCATCGGGCTTAGCCCGCCATTCAACCCCATAATTTTACAGGAGGTGCGTCATGAAACTGTCAAAAGCAGCATCCATCTGGATCGATTACCACAAGAACCATTCGAAAAAAAAATACGCTACGATCCTACCAAGCCGTTATTGAGCCATTTTGCCAAGAGTTTGGTGAAAGGGAGATCGGTCAGGTTGCGCCAGATGAAATTCTATCTTTCTTGAACCGTCTCACCGAAGGCAATAAAGCCTATACCAAACGGGTACGGTACTCCCAGCTATCATGTTTTTTTAACTTCGTGCGGAACAATATCGATTCCGAATCAGTAAATCCATGTGACACGCCCATGATCCGGAAAATCTACCGCCAAAAAGTAACATCGCGGTGGGAAATCATCGAAAAGGAAATTATTGACGAGGTTATATTCCGTACCGAAAAAATTCGCAACCGTTTAATGCTCGAACTGATGGCGCGTGGCGGAATGCGGGTTGGAGAGGTATTGAAACTGCGTTTGAAAGACATTCAAGAACAGAAGGTAGCGGAGCGTCTCCGTGATTATGCAAAACAAGTCTGCAAATATCCCGAAGACCGTATTTTTCCCATTTCCTACGAGGCGGCGCGGATGATCGTACTGAAGGCGGGAAAGCTTGTAGGCATCCATCTCCGTCCTCATGACTTACGGCGGCATTCGGCAACCTTTGCATCCCGATCCGGCGTACCCATCGAAATTGTCAGCAAGGTCATCCTTCGCCATTCGAACCTTTCGACCACCCAGAGTTACCTGGGAACGATAAACGATGTCGAGGCGATCAGGTGGATTGACAACGTTTATGGACAGCAATCAAGGGGCAGACCTATGAGTTGAGCTGAAGTTTAACAGTTGGACTTTTGAAATCGCTGTAGATCCGCATAAAAAATCGTAAGTGCCTGAATTTACGTCAGCGCAGCTGAAAAAGGTAGTGCCAAAATATTCCGGATTTACCCTTGAAATTACAGGATTATACTACTTAATCTGGGGGTGTCCTTAAAGAAAGAGGCTCCCATGTTCGCCAGAGTGAAAAAGTCGGGCAAATATCAGTACCTGCAAATCGTTGAGAACCGGAAAGAAAACGGTAAAGTCAAACAGCGGGTCATCACGACATTGGGCCGAATGGATCAGCTTCAAGAAAAAGGACGCGTTGAGGCCCTTATCCATTCCCTTTCAAGATTTTCGGAAAAAGCCCTGCTCATCATCTCCGGCAAAAGTGATGTTTCCGCCGATGCGAAGAAGATCGGCCCTGTTCTGATCTTCGAACGTTTGTGGGTCGAAACAGGGATCAAAGATGCAATTCAACGGCTGCTGATCGGTCGTAAATATCAGTTCGATGTGGAAAGAGCGATCTTCTTAACGGTATTGAATCGTCTGATGGTTTCGGGTTCGGACAGAAATTGCGATCGGTGGCGCCGACATTATCAAATCGAAGGTGTTGATGATCTTGAACTTCATCACCTTTATCGTGCCATGGCTTTTTTGGGAGAAGAGACGGTCGACCAAAAAGACGCGACTCCGTTTTCACTACGTTGTAACAAGGATCTTCTCGAAGAGTCCCTTTTTTTCTATCGGCGACACTTGTTTTCGGAACTGGATATCGTCTTTTTCGACACGACAAGCATTTACTTCGAAGGTCGTGGCGGTAAAACGATCGGGCAACTGGGATTCAGCAAAGATCACCGGCCGGATCTGAAGCAGATGGTCGTCGACGCTGTGATCAACGACAAGGGCTGCCCGATCTGCTGCGAGATGTGGCCTGGTAACACCACCGATGTCAAAACGTTGATACCGGTTATCGAGCGTTTACAAGCGCGCTTTCCCATCAAACGCGTTTGTATCGTGGCCGACCGAGGAATGATCAGTGCGGCAACGATCGAAACACTCGAATCGCCGGACAATCCGATACCATACATTTTAGGCACGCGCATGCGTAGGGTGAAAGCGATACGGGACAAGGTTCTATCTCGCGCTGGCCGATATCGAGAAGTTCGTCCTAACGGGGTACGTTCACAAGATCCTGCTTCGCTGAAGGTCAAAGAAGTGATGGTCGACGATACGCGCTACATCGTTTGTCAGAATTCCGCACAGGCACGAAAAGAGGCAAGCGATAGAGAGAACATCGTGTCCGCTCTCAAAGCCCAACTCAAAAAAGGCGCGAAAAGTCTGGTGGGCAACAAAGGGTACCGCAAGTATCTGAACATCGATAAAGACAGTGTCCGGATAGACACCGCCAAACTCAAATCAGAGACACGTTTCGATGGTAAATGGGTTTTGACAACCAACACGAATCTTTCAGCATCCGACGTGGCACTCAAGTATAAGGAACTTTGGCAGGTGGAACGTGTGTTTCGGGACGTCAAGTCTCTATTGGAAACGCGTCCGATCTTCCACCAGCGTGACGAAACCATTCGTGGCCATGTGTTTTGCAGTTTTCTGGCTCTTGTTTTACGCAAAGAACTGCAACGGCGCCTGGAACGATCCGGGTATGACTTTGAATGGCTGCACATCAAACAAGATCTGAAGGCTCTACAGCGAGTAGAAATCGAAGAGAACGGGCGTCGTTTCTTTGTCCGGACACAAAGCCAGGGCGAATGTGGCAAAATATTTCAAGCCGTTGGTGTAGCGATGCCGCCAACGATTAGCGAGATGTAAATCCGGTCAGAATTTGCGACGGTAGTGCCAAGAACTATTGGTGTGCCTGTAACTATCTGTTTTTAAATAATTTTGAAAAATCAACTGTCAAAAATCAGTTGAGGTCTCCCCCCCCCCATGGATGCAAATACAACCAAGATGATGGAATATCTGTATTTCATATTATTACAGAGTGTTTATGTCCATTTACGTATCTGTAAAATCCAATTTTTGAAATTTGGACCAACTTTGTTTTGATAATCTTTGCTTTATGGCAAAATAGCCGGCCTCCGCCTCCTGCACGGCATTCCACCGCAGTTTTATCCTCTTTCTCATCAGTCTTACCAAAAAACAAAAAAATCCAATATTTTAGCAAAAAAGTGCAAGCAATTTGCGGGAGGGGTGAGTAAAAAATATTCTGAGCTTTGTCGCATTTGTGTTGCACCATTTTTGAATCAAGCCACACCTTGGGCGACCTGGGGCCGGAAAACCACGGGTTACTAATTGGCCTTAATCTTGGTTATAGATCCGTTAATTTTTATGCCTTACCAATTAAATCCTGGGTAAAACCACAGTAAATACGCCAGTCTCGTTTTTTTCACCGTCAAGCGTGCTTTTGGCAACTTTACACTGGATCCTGTCATTATAAAATTTTTTAGGCGGCGTAGCTTTTTATTTCGAACACAAGACTAATTTAAAGGTAACACCCGGGTTGTACGGACCACGGTTCGCATCTCCCGAATCCAATTTCTAATCTACTCAAAGCGAAGGCCATGAATCGTCAATATTATTTCCCGGCATGTCTGTTTCTGGTGTTGTTTGTCGTCGGGTGTGCGCAACACCCGATCTACGAGGTCATCGACTCCCAACCCCAAGGGGCGACGATTCTCTGGGGGAAAACCCCATCTGAACTAACGGACAGCGAAAGGCAAACGCTCAGTTCGCGTTACGCCATTGGCGATCAGTGGGAGTCCTGGTGTTACCAGGCGGTCATGGCCGGGTATCTCCCCTCTAAAATCGTTTGCAGACCGGATGGGGAAACGGAGAGAAGAATCGCCTTCGAATTGCAGGCAATAAAGACCCATATCAAGTCCGATCCCCCTAATGCACAAATTTACTGGGGCCGGTCAAGAGATGCGCTAACCCAGGCCGGCCGGTCTACGCCCTGGACGGAAGATCGCGTTGCCATCGGCGCCAATTATAAAAATTGGTACGTCCAGGTAAAAAAGGCGGGATACAGGGATTCGGAGGTCCGTTTTCTGCCGCAGGCGATCCGGGACAGAAACGTTCATTTTGTTCTCGAACCGGTCGAACCGACGAATTGAACAATGCCACTTCAGGTGCAGAGCTGGAGCGATACAGGAGGATGGGGATGTGAAACTGGTGAGGAAATGGAGACTGACGGCGGCGATTGCATGCATCGGACTTTGGCTGCTGACGGGCTGCGGCGGCAGCGGCAGCGTGAGCGAAAGCGACAATGACGGGGCGAGCACCGTTTATCCAGTCGGCGAACTGGGCGACATGGTGGATATCGGCGATTTCGATAACGCCGACGGAAGCTGGAAATACACGAAAATCAGCGCCATGGACGACGACGGCAATGTGGTGGGCCAGTCCAATTACGGCACGCCGTCACGGGCGGCGTTTCTCTGGACGGACACGGGGGGAATGACCTACCTGGGAATTCACAGCTTGGACTACCTCGACCCCAGCGACACCAACGGGTATGAATACTCCTATGACGATTACTACGACCTCGACGAAGACAAAGAAGGCACCGATTTTGCCACCAGCCAGGCCGTTGCGGTTTTCCCCAATAGTGGAACCCCTGAGGCGATCGGCAACTCGATCACCGACGACGAAAACGAAAAAAGGGCTTTCTACTGGGATGGCGCCGGCTTCGTCGATCTGCCCCCCATGTATTACGAAATCAGTTTCACTGTCGTGGATAACGTTAAAAATGAAACGGAATACACGGGGTACGTGATGAAATCCGCCTCCGAAGCCGCAGCCATCAACGGCACCTACATCCTGGTCAATCTCGAGGACGAAGAGGGAACCCACGCCTACTACTGGGACAAGTCGGCCACGACATCGATCAAGGTGTACGACGAAAAATTCGAGGACTACGATGACGTGGACGGAGATAGCGATGACGATAACGACGACGATGAGGATGACGTGGACGCTGAACCGCCATACGTGAACATATCCGTGCCCGACTACCAGCCGCTTGGAAACGTAACCGGCGATGATACCGAAGCCGTGGCCATCAACGACAGCAACCAGGTGATCGTGAACGTCGGTGGCGGGGACAGTGTCATTTTTTATAACGATATTGTCAGCGGCGAAAGCGAAACCCTGGAACCGTTCACCTGGGCCAGTACGATCTACGCCGCGACCATCAACGAGGACGGCAACGTTGTCGGCACGTCGGGCGACGACGCCTTTTTCTGGAACCGGACCTCGGGCAGCATGACTGTTTGCGGTTACTTGGACGGCGACGCAAGCGTGGCCACGGACCTGAACAACAGCAACCAGGTCGTGGGCTATGCCACCAACGAAGACGGCGACTATCATGCGTTTCTCTGGAAAAGCGGCCGGGGTACGACCGATCTCGGCACCCTCGGGGGAGACAACAGTTATGCCCTGGCCATCAACGACAACGGGGTGGTGACCGGCGTCTCCGAGACGGGAGAAACCTACAGTGCGGGCAGTCAGGAAATCGACATCTACCACGCCTGTATCTGGTATAAGGGCGAGTTGTACGACATAGGGGTCATCACCGATTTCGACAATGCGCCCGATGGCGTTTCCTACCCCTTCAGCACATCCGTTGCACTGAACGCGAACAATCGCGTCGCGGGCAACTCCATCACGGTCGGCAATCACTACCGCGGCTTCATTTTGGATCCGGATACAACCATTATTCCGTAGCATCCGGCAAAACCGTCAAAAAGGAGGTTCAACGTTATGCAAAAGGTACTGTTGATGGTTTTGGCCGTCTGGATGGGGGTTCTGTCCGGTACCGCCGCAGCGGAACGCCTGGCCAATATGGCCGGCACCATGGACTGGCACCAGGACAGCAACATGGCCGTCTGGCTGCAATGGGATTTTCATGCCTATCGAGACACCGATTTTTTCGATTTCTGGGGCCTGGACGATCAGGCATCCTGCCGATGGGCCCCCAACGGGGTGGGGTATGAAGTGAAGCTGCCCAACTACCTTGCCCTGGAGGTTGTCGTCGGATATACCGGCTTCGAAGACGATGCCTCGAATCGGCTGGATGAGGATGAGGACGATGACGACGAGGAAAACAGCGTTTCCCTTGACCTGGACACCTTCTATATTCAGTTCAGCGTGAAACGCTACTGGCCCCTGACCGATCTTTTGTATGCATACGGCGGCTTCGGGGCGGACTTGATGTACCTGGACGGCACCGTTGAGTATCGCAACGCAACCACGATCTACCGGGAGGAAAGTTCCGATACGATTTACGGGGGACATGTCCTGGCCGGCATGGAATACCGTATCGGCCAACGACAATCGCCCTTCAGCGTCGATCTGCGCCTTGCCTATACCTTGCTGCAATCGGTCTCGCTGGACCAGGGCTTGATCAATGCGATCAATTCGGATGCCGACACCGATTTTTCCTCCCGGGATCTGAACCTGGGCGGATTCACCCTGTCGGCTGGCATTAAGTACAACTTTTAAAAAAAGGTAAAAATCCTTTTGGTTTAGAGTTCGCGCAAAAAGAAGTTCGCAGAATTGGTAGCTCAGGCGCCCAGCCGACAGGGAGTTAAAATGAAAGGCATATTGAGGATATGTCGCATTTTCACAACACAGGCGGGTGGGGTACATCAGCTTTCAAAATGTGAAGTTCTTTTTGCGCGAACCCTCAATACTCCATTCCGAAAACCCACAACGAAATCTGCCTGGACGTACCGGTTTCGATGTCATCGGACACCACATGTGCATCGACCTGGTTGCCGAGCTACAGGAACGTTTTATTTGCCCCTCCGATCTCAAAAATGTATTTGTCGTCTGCGATAAAATCGCCTAGATCATGGCAATGGATCTGATGACCATGGGAAAGTTATGAAACGAAAAAGGTTTTGCGCAGGGTTCCGATACCAATACCATAGCTTTATTTTTGGTCGACCTCCAAATCCATAGCAAATTTCATCGACAGGCCAAATCGGAAAAGTTGTGATAAACGATTTTTGCCAATTTTGATGGGAATTGCTGCCCCGACAGATTATCAAAGTTTATCCCAAGAAATGATTGCCTCAAAAGCGACAGGTTTCCAAAACGATCCTGTCGATTTTCAACCTGCCAGAAACAGCAGATTTCAATACCTTATCTCAAGTATTGGCGGGCCAAAATATGTTGAATATCCCAAATTTGGCAGAATTGGGGACAAAGAAAGAAGAGAGACATAGCCGATTAAGATAGAAACCGGATCACTGTAAAGTGGCCCGGTTTCTGTGGGGAGGTGGAAGGGGAAGGATTTGGGGCTCTTCAGAGCCCCTTGCGTATGGTCGAACAATACAGTATCAATATTACCCGTGGATGACACGAATATTACCGAATAATAATCTTTGAGGTGGAAATCGGTGAACAAAATGCAGCTTATCCAGGCGCTCATGGATTCTGACGAGCGTCTTTCCAAATCGGAGGCCGAGGAAGTGGTTAAGCTGGTTTTCGACGAAATGACCAGCGCCCTGGCAAATGGAGACCGCGTCGAAATACGTGGATTATGTTCCTTTTTTGTGAAGGAATACAAGGCCTACACCGGCCGGAATCCCAAGACTGGTGCAAAGGTAAGGATCGCGCCGAAAAAACTACCCTTTTTCAAACCAGGTAAGGAACTGAAAGAGAGGGTGAACCGTGGTGGGAGTCGGTAGTTTTATAGAGAAAATTTCTAGATTCCGGACATCCATACTTTAAACCGCTATGCAGGCGGCGCATATCAATTCAGGTTTGTTTGAGAGCCTGAAATAAGCCAGTGATCACAACAGGAAGAAAAAAAGGTAGTTATTGAAGTACGCAGTGTCTCAAGTCTTCCTATACACTAAACACTTTTTTTCTCATTTTTTATGTGTCCCATCAATGTGTCTTTTTTTTGAAAATATATTCCTGAAAGTGCATTTTAATGCTCTGCTTTACACTTGTAAACCTATATGAAAATCTTTAAAAGGCAGATGGTTAGGGGTAAATCTGTGGTTCCTTTAAAAATCACACTGTCAGCCTTTCACGCCGGCGACAGGGGTTCGAATCCCCTTGGGGACGCCACTTATAAAACTTATTTCCTTCCAATGGGTTACATCGTTTCTGATGCAACCCTTTTTTATTAGATCACTCTTCATGTGTCCCCTTCATGTGTCTTTTATTGAAAATTTGACTTTTGAGGACGCATCCCCGGTAGCTACCGACCTTTAAATGGCCATTTGTAATATGGCCGTACCTTCGTTTCATATGGATTGCTTTTGCATATTCCAAAGCAAGGTTGCAGCTTTTAGGCAACGCCCCATTTGCTGCCACCCTTCCTTAGCTGCAAAAATACACCTTTAGACTCAAGATCTCGATCCAATACCCGATGAATGGTGGAGTGAATGTTCAAGTTGAGTTGGGTCGTAAAACGAAACTAAAGACTTTAACGTTTTCTTCATATACCGGGTAAGCGTCTACTCAACCACACGCGTTGCGGCAGCGTCGATGATGGCCTTGTCGATTCTATTGGGAAGCAGATCGAGAAAATCGGCTTCATTTTGGGCTGAAGGGATTTTGGTGAACAGGTAACG
>Ga0272443_10001382_pt1 | contig 35783 bp, 27 predicted proteins | sample SSMAcet12_FD_193581 | JGI IMG/M metagenome (GOLD analysis project Ga0272443, IMG submission 193581) | Marine sediment archaeal communities from Little Sippewissett salt marsh, Falmouth, MA, United States - SSM-Acet-12 | ecosystem: Environmental > Aquatic > Marine > Wetlands > Sediment ... | reverse complement strand
CCCGCTGGCTGCTGATCAAGATGGACGATGATGGAGCGGATACCCGACGAAATCCCACCTCAACGGAAAACCTCTCGGTGAAGACCGGACGGACGATGGAAGAAATCAGGCAGGCAGGTGATATCCTGACTAAGAAGGGATAATCTCATGGAGATTGAAGGTCACGCTATCCAGTTGAAACATTTGGATAAGGTCTTTTTCCCAAAGACGGGGCTGACGAAGGGTGACCTGGTGGAATATTACCAGGCCGTTGCGCCAGTGATGGTTCCATTAATCAAAGATCATCCCATCAGCATGCGGCGTTTCCCGGATGGGCTCTTGGGGGAGGGATTCTTTAATAAAGATACCCCCAATTACTTCCCGGACTGGATCCGGCGGATTCCCTTCCCAAAGCGGGAGGGGGGGCAATTTGAGGCTCCTGTGATTGACAGCGCGGCAGCTTTGATCTACCTTGCGAACCAGGCGGTCATCACACCGCATCTTTACCTTTCACGGGTGGGTGATCTGGAGCATCCTGACCGGATGATCTATGACCTGGATCCTCCTCATGAGAAACAGGATTATTCAGGGGTGCGCAAAGCTGCGCTGGATATCCGCGGGGTGATGGCGGAACTGGACCTGAAATGTTGGGTGCAGACCACCGGCTCCCATGGCTTTCATGTGGTGATCCCGCTGGATCGCACGATGATTTTTGATGAGGTACGGGAGTTCGCCCAGGACGTCTCACAACTGTTGATCCTGCGGAACGAAGGCGTCTATACGTTGGAGGACCATATCAGCGAGCGGAAGGGCCGGATTTTCCTGGATACGCTGCGTAATTCCTATGGCGCTACGGCGGTCGCGCCCTATGCTGTGCGTGCCCGGCCGGAGGCTTCCGTTGCCACACCGGTGGATTGGTCGGAAGTGGAGGCCGGGGTCAACCCACGGGATTGGACGATCCAAAACCTGCCGCAAAGGTTGGCAAGTCGAGAAGATCCCTGGAAGGATATGTCAGAATATCCACAGCACCTTCAGTCCCGTTGGGATAAGTTGCGGGGCTTGCTCAAGGCTGATTAATTTCCCCTGCTAAAGAGGAATGGTTTTGAGACAGGGGAATGAACAAGAACCTGGAAGAGATTGGCTCAACTGGTGGATGAGAAATAGTCATGAGCTTTATCCTTTGTTTATACTCTTTATTTCTATAATATGGTTGAGGTACAAGAGTACAAACAGTTAAATATCGGAGTTCAGTATTTCGCAACAAGTACATCTATTAGAGAACTGAAAAAATATGAACGAGAGAGTATTTTTAATTGTTGAGTTGATCCTAACGTCCCTGGTCCTGGTTCTTTTGGGGGTGATGTCCTGGAATCGGCGGTCAACGGGAAAGGCAGCCATATTTCTGTCCATTTGTTTGTGGGCTGTGGCTGTCTACAGTTTTGGGTATGGGATGGAGTTAAGCTCCTCAACCCAAAGCACAATTTTCTTTTGGGTCCGCTTTGAGCATTGGGGCATCCAACTGATTGCCCCCACATGGTTGCTCTTTGCGATGAGTGTATCCGGCTATGAGAAGAATATCAAACTATCTCTTTTGATCATTTTAGCTATTATCCCTCTTTATCTTCTGATCACTTCTCAGACCCTTGGTTGGTTGAATTGGGGGCATATAAACCCACGGATTGATTATACCGGCTCATTCCCGACTTTCGACTATGACCGAAATGTCTGGAATTATATCGCGGTGGGTTACTATGTCCTGTGTCTGATGGGTAGTACCATTCTATTTGCGCTTTCGATGTTCCGCTCCGTCAATTCATTTCGTAAGACGGCTGCTATTTATCTGCTTGGGTCTCTACCACCTTTGGTAGGGCTAATCGTTCAAAATTTAAAATTACTGCAGTATAACATCGACTATACACCTTTCCTGTTGTCAATCAGCGGTTTGTTATTTGTCTATGGCTTTACCAAATTGCGCATGCTGGATATTATCCCGCTCGCGAGGGATTCAATTTTTGAAAATATGAGTACCGGGGTCATAATTCTGGACCGCGAGGATCGGATCGTGGATTATAACCCTGCGATGCAGATCATTGTTGATTGGTTGGACAAGAAGGCCCTTGGGAAATCGATTTATAGGGCTTTTCCCAATGATCCATCCTTGTTGGAATTGGTGAGGGGAACAAAGACCGGACGGATTGAGTTGAAATTTGGGGAGGGTATTTCAACCGCTTATTACCGTGTGAGCATGAAGGCTATGCAGGATAAAAAGGGGCAGTTGATTGGCAAGATCATTAACTTCTATGAGTACACCATGGAAAAAGATCTTTTGGATGAACTGGTGAATCAGGCTGCACATGATGGCCTGACGGGGATCTATAACCGGCAATATTTCATGAAATTGGCTGAAAAGGAGATCCTGCGTCATAATCGTTATGGCGGCGATCTCTCCTTGATTATGTTTGACCTGGATCATTTCAAACAGGTCAATGATACTTATGGACATGCGGCTGGGGATCTGGTGCTGCGGACCGTGACGGAGGTTTTCTCTAAAATGATTCGTCAGTCGGACATTTTTGCCAGGATTGGTGGGGAGGAATTCATCCTCCTGCTTCCTGAAACCAAAATCGAATCGGCTCAGGTTTTGGCAGAACGGCTGCGCGACACGCTGGATGTGACGCTGATCGAGTATGAAGGGCAGGAATTTCATGCCCATGCCAGCTTTGGGGTTTCGGGGGAGAGTTCGGGTGAGACCTGTACTCTGGATCAGCTCTATCGGATAGCCGATCGTGCGCTTTACCGGGCAAAATCAATGGGCGGAAGTGCGGTTTGTGTCAATACCCGTACGCCGTTACGCCTGGCTGAAACTTAAAATAGAAAGATCCCTACTAATTGGTAAGAAAAAATGCGGTGCTGAAAGGCACCGCATTTTTCAAATTTTGGATAAATTTCAGCTCAGTCAATAATTTCAACATTCTGAGCCTGAGGGCCCTTCTGACCCTGGGCGACTTCAAATTCTACACGTTGACCTTCGCGAAGGGTTCGGAAACCCTCGGAATTGATTGCAGTGAAGTGCACAAAGACATCTTTTTCGCCGTTGTCACGGGCAATAAAGCCATAGCCTTTTTCACCGTTGAACCATTTGACAACGCCAAGTTCTCGTTCTGCCATGCCTGGAAACCTCCTTCGCACAATATTCCTACCTAATCCTGCTAACGTACGTTCCAAACAAGAACAAAACGAACCTTTTTCTTTTTTGAACTTCCGTTAACCATCTTTTTCAAATATACTATGATTCATTTTCCTCGTCAATTCTAATTACAAAAGACATATAAAAAGAAAACCGCCCAAAGGGGCAGTTTTCCATCATTTCTCACTAAACGATCAATTTGTAGACTATTCAGCCTCGACGGGTGGTTCAGCTTTGGCTTCATTTTTCTTTTCAGCGCGATACTTCTTACCTTCCGTAATTTCCACAATTCCCATAATAACCAACATCATCGCGACACCCTCATCAAGGTTGCCAACGAATGGGATGACATCCGGGATGAACTCAAAGACGCCTGCTGTTGGATTGAGTATATATACCAAACCTATAGCGGCTAATAAATAGACCAACCAAACCGGCCAGCCATATTTTGACAAGGGTTCGCTGATCGCTTTGATAAATCCGGAAGGACCTTCTTTTGCTTTCTCAATGGGGGTGATATCTTTTGACATTTTTCTCCTCGTCTTTCTTAACTTTGTCTATCTTGATGCTTTATTTGTACCATTAATCTTTGAAGATACTAATCCCAGAAGGTCGGAAGTTGTTCCCGGTAGGCGATCAGATATTCGTCCAGAATCTGCTTGGCGACGTCCATGTCCCGGATGACGGGATCCAGCAAGAGGGCCTGAAGCGCCAGTTGCCGATCACCGCGGACCACCGAGTCCACCGTCAGGTGACTGATGGTGATCTCCCGGCGAAGTAATTCCGCAATGCCTTCCGGCAATGGACCGATATGGACTCCGGTGACACCCTCAGCGTTCAAAACCCCTGGCAGTTCGACGATGGCTCCCTTGGGCAGGTTCGTGATTTGCCCCCGGTTGGGAACGTTGACCGCTTCCCAGACCAGGTCGCTGTTCATTTGGATATTTTCAATTACTTCGAGAGCGCCTTCGCTGTAGAGCGGTATGAAGGATTCCGGATCGGTTCTTTTCCGGATCGCTTCCTGCAGAGTGCCCCATTGATCATCGCGTTCCTGGCTGTGAATGTGCCATTCATAGAGTTCAAGCTCATATTTTTCCCAGGGTTGAGTTGTTGGATCGCTGACCCAGGGAAGGTATTCGCATAGGTGTTCATCTCCAGGGATCGGGAACAAGCCAAAGGCCTCAAAGACCCGGCGGCTGAGAGGTTCAAAGGTCTCGGGCAGGGCGGCCCAGCGTTCCCGGAAGAGGGGATAGAGGTCTTTACCGGTAGCACGATCACGGACGGCCAGCATCCAGGTGAAATGGTTCACGCCCGCGGCCGTGATCTTCACTTTTTGCTGAGCTTCCAGCGCAGTCACTGCGCGGGCTTCGTTGTATTTGGGGCTGGCATGGGTACTGGTGAATTGAGGCAGGACGGTAATTCCCAGGTCGTCCTTTAGGGCTTTACCAACCATGGCATAACCCACACCAAGCTGGTGGCAGAGGCCAACCACCTTGATCTTGCTGTGACGGTGGACGGCCGCGCAGACGCGCTGCATGGGGTTGGTGAAGTTGATGAACCAGGCATTAGGGCAAAGTTTTTCCATATCCCAGGCAATTTCCAGAATCGGCATGACATTCCGGGCGGCATGGGCGAAACCTCCCGGCCCGCCATTTTCAGCATAGGGCTGACGCACGCCGTATTTCAGCGGGATCTGCCAATCGGATTCCCAAAGCCCTTCCCGGGGGCCGACTTCGGTGGCATTGATCACATAGGAAGCGCCGGGCAGGGCGGGTTGATGGGATGTGTAGGCCGAGATGGTCATCTGGCTGTCCCAGACCTCATTCAGCCACTCAACAAGTTGGCGCATGATCTCAAGATGCTCCGCGTGCCGGTCCACCAGGACCAGTTCACTGCCTTTGAGGTGGGGGCTGCGAAGCAGGGAGACCAGGGTGGTCACGCCAAAGGAATAGCTGCCGGCGCCAATACAGACGATTTTTGTGGGGTAGGGCATGGATTTTCTCGGTTTCGTTTAGGATTTTGTTTCCAGATAAGCGTTGATTGCGCGGGCAGCTTTGCGGCCGGCTCCCATGGCCAGGATTACGGTAGCGCCGCCGGTGACGATGTCGCCGCCGGCATAGACGCCTGGGATCGAGGTTGCCATGGTCTCTTCATCGGCGATGATATTGCCCCAGCGGTTAAACGCCAGGTCTTCGGTGGTCCGCTGCAGGATGGGATTGGAGCTGTTGCCAATGGCAACGATCACCAGGTCAATAGGGACTTCTTTTTCCGATCCTTCGATGGGCACAGGTCGCCTTCGGCCGGAGTCATCCGGTTCACCGAGCGCCATCTCAATCACCCGCATACCCGTCAGCCAGCCGCGATCATCCCCCAGGAAGGCGGTTGGGCTTTTCAGGAATTGGAAATCCACACCTTCTTCGCGGGCATGGGCGATCTCTTCTTCCCGCGCTGGCATTTCGTTTTCCGTCCGGCGATAGATGATGCTGCCTTTTTTTGCACCCAATCGCAGGGCTACCCGGACCGAGTCCAAGGCGGTGTTGCCACCGCCGATCACGGCCACATGCTTATCTTTGCAGTCTATCACCGGCGTGTCGTAGTTGGGGAATTTATAGGCCTTCATCAGGTTGACCCGGGTGAGGAATTCATTGGCGGAATAGACCCCCACCAGGTTTTCGCCGGGGACGTGCATGAAGTGGGGCAGGCCTGCACCCACGCCGATGAATACGGCCTCGTAACCTTCCTCGGTCATCAATTCATCGAGGGTGTAGGTCATGCCGATCACGGTGTTGGGCTGGAATTGCACACCCAAGGCTTCCAGGGCTTCCACTTCTTCGCGAACGATTGCTTTGGGCAGGCGAAACTCCGGGATGCCATAAGCGAGGACACCGCCGAATTCGTGGAAAGCCTCGAAGACGGTCACGTCATGACCGGAACGGATCAGGTCACCGGCGCAGGACAGACCGGAAGGCCCGGACCCAATCACCGCGACTTTCTTACCGGTTTTCTGCTGTTGGGGGATTGGTTCGGGGACCAGGTCGCCATGCTGGCGTTCATAATCCGTGACAAAGCGGGCCAGCGCCCCAATGGCGACGGCATCCCCCCGTTTCTGCAGGATGCAGGCCCCTTCGCACTGGTCCGATTGCGGGCAGACCCGGCTGCAGACCGAGGCCAGGACGTTGTCCTGCTTGATGAGCTGCGAGGCGGGGATATATTCACCATCTTTAATCAGCTCGATGAATTCAGGGATGCGAACACCCACCGGGCAGCCTGCCACGCAGGCCGGGCGTTTACAGCTCAGGCAGCGCTGTGCCTCAAGCTGGACCAAGGTTTCGGTGAATCCGAGGTTGACTTCATTGAAATCTTCACGCCGCTCTTCCGGTGAGCGAGCGGGCATTGGCTGGCGGGGAATTTTGCGGATTTCCCGCCGCTGCCGGCGTTCCACTTCTTCAGCGGCCTCTTCCAGGGCGCATTTCTCTTCATGAAAATAGGCCCGGTTGCGGTTCATCAGGGTAGCAAAATCGACCAGATGTGCGTCGAATTCCGGCCCGTCCACGCAGGCGAACTTGACCTGGTCGCCGACCACCACCCGGCAGCCGCCGCACATGCCCGTGCCATCCACCATGATCGAATTCAGGCTGACCACGGTCTTGATGCCATAAGGGCGGGTCAGCTCCGTCACAGCCCGCATCATTGGCAGGGGGCCCACTGCCAGGACGAAATCAATCGGATTGCCTTCATCAATCAAGGCCTGGAGTTGATCGGTCACAAAACCCTTAGCGCCGTAAGTGCCATCATCTGTGCAAACCCGGACATCATCCGCGATCTGGCGTAATTCCTCCTCAAGTATCACCAGCTCTTTGGTCCGCGCGCCGATGATGGCCGTGACGCGGTTGCCGGCTTTCTTCAAGGCCTTCGCCTGCGGATAGCTAACGGCCGTGCCAAGGCCACCGCCAATGACGACAACATGACCAAAACGCTCAATTTCCGATGCGTTGCCCAAGGGGCCAACCAGGTCACGGATTTGGTCTCCGGCTTCCAGTTGATTAAGCTCCCGGGTGGATTTGCCAACGCCCTGAACGATCAGGGTGATGGTGCCTTTTTCCGGGTCAGAATCCACAATGGTGAGGGGAATTCTTTCGCCTTCTTCAGATAGCCGGATGATCACGAACTGTCCCGGATGGCGTTTTTCAGCTATGACCGGCGCATGGATGACAAATTTTTTGATATCCTGGGCGATAAATTGAGCGTCATGGATGGGATGAGAAGCCATGAATTCACCTTTAAAAACGTTTAACTATTGGATGATTATTGAATACTATTTTATCTCATTGGGGAAGGAATGAAAGCAGAATTGGTGTTTTTATCCAAAAGGATGGGGGAATATATCATTCAGAGGGTGCTGAGGTTACTTTGAAACACCAATACGATGCAGCTTCAATGATGGAATCCTCGGGTAATTGTTGGAAGCAATACAGGCCGGGGACCAAATCGGATTCGGCATGAGCCAGGCTCAGGCCATCCTTCTGAGTGGTGAAGTCGAAGGGAATATATTCTCCCGTTTCATAGATCAGGTTCAGCATTTCCGGGTTGGCTTCAGAGGTAAAGATCACAATGGTCGGATCGACACTTTGGCTGGTTGGAATCCCAACATCCTGAGAAGGCAGGCCTTGATGGTGCTCGATATCCGAATAGATATCGTTTTCCAGAAGGAAAACGCCGGCATAGGGCGGTTCATTTTCAGCCGCTTTTGAACCTGAGAGAGCGCTGATTGGCAGATCAAAATCAAAGATCGCACTGGCAGCCAGGATGCCAATAAAGACGAATACGACCACCACCACGCCCAACAGAACAATTTCAAAAGCGCTTAGTTTGGGCAGGTCTTTCAGGAGTTTCTCTGAAGATTTGGCTGGTTTGGGATCTTCGGGTTTGTCCTCATCCGCATCCTCGCCCTGGGCAGCGATTTCATTAAGTTCCTCCAGTTCCAGCTTCGACCAGCCGTTGTTATCTTCGGGGGATTGGGGGCGGCCGGTGGGCGGGAAGGGGCTGATGGGGCTGGTATGGTCCGAGAGGTGGTCATTCTGATCGGCTATCTGGTCACGTTTTCGTTTTTGCAGATAGGCCATGCCGCGTTGCGCGGGAATGTTCTGGGGATTGATCTCAAGGGCTTTTTTCAGGAAGATCTCCTGCTTATCCAGGTCATCAATAATCGCAGCAACCCAAACCCAGACGTCAGCGTTCTGGGGTTCTTCGATAATCGCGTCTTTCAGGAAGTCAAGTGCTTCCTGCATATGACCGCTTTTTGCTGCTTTGATCCCTTTTTGAAGCGAAGATACCATTAATTCTCCCTGATCAGTGGAAATAATAAATCGAAAGAATGGAGAGGTTCTGTTTGGACAAAAAATTATTTCACTTTTATGATTTTACCACAGGCGAGTATTTGAATAGACTCAAGCCTGGATTGCGAGAAGGCATGTAAAATGATATTGATGGGGGCATGGGCATCCATAAAGAATTTTTTGCTAAAAAACCATCATCATATATAATGGAGGGAGTCAATGAAAGGAATAGAGGGATGAAGATTGGTGTTTTATCGGATACCCACAACAGCTTATCCAATGTGATTTATGCTGTAGAGACTATGCGGGAGCGGGGCGTGGAGACCGTTATCCATTGCGGCGATCTGACGGATTTTGATTTGATTTCCCGTTTTGAGGGATTTCGGTTGATCTACCTGGTGGGGAATATGGACCAGGCCAGCGGGACCATTGTGAAACGGGTGCAGAAGATGAATCCCGATAATTTCGCGGGTATGGTTTTCACCGGTATGCTGGATGGGGTTTCGGTCGCCGCCACGCACAGCCATATCGAAGGTAAGTTGATGGAACTGGTGCGAACCGGGAAATATCAATGGATCTTTCACGGACATACTCACCGGCGCAGGGATGAGGTGGTCAGAGGGGTACGGATCGTTAACCCCGGCGCGCTGGGTGGGATGAACTGGGGGTTACGGACATTTTGTATTGTGGATTTGAATGAACCGGATGTGGAATTCATCCAGATTCCTTCGGATTGAGGGATTGGAATGGATTACGATACCCTATGCGCCTATCTGGAGGCGAAACCCGATGCGCGCCGTGATATGCCCTTCGGCGCAGATACCCTCGTTTTCAAAGTGATGGATAAGATGTTTGCCCTGGTGGCCTGGCAGGCGGAACCGCTGACGATCAACCTCAAGGCGGACCCGGTGGATGCTGTGCTCCTGCGCAGGCAATATACCGCGGTGAGCCCTGGGTATCATATGAATAAGGAGCACTGGAACACCGTCACGCTGGATGGCAGTATCCCTGATGCAGAAATCCGGCGGATGATCGACGACTCCTACCGGCTGGTGGTGAGGGGCCTGAGCAGGGCTAAACGTGACCGATTGCGAATGATGGGATGGACGGACGATGAAGCGTAGATTGGATAAGATCCTGGTTGTGGACCTCGAAGCGACCTGTTGGGAGGGTGAACCGCCCGCCGGGGAATCCAGTGAGATCATTGAGATCGGCTTGTGCGTTTTGGATGTGGCGACCGGAGAGCGGACGGACACCCAGGGCATTTTGGTTAAACCAGAGCGTTCCACCATGAGTGAATATTGTCGGAAGCTGACAACGATCACTCCGGAAATGCTGGAAGGTGGCATATCCTTTACCGAGGCCTGTACGCTGCTGGTGGAGCATTTTGATTCCAACCGGCGCACCTGGGCCAGCTATGGCGACTTTGACCGGATCAAGTTCAGGCAACAGTGTGAGGATTGGGGCGTTCCTTATCCCTTTGGCCGGTCGCATATCAATGTTAAGAATCTTTTTGCGCTGCAGCAAGGGCTTTCACAGGAGGTCGGATTGCAACAAGCGACCGCTCTGTTGGGTTTGCCCTTTGAGGGCACGATCCACCGCGGGGTGGATGATGCCTGGAACATTGCAGCCGTTCTGGACCGAGTTCTGTTTCGGCGGGGTTAACACTTCGGGAGAATTTCGGATTAACAGGATTAAATCATCTTTTCCCTGAACAGATAAATTAATTAACAACAATAACACCCGGTGGAGGATTTAACCGGGTGTTATTGTTGCTGCGAGAAAGGGGATAACGGTTAGGGAGAAATTACAAGGGGAACAAAACTGAGCAGTGAGGCCTTCAGATCGATTGTTGTCTGATCGGTCGCAGGTGGATTGCTGGGATCACCCTGTGAGGTGACGGACAGAACGACCTGCTGGCTTTGACCATAGGTTGCATCGGCCGGGATGCTCACGTTGACCTCAAGGACTGTTGATTCGCCTGGCTGCAGGTAAATTACATCCCGGGTCTTCAGGTTGATGACCCATTCACTGCTGCTCAAGTCAATGTTATAGGTGTCAGCGTTGAGACCGGCATTAGTGAGCTGTAAGGTAACGGTGAATTCCTGACCGGGCGCCTGTCCGGCTGAGATGTTGTCCGAGCTGAGATAGGGCCGGTAATCGGGTTTGGCTTCACAGGCTGTGACGGAGAAGTCATCAATATACCAGCCTTCCAGGCCGAGGCTGGCATCGCTGCCCTGTGAGAAGCGCAATTGAACATCCTGACCGGCATAATCTGTGAGGTCCACGACTGTCTTGGTCCAATCCTGCAAACCGCACCAACCCGGGTTACCGCCCAGTGGGTTGCCGTATCCATCGGAGATTGGGCCGTAGTAGGGGGTGGTGATCAGCAGGTTTTCAGGTACCTGAGTCCAGGTTAGCCCGGCGTTATTGCTGATTTCGAGAATTGCACCATCAAAACACCCGGTGGAACCGGCAGCTTCGATGACGAACCATTGCCAGAATTTGAGCATAACCGGTTCGTTGAAGGTTTCAGGGATGCTGATGGTTGGACTGGTCAGGCGCTGGATGCTGATGGTGTTCTTATCATATGAATGATAAGAATTGCTGGGGCTGTAGGACCGACTGGAGGAAAGCGCCCAGGTGTCATTGGTCCCGCTGTGTGACCAGCCCGCAGGGGTGGAAGCGAAATCAGTCTGGTAAAGCTCATTGGGTTCTGTGCCTACGGGGCAATCACCGGGAGCGAGGACTGTTTTGAATTGATAGGTGCTGGAATAATTGCTGGTGCCGCAGGCGTTATAGGCCCGGACCCGCCAATAGTAGGTTGTGCCGTTATTGAGGGAGCTGCTTGGGTCAAAGGAGGGTTGCTCCAGGCCTGATTGGGAATAGACAATTTGGTTGAAATTGCTGTCGAGGGCAATTTGAATTTCGTAGACCAGGCTCGATTGGTTTTCTTCCCAGTTGAGATAAGTGTCAATCGAGACATCTGTGGCGCCGTTGGCCGGATTGGTGAGGATGACGCTATCCGGTGCTGAAGCGAAAACGCTCAGTCCCAGGTTGTATTCGTGGTACAGGCTGCCGGATGTGCCGCTGACTTTGAGCGTGTAATCACCGACATCCGCCTTACGATCCGCCGAAATGGTCAGCTGGCTGATATTGGGCGGGGTGACGGGGTTATAACCCAGGGAGGCGGTCACATTGGAGGGCACACCGCTGACGGCCAATGAGACGGGGCTGCTGAAGCCGCCGCTCTGGCCCACGGCAACTGTAGCGGTTGCATCGGCGCTCTGGCAGACGGAAACGGTGGAAGGTTCAACACTGAGTGTGAAATCTGAGACCTTGGGGCCGACCAGCATTTCAAGAGAGGGATCTCCCAGCAGGTTGTAGGATTCCCAATAGTAGCGGCTCTGGGCTGTTCCGGTGCCATAGCGTTCTGATTCAACGGCCATCAGGCCGGCGAACATGAAGGAGCCGACGACATTGGCGGAGGAGTCACCGCTGTAGAGTGCATTCATCATTGCCCGTTCCATGATGTCATCCGGCCCCCAATAGCTGCTGGAGGAGGAGCCGATGAAGGCAACTGCGCCTTTATTGGCTTGCAGCATCCAGGTTTCGCCGAAGGATTCCGTGTGGTTATAATCACCGGTCAGACAGGCGAAGCTGGCAACGACACTCAATGCGCCGGAGTTGGAAAGGCCACGAATATTGCTTTGGCTGAGCGATGGGCCGCCCCAGGTTACCTGAGAACCATGCCCGGAATAGGCCACCAAAGCCCGACCATTGTTGAGTGCGCTGATCACATTGCTGTTTCCAGCGCCGTAAGTGTGGGCATAGAGCTTGTCGCCACCGGCCTGGGGATTGGAGGGGAAGGTCCCGGTGTATCCTGCAGGAAGGGTGTCATTGGCAATGACATAGTTCTGGGTTCCTTCAGCGATCTCCCAATAGGAGGAGTCGCTGGAAGCCAACAGAGCTGCTTTTTTGACCCAGCTTTCAGAGCCGGAATAGTTGTTATAGGTGATCAGGTTGTTAATCATGGTGGTAAGCTGGCTGGTTGAGCGAGCAGGCAGCCGGCCAACGAAGAGATCAGGGACCCAATCACTACCATCAACAGTGCCATAGTAGAGATCGGTTACATTCCCTGAAGATTCGCCGGTGAAGGCGGGCATTGTGTCCGCGCCGTTATCCAGGTCACCAACGAGGAGGACATAGGTTGGAGCGATGGCCCAGCTATCATAGGCACTTTGAATATAAGCCTTGATCGCATCGGCGGATGTGCCAGCGGTAGAAAGTCCGGCCACGGTTACGGAATAACCCTGGGCAGTCTTCAGATCAACCAATGGGGACAGGGTGGCGATGTAGGTGTCGGGGGCGATGATCAGATAGCCATCCCCACCGGTCGAGCGTTCAACATCTGCCAGAACCTGGGGGGTGTAGTTCAGGAGACTTTCAGCAGCCAGAGTTTCAAAGGCGTCCGAAGCCTGGTTGGAGGTCACTGCGGCTCCCCGGTTTTCGGCACCGGGGATGGTGAGGCGCACTGTTATTTGTTCATAGATTTGAACGGTTTGAGTCTGGGGGTCAAGCTGAACCGGCCAAAAGGCCAGTTGAGCAACCTGATGTCCTCTCAGAATATAAGTATCGAGCAGTTGGGCTGGTGCTGCAGGGAACATCCCGCCATCCTGCAGGAGCAGGGAGGGGGCGTTGAGGTTGCAGGTCGTGCATTTTTCCATTTCTTCTTCCGTATAAGGAATGGAAACGGGGAGATTTCCCTCACCGAGAGTAGCTGAATAGGAGATGCTGTCCAGAATCTCAAATTCAACCGTTTCACCGGTTGGGATTTCGATGTCTTTAAAAAGCACGGGCAGATCGGGAACACCCGGATCGGCGGGGTGATCGTAGTAGGTTTCATTAAAAGGAGCCATCTGATCATCGACTGGCTTTTGCAGTGGATCGGCGGGGAATTGAATAACAAGTTCCAGCACATCTCCAGCAGGAGCATCGATGCTGACTTCGGGTTGGTCCGGTGCCTGTTGTGACTCGGTTCCCTGTGTTGCAGCAAAAACCGTCACAGGGAACACGAGCGACATCAGGACAGCAACCAATAAAATTATGGATTGAAATTTACCTTTAATCATTCGCGAGTTGCCTTAAACTCTAATTTGCGGATATAATCTTTTTCATTATTGCCGTTTCATGTTACGAAGAATCAGCATCAAAAGAGTATAAGAAAACGCCGAATCTGATGAGGAATCAGAGTTTTTGGTTAGAATAAGATAAGAAAGCTCTAATTGACAGAAACTCTAATCCGAGTCTTAAGTTAAGGATCGCTTTTATGGTGAATGTGGAGTTCGTGAAAGAGATTCGCCCCAAAATTGTTGATGATTTCAGCAATATGGGAGAATTTCAGCCGCGTACGGCTGCAATTGCCAAAGCCTATGACCTCGGAAAAAAGCTTCATAAGGGCCAGGTCCGGCTGAGCGGTGAGCCTTATTTTGAGACCCACTGTGTATGGATCGCTTCATTTATGGACCGACTGGTGCAGAATGAAGCCTGGACGATTGCCTCATTGTTGCATGATGTGGTGGAAGATCAGGGGGAGACTCTTGAGGAAATTCAGCGAGAATTTCCCGGCGTTCTGGGGAAGCATGTGGCTTATCTTGTCGATGGCGTCACTAAGATGAGCAATCCCCGAGGCGGACGCTCACGTGAATTGGAAACCCTCCGGAAGATCGCACGATTTCGCGATCCGGGGGTTTTTCTTATTAAGCTGGCCGACAAGAGTCATAACATCATGACTTTGGAATATATGACCCCTGAGAAACAGCGCCAAAAGGCGACCGAGGCGATCCGGGCTTATGGCAAGCTGGCCGGGATTCTTAATTGTTACCGCTGGCGGCGCTGGCTGGAAGATATGGCCTTCCCATATGCGGAGCCGGATACTTTCCAATTTGTCAAAAATCAAATTGACAGGGATCCCCGAGTGGATTCCGGATTCATCAATGATATGCTTGAACACTTAGGTGCACTGATGGATGCCGAGGGGATTAACGGCACTGTGCGCATTATTGTGAATGGTTATTGGCAAGCCTGGCAAAAATTGCGCCGGATGGCTCGGGATCGACGGACATCGCTGGATGATTTTTCTGCTGTGAATGACATTGTCAGTTTCCGAATGTTAGTGGAAGATTCCAGTCTGGAAGCGTGTTACCGGTTGCTCTCAAGAGTGAACCGGTTTTTTAATCGTGATCTTGATCAGAACCGCTTTGACGACTACATCGCCAACCCGCAGCATGGTTACCGAGCATTGCAGGTGACCGCCTGGCTGCCAGATTTGGGTGCTATCGAAGTGGCAGTCGCCACCGAGGAAATGGAAGGGGAGAACCTGTGGGGTGTGGTCTATGCCCTGCAAAACGGTAAGGAGATCAATCAGTATAAGCCGATCCAGATCTTCACCCCGACCGGCGGGACTCGCTTCCTCCCCGATGGCTCCACCGTTTTGGATGCGGTAGCAGCGATTCAGGATTTCCTGCTGGACAAGATCAGCCGGGTGGAAGTTAATGGGGAGCCGAAGGAATTGAGTGACCCTGTGAATCCGGGGGATGTTGTGGAGGTGATCACCGAAGGGGCACGGATGACGCCCTCAGTGGATTGGCTTGATTTCTGTAACCTGTCCACGGCGCGCCAACTTCGCTCTGCACTAATCACCTTTGCGTTGAAACAGACAGCCGAAGAAGGCCGGGAACGACTGCGTCCCTTACTGGTCGAGCGTGGGATTGTGGATCTGGAGGATGTTCAGATTCAGGAGCGGGTCAAACTGGAGAACCTGTTGAGCGCGGTTTCGGCCGCCAGCCTGGATGACCTCTACTCCGCCCTGGGTGGCGGAGCCGTCCGGCTGTCGGAGGTCAGTGACGCTATGGATGAGGCCGGGATCTCCCGCGAGGTGCTGGGCTGGACGACGATCAATATCGTTGGCCCGGCGAACACCAATAAACCCGGCGTGTTGGCCTATCTGGCGGGTCTGGTCTCAAATTTTGAGGGAAATATCCTACGAACCGTGAACAACACTTTCGCGGACGGATCCTTCACCCTGCGCTGGGTGATCAAAGGATTGGACCATGTCCGCAAAGAGGACCTGTTCGCGGCTTTTGAGAATTGCGAAATCGATCTGGTCAAGGTTGAAATCGTCTGACCTATTTTCCTGTCACGGATTTAGTTCATTAATTCAAGCGTGTAGGTTTCAAGATCAAAGATATACCCAATTCCCGATTCGGATTGCAGCAAAAGGCTGGTCGGTGTGGCTTCCATGATGTCGAGCCGGCCATTTAATTCTTCCGTGACCAACAGGGTGGAATTGATGCTTGTCTTATCCAATGAGATGTTCTGAATGAAAAGGGCGCCCTGTCCGGGATGATCCGGTGAGGAACCGGCCCCAATTTGCAGATAGCCCGACTCGGTCTGGGCCTGCCAGACGGTGCCGATTTCAGCGCCATAAGGCAATCCGGCGATCTCACCATGGGGGATGATTCCGGTAAGGAATTCGGGGTCAGCATAGCTCTCGGCGATCCAGGTGATGGTGCGATCTTTGGGTGCGGGGTTGGCTCCCGAGATCTGCATCTTCTCAGCCAGGCCCTCTAAAAGTGCCAGCTTGGAGCTGATTTGCGCTTCCGTGTCCGTCTCAACTGATCGTGATTGGAGAGTGGTGGTCAGGTTTTCCATCAGACCCGTAAGGGATGCCGGAATGGTGTTTCCGCTAATTGAAGCGGATTGATCCCTCTCGGGATAGGCTTCTCCCTCCAAAATCCAGCGGATATCCGTACTCCAATCCAATTCCTGAGCAGTTTCGGGATTTTCGTTGAGTTCGGTAGAAAGCTGCCAGAATGCTTCCTCTGGTGTGTTATCTGTGTCGTCACAGGTGTGCCATTGCTCACAGGCCTGCCATTGGGTGAACACACCGGTGATGTCCATCCGTGCGCCGTGATTGTCGTAGGCGTATTGGCTGAGGGTGGCCCATTGTTGGGCGTGGACCCCGCTGGTCAGGTAGATCAGCGGCAGCGGCAGGGAGGGCTCAAACCCCCAGGAGACGTACCAGACATCCTCCATGGTCCATTCCGGGTAGTTGGCCGTGCCGCAGGTCAAACCGGGGACAGCGTCAAAGGGGCAGCCGGCAGCATCGCCAAAGTAAAGGAGGGGTGCTTCGGCCTGGGAACCGTAACCGGCCAACCAGGCCTTGGTGTTGGTTGGAGAATTCCAGTCCAGTTCAATATCGCTGGCTCCATAGGCCTGAACTTGTTGGAGCATATTTCTATCTAAAAGAATCTGGTTGAGATAGTCGATCATATTGGCCCAGTGCTCGCCATGAGAGGTCAGTTTATAAACAGTGTTGAGTGAATTAGGCTTGTTATTAGTTCCGAGACCCAGGACGAGGTTGGAGTCGTTATCACTGCCCGTACAGGTGTAATAGCCTTCGGCGAAGCTTTCCGCGGCAATCCTGATTTCGGATAGTCCAACGGGGCCAAAGCCGAACAAATAGGTGCCGAAGCCATTTTCTACGCTGTAGTAGGGGAGACCGAAATCCAAAACCACGACACTGTCCTGTGTACCGGGCTCCTGCTGATCTCGGGTGCCAAGTTCACAGCCCAGGTCGTAGGTGAAACTTGTGTCAATGGTGATCATGTAATAACTGGTGGAATAGAGGGGTACCCGTGAATTGCTGAAAAATGGCAGGTAGGTTATTTCAACTTCCTGGGCGGAGACTGTCCGGTGGGGTGAATTGGCATTAACCTGAGCCAGGCTTCCAATCAAAACGATGAACAATATGCACAGAGCAATTTTTCGAAGGGTCATTAGCTTTTATCCTTCAGATGGACTGAGTTCCGCCAGCAGGATCCAATGTCCCTGGCGGTCAGTGGCGTCTTTTGGTGCGCGGTCGTAATACAGCCGGTAGAAATCCCCATCCTTGGTTTCCACATCAAAATAGAACCTGCCAACGCCCCAGGAGCCATGTTTCGAGGCCGATGCTGCATGTTGGGGCTGCATATTACGGGCCATCCGCCCACGGCGGCTGAAATCATGCCATTCCGCGAGACACCCGGCAACTCTGAATTCCCGATTCCGCCAGGTGAATCTGTTCGGACAGGGGGGACTTTTCGGGTGAAGGGGAGGGGTGTCAAATTGGATGGTGATGGGTTCAGATATAAAATGGTTTACTCTACGCTTCTCAAAGGACATTTAATAAGGTGGGTTGATAAGCGGGTTGACGGCCATCCAGTAGAACGAACCTGACAGCACGTTTGGTTGAGACACCAAATTTGCGAAGGTCGCTGATATCCCGAATCTTACCATAGCGGCGGCTCAAGATGATCTTTTTGGCGATCTGTGGGCCGATGCCGGGCACTTTGATGAGTTGTTCATAGTCCGCTGAATTGATTTCCACGGGTTGAAATTGCAGGTGGTTCTCCGCCCAGGCCAGTTTGGGGTCTTTCCGAAGGTCGAGGTGGCCAGAGGTGGAGAATTCAATATCTTCAAGGCTGAACTGGTAATCCCGGAGCAGGTAAAAGGCCTGGTAGAGGCGGTTTGAACGCCTGAGGTTGGCAGGCGGCAGGTTCTCAAAGGGCGTGTTCAGAACCGGAGAGAATTTTGAGAAGTAGGCCCGGGCAATCTTGAAATGCGTTCGCAGGTTATCCGTGGTTTGAAGCAAGTCCAGGTCGGTTTCACCTACGGCTCCCACCACGAATTGGGTGCAGCTTGACGGCCAGGTGCCTTTCCAGGCCAGGTGGGATGGGTTTACGCGCCGGATTTGCTCGATGATCTTCAGGGGGGTGATCAGTTGATCGAGGAAGACTTTGCGGGGTGCCAGGCGGTTGAGACTGGTCTCGTTAGGACCTTCCAGATTGATGGAGACTCGGTCTGCCAATTGCATGGCCCGGAAGATTTGATCTTCTTCTGCACCGGGCATGATTTTCAGATGGATGTAGTAGGGGTAGTGGTAACGATGACGCAGGATTTCAGCGGTCGCGATGATCCGATCCTGCGTGTGGATGCCGCCGTTGATAATCCCGGAGCTGAGGAAGACTCCTTTCGCAATCCCGGCATCGGAGAGTTTTACGATGGCATCGGCCATTTCGTCCGGTGTGAGCGAGGCGCGGCGTATATCCCGGCCGGAGCGAAAACAGCAGTAATTACAGTTATTTTCACAGACCGAGGTCTGCATGGTTTTCAACAGGGGGATGGTCTGCCCGTTGGGGAGGCAGGCCTGCGTGACCGGAAAGCGTTCCTTGAGGTGCCCAATTTCCCTGCCACGGGCAATGGCATCCTGACAGAATTGGACATCTTCGGCCGCTTCAAAGGGCATATTGATGGAAAAGGATTTGATTTTCTCAAGAACATCCATAGCTCTAGTATAGAACAAATGTTTTATTTATACAAGGTGATTAAGTGGGAAATTGCAAGGGAGTGGGGTGGAAATTCCAAATGATTTTGAAAAAACTTACGAATAAAGACTCGTAAACTTATAATCCCTTTCTCGTTCCTTCCCCTGATTTCAGGGGAAGGAAGGGGTAAAAAAGGGAGAAATAATTCTCATATAAGTTTTTTCATTTCCTGTATTTACTGTAATGATTCAATTTTTCCAGGATGATTTACCGGATTTATCAAATATTTATCATTATGAATTATGATTAAGGGCGAGGTATATCGCGATGACCGTGAAAATCTTACTGGATACCGATATTGGCTCGGATATTGATGATGCCGTTGCTCTGGCCTACCTGCTGATGCAGCCGGAAGCCGAACTTTTGGGCATAACAACCGTCTCAGGGCAGAGCCAGCTACGCGCGGAGATGGCGGATGTCATTTGCCGGGCCGCAGGGCGGGAGGTGCCAATTATCCCGGGCGTGGAAGAGCCGCTGCTGGTAGCGAATCGCCAGCCCTTGGCTCAGCAGGCCCTCAAACTGGCCAATTGGCCGCATCGGACGGATTTCCCCAAACAAAAGGCTGTGGATTTTCTGGCAGAGCAGATCCTGGCTCATCCGGGTGAGGTGACCCTGTTGACGATTGGGCCGTTGACCAATATTGGACTGCTCTTTGCACTCTACCCGGAAACAGTTGGCGCTTTGGACCAGTTGGTGATGATGTGCGGTGTGTTTACGGAGATGCCCGATAATCCCTGGAAAGCGGAATGGAATGCCTTGCTGGATCCACACGCGACCGAGATGGTTTATAACGCTCCGGTGAAAGTCCACCGCTCCATTGGACTGGACGTCACACGCCAGGTGAGGATGCCCGCGGCAGAAGTCCGCGCCCGTTTCAATCACCCGGTGCTGGCCCCCGTTCTGGATTTTGCGGAAGTCTGGTTCCAGAAAGAAGACATGATGATCTTCCATGATCCTCTGGCTGCGGTTTCACTTTTTGAATCCGAGGTATGCCAATTCACACCGGGCCTCGTGCAGGTCAACAGTGATGCGGCAGCCGGCCTGCTGGGCGAGACCCTTTTCGACCCGGAATCGCAGGAGAAACCGCACCAGGTTGCTTTGCAGGTTGATCCGGAGTGTTTCTTTGAGGCCTATTTTGGGGTGTTTGATACAGGCTAAATACGGTATGATTGATTGTCGTCTGGCCGGGGAATATGTCCAGGATGTTTTCTTGAATAAGCGGTATAGCCCCTGACACTTTTTCCAGAACTTGATAGAATAAGACATTGAGAAAAATATCACAAAATCGAAACTTACACCTATGAAACGAACAATAGCCTTTACCCTTGCAGTGATATTAAGCCTTGTGGCTGCCTTCACGACCATTTCCGCTCAGGCGGGATTTTCAGGCCATGACAGCGAGTTGGCCCAATTGGCAACTCCTTCCGGCCCTGGCGTACCCCTTCCAACTCAGGAATATGCTGAAGATGCGGTGCATGCCTATTTCTTCTATGCCCATGATTGTCCCCATTGTCATGCGACCCTGGATGACGTGATCACTCCCCTGGAGGATGAATGGGGAGATCGGCTGGACGTGCGCTTGTTGGAAATTGGTACGCCGGAATATTATGAAGCCCTGATGGCAGTCGAGACGTATTTTGATGTTCCGGCCATCAAACGCAGCATTCCCACCCTGGTGGTTGGTGATCAGATCCTGATCGGTAAATCGGAAATCTCGGACTCCTTCCCGGATATAGTCAGCAACGGAATTGCGGCCGGGGGGATCTCCTTCCCGGCTATTGAGGGCGTTGACCCCGACCTTTTGATCAGCGTGGAGCCGGTGGAGGATGGCACAGTGGATTTGACCTGTGACACCGATGAGGGCTGCGAGGTCACCACGCCGATCTATGTGGCCTATTTCTATCAAACCGGATGCGATGAATGCAGTCGTGTTAATGCTGATTTGAACTATCTCAAGACCCAATATTCACAATTGCAGGTAGTCGAATTTAATATCTATGACAGCACCGACCTGGCTGTCTGGATGACTGAACAGATTGGCTTCACTGGAGATTTCCATACCCCTGCCTTGTTCATCGGCGATTATGTGCTGGTGAGTGAGGAGATTCTGCCGAATGAAATCATCCCGATCCTGGAGGAATATCAGGACGAGGGTTCAGATGCCTATTGGCTGAATTACAGCCCTGACCAGGGTCAACAGTCCGTGATTGAGCAATTTACAAATATGGGCTGGCTGACTGTGGTTGCGGCGGGCCTGATTGATGGGATTAACCCCTGCGCCTTTGCCACTTTGATCTTCTTTGTATCCTATCTGACCTTGAGCGGGCGGAAGGGGAAGGAAGTCCTGCTGGTGGGCGGTGGTTTCACGCTGGGTGTCTTCATTGCCTATCTGGCCGTGGGCCTGGGGCTTTACCAACTTTTGGACCTGGTGGGCGGTACGCTGGACATCATCTCCAAGATTGTCTATGGCCTGACCGGCGTCTTCTGTCTGGTGCTGGCTGTCCTGAGCTTCCTGGACTACCGTAAAGCGAAGAAGAACGGCACCAATGATATGCTGCTCAAATTGCCCGAACCTTTGCGTAAGCGGATCAATTCCACCATTCGAAAAGGCCGGGGAACTCAGAATTATGTGATCGGTGCTTTTGTGGCGGGAATGTTGGTTTCGCTGCTTGAGCTGGCCTGCACCGGCCAGGTGTATTTACCGACGATCATTTTCGTCAGCAGCATTCCAGAGATGCGTTTACAGGCGATCTTGTATTTGGTGATCTACAACCTGCTCTTCATCCTGCCGCTGGTCGTGATCTTTGTGCTGGTCTATTATGGGACCACTTCAAAGGACCTGACGAAATTCCTGCAGGAACGGGCCGCTTTGGTCAAATTACTGATGACCTTTGTATTCATTGCCCTAGGGAGCTGGCTGCTTATCTCGCTCTTTGGGGGATAATTCAGCGCTCTCCACAACTGTTGTGATAGAATCTGTGCAGAGGTTATTGCACAGATTTTATAGTTAAGGGAAGAGACGATGTGTGGCCGATTTACTTTAACGTTAGAGCCAGGTGAGCTGCAGAAACTGCTCGATTTGGGTCCCTTTGTGCATATCGTTCAGCCCCGATATAATATTGCCCCAACACAGCCCGTAGCGATTGTAAAAGATCCGAAAACGCGGGCTGTTGAGCTTTATCAGTGGGGTTTGGTTCCATTCTGGTCAAAGGACATCAAGATCGGTGCGCGTTTGATTAACGCCCGTTCGGAAACGGTGGCTGAGAAGCCGGCTTTCCGGGCTGCGTTCAAGTATCGGCGCTGTCTGATCCCGGCGGATGGTTTTTATGAGTGGAAGAAAGAAGCAGGGGGCAGTGGAAAGACGCCGTTCCTTTTCAAACTGAAGGACGACGGGCCCTTTACCTTTGCCGGATTATATGAACATTGGCAATCCCCCGAAGGCGGTGAATTGCATACCTGTACGATCCTGACCTGCGAACCAAATGACCTTGTTGGGCAGGTCCATAACCGCATGCCTGTGATGCTGAACGCGGAGCAGCGTTGGCAGTGGCTGGCCCCGGAATTGCAACCAAAAGCATTACTGACTCTTCTGAAGCCCTATCCGGCAGGCGAGATGAAAGGTTTTGCAGTATCGAAGGCAGTTAATTCGCCGGCAAATGATAATCCCAAAGTTGTTGAGCCGGTTTAGGCTTACTCAGAAATAATCTACTTGATAATGGTGACAAAATGAATCGACGAACCCGAATCCTGTTTTTATTGGTGATATTTTTGCTGATCGGTATGAGTGTCTTCCCGATCAATTCGGCGCTGGCACAGGACCAACCGCCGATTTATTTCCCATTATTCATGTACAACACGGATCCAAATTATGTCTTTGGTTTGGATGGCGGGACGGTGGTCAATGTTATCGTGGACCCAACGAATCCCGATACCCTTTACGCAGGCACCTGGGGCAATGGTATTTATAAAAGCACGGATGCTGGCGCGAACTGGACCCATATTGTGGAGGGCTTGCGTTCACCATATATTTATGAAATTGCGATTGATCCGCATGACCCGCAGCACTTACTGGCCAGCGTGTATGAACAGGGCATTGACCAGTCTATTGACGGTGGCGCTACCTGGACACCTGTCTCAGGATTTAATGGATATTTTGTAGCCTATTCAATTGATTTTGACCCTGTGGATTCAAACAACGTTTACGCCGCTATGCGGGAAGAAACGATCTATGACAGCAGCGGTAACGCCGTCTGGTGGCCGGGTGGCGTCTGGAAATCAACGGATGGGGGGGATAATTGGGTAGATAAAAGCAGCGGAATTACAGAAGACTATATTTATGATCTGGCGATTGATCCCAACGACCCTGATACAATTTACACAGCTAACCATAAGACGGGTATTTATAAGACTACAGATGGTGGTGAAAATTGGGTGAAGAGGAGTTCCGGCCTTGTTCATCAAGACATCCGCGGCATCCAGGTTAACCCGGTGAATGGACGGCTTTATGCAGGGCTCTGGGATGGTTACGGCTTTGCTTATTCCATTGATGGCGGTAATTACTGGATTACTAATTCATGGTCGAACAACAATAACCTGTATGTTTTTGATATCCAATCGGATCCAAAACAACCTGATAGCGTTTATCTTGCGACATCGAACGGCGCTTATTTATGCACCAGCCCAACTTCTGGTTCTTCCTGCAGCACAATGGCGAATTCTGGTGAATTTGTTTGGGATATAGCTTTGGACGTAAACGGACCGGCCGCGGCTAACGGCCGGACGATGAATATGTATGCCGGGATTCAGCACTTTGGTGTGTATAAGAGTGTCAATGGCGGGGTGGTTTTCGACCCCAGTTATAAAGGGATCCGGGCCAATATCGTTCATTCTGTAATGGTCAATCCGATCAACCCGGATATTCAGTATGTGAGCGCTTATAACCGGGGACTGTACCGAACCCTGGATAGGGGACTGACCTGGAAACCGCTCCATGACATATTGGTTTTGGAGTTCATCAATGATATTGTCGCCCGGCCTGGATCGGTGGAGGCGGTTTATATCGGTGATAGCTATGGCGGGATTCAATTCAGCCTGGATAATGGCGATTCATGGGTTTCGGGTAATTCCGGGCTCTCCCGGAGTGTGGAGGATGAGATCGTTACATCGGACGTATCCTCATCCGGTGGTGGCATTAACCCGGATGCTTATGGCTGGATGGACCCGGTTGATCTGCAAGATCTGATTGATGCTGTTGGTGTTATTCCCACAGCGGACCGGGCTTCGTCGGCTAATGTCGAGACCATTGGTTTTGACCCTACGGATAGCACGAAGATGTTCGCCGGAAAGAATGGCGGCGGCGTGGTGTATTCCAATAACAGCGGGGCAAGCTGGTCGAACTCCAGCCTGGCTTATGGGAATGTCCTGGATTCGCTGGTGGATCCAGGCCTGGAATGGAAATATCTGATTGGGATGCAAGACTATGGAGTGAAGATCTCTACTGATCGGATAAATTGGGAAAATTTTGGTACTGGCCTTCCCTCCGGTGTGGATGTCTATAGTCTTGCCCTTCAGGATACTGGAGTCTACCTGGCCGGAACCGACCAGGGTATTTACAGGATGGATATAGATGATGGTTTATCCTGGGTAAAGATTGGATTGGATGTAGATGTAGAAGTGCGCGATCTTTTAGTCGATCCCACTGATCCGACCATGATCTGGGCGGCGACTTTGGAAGGACTATTTTACGGATTGCCCACTGGAGCAGAGGGGACTTATGAGTGGACATATAAGAATCTGGATGATTCCAATAATGACCGCATGTTTGTGATTGAGCTTATTTCCGTTTCCGGCTCAACCCGCGAGTTTTATATCGGCATGGACGGTGGTGATATTAACCATTTGATTGTGGATTCACTGCCCTGATTTTTCTTGACCAGCCAAACATTGAATGGTAGAATTGCATTCGCTTTAAATATGCCCCCATCGTCTAGGGGACCAGGACGTAGCCCTTTCAAGGCTAAGACCAGGGTTCGAATCCCTGTGGGGGCATGGAAACAACTCTTCATTACGAAGGGTTGTTTTTGTATTAATGAGCTGCCCTTTTCAACACCCGTGGAGGGTGCAGGTGCTAAGACCAGGGCCGCAGGTCCCTGTGGGGGCAAGGCCCTCGTAGGGGGTGGAAACAACTCTTCATTACGAAGGGTTGTTTTTGTATTAATCGGCTGCCCTTTTCAACACCCCTGGAGGGTGCAGGTGCTAAGAGAAGTGCTGCAAGTTCCTGTGGGGGCAAGGCCCTCGTGGGGGGTGGATGTTATTCTCGTGTAATAATTTTCATCTTGAATAAATAATCCAAACCAAATTAATGCCGGGCGAATTGGTTGTTTGCATCCTGACTTGATGGGGTAAAATGATTGCGCTATTGCGTTGGTACGCTCATCATAGGAAGGTTTATGCAAGATTTTCGCATTGTTCCTGCGAGAAGAATTCAAACAGAATTTATTGAGAAAAATTCCCGCTTCATTGCCAGCGCTGCGCCGGCTTTTACAGTTGAGCAGGCACAGACATTTATTCACCATATCGGTGAAAAGTACCCTGACGCCACCCACCATGTCCCGGTTTTTCTGATCGGTCATGGTGCATCGGTGATCGAGCATTGTTCTGATAATGGTGAACCTTCGGGGACGGCTGGTAAACCCGCGCTGGCAGTCCTGCGGGGAAGTGGATTGGGGGATATTGTTGTGGTGATCACCCGCTATTTTGGCGGCACGAAACTCGGTACGGGCGGTCTGGTGCGAGCCTATAGTGACAGCATGCGAAAAGTCTTGGCTGAAATGCCCCGGGCAAAGAAGCTCGCCACCACCACCCTGCTCTTTGTTGTTCCTTATTCATTGTTTGAACGTGCCCAAGTCATTATTGCAAATTTTGACGGCTTTTGCATTGAAAAGAATTTTGCGGCCGATGTGACCATTTCCGTCCGGCTGCCCAATCAACATCTGGATGATTTCAAGGATCGAATGACGGCCCTCACACAAGGGGGGATTGAGTTCATTACTATTGAAACCCGCGATAACACCATCATCCCGATCAAGAACAAACGACACAGTTAGGCTGACATTATTTTTTGGGGGGGGTTAAAGATTTTCCTGAACCGTATACAACCGGCGATAGAGACCATTATTTGAAATCAGGGTGTCATGGCTGCCCTGCTCATTGATCTCCGTTCCCTCCAGGACAACAATTTTATCTGCGTTGCGCACCGTTGAGAGGCGATGCGCGATGATGATGGTCGTGCGGCCGACCATCAATCGCTCAAGAGCCTGCTGGATCAGGAGTTCGGTTTCGGTGTCCACGGATGAGGTGGCTTCATCCAGAATCAGGATGGGGGAATCCTTGAGGACGGCCCGGGCAATGGAAATGCGCTGGCGCTGCCCTCCAGAGAGCTTGACGCCCCGTTCTCCGATGAGTGTCTCGTAGCCATTTGGCAGGTTCATGATGAACTCGTGGGCGTTTGCCACCTGGGCGGCATGCATGATTTCCTCGTCGGAGGCTTTAGGATTGCCAAACAAGATGTTTTCGCGGACAGAGCCATGAAAGAGGAAGACATCCTGTAAAACGATGCTGATTTTATTGCGGAGCTGATCGATATCCAGATCCCGAATGTCGGTTCCATCCAGTTTGATCATGCCATTGGTGACATCATAAAACCTGGGGATCAAACTAACCAATGTGGATTTTCCGACCCCGGTGGGGCCAACCAGGGCGACCACGTTGGACGCAGGGATATCGAGATTAATATTCTCCAGAACCGGCTCACCTTCGATATAGCTGAAGCTGACATTTTCGAAATTGATCGCACCTTTGATCGGTTCTGGTAACGCGAGAGAATGCTGGGTGCTTCTTACCTCGGGTTCTTCTTCCAGCAATTCCGAGATCCGTTCAAACCCGGCCAGGGATTCCTGGACCTGTTCCCAGGATGTTCCCAGGGCGCGGATGGGTTGGTAGAACATTTCCAGGTAGAGGAAGAAAGCCACCAGGTCTGCCACAGAAAGGCTTCCCATCAGAGCCATACGGCCGCCAAAGAAAATCGCCACCAATTGGCCAATGGATGTGGAGAAATCGATGAAGGGTTGGAAAACCGCCATCAATTTGAGCGCCGTCAGCAGGGAAACCCGGTAATTCTGAATGCCCAATTCCACCCGCTCCAGTTGTTCGCTTTCGCGGTTGAAGGCTTTGATCTCACGGATGCCGGCAAAGCTGTCATTCAGGATGGTGTTCAATTCGCCCACTTTGGCCTGTCTCCGGCGAAACGCAGGGCGGACCACTTTGGCAAAGCCAACCAGGGCCAGGATAACCAGGGGGATCGGCACCATGCTGTAGAGGGTTAACTGCCAATTGAGGCCGGCCAGAATGGCGGTGATACCGATGAAGGTGATGATGTTGACCAGCACATCCGGGATGGCATGCGCGATCATCCGCTCAAAGAGATCGGTATCATTGACCACCCGCGACATCAACTGCCCGGTTTGTTTGTCTTCATAAAAACGCAGGGAGAGTTTTTGTAAGTGTTCATAGACAAATGTGCGTGCATCGGAAACCACTCCCCAGCCGGCGATATGGGCCATGTAAGAGCGGAGGAACTGCATTAACCCCCGGGCAATGAATGCGAACAGGGCGATCAATGAAAACCGGGTCACGGTCTGCATGGTCTCGGGAGAAAGGCTTTGGTCAGTCACCAGGTTGATCAGGTTGCGAACCAGCCAGGGGATCAGCAATTGCGCGCCGACCAGCGCCAGACTGGCGATTATTGTGACGATTAGTGCCCAGGAATATCTTTTAGCGAAGCGGAGTAGGAGTTTCATGCGGGGAATTATACGATGAGCAGGGTGAAAATCAAAGGGAAAGGGCGAAATTCAATGGGGTGGGCTGGTGAAATGATCATATGATGAACTAAATTGAAAAAACCGCCCGATAGACGAGCGGTTTTCATTGAGAGAGAAAAATATTGGAGGTTGTAAGAAGAGTTGTATGTTACCGGTTACAATCCATAAGGAGAATTATGGATAAATCGTATCTAAATAATACAATATAATCCTGGGTTTGTCAACATTTTAATTATTAAAAAGGCCTGATGAATCAGGCCTTTATCTTGGTTTGGATTTTGGGCAATCAACTTTTGGGCGCGTTAAACTTTACGAATGTGTAGTTGATCGTCCGGTTGATCACAATCAGTGACTATTCGACTCCCTGATAGGAGAGCAGGTCGCCCTGACGGTCCAGATGTTGGACGGTTGCGGAAGCCACAACAAACAGCTTGACAGCTTTGTTGTCGTTGGCGCTCGAAAGGACGGTGCCCTTGAAACTGGTCAGATGGGCGCTGTCGCCTTCATGCAGGAGGATTGGCTTTTTATTGGGGAGGTCCACCTTGAGTGTGCCTTCTTTCACCAACAGGAAAGCTTCACCCTTTTGAATTTGGACGCTCTCATGATAGGCCGCCGGTGGGATGTAGACCAGGATAGATTTGAATGACAGATTGTCTTCCGGTGAGAGCAGATAGAGGAAGGGGAGTGCAGGGTTGCTGTATTCACCCAATTGTTCCATCTGACTCTTGCGAACGATGAAGGCGTCTTCCTCTTCGATATCTTGGAAAATTTGGAATAGCCGGACGTTATAGAAATTTGCTAATTTCTGAAGGTTTTCGACAGAGATCGACGCTTTGTCACGTTCGATGAGGGAAATAAAGGAAATAGAAAGATCTGCCCCTTCAGCGACTTCATTGAGTTTGAATCCTCGTTGATGTCTTAACTCACGTAATTTTTGACCTAAAGTAGCCATTTTTATTCCTTTTCTAAATTTGTTAACTAATTCTACCTGATAAATCTATATATTTGAATATCTTTGCAAGGTTTTAAATGAATACCCATTCTACCCATTTTTGATAACAATTTAATGGACGTTCGTCTTAAAAATGATAAAATGAGATCAGGTGTTCCCGAACCAGGCCTATATTGATGACTAATCAACGTCCCAGCCCAACAATTGAAGATTATCTGGGGGTGATCTATACCCTTGACCGCAACGGTGAACGAGTGATCTCCGCTCGTCTGGCGCAATCGCTTGATGTCTCTGCGCCCACCGTCACGGCAACACTCAAACGGATGCAGCGGGATGGGTGGGTGATCATGAATGAGCATAAGGAGCTCCAGCTTACCCCGTCAGGACGCTCCGCTGCGATGAATGTGATCCGCCGTCACATGCTGACCGAGTGGATGCTCTCCCGGATGTTGAAGCTGCCGTTATCGGAGATTCACCGAGAAGCCCATCAGATAGAGCACACCTTATCGCCTGAGGTTGCGAAGCGGCTTCAAGCGGAACTGGAAGATCCGCGTTTTTGCCCGCACGGCAACCCCTTGCCCGGATTTGAGGATGAAGCAGAGGACTGGGTGGCGCTTTCCAGCCTGGCGCCGGGCGATTCTGCAATAATCCGGCGGATTCAGGAGAACCTCGAAGAGGACTATGACATTTTGGCTTTCCTTGAATCAAAAGGGGTGGTTCCCGGAGCACAATTTTCTGTTATTGAATTACTGCCCTTTAATGAGACAGTGATGCTTTCTGTAAATGGAAATGATGTGATCCTTGGATTGCGATTGGCATCTGATATTTATGTTACTCAATTGGGGTGATGAGGGGAACCGCTATCCTTATGAATTGCAGTAATTTATTATAATATTAAAATAGGCCACTTGTAAAGCAGAAATTTTAGATACGCGTAATGCTTAGGGTCTCTGACGGGCTAAATATGCAACCTGGCGCAACGGGAATTTTGTTTATCGGCTTAGTCGTTCTGGTGGACCATTTCATAGAGCCGGGGGACTTGTTCTTTGATTATGTCCTTGTCCGTGCGCCAGACAAAGACATCTCCCACACCCCCATATTCAAAGGCGACAATTCGAGGCTTTTTCCATTGGCCTGAATGGATCTCCTTCAGCGACCAATCGAGGATCTCCCAGGCGCCATCTTCCATGCCGAAATGGTCGGTCAGCACGCCCCCGAAGGGACGGATGCCCGTGATGTGCATTTCGGTCAGACGGTCAACGGGGAGGGCGCGGATATAGTCTTTGGCGTCCATGCCGAGGGTGTCCGCGGTGATTCGGGCATGAGCCAGGTCCAGCAGGAACTGGCAGTCGGTATCCGTGATCACTTTGGAGAAAACGGCAGGGTCAACCGCCGGGGCGATGTAAGGTGTGGCCATGGTAAAAGGATAGTGTTCCAGAACAACCCGTTCAGGGCCGAAATGTTCCACCATCCTGCCGATTTCTTCCAGCCAGATATCATTGACCCGTTTGAGCTCGGTTGGATCATCCGGCGTGCAACTTCTGGGCGTGACGAGGTGGGAATTCACATGGGGGGTGTCCGTTTCGGCGATGAATTTTTCAATTCTATCAAAATCAACGTCAAGGGTCTGCCCAAGCCCGGCTTCCAGCGAAAAGTGAATGGTGACTGGGCCATAGGGCAGGGCTTCTTTCAGCATTCCTTCCCAGTCCGGGCATTTGATCAGATCCACCTGGATCTCTTTGGATTTAATCAGGTTGACCAAGGGATTTGAGAAATTGACAGCTAATTTCATCGGTGCTTTGCTCCTGTGTTCTCGGAGATAGTTTCGGTTTATTAAAAGGGTAAAACAAACAGCCTCCCCATGATAGCAGATGATTGGGGAGGCTGCAAATTAATTAGTTAAAGAAGGTCAGCTAGCGTCAGCGGTTTTTGGCTCCTTGAAGTAATCATATTGAGCTTCCAGCTCATGCCGGAACTGCTTGGTGTAGAGGTTGTAGTATTTCCCTTTGAGCTTGATCAGTTCGCGGTGGGTACCCATTTCCATGATCTGACCATCTTCAATCACGATGATTTTATCGGCGCGTTTGATGGTGGAGAGACGGTGGGCGATGACGAAACTGGTCCGATCCTGCATGAGTTTTTCCATGCCGCTCTGGATCAGGGCTTCGGTCAGGGTATCTACGGAGCTGGTGGCCTCATCCATGATGAAGAGTTCGGGTCTGGCCAGGATAGCTCGGGCAATACTGATTAGTTGTTTTTGTCCGACTGAGAGCAGGTTTCCGCCTTCGCCAACATCCTGGTCGTATCCCTTTTCAAATTTCATGATGAAATCATGCGCCCCGGCCATCTTGGCGGCCTCCACAATCTCCTCGTCCGTGGCATTCAGCTTGCCATAGCGGATGTTGTCGTGGATAGAGCCGCTGAAGAGGTGCGGCGTTTGCAGCACCATCCCGATCCGGGATTGGATATCTTCCAATTTCATTTCCTTGTAGTCAACACCGTTCAGGAAGATCTTTCCCTTCTTGGGTTCATAGAACCGGCAGAGCAGGTTGACGATCGTGGTTTTTCCGCCACCGGTTGGCCCGACCAAGGCGACCATCTCGCCATGGCGGACATGGAAATCCAGTCCTTTGATGACCGGATCATTCTCTTCGTAATGGAAGTGGACATTTTCAAAGCGGATATCGCCCTGGATGGTCTCGGTCTCAACGGTTTGTGAGATGTCTTTGACTTCCGGTTCGGTATCAATCAGGTTGAAAATGCGTTCCGCAGAAGCGACGGCATTTTGCATCTGGGCATAGACCCGGGCCATATCCTGAATGGGCCACATGATGAAGGTGATATAGGAAACAAAAGCCTGAATGCCGCCAATAGTCATGGTGCCGACCTGCACCTGCATGCCGCTTTGCCAGAGCACGATTCCAAGGCCGATTGCGCTGATGACCTGGACCGTGGGCAGGAAGAGGGCTGAGAGCCAGGCTGCTTTGAAGCTGGCGTTGTACATCCCTGTGGAGAGTTCACTGAATTCTTCCAGATTCGACTTTTCCCGTCCGAGGGCTTTGATCACCCGCACACCGGTGATGGATTCGTTGAACGCGCCGGTGATATTGGAGTTCATTTTGCGTGATTTCCGGTAGTACTTCAAAATGATTTTTCTGAACCGGAAGGCAACTACTACCAGCAGCGGCAGCATGAGCACGACGATGGCGGCTAGTTTGGCGTTGATGATGAACATGAAGACCGCCGCCGTACCGATGTTGATAATCGCCCAGGTCATATCGAGGATGCCCCAGGTGAGCAGATCGGCGAGCCTTTCCGTGTCTGAGCCAAGCCGTGACATAATCCAACCGATGGGGGTCTGGCTGAAATAGGACAGCGAAAGCTCCTGCAGGTGGTTGAACATGCTCTTGCGGAGGTCATAGCGGACCCTTTCACCAAGGATCCCGACCAGGTAGATGAACCCAAAGGTACAGACAGCCTGAAAGACTATCAAACCGGCATAGGTCGTGATGACGCGCACAATGGCCTGTTTATCGCCGACCGTGATGCCGTTGTCAATCAGGCCCTTGCTTAGGTAGGTGGTGAAGGCATCGATGATTGAGACAATCGCAATGCAGATCAGAAAACCCACCACCCATTTCCAGTGGGGCTTGAGGACCTGGGCCAGGCGTTTGAAGACCTGGCCGGTCAATTTGCCATATTCCTTTTCTTCAAATTCGTTATAAGTTGGCACTTGCAATATCCTTTTCTAGTTCAACTTCTATCCGGGTTTGGATATCAAATATCTCCCGGTAGATGCCAGTTTCTTCCATAAGTGTTTCGTGGGTGCCGTGTTGGACGATCTCACCCTTATCAAAGACCAGGATCAGATTGGCATCCATCACAGACTGGATCCGGTGGGCAATGACGAAGGTTGTCCGGTCTTCCATCAGGTGATCCAGAGCTGCGCGAATTTGTGATTCGGTCTCAGTATCCACGCTGGAGGTCGAGTCATCCAATATCAGGATGCGGGGATTCTTCAGAAGCGCGCGGGCGATTGCCACCCGTTGTTTCTGCCCGCCGGAGAGAGTCACCCCGCGCTCGCCGACCAATGTCTCGTAGCTATTGGGGAATTCCTTGATCACATCGTGGATGGCTGCGAATTTTGCCGCCCGGATGACTTCCTCATCCGATACCTCGCGGTGGACACCATAGGTGATGTTTTCCTTGATTGAGCGGGAAAACAGGAAAGGCTCCTGTTCCACAATCCCAATCTGCGAGCGGAGGTATTTACGGGGATAGTTCGTCAGGTCCACGCCATCCAGTGTGATCACGCCGCTGGTGGGGTCATAGAACCGGGGCAGCAGGTTGACCAACGAGGTCTTGCCGGAGCCGGTTGATCCCAGGAGGGCGATCACGTTTCCGGGCTGGCAGGTGAAGCTGATGTCCTTGAGGACGGGATTGTTCACTTCATATTCAAAAGTCACCCGGTCAAAGATGATCTCGCCCCTGACATTACCCTCGGGGGTGTAAGTGCCTTCGGTCAGCGACTCACGGTCCTGTTCCAGAATGTGGGCGACCCGTTTATAGGAGACCAGACCGGTGGAGGTCTGAACGATCAGGCGACCCAGCCCGCGCATTGGCCAGATGATCCAGACGACCAGCGAAGCGAAGGCGATGTAGGTGCCGACGGTGATCTCGCCATTGACGGCCATCATCGCGCCCATAAAGAAGGAGGTCAGCATTTGCGCGCCGCAGACCAGATCCGATACCGGCCAGAAGAGGGAGTGGATTGTGAGCAATTTCTTGCCCAGGCGAAACTTCTGCCAATTCTCACGGTCGAATTTATAGCTTTCATATCCCTGGCGGGCGAAGGCCTTCACAACCCGGATGCCGGTCAGGTTCTCCTGCAGCCGGCTGCTGAGAGTTGCTTCCTGTTCCTGATACTTCTCATAGGCCTTTGAGACCTTGCTGAAGAAGAATATGGATACGCCGATGATAACAGGGATCGCGATCACGGAAATCAGCGCCAGCTTGGTGTTGAGCTGCAGCAGGGCGACGAAGTTAACAATAAACATCAGCAGGATTCGGCCTATGCCGATGGCCTGTTCCCCATAAAACCGGTTGATGGCGTCCACATCGGAGGTGGAACGGGAGATCAGGTCGCCGGTTTTGGCCTCAGCATGATAGGCATAGGGCAGACGCTGGAGGTGGTCAAAGACGAAATTCCTGAGGCGGCGGGTGATTCCTTCTGCTGTTTTCGAGGCCAACCAACCGGACAGGAATGAGAATGATCCCTGCAACAATGCCAGCCCAACAAAACTCAGGATAATGATCAGGAGTTCCCGGCCGTAATTTCCAGCAATGACGACATCATCAATGAACCTGCGCAGGACAAGATAAACTTCTGTGCGGGCGATGGTTGAGACGGCAAGGGTGGCGGTCGCGGCAAAGTAGAGCCAGCGATACCCTTTCATCATCCGCCAAAGCCCCAACAGGCGGTTCTTTGAGATGGTCTTGCTCAAATCAAAATCATATGTGTTATTTTTTGACACGATAATTCATCTCCAATACGAATCAAGTCAAATAACTTGGTTAATGGTAAATATAGGTCCCTGTGGACCTATGGATATAAAGGCATGCCTCGATGACGGCGCATCGTGCAGTCCGTTACTTCACGCATGTGAGGTTTGCAGAATGATAAATTGTTCCCGAGGTTTCTAGTTTACCAAGAACGCTATCCCGTGTCAATCAATTTAATCCCACACAGAGAGGATTTAACCCAAAGTTACTCCAGCCGGAGATATTACTCAGGAATGGCCTTTAATGAATTGGTCGATATCCTGAAAAGCCTGGTCCAGCTCGCCATCCAGTAAGATGCAGTGCGGCGATTCCGCCATGTGGACGAGCCCCTTTTCTTCGGAACCGATCCCTTCCAGAACAATCTCGGCGGCGTCGGGTGTTAGGGTTGTGTCATATTCCCCAGTGAAGATGAGGGTGGGGGGCGTCACTTCGGAAAGATGCTTGCGGATGTGCTTTTGCAGCTTCAGCATTTCGACCGATGCCCGAACCGGGTAGACGTTATAGCCCTTCCAGGGAAGGCCGTCATCTTCGCTGCTTTTCGCCAGGTATTTCATAAAAGGCGCTACAAAGCGGGACAGCCAGAGTTTATGGACTTTAATTGCCGGGGCAAAGAGCAGCAGCCCTTTGATTTCAGGATGCTGGATGGCCAGTTCGAGCGCCAGCAGGACGCCCATGGATTCGGCAACCACGAATACCCGGCTGCATTCCCGGGCCAACATTTCATAAAATTGCTTCACCTTTTCCAGCCATAGCTGCCAGGTGGCCCGATTGAGGTCATCCGGGTGCGTACCATGACCGGGCAGCAGGGGAGCTGCCACTGTGTAGCCGGCCTCGCGCAGTTTCTCCCCGATCAACCGGACTTCTGCGGTGGTGGCGGTGAAGCCGTGGATCAGCAGGATTCCGGTGTCATTTCCCTGCCAATGGAAATCCTCTCCATCGAGGTGTTCGTTGCGAATAAAGCCATTATCCAGCATGTTGAATCTCCGTCATGGTTCGGGTGGCCGCCGGAAGGATGGCGACTCGGGCGTTGTCTGGTAGTTGTGTAGCGAGCCATTCCAAAAGGGCATCCAGCTTATCCGGTTGGCTGGGTGTGAGTTTCCATTCCCGAACCGTCTCAGGTGGAATCTCGGAAACGAGGATCACGGTGACGCGCAGGGCGTCTTTGGCAATCTGGTAGGCTTTGTGCGGCCCCACTTTGAAGAAGCCATTATTAAACTGGTCAATGACTTCCTGATGGGATGCAACCTGAGTGATAAAGGTTTCGTAGGAGGGACTGCCGGAACCTTCCTCGCAGCCCGCTAACAGTAGGACGATTCCATTATCCCGGGTGATCCGGGCGGCATGGGTCAGGCCTTTTTGCGCCTGATAGAGATTGATGTCTTTGGGATACCCTCCCGGGGAGGCGATTACGAGATCATAGGGTGCCTCAATTGGCAGGGTGAATATCTGACGCACAATGGG
>Ga0272443_10001381_pt1 | contig 35796 bp, 30 predicted proteins | sample SSMAcet12_FD_193581 | JGI IMG/M metagenome (GOLD analysis project Ga0272443, IMG submission 193581) | Marine sediment archaeal communities from Little Sippewissett salt marsh, Falmouth, MA, United States - SSM-Acet-12 | ecosystem: Environmental > Aquatic > Marine > Wetlands > Sediment ... | reverse complement strand
GGGTTGTGAGCTATCCCGGTGAGTCCGTTCCGCCCCAGCGGGTGATCGCTTTTGATATCAAGGATGTCACGATTTATTACAGCATTGAAATTGCGGATAGCGGCAACTACAGCCTTGAGGTTCCGGCGGGCACCTATGTGGTCCTGTCCTACCTGATTGATCCCGTCTCGGCGGGTGCCACCCCCGGACTTTGGGCTGCCTATTCCAAAGCTGTCCCCTGTGGGCTTTCCGTGGACTGCACGGATCATGGGTTACAACCCGTATCTGTGGACGCGGGCGAAGTGCTGACCGAGATCAATCCCGGTGACTGGTATCTGGATCCGGGCGTGGACGCCGGCTGGCCGGAGGACCCCCTGAACAATGATCGCGGCACCATCAGCGGTTCCCTGGGCTATCCCAGTGAGGCGATTCCCCCATTGCGGGTGGTGGCCTTTGATATTTTCAGTGATAACTTCTTTTATCTCGATACCGTACCAAACCAAAGCGAATATCAACTGACGGGCATCCCCGCAGGCACTTATAATGTTGTGTCGTATTTGCTCAATGAGGAACCCCACATGAGCGGTGGCTACTCCAATTTTGTGACCTGTGGCTTGTCGGCGGAATGTACCGATCATGAGCTGATTGATGTACTGGTTTATCCCGGAACGGATACAACCAACATCAATCCGGTGGATTGGTATTCCCTGCCAACCGATGCGCGCTGGCCTGTTTTTCCAAATCCCTAAAAACCTGGGTTTGCTTGACAAGGATGGACTGAACGGTTAAAATCAGTTTCACGCTCAGACAAGGAAGCGTCAGAAGCCGAGTTAGCTCAGTTGGTAGAGCACGCGACTGAAAATCGCGGTGTCCACAGTTCGATTCTGTGACTCGGCACCTTGTACTAAAAGCCCCCGTTATTAATTAGCGAGGGGCTTCTTGTTTAACCGGCCATGCACTCCTAAGGGGGCTTGACTTTAAATTGTCGTTGTATTATCCTATACATATATGTATAGGATAAACGAACTATTGGAAATTAATAGGCAGTTATTTCATACCAATGACCTAGCGGTCCTTTGGGGAATGAAGAACCGTCAATCCTTATACCAGACGATTTCCCGGTATATTAAACAGGGCATCCTTAATAAAATCTATAAGGGCCTTTATTCTACAGTCCCCTTGGAAGATTTGGATCCTCTGGATTTGGGGCCTGCCATTGCCCATCAATATACTTACCTGTCAACCGAGACCGTCCTGGCGCAGGCAGGCGTCATTTCTCAAAATGTGTTTGATTATACATACATCGCTGGTTTCTCAAGAAAGATTACTTTAGGAAAATGGACTTTTCGCTTTCGCCAGATGAAGGATGAGTTCTTATATAATCCTTTGGGGATCGAAAGGGAAAAGAATAGATTTATTGCGACTATTGAAAGGGCTGCGGCGGACATTTTGTATTTCGCCCCTGATTATTATTTTGATTCACCTGAATTACTGAATTTTGATAATGTCAGAGCTATTCGAAAAGAGGTGGGTTTTGCAGGAAATTGATCTGAGACCTGAAGATGTTTATCATAAATCGCAACTCAATCGCCTGTTGATTGAAATTGTTGATACACCAGAGCTGGCGAATTATCTTGCATTTAAGGGCGGGACGTGCGCTGCGATGTTGGGGTATTTGGATCGATTTTCTGTTGATCTTGATTTTGATCAATTACCGGGTGCTGAAATTAATATCCTTCGGACCGCTTTTGAAACATTGTTTAACCGCTTGGACTATGAAATTCTGGTTTCATTTGACACTGTTTTGATGTTCCAATTGCGTTATCCAAATGACCCGGGGAAACGGAACAAGCTGAAGGTCTCAGCTAACTCTATTGTCATAAAGGCTAATCAATATAAGGTTCAATATTTCCCGGAAGTTGATCGATTAATCAATAGCCAAACTGTTGAGACAATGTTTGCGAATAAATTGGTTGCTTTAACGGATCGTTTCAATGTACATGGTTCGATCGCTGCTCGTGATCTTTATGATGTTCATCATCTTTTCATCAAAGGGTATACCTATAATCCCGATGTGATTATCGAACGGACAGGAGAAAAACCTGTTGATTATTTAATGTCTTTGCAGGACTTTATTCGGGAACATATTTCGCAACGGATGGTGAATGAAGATCTCAATTCATTATTGCCGCATCGGAAATTTCAAAGTATTCGAAAAGTCCTCATTCCCGAAACGCTTGCCCTTCTTCGGCGTGAAGCGTCACGGTTGACCGCCTTGGAAGCATAGAAAAAGTTTCTGAATAAAAACGTTTGATTGTTCTACCCAACAGTGGGGGGATGGATGGACTTTGTATTTACTGAGGCTGTTTTTTTAAAAAAAACAGCCTCATATTTTATAAGGGGGAAAGGGAAAAAATTCGTCCATAATCAGGATTAACAGGATAAAAAAGTTGTGGGTCGCCATCGGGTTTTATTGTATAATCGCAGCATATTTAAGTCGAATTGCCTAACATGTAAACCTGCTGCGACTCAATGAAGTGCATACAGTGGAGGAAAGAATGATGTTTGTGGGATTCAGGAAGCGAATTTTAGTCGATACTTCCAGCGAGGAAGCCAGGCGGGTAACGAATATTCTAGATGAACACAAGATCAAATATGAACTGCGGACCAAGCGGCCCCGTGGTTCGGTTGGCACCGCCCTGGATGCCCGCGCTTACGGCCGGGGGAACATCTCGATGTACAAAGGGGCGGGGCAGCCGCTGTTTGTGTATATGATCTTTGTCAGGCGGAAAGACTTCGTCCGGGCGAAGAAATTGCTTTATTCTTAAAAGGGAAATTCAAAGTGGGGGATTAGGTTAATGCCCAATCCACCGCCGCTTCGGCGTGGATGCGGGAGGTATCAAAGACGGGGATAGCCACATCAGCCTGTTTCACCAGCAGGGGGATCTCGGTGCAGCCCAGGATCACACCCTGAGCGCCTTTTGCCTCTAATTTCTTGATGATGTCCTGGAATGCCCGGCGGGATTCCGGGTTGATCACACCTTTCACCAATTCCCCATATATCGTATTGTGAACCCTTTCCCGGTCAGCTTCTTCCGGGATCAGCACGTTCAGGCCAAAGCGTTCACTCAAGCGTTTGCGGTAAAAATCGCCTTCCATGGTGAATTTCGTCCCCAACAGGCCCACGGTCTGCAATCCCTGGGCTTTGATGGCTTCGCCGGCTGCATCGGCAATGTGCAGCAGAGGAATCTGAATGGCGGCCTGCATTTCGGGGGCCATCTTATGCATCGTATTTGTGCAGATCACCAAGATTTCCGCCCCGCCCGCTTCAATTCGCTGGGCGGCATCAATCATCATCTCGGTTAGCTCATCCCATTTATCCTGGTGCTGGAGGGCTTCAACTTCGTCAAAATCCACGGAGTACATCAGGCAGTCGGCGGAATGGAAACCGCCCAGCCGGGCTTTGACCGTCTCGTTCAGAATTCGGTAATATTCCAGCGATGATTCCCAGCTCATACCGCCCAGCAGGCCAATGGTTTTCATTTTTCCTCCAAAATTAAGGTAACAGGATGATTAATGACTTTTTTCGAATCTATCCATCTCGATGGTCTTTTTCTCAAGCCGTGATTCCTCAGCCGCAAAGGCCATCAGGTGGCTTTCCAGTGAATCCCGCGCACTGGTCAGTGGAGGGACCTCCCCACGCATCACCTGCACAAAGTGATGCATCAGGCCGGCATCCCCGCCGCCGTGCCCGGAGCTTTGGTCCACTTCCGAGGCGAATTCAAACCGCTCCACTTCGCCGCTGACATGTTCGTGAATCTCCAGCCAGGCCGTGCTGCTGGCGAACTTACCCTTCAGGGTAGCCCGGGAGCCGTCCACTCGCAGGCTCCGGCCCTCTTCCTCGGAATGACCTTGCATTGTCAGGGTGGCGGTGATGCCGTTTTTAAAGGCGATGTTCACCACCTGGTGATCCACCACATTGTTATCGCAGTGATAGACACAGCGGCCATAAGGACCTGTGCGCAGAGCTTCCATCACGGCGGAGTCGCTTTCGGGTTGATCCGTGACCACATTGCGGGGCCAATCTGCGTAATTGATCAGTGCGCGGACGACAGGCACCACAGCGGCCAGCGCTTTGGTCAGGCCGGGGTGGTGGAGCGCCAGGTTGCCGAGAACCTTGTAGGGCAATCGCGGTGACCGGCTGACCGCCATTTTGATCGGGACGTTATCCCGGTAGATCCGGGGGGCATAGAAGGGGCAGGTCTCTTCCGCCGGGCAGCCATCCGTGCAGCGTGCCGGTGCGCCTTCGGGGGCATTCTCCGGCCGGTAATAGAGCAGGTTGCCGGTGGAACTGAGGGTGTCGGGTTTGTCATCCATCCACCAATAGAGTAGGTCAAGGTCATGGCAGCATTTCGCCAGGATCATCGGCGCGGCGATCTCGGTGTTGCGCCAGTTGCCGCGCACATAGCTGTGGGCCATGTGATAATAGGAGACGTTTTCTGAATGGGAGATATTGACCACTTTCCCCAAGCGGCCGGATTGGATGATCTGGTTGACTTTGGTGAAGAAATCCGTGAAACGCAGGACATGGCAGATCACCAGCGTGCGATCGTTCTCTTCCGCGGTGCGGATGATCTCCAGCGTTTCTTGCAGGGTAGGTGCGATGGGTTTTTCCAGCAGCATGTCATAGCCAGCCCGGAGGGCGGCGATGGCTGAATCGTGGTGCATCTCATCCTGGGTGGCATCCAGCACCGCATCCGCGGGCACTTTGGCCTCGAGCGCCTCCTGCCAGGTATTAAATTGTCTATCCGGGGGAATCTGGTGGTCGGGGGAGAATTTCTCCCGCCGGATTGGATCAGGTTCGGCTACTGCAATGAACCCGACTTCGTCGGGGTGTTGCAGGGCGTAACGGCCGTAAGAATCCGCACCGCGGTTGCCCGCCCCAAAAAGCATTAGTTGAACCGGTTGATCCACGATTGCCTCCTTACCTGATTACCACTCGGTTCTGATTATATCACCCCGGTTTTAGCCGGTGTTACAATGGAAAAGCAAAAGAAAGGAAACGCATGGAATATGACCGCATCACCCGAATTGAAGAGGCCGCGCTGAATGCCTGGCCTGCGCCCCGCCAGATGATCTATGATGGCTGGCTACTGCGTTTCACCGGGGGGCCATCCAAGCGGGTGAATTCCGTCAATGTCATCCATCCTTCCAGCCTGCCTTTGGCCGAAAAGATCGCATTTTGTGAGTCGATTTACGCCCTGGCGGAATTGCCAACCCTTTTTCGGGTTCCCGCACCTTTCAGCACAGCGGAACTGTTGCAATCTCTAGTGAAAGCCAGCTATCAGGCTTTTGACGAAACCCATGTGCTGACTCGGGAACTGGGGGATCTGGAGCCGCTGCCGGAGGGACTGCGGGTGGAGACCTTTTCGGTTGACGACTGGATTCCCTATAAGGGCCTGATCAGTCAGGCGGAGTCTCATCCATTGGCGCTTCAGCAGCAGATCCTGCACTGCATTGTGCCGGAGAAAAAGCTGATTGTGTTGTTTGCCGGGGAGGTTCCCGTGGCCTGTGGGATGGGTGTGCACGAGGGTGACCTGCTGGGATATTTTAGTATCTACACTCATCATGACGCTCGGCGGCAGGGCTATGCCCAGGTGGTGATGTCCGAGCTGACAGCCTGGGGCCTGCAGCAGGGCGCGAAGCTGGGCTATTTACAGGTGGAAGGATTCAACCAGCCGGCCAGAGCGCTCTACCGGCAGATTGGTTTTGAACTGTGCTATACCTATCAGTATTTTAAAAAGGAATAGAAAACCCGATCTGGTAAGCCTTGGTTTCGCCTGGGTCATTAAGTTTATCCAATAACTTGCTTTCCCCTCATCAGTCTGCTCCGCAGCCAGCTTACCTGAAGCGAAGCGGAACACCCGAAGGTTATCGGAGGGTGCCACGGAAGCCTTGAGTTGTATACTTTCCCCACTCCCCCTGACTTTGATTTCTTTTCCGAAACTCTACTTACTTATTGAATTGGGTCTCGTAAAGGTGGGCGTATAGCCCGCCCAGTTCCAGCAGCTCCTTATGGGTGCCGCGCTCGATGATCCGGCCCTTATCCAACACCAGAATTATATCCGCCGAGAGGATCGTGCTCAGGCGGTGGGCGATTACGATGCTGGTCCGGTTGGCATACATGCGTTCCAGGGCATCCTGGATCAGGGCTTCTGATTCGCTGTCCAGGTTGCTGGTGGCCTCATCCAGGATCATGATCCTGGGGTTCTTGAGCAGCACCCGCGCCAGGGCAAGGCGTTGCTTCTCGCCGCCGCTCAGCCGGTAACCCCGTTCCCCCACAATTGTGTAATAGCCATCCGGTAGTTCGGCGATGAACTGGTGGATGTTGGCGGCTTTGGTGGCTGCGACCAGGTCCTGATCGGTGGCGTCTGGCTTGGCATAGAGCAGGTTGGCTTTGATGGTGTCGTGAAAGAGATAAGTCTCCTGGGTGACCATGCCGATGGCCTTGGCGATGTCATCCATTTTTAGGTCGCGCAGGTCATGTCCGTCCAGCAGGATAGCACCTTCGGTGGGGTCATAGAGCCTTGGGATTAGATAGGTGAGCGTGGTCTTGCCCGCACCGCTGGGGCCCACCAGGGCAACCAACTGGCCGGGAGGGACGGTGAAATCAATATCCACCAGCGCCATTTCCCGCGCCTGGCTGCCGCTCTGGTTGAGCAGCCCCTCTTTCTGTACCTCGCCTTCCGAAAGGATACCGCCGACCTTCTCCACGGAATAAGGCCGGTCCACATCATTTAATAACCCGTCTTCGCTGTCGGAATATTTGAAGGTCAAATGATCAAACCGGATTTCTCCCCTGATGTCCTCCAGCGATATGGCGTTTTCTTTTTCCTGAATGTCAATGGGCAAATCAAGGACTTCAAAAACACGCTCGAAACTGACCATCGAGGTGGCAAATTCGACCGGGGCGTTAATTAGCCCTTGAAAAGAGGTGAAGAGCCGGGAAAGATAATTGCCAAAAGCGATGATAGTCCCCAGGGTGAAGGCATTGATGATGACCAGATAACCCCCCACGCCATAAACAAGAGAGGAGATCACAGCGGTCAGCAAACTGATAATGACCATAAAAATCACGCCTATTGTGGACCGTTGAACGCCCAAACCGCGAACTTCGTCGGCTCGCCGGCCGAACCGTTCCACTTCGACCTCACGCCGTCCGAACAATTTGACCAGCAGTGCGCCGCCGATATTGAGAGTCTCATTGAGGGTGGCATTCATCCGGGCGATCATCTCGAGCTGTTTGCGGGCGATGTCTCTGAGGAGTTTACCCATCTTGCGGGCGGCGATGATGAACACGGGCAGGATGAGGATGCCCAAGAGGGTCAGATGCCATTCCAGGGTTAACATCACCACAAGGGTGGCAACCACTTCAATGAAGTTGGTTACCAGCGTGACCAATGTCCGGCTGACAGCCACCTGCGCACCGACTACGTCGTTATTCATCCGGCTGATCAATTCGCCGAGGTGGGTGTGGGTGTAGAACCGCAGGGACATCCGCTGCAGGTGCTCATAGAGGCCCACCCGCAGGTCAAAGATCACGCCTTCGCCCACCTGGGCCAGCAGGCGGCGGGTGATGATCTGGAAGAGCCCGCTGATGATTGGCAGGGCCAGCAGCCCCAGAGCCGACAAAATCAGGTCGTGGACATTTTTCTCCGGGATGGCGTGGTCAATGATATAGCGCAGGATGAGCGGTGATAGCAGCGCCACTCCGGTGTAGATCAGGATGGATGCCAGGCTGCCGATGAGCATCCAGCGATAGGGACGGGCATAGGCTAACACCCGTTTGACAAGCGCCCAGGAAAGCTGGGGCTTTTCTTCAGAAGCATCAATATAACTTCGCCAGTTTTTTCGCCGCATCATGGAAATGGTCTCCGGGCTGTTGTTTTGGTGATCTGTTGTCCATTATACTCAGAGTTAGGATGGATCAATTAATATTAAAGGAGTAAAGGTGATATGGATTCAATTACTTATCTGAAAAAACAGTTGGAAAGAATGTGGTCGCTTCAAAAATCAACCCTGGATAGTGTGACCGATGAGATCCTCATGCGACAGCCCAACGGGACCGTGTCACCGATTGGGGTGATCTGGCTGCATATGGTCAATTCACAGGACAATTTCACAGCGCTTACCTCCGGTAAGCCATCTTTGTGGCGGAGCGGCTGGTCTGATAAATTTGATCTGGCCAACGCACCGGATATTGGCGAGGACTGGACGCCATATTATAAAACTTCGCTTACAGTGGATTTGCTGCAGGCCTATGGTGACGCCGTCCGGCAATTCACAGAAGAGGCACTGATTGATGTGGATGAGCAATCACTGGATGAGACGGTTAAGATGTTCACAGATCAGGACCCCAAGGCGGACGTTTGGGCGTTGATGATCGGCCACACCCTATTACATTGCGGTGAGATCGCAGCTCTGAAAGGCGTGTTTGGCGAGAAGGGCTTGCCTTTTTAGCGGCGCTTCTTATTGGTATTTGTTATTCTTATCAGGGGGAAGGGAAAAATGGATTATTCCTTCGGCAGTGAGAAACAGATCCGCGCGCCGGCTGTGGCCTTGGGGTCAGCCCACATGCGGCCGCCGTGGGCTTCGATGATCGCCCGCGCCAGGTAGAGCCCCAGCCCGGCGCCCTTGGTCTTGCGGCTGGTTTCGGGGGCGCGATAGAAGCGGTCGAAAATATAGGGCAGGTCACAGGGATTGATGCCCGGGCCTTCATCCGAGACGCAGATGATCACCTGGTCGGACAGGTTTTGCCCGCTGATATGGATCTCGCCGCCGGGGGAGTATTTAATGGCGTTGGAGAGCAGGTTCGTCAGTACCTGTTCAATCCGCACTTCATCCACCATCACCACCGGGAAATTCTCGGGAATATCAACGATGATCTGGTGTTTATCGGTTTGAGTCTGGAAGCGGGTGGCCAGCCGGACGGCCATGGTGTGGAAGGATACATCAGTTTTCTTTAATTGCATGCCGCCCGCCTGCAGCCGGGAGGCCTCCAGCAGGTTTTCGATAAGACCGGTCAGACGGTCCGCCTCTTCTTCGATGACCTCCAGGCTTTCCTCCATGACTTTGCCGTCCCACTGGACGTCCTTACGGCGCAGGGTGCTGACATAGCCTTTGATCAGCGCTACCGGTGTCTTGAGTTCATGGCTGACGATGGAGATGAATTCGCTCTTGAGCTCATCCGCCTGGCGGAAACGGGTGATATCCCGGATGGTGACAATGATATTGATCAGCGTGCCATCCATCGAAAGCAGGGGGGCATAGGTGATCCCGACGGGCAAGGGTTGTCTTCCGTTGGGACGTGTGAGATCGCCCTCAACATAAAGGTGAGCCTGAGGAGAAAGCGGCCAGCCGCCGGCCTCGGCTTTTTCCAATGTGATCCCATGGGGGGGCTGTTTCCATTGGATGACCTCTCGGTGGTTCATGCCCTGCAGTTCGGATTGGGAAAGGCCATACATCCGCGCAAAGGCCGCGTTTGTGCGTTCAATGGTCTGATCCGGGTTGAGGATCAGGATTCCATCCGCAGCGGAATCCAGCATGGTGTCCGTGCGCTGCTTCTCCCGGCTGATTTCCGTGTAGAGCCGGGCATTTCGGACGGCGATCGCGGCCTGGTTTGCAAAGCTGGAGAGCAGTGAACGGTCGTTGGTCGAAAACACCCCGCGGTAATTGCGGAAAATGTAGATCAGTCCGATTACTTCCTTATTGGCGATCAGCGGCAGGCCGACGGCCGAGAGATTTCCCATGCTGATCTGCTGGAGGAGCTGGTTGATCTCCGGGATATCAACGTCGTCGGTTCCCTTGATCGGTGGAATTTTGTTCAGCCACCGGTTGAGGAAATGCTGAATGGGTTCGGGTAATCCGTTATAGACCGACAGTGACCAGTGGCCCCGGGCGTCAGTTAACGCAATGAAGCCGGCATGACCTGCCAGCAGTTCAATCGCATATTTCAATATCTGGCCTAAAAGTTTATCGAGGTCCAGTTCTTCGGTCAGCGCCCGGGAGATCTCAAGGAGATAATCCCGCTGGCGCACACGGATATCAGGTAACATGACCTAATTTTAGCCCAGTTTTGTTAGGGAAATATAAGAAATGGCAATCCTGGTGATTATGGGGGAAATGACGGGGATGGGGAGATTATTCTTCTTTGTGCTGCGCTTTGAGGATGATATCGACAACGGCTATGATGATGCCCACGCCCAGCAGGATATAACCGATCAGGCGGTTGTTCTCAAAGAGCATCCCGGAGATGATGAACGCAAAGGCAATCCCTGTCAGGGGACTGAGGCGCTTCCGTTCGGGGGTACGTCTGATGAGAAACACGAAAGCCACGATCGTCACAAGGGCCAGGATGGAAATGATCAGAAAAATTGTACCGGCTGGCATACCGACCTCCTTTTTAGGTTGTTCACTTTTATTTCACGTATTAATTATCTCAAAAATGACAAAATATGTCTCCCTACTGTGGTAGGGTTTGACTCAACAGGGATTTTTGGGCATTCAGGGTTGTGGGGCGTTGAGTTTATGGAGCACTCTGGCCGCCCGCCAGGTCACCCATTTATTAGGCTCTTTCTTCGGTCCAAAATCAACCCAGGTTTTTCCGGTGTAATCGTATTCCAGGGGCCAGCGCTGTTCGGGGCCGCCCTTTTCCTCGATCAGTGCCAGGGTGTTTGCCAGGCGGGGGTCACGGCCATAACCGAGGTTGACCAGCGCTTCGGCCAGTTGCAGCAGGTCGGTGACATAGAAAACGGGGAAGCCGAACTTCCACCAGTTACGGCTGGGCTTGTCGTTCCAGCCATTGGGCCAGGGCGCTTCGGCGGGGTCGCCGCTGAAGAGAAAATCCACACCCCTGTCAATTGCGCTTTGAATCAGAGGAGTGCGCTGTTCCACGGGGAGCTTGCTGAAGGCCAGCATGACCTTGACCGCGCCCCAGGCACAAGCCTGCTTGTTGTTCGCCCCGCAAAGGAAGCCGGGACCGCATTTGCCGGAGTAATAGCGGATGGGCGTGGTTTTGTCTCCCAGCGGCGCGACGCCCTCGCCGGTGACACTGCGCGCCATCCAATCGTAGGCCAGATCCAGACGGGGGTCCTGCACGCCCAGATCGAGCAGCGCGCCGCAGAGGTTGCCCTGGATGCAATCCGCTGTGCTGCCCGGTGTACCGGATGCAGAGAATTGCCCATATTCTGTGAGCGTGTTATTTAGGATATAGTCACAGGCAGAGGCAATCCTCGGGTCAGCCGAGAGGGAAGCGCCCAACTGTCCCAATAGGATCACAGACCAAACCGTGCTGGTATATTTCGGCAGGTAGCCGGGGCCGGGCTTGACCCAGTATCCCTCGGGCGCCATCTTCTCCAGAACAACGGCAATTGGTCCGTTTTCATGTGCTTCAATGGCGGCTTTTTGGAGTTCAGTTTTGGAGGGCGTCAGCAGGTCACGCAGCGCCAGATAGCGCACGCCGGGGTTGTCTTCTTCGGTCAGCCAGTCGATTGTCTTAGGGGATAGGATAAATTGGGTTGCCATGCTTCAAGCTCCTTCGTCCAGTCCGAGCAAAACAGCGGGGATGAAGCGGTAATCAAAAACCGGAGGCTAATTTCAGCCTCCGGTTAATTATAGTCCTGATTAGTCTTGTCTAGAGCAGGCCGTGTTTTTTCTCGGCCAGGGTGATCGCTTCTTCCAGAATCGCGAGCGCATCATCCATTTCGGTTTTCGTGACCGACAGCGGTGGGGCCAGGCGGATCACACTCTGCCCGCAGCCCAGGGTCAGCAGGCCGCGCTCGAAGGCGAAATTGACCACGTCATCGCGCAGTGCGACTGCGGGGTCTTGCTCTCACGGTCGAGGACGAATTCCACGCCGATCATCAGGCCGATCCCGCGCACATCGCCGATGCTGGGGTGGCGGGCCATGATCTCCGCCAGCGCATCCAGCGCGTAATCGCCCATCTCTTTGGCGTTCTGCAGATATTCTTTTTCGATCAGGTCAATGGTGGCCAGGGAGGCGACGCAAGCCAGGGGGTTGCCGCCGTAGGTGTTGCCATGGGAGCCCTTGGGCCAATCCATGATTTCTTTCTTGGTGATCATCGCACCCAGCGGGACGCCCGAGGCGATGCCCTTGGCGCTGGTGATGATATCCGGTTCCACATCGAAGTTCTCGATCGCCCACCACTTGCCGGTACGTCCCATACCGGATTGCACTTCATCGGCGATCAGCAGGATGCCGTGTTTATCGCATAACTCCCGCAGGGCGGGGAAGAAACCGGGTGGGGGAACGATGTAGCCGCCCTCACCCTGAATGGGCTCAATCAGGAAGGCTGCCACATCTCTGGGGGGCACGATCCGGGCGAAGATTTCCTCTTCGATGTAGCGCACAACAGCTTCGCCATAGCCTTCACCTTTGCGTTGAACCAGCACGGGCCGGTAAGGATCCGGGAAGGGGACATGGACGACGCCGCCCATCAGGGGGAAGAAACCGCCCTTATATTGAGACTTGCTGGCGGTGAAGGAGACGGAACCAATCGTGCGGCCATGGAAAGCGCCCAGGAATCCGATGAACTGGGACCGTCCGGTGTGGTAACGGGCCAGTTTGATGGCCGATTCCACGCTTTCGGTGCCGGAATTGGTCATGAATGAGCAGGCGGTCCCTTTGAAGGGCGCGATGTCATTCAACTTTTCTCCAAGGCGCACCCAGGATTCATGATAAAAATCCGATGAGATATGGATGAATTGTTCGGCTTGATTCTGAATGGCTTTGATCACGTTGGGATGGCTGTGCCCTGTGGCGACAACCGCAATCCCCGCTGCAAAATCGAGAAAATGGTTGCCATCAACATCCCAGACGTCGGTGCCTGTGCCGTGGTCCATCACGAAGGGATAACCCCGAGGGTAGGATGGCGAGATGTATTTTCGGTCGCGGTCAATGATCGCTTTCGCTTTTGGCCCTGGTAGCTTAAGCGGCTTCATATTTTGATACCTCCGATATCAATGTTTAGGTGCGTTGTTCGCCTGGTGAGAATATAAGAAATGGCGAACATGCTTTGGTTCGGAGATTATATCACTGGTGGCCTTTTTGGGTGATGGGAGAGAGGCTATTTCTGTTGCTGTTAAAACCACGTTGTAACTAAGATTAATTCTGTCCAGGTAATATGATTCCCGTGTAGAGGAAGATCGTTTTATTGACGTGACCTTTGAATCCTGCTATGATTCATACGATATGCAAGAACCTCAAAAAGGATTTTTCTCCCGGCTGTGGGAACGCCTGCGCCGGGAATTACAATGGTTTCGACCGGGACTGGGGTATAAGCGCTGGTTGATCCTCGTTTTCCTGGGAACAGCTTTGTTGGGCATGGGCCTGGCATTGATTGTTTTAGATGTCTATCGTAATGCCACGGATACCTGGTGGCTCCCCGTTCTTTCGACTTTATCCCTGCGCTTCCTTGATCGTCCCATCCGGGTGATCATCTTTGGCGGGATTGGCATCGTGCTGGTGATGGTTGGGATCTGGGGATCGAACCGCTCCTTGCTGCGGCCTTTCGTCCCGCCCGGCAAACCACTGATTGACGCGCTCGAAAGTTACCGTCGCAGAGACCGCGGCCCACGGGTCGTGGTGATCGGCGGCGGGCACGGACTGGCAGCGTTGCTGCGCGGCCTGAAACAATATACCCACAACCTCACGGCGATCGTGACCGTGGCCGATGACGGCGGGTCGTCCGGCGAGATCCGGCGGGATATGGGTATCCTGCCGCCTGGCGACATCCGCAACTGCCTGGCCGCGATGAGCAATAATGAGGACCTGCTTTCTCAGGTTTTCCAGTACCGCTTTTCAACCGGCAAAGGGCTGGAGGGACATTCCCTCGGCAACCTTTTCATCACTGCGCTGACCGAGGTCACCGGCAGCTTTGAAGAGGCTGTGGCGGAATCCGGCCGGGTTCTGGCGGTCTATGGTCAGGTCCTGCCGGCCACCCTGACAGATGTGCGCCTGCTGGCCGACCTGGAAGATAAGGACGGCAAGATTATCCATGTCTCCGGCGAAACCCGCATCCGTGAGACGGAGGGTAAAGTGAAGCAGGTCTGGTTGGACCCGACCAACACGCCGGCATTTCCTCCGGCCATTTCGGCCATCCTCAGCGCAGACCTGATCCTGATCGGCCCCGGCAGCCTTTATTCCAGTATGCTGCCGAACCTGCTTGTGCGGGACCTCTCGGAGGCTGTGCGCGCCAGTCGGGCTTTGAAGTTTTTCATTTGCAATGTCGCCACGGAGCGCGGCGAGACGGATGGCTTTAGCTGCTTTGACCATGTCAGAGCCGTTGAGGAACATGTGGGCGAGGGGATGTTTGATCTGGTGATCTGTAACAACCAATTCAAAGGTCACCTTGGCAGGGATGTGAATTGGGTCAAGGTGGATGAGCGGTTGTTGCATCATACCGCGGTCTACTGCGCCGACCTGATCGACCCGGATTATCCCTGGCGGCATAATTCCGATCTTTTAGCGAAAACGGTGATGGATTTGTTCTATGAACGCACCGGTCCGCTGATAGAATAATGACAGAAATTCTCATGACGCATATCATCTATACGTCTGAACAAGTAATGGTAAAATTTATAACGGTAACACAATCTATTTAGGAGGCAGAAATGACAATTCGTGTTGGTATTAACGGTTTCGGCCGCATTGGCCGTCAGGTCTTGAAAGCGATCAAGGAACGACATCCCGACGCGCTGGAAGTTGTGGCAGTCAATGACTTATTTGACGCAGACATTAATGCGTATCTATTCAAACATGACTCCAACTATGGCCACTATGATGGCACCGTGGAAGTCAAAGATGGTAATTTGGTTGTGGATGGGCAGGAGATCAAAGTCCTCTCCGAACGCAATCCTTATAACCTGCCCTGGAAGCAGTTGGGTGTGGATATCGTCATCGAATCCACCGGCGTTTTCCGCGATGGTAAGGGCACTGAAGCCAAACCAGGCGCAAATGCCCACATCGTTGGCGGCGGCGCCAAGAAGGTCATCATCTCCGCCCCGGCGAAGAATGAGGACTTCACGGTTGTGTTGGGTGTCAATGACGAACTCTATGACCCCGAGAAACATAACATCGTTTCCAACGCCTCCTGCACCACCAACTGTCTAGCTCCTGCTGCCAAGGTTGTCAATGAAAACTTCACCATCAAACGCGGCCTGATGACCACAATCCATTCTTACACCAATGACCAGAAGATTTTGGACCTGGCCCACAGCAAGAAACGCCGTGCCCGCGCTGCTGCCCTGAACATCATCCCCACCACCACCGGCGCTGCCAAAGCTGTCGCCCTGGTGATCCCCGAACTCAAGGGTAAATTCGATGGTTACGCCCTGCGCGTTCCCACCCCCACTGTCTCCATTGTGGACTTCGTCGCTGAGACGGAGAAATCCACCACCGCTGAGGAACTCAACAGCCTGTTCAAGGCTGCCGCCGAAGGCCCCATGAAGGGCATTCTGGGCTACACCACCGAAGAACTGGTCTCCATGGACTACAAGGGCGATTCCCATTCCTCGATCATCGACTCCGAACTGACCACCGTCATGGATGGCAACTTCGTCAAAGTCGTGACCTGGTATGACAATGAATGGGGTTACTCCTGCCGGACTTCCGACCTCGCAGCATTGATGGCGAAGTACCTCTAGTCCTGAATTTTAACCCAACCATTAATGCGTAATGTGATTTTGTTTGTTCACATTACGCATTTTTTAAAAGGAGCAAGGCACGATTATGTTCAATAAGAAAATGGTTACCGATTTTGATGTAAAAGGCAAAAAAGTCCTGGTCCGGGTGGATTTCAATGTCCCCCTGAAAGATGGCAAGGTTGCTGATGACACCCGCATCAAAGCCGCGCTGCCCACTATTAATTACCTGCTGGAGCATGGCGCAGCCGTGATCCTTTCCTCACACCTGGGTCGTCCCAAGGGCGAGGCCAAGCCCGAATTCAGCCTTAAACCCGTTGCGGAATATCTGAGTGGGTTGATCTCTGCCCCTGTGGCATTTGCGGAAGACTGCATTGGCTCCAAGGCTGTTGAGGCTGCTGCCGCATTGAAACCCGGTGAGGTGCTTGTGTTGGAGAACACCCGCTTCCACGCTGGCGAGAAGAAGAACGACCCCGAGATGGCCAAGGCCCTGGCTTCATTGGCTGAACTCTATGTGGATGACGCCTTTGGGACCTCCCACAGGGCGCATGCCTCGAACGTGGGCGTGACGGACTACCTGCCCGCGGCGGCCGGTTTCCTGTTGGAAAAGGAAATCAAATATCTGGGCAACACCATCGCCGACCCCAAACGTCCCTTTGTGGCGATTTTGGGCGGCGCCAAGGTCAGCGATAAAATCGGCGTGATCGAGAACCTGCTCGACAAGGCCGACAGCATCCTGATCGGCGGCGGCATGGCGAACACCTTCTTCAAGGCGCAGGGCTATGAGATGGCCGATTCGCTGGTGGAAGAAGACGCCCTCGAAACCGCCAAGATGCTGCTTGCCAAAGCGGGCGGCAAGCTGGTGCTGCCGGTGGACGTGGTGATTGCCGATGATTTCTCGGCCGACGCCAACGCCAAGACGATGGACCTGGGCGATGTTCCCGCTGGCTGGCGAATCCTCGATATCGGCCCCAAGACGGTAGCTGCTTTTGATGAGATTATCAATAAGGCCGGTACTGTGGTCTGGAATGGCCCGATGGGTGTCTTTGAGTTTGATAAATTCGCCAAGGGTACCTTTGCTGTTGCCGATGCGTTGGCCAAGAGCGACGCGATCAGCATTGTGGGTGGCGGTGATTCTGCTTCCGCCATCAAGAAATCCGGCCTGGCCGACCAGATCACCCATATCTCCACGGGTGGGGGCGCATCGCTGGAAATGCTCGAAGGCAAGATATTGCCTGGCCTGGCAGCTTTGAACGATAAATAAACAGTTAACCAGTTTAACCAAACAGCCCGCAATTCCCTTTGTGGGCTGTTTTTGTTTTATTGTCTCGGATTCTTACTGGGAGCCTTTTTTATCCTTGTCTGAAAACGGTTATAATTTTCAGGGATGTTCACAGACGCTAAAAACCATTGTTGCCTGGGGAGGACACATGAGACACCAAAGTTCGTCGCTGTATTGGGCCCTATTGGTAGGGTTTATCGCTTTTTGTTTGTTTTCCATCACGCCTGCCCAACCTGTTCGGGGGCAAACGGATCAGCTTTTTGTTTCGGAGGAGGGAACTTCAGAAGAGTGTACACAATCGGCACCTTGCGCACTTGATACTGCTCAGATGAAATGGCAGAATGGGGATACTGTTTATATCCAGGGAGGATATTATAGGATTTTTTCAACAATCGATATTTGGGAATCTGTGACCTTGGTTGGCGGCTGGGATGGGGCTGGAGATGGTGAAGTGGTTATTGATCCGGAAGAAAATCGAACGACTTTATTACATTGGGCTACGAATGCGCCTGTTTTTTACGTGCGTTATGTAAACCCCTTGAAAATTTCAGGGATTTTTTTTACTGGCAATTTACAACAAGTGATATCCATCAATGGAAGATCAACTTTGGTACTCGAGAGTAATTATTTCGATGATATTGAATCTGCTGTTGTGTGTACAGAACCAGCAAATATTATTGCTGTCAATAATATCTTTAATCGCTGTGGTGAAGTGTTTTTCAGCTCTATTCCTGCTGGGACGAATCAAAGCATCTATTTGATCAACAACACGTTCAATATGGTAGATAAGGCAATTAATATGGCAAACTTTGAGGTGTTTGCTATGAATAATATCTTTAGCAAGGTTGATTCCGATGTGATTAATGGAAAAGATAGTTATGTATATGCCAGTAAAAACCTGTTCTACGAGTCAGATAACCCCGGCGATTTATTGAGCGGGTCTTGGTTCTCAGGTGATCCGAGTTTTGTGGATCCCTCTTCTGGGAATTTCCACATCAGTGAGATTTCTCCCGCCAGGAATGCGGGCATATCGATGTATATTCCTGGTTATAGGACCGTAACCGTGGATTATGATGGCGAAGCGAGACCGAACGAGGGTAAGTATGATATTGGGGCCGATGAATTTTATGGACCCGGTATGGATATGGTGCTAACCTTCTTCCCCATTTTTATGAATTAATAAGACAAACAACGCGCTTTGCTGGTAGAATCATTTTGGTTAATTTAGGCCATTATCGAAAGCCTTTTTACAGAAAGTGAGTGGAAAATGCGTAAAATGTTTGTTGCTGGTAACTGGAAGATGAATATGACCATCGCTGAAGCCAAAGCCTTGGTTTCTGAGATGCTGCCCGAACTGGAACAGATCCCCAATGTGGACATGGCAGTCTGCCCGTCCTACCTGGCCGTCCCGGCTGTGGCGGAACTCTGCAAGGGCAGCAAGGTCAAGGTCGGCGCACAGAATCTCTATTGGGAAGAAAAAGGCGCCTATACCGGTGAAGTGGCACCTGGGATGGTTGCGGAGATTTGTGACTATGTGATCGTAGGCCACTCCGAACGCCGTAAATATTTCGGCGAGACCGATGAAACCGTCAATAAGCGGCTTAAAGCGGCTCTGGCCGCTGGCCTGAAGGTGATTGTCTGCGTGGGTGAGACCCTCGAAGAGAATGAATCGGGCCAGACCCAGGCTGTGGTTTCCCGCCAGATCAAGGGCGGCCTGGCCGACATCACGGCTGAACAGGCCGCGAGCATCACGATCGCCTATGAACCCGTTTGGGCGATTGGCACCGGCCGTGCGGCGACCCCCGAAGATGCCAACAATGTGCATAAGGACGTGATCCGGCCGCTGCTGAAGGAGCTCTTCGGCGAGGCGCGGGCAGAATCTATGCGCATTCAATACGGCGGCTCGATCAAACCCGGAAATGCCAAGGAACTCTTCTCGATGTCCGACATTGACGGTGGCCTGATCGGCGGCGCTGCTCTGAAGGCTGCTTCCTTCTGGGCTATTGCGAAAGCTGCTGCTGAAGTCTAGGCTTCAACACTCTTAGAAATATAAAATAGACGCCCAAGGGCGTCTATTTTATATTAATCGTAGGTCGTGCCTGAAGCGTGTATTTATCCACCCCTTCCCGTCTGTTTCACAGACACCCTTCCCCTCTCGAAGAGGGGAAGGGGCGTGGATGGGGTGTTGTTTTAAGGTCAGTTCGTAGAACACGCTTCCAGCGTGATAATAAAAAAGTCATGCAGGTTCGACCTTGCGGTTTCACCATGCATGACCTACGCTCTGAAAGATAGGATTGGGATGGGAATTAGTCGATGTAAGGGCAATCACCGGTGCCGTACAGGCCCTGTCCCATCATGCCTGTGCCACGTTCAACGTTCAGGCCGAACATACCGCCGGAGCGAGCTTCCTGGGCAAAATAGAGTCTTGCCTGCTCCTGGATGAGGAGACCATCGGCAACAGCCTGGTCGATAACCTGTTCGTGGATGTCGTTGAACAGGACGACGAATTCGTCGTAGGTCATCCCTGTGGAAAGTGCGATGTCGGATAGGGTTTCGCCATCAGCCAGACGTGTGTTCACTTCATCAATCGATAAACCGAGGGCATCTGCAAAAGCATTGACGAGCGCATCATGGACGATGCCGTCCTGGGTTCCATAGGCTTGGTAGCCCTGGCTGCCGCCTCGGCGGCCGTCGCCCATTTTGCCGCCTGCGAAATTGCTAGTTGAAGTACCGGGAATATTGCCTTGAGCAAAGACTGCACTCGTTGAAGCCAATGCAACACCGATAACAGCAACAATCGCGAGAGCTTTGAATAAGTTTTTCATTTTGAAACTCCTTTACTTGTAAATGTGTAAGGCGAACCTTACTCGAATGTCCTTATGATAATTAAAGGTTGTGAAGGAGTTATGAATGAGATATGGGATCGCCGTGAATGTTTTTCGGCAATTGGGATAGAAAAACCGAGTCGCCCTTTTCGGAAAGGACAACCCGGTTAGGGGTAAGTTATCGTCGGCAGGGTTTGGTTTACGTCCCAAACTGGCGGTCACCGGCATCCCCCAGGCCGGGCACAATGTAGCCATTCTCATTGAGATGGTCATCAATCGCCGCCAGGTGGATTGGCACATCGGGATGGGCTTCGTGCAGGCGCTGTATGCCTTCCGGCGCGCCGATCAGCCCAACGAACTTGATCTTGGTCACACCCCAATTCTTAAGAATGTCCACCGTCGCCACAGCGGAGCCGCCGGTCGCCAGCATAGGATCGAGGATCAGGCAGACCGCCACCGTGGGGGCAACGGGCAGTTTGTTATAGTAGGCCACGGGTTTCAGCGTGCGCTCATCCCGGTAGAGACCGATGTGCCAGACCTCAGCGGAGGGCATCAGCTCCCAAACGCCTTCCACCATGCCCAGCCCGGCCCGCAGGATCGGCACCAGGCCGATCTGTTCTTTCAGATGGTCGCCCTTGGTCTGGACCATCGGGGTGGTCACGTCCACCTGGCTGGTTGCCAGGTCAGCGGTGGCTTCATAGGTCAGCAGCGCGCCCAGTTCCCGAACCAGCTCGCGGAATTTCTTCGGTTCAGTGTTCACCGAACGCAGCAGGGTCAGTTTATGCTTGACGAGGGGATGTTGTGATTCAAAAACGTTTTCCATAATGCCTCAGTTCCGGTTTCAAATAATTACTTCGTAATTTTGGTCTGAACAGTGTCCTCACTAAGTGTATCACCGGCGCTCTCAGGCTGGCAAGCATGACGGCTGTAAATAAAGATCAACAGCCAGGCAGCCCAGAGCAACATGGTCAAACTGATCAAATATTTGAAGCGCAGGGGATCTCGCATAATGCGGAAGAACATCGCCACGGCATAGCTCCCCCAGGACAGCACCTGCAAAGACTGCGCCAGCCACCAACCACCGCGACAGCCTTTCCTTTTGAGCCGCAGCCAGTTGAAGCCCAATGCCGGCAGGATGGTCGTCAACAGGGAGGCTGCCATGGCGAAGGCCATCAGCCATAGAGAAAGTTCAATTCCATTGTAAATCAGTGCCAGAGCGCTGCCTGCCAGGAAGAGCAGGAAGGAAGCGATATAAAAAAATTCAGGGAGTGAGAAATCCAGTTTTTTCATCAGTCACCTTCTTTTTGAGCAACGATCAGGAAGCGGTGGGCGGTCGCGATGAATTTGCCCTGCCGCTCAATGAGGTTATGAAGTCGGACCAGTTTGTCATGATGGGTCTGGGGATCGAAGGCTTCGATCTGCCAGGGGATCGCTTTGAGGTAGTAGACCACTGCGCCGATATCCTGGAAGCTGGCGCGCAGGGCAGCCTTTTCCGCCCGGCTCACCCGGAAACCGGCTTCGTATAGTCCAGTTAACGCAACCCCCAGTCCCCATTCCAGAAAGGGGTAGGAAATTTGGTCTTCCAGCATCTGGTTCAATTCCAGGTTATCCAATCCGCTGACCTGCTGGGTGATGAAAACGCCGCCGGGGCTGAGGATGCGATGAATCTCCTCGGGGGCATAGGATTCGTGCCGGTTGATCACCAGGTCAAACCGGCCGTCAGCGAAGGGCAGGTCGGGTTTATCCTCGATGGCATGGACAGTCACGCCCAACGGCGCCAGCCGCTGTCGGGCGGGGGCCTGGTTGGGCGGGTAGGACTCGGTGGCATGGGTGTCTGGGGGGAGGGGGCCCAGGTTGGCAAGCAGCTCGCCGCCGCCCGTGCCCAGGTCCAGCAGGGAGTGGGTCGAGGCAAAATGCGAGCGGACGATCTCCGAATACTGCCAGGGCGGTTCCTCCTGGATCAAACGTCCTTCCAGCCAGCCGAAATCCCAGCCCTCAAAGCCGGCTTCGAGGGCCTGGGCGACCAGATGGTTGAATCTTTCAGGGTGGAGGGTGGACATTTCAGACCTTTGGTCCTTTGGCGATTCGCGGACCGGTCTGGCCATGGTTCCATTGCCCGGGCTGAACCAGGGGGATGAGCGCACCGATGCCGGTCAGCAGTCCAAGGAAGCCCAGGATGCCTGCAATGATGCTGGCAACGGGGATGACCATTGTCAACAGGAGGCCGATCAGAGCCAACCCAATCAGCCCTCCGGCCACGCCACCCACGATCCCGGCAATGCGGGAGCCGCGCTTGGTGGAGGCCAGTAACGGTCCCTTCAACGTGCCGGTCACGCCGTTGACGATCAGGATTTGTTTCTCACCTTCGTCATCGGTGTAATGGGTGGCATAAAGCGGCAGCAGGAACTGGGTCCAGTTCAGGTTGGTGTATTCGCCCTTGATCGAGAAATTACGGAAATGCTGCGCGCCGGCTGCCTTCAGGCAGATGTCACCTATAGCCCTGTCCACGGCCGGCTGGGCCAGCGGCCACGCATCTTCGGGTGGGAAATCGGGCACCTCCAGCAGGGCTTGACTTTCCATGCCGGGCGAATAGGGTCTGGATTGTTCCATGGGGTAATTGCCCGTCATCTGGACCCGGTTTTGATGTTCCTCCAGGCCTGGGGCCGAGACGTTATCCACGTGGGTTTGCACCCGGCCCAGTCTCGGTTCCCAGCGGACTCGGCCTTCAATCTGCTTGCGGGATTGCCACTGCCCGCTGTTGTAGAATTCCTGAGAACTTTCCACCTGGTAATCGAACCCGGCTTCCATTTGCCAATGACCCTGCACATCACTATCGACCAGCCAGAGCGGCCAGAAGAGCGGGATGGTATTTCTGAGCAGGGATTCCGGTGTGAAGTCATCCGGCTTGATCCAGACCCGGCTGACAGCATTGGCATAAATGGTGTTCAATCCTTTCTTGTCAATTCTGAAAGGCAGGATTCGCTCCGGTTCAGCGGCGCGCATCCGAACGGGCTGTGGTTCGAGGGCGGCTTTCCGGCACAGGGGACAAATTTGCTCCAGTTGGTCGGACCGGACGATGTAGACCCGGCCGCACTGCGGGCAACCCGCAGCCTGATGATCCTCCGTCCAGAGGGCCTGATTTTCGTCAAATACGGGGGTGGTTTCGATAGGTGTCATTTTGCCTCCGATTGCTGGGCTTTGCGGTAGAGCATGACGCTGAAGATACCACCCAGGACGAAGAGGATGAAGCCCATTGCCAGGAGAAGCACGCCGGAGCCGCCCAGGAGCATCATGGGCAGGCCGATTAGCCCCATCAGTACACCCGGCGCTAACATAGCGGCAATGGCCAGCCAGATCTTCCACCAGGCCACCGGTTTCTGTCCGGCGACCACGCCGGTCTGCCCGTTGACCATCACTTGATAGGTTTCCTCACCCGAGCGATAGGCTGCCAGGTAGACAGGAAGAAGCACATAACGCCAGGATTCATCCCGAAAGTCGGCGCTCATGCTGAAATTTCGCACATGGCTGGTGGGGATGTCCTGATAGCAGGCCTTCTTGGCCTTCTCGCGGATAGCGTTCTTGCCCACTTCCCAGGCCTCGGTCAATGTGGTTTCATAGACTTGAGCCTGCCAGCCGGCCAGATAATCCGGTTCATAGGTCACCAGGCCGCTCATCACAAAGTTGGAGATCTCTTTGAGGATGCGCAGGCTGATCCGCCGCGGGGAGGAGCCAGTAACCAGAAAATCATCAATGGAAAGCTGGACATCCCCGGTTTCCCAGCGCCAGACGATCTTGGTGTGGGTCTCCCAACTTTTCGAGCCGGCGTTGTAATGCCGCACGGTGCGTTCGTAACCCACTTCCGCCCGCCACATGGCGTCCACCTCGGTGTCAAATGTCCAGAAGGGGAGGTAGATGCCCGTCAGCCGGCCGACGACCGTATTGGCGGCCAGATCGTCCGGGTGATACCAGCCTTTCCCCAGCCACCTGATGACTAATTCTTTGGAACGATCGGCATCGATCATGAAGGGGACCAGGAAACGGGGTCGCAGCTCTTCGTTCAGGCTGGTGGTGACATTGACATGGTTGGAAGCGCAGTAGGGGCAGGTGGTGGTCAGCGCGCCAAAGGGAATTGAGAGTTCTGCCCCGCAGGACTCGCAATGCAGGATTTGGCGTTTCTCACCCCAGCCCCGCTCGGATTGCGAGACGGTGTCCAGAGTGAATTCGAATTCCTCAGCGGTCCGCCCGACATGAACGGTGTGGACCGGGGCGACATAGCCGCAGAATTCACAGGCCACCCCGCCCGCGGCCACATCATAGGCCGTGGTCGCGCCACAGTTCGGGCAGGCATAGGTTTTTGGGCTGTCGGGGACGACGGTTTTGGGAATGGGGGCGAAGACATCCACGCCCGGGACGGCCGATTCGACCTGCTGATATTGTTCAGGCGGCGTCCAGACCGATTGGGTTGTTTGTTCTGACATCGTGTTGACTCCGTTGATTTTGTTTGACGTTCTTTAATTAAGTTGAGCCAGGGCATCAAGATGCTCTTGCTCCATTATAAGATTAAATGGTGGGAGACAGGCCAGATTTTCTATGGTTTTGATTAACCTGTATGATGCGATAGAATTAGCCCATGCTGACAATCATTGATGGGCATAACCTGATCCCAAAGATACCGGGGATGAGCCTGGCGGACCTGGATGACGAAAATCAGTTGATTCCGCTGCTCCAGACCTATTGCCGCAAGCGACGAAACACCGTGGAGGTCTATTTTGACCGTGCACCGGCGGGCAGCGCTGGCAAACGCGGCTTTGGACAGGTGACGGCGTTTTTCGTTCGGGATGGGATCACGGCGGACGAGGCGATCATGGCTCGGCTGCAGGCGCTTCGCAAACGGGCGCGCAATGTCCAGGTGGTCAGCTCGGACCGGCAGGTGCAGGCGGCTGTCAGGGGAGCACATGCCCGGTTGGTGACTTCTGAGGATTTTGCCCGGGAGCTGCAGGCTATACTGACTGAAACGCCTTCGCTTGACCCACGCAACCGGCTGCTCAGTGAAGATGAGCTCTTGGAGTGGGAAGCGCTGTTTCGCCGGGGGCATCCGCCCGCCGGGGGAGATTAGTAATATAACAAATAAGGTCTGATTAGTAAACTCTAATCTTATTTTAATGTATTAAAGCCTCACATTTAGTATAACTAGAATCAGACACGAAACTTTATTGGTATTTGGTGTGTCTGCCACCCCAAAATCGGGAAGTTGTGTAAACGACTGATCGATGGAAAAGGTGGTTTCCTCCCTGAAGATTGCCTGGCATGTCCCCCCCATGCCAGGCGATCGCTTTAATAAATAAACCGGCAGCGGGTATGATAAGCTAATACGCTGAAGCAGTTACGAGGATAAGAGATGACCGAAGTTAAAGACGAAACTATGAGAAGGATTTTGGTGGTGCTGGCACACCCTGATGATGAGAGCTTTGGGATGGGCGGCACGTTGGCGCTTTATGCCCGGCAGGGCGTTGATGTGCGTTTGGTTTGCGCCACACGCGGCGAGGTGGGTGAGGTGGATCCTGAATTCAAGGAGACGATCAAGAGCGCGGCCTGCCTGCGCACTCAGGAACTGCGTTGTGCGGTGGAGACCCTTGGGCTCTCTGAACTGTATTTCCTCAATTGCCGCGATTCCGGGATGCCCGGCTCGGAAGATAACCGTCACCCCCGAGCGCTGGCCGCCCAGCCGGTGGAACAGGTGGCCGCAAAAGTAGCCCATCTGATCCGCGAAGTCCGGCCGCAGGTCGTGCTGACCTTTGACCCGATCGGCGGGTACCGCCACCCGGACCATATCGCTATTCAGCAGGCCACCGTGCAGGCCTTTGCGCTAGCTGCCTCACCGGATTTTGCCGATCCAAACGGGCTGCCGCCCTTCCAGGCGGACAGGCTCTATTTCCATACTATGAACAAGACGTTTCTCAAGATAGCTGTGGTCGTGCTGCGCCTGATCGGACGCAATCCCCACGAGTTTGGCCGCAATAAGGACATTGACCTGGTCTCGCTGACCGAGGTTGAGTTCCCAACCCATGTCCGGGTGAATTACCGCCCGGTGAGGGCCATTCGGGAAGCAGCCGCGGCCTGCCATGCCAGCCAGGGTGGCGCGCAGATGAACAAAGGCTTACAGGGACTCGTCAACTGGCTGTTCGGCGGCCACATGGATATGTTCATGCAGGCTTACCCTGTGCCCGAAGAGGGCCAGCGGGTGAAGCGGGATTTGTTTGAGTAGTGAATTGTGAATGGGTGAATAGGTGAATGGGGGTTAGTGAATAGGGGATTGGGAATGAGTTATTAGGTATCAAGTATTAGGTGAAACTATCTATAATCTCGATTCAAGATTTTAAGCCTTCCCCTGAAGCAAAGCGGAACACTCGGAGGGAAACGGAGGGTGCAGGGAAGACTCATGCCTTGGTGGGTCAGGCATGGTGAGGTCGCTAGGTTGGACCTGCGTGATATTTAAATTAATCAGGGTGGAAGTGCGCCCAGGTGATTAACTAGATCTCCCGAACTTCATATTCAAACGGCTCATCCGCTGAATAAATTTCATGGTAAAAGCCCATGTAAGGAATATCGTCCTCAACGCACTTGATGAGATAAGCCAAATCCTCTTCCCATTCCGGTTCTTCGTCGTTGTTCCGCATCACCTCAAAGGCATCAATGATGCTTTCCATGAGGTTCACCTTGATGAACAGCGGCAGGCTCGCAAGCGTCTCGTCGTCGATTTCTGTTTCTGATCTGTATCCTTCAATTACCCTCTCAAAATACTCGGTCATGAACTGCCGGCGTTTATCGGCATTTGGTTCAAATTGGATCCAGCCAACCCCATGCTGCCAGATACTCGCCAGGTCAATCATATACCAACAAAAACAGGTGTTATCGAAATCAAACACGGTAATATCGCCCGTTTCGTAGTCAATCATGTAATTGCCGTCGCTGTAATCAAAATGCACCATACCAAAGGTCTCCGGCGTTCTCTCCATTCCGTTCAAAATCTGGAGAAGGTCCAGGAATTTACCTTTCAGAAGGGGTAAAGAATTGGGAATGATTTGATTGATAAATTCAGGATTGTACTTATCAAAGAAGCGGTACCGGCGATGCTCAGGCTCATATTTTTTTGATAGGTCATGGATCTTACCAAGGGTTTTACCGCAGTTGAAGTAATATTCGCTCATCGGCGCCCCCTCCCGATACCGATACCCGTGATCTACAAGCTGGTCTCCCCTGGCCTTATCAAATACACTCACAAAAAATCGTTGATCCCCATGAGAGACTTCTTCCAGCAGACGTCCATGACGGGAATCGATCACGTCAGCAACACCCGCACCATGGGTGGATAGGTAGCGAATAAATTCCAATTCACTCAGGAAATCCTGCGCATCTCTATCGGGCAGGAAAGCAATTCGGATGACCTTATCCCCCACATTCTCGTGTTCACAAAGATAGAAGAGGTTTCTTCCCCCTTCATGGGCTTCAATGACACTGATTTTGTAATTATCTAAACCGTATCGTTCTTTGATGGTTGGCAGCAGGTGGGACTCTGCGATTCTTAGTACCTGGTTGCGATTCATGTTCCCTCCTCATCTTCTACAGCGCTAATTTGTGATCACGATCTGGCTTTCTCTCGTGCATAACTGGAGTGAAGTGTAACACGTAATTTAAGATAGAGGGTTAGAAATGGAGTGCAGTTTATGCATGGTGAGTCCGCAAGGTTGAACCTGCGTGACCTGTAAATTAACCTCAAAACAAAACGCCCCATCCTGCCCTTTCCCCTGTCGCAGAGGGGAAAGGGTGTCTGTGCAAGAGATTGGAAGGGGTGGAAGGGATTGTCAATAAAAAAAGGGGCTGACCTCTTGGGTCAGCCCTTACGCGTTATTTTAGACCGTTTCTTTTTCAGGTTCCGGCTCTTCCACCGGGGCATGTTCGGTCTCAAATTTCAGACCTTTCTCACCCCGTGAAATATGGATCGTGTCGCCTTCACCGATCTCACCGCTGACCACTTTGATGGCCATCGGATCCTGCACTTCACGCTGGATTGTCCGCTTGAGCGGCCGAGCGCCGAAGTCCGGGTCGTACCCTTCTTCTGCCAGGTACTCACGGGCGGATTGGTCCACATCCAGCTTCAGGTTGCGCTCCCGCAGGAGTTCAGCCACCTTCGCCAGTTGGATATCCACGATCTCCACCAGGTCACTGCGGGTAAGCGGGTGGAAGACCACGATCTCGTCCACACGGTTCAGGAACTCCGGGCGGAAATGCGCCTGCAGGAGTTTATTGATCTGATCACGCGAGACGGATTTCTTCTCCGGGTCGTCAGCATTGGTGCCAACCCAAAGCTCGCTGCCGAGGTTGCTGGTCATGATCACGACCGTGTTTCGGAAGTCCACCGTGCGGCCCTGACCATCGGTCAGGCGGCCGTCATCCAGCAGTTGCAGCAGGGCATTGAAAACTTCCGGGTGGGCTTTTTCGATTTCATCAAACAGCACCACGCTGTAGGGACGGCGGCGGACCGCTTCGGTCAGCTGGCCGCCTTCTTCAAAGCCAACATATCCGGGAGGTGCACCGAACAGACGACTGACGGTGTGTTTCTCCTGATATTCGCTCATGTCGATCCGCACCATGGCGTTTTCGTCATTGAACAGGAACGCGGCCAACGAACGGGCCAGTTCCGTCTTGCCGACGCCGGTGGGGCCGAGGAAGATGAAGGAGCCGATCGGCCGGTTGGGGTCCTGCAGGCCAGCCCGGGCACGCCGGACGGCGTTGGAGACCACGCTGATGGCTTCATCCTGGCCGACGATCCGCTCGTGCAGACGGTCTTCCATATGCATCAGCTTTTCCATTTCGCCTTCCAAAAGACGGGATACCGGGATGCCGGTCCAGTTGCCGACCACCTCGGCTATCTCTTCCGCGTCCACTTCCTCTTTCAGCAGGGGAGTATCCTCCTGTAGCTGTTTGAGTTTGGTTTCGGCTTCTGAGAGTTGCTCTTCAAGGTCATGCATTGTGCCATAGCGCAGCCGGGCAGCCTGTTCCAGGTCGGAGTGGCGTTCAGCCCGTTCGATCTCGGTTTCGGTTTCATCTATCTGACTCTTGATATCACGGATCTTCTGAATGGCTTCCTTTTCGACCGACCAGCGGGCGTTCAGCTCGCTGCCGGCCTCACGCAGGTCCGCCAGGTCCTTTTCCAGGTTGGCAAGGCGCTCCTTGGAGGCCTTATCCTTTTCCTTTTGCAGCGCCTGACGTTCAATTTCCAATTGCATGACCGCGCGGTCCACTTCGTCCAGAGCCTGGGGCTTGGAGTCGATTTCTGTGCGGAGCCGGGCAGCAGCCTCATCGATCAGGTCAATGGCCTTATCGGGCAGGTGCCGGTCGGAGATGTAACGGTTGGAGAGCGTCGCTGCGGCGATTACCGCCGGATCTGTGATGCGGACACCGTGATGGACTTCGTAGCGCTGCTTGAGGCCGCGTAGGATGCTGATGGTGTCTTCCACGGAGGGTTCCGTCACCAGCACAGGCTGGAACCGCCGTTCAAGGGCGGCATCCTTCTCGATGTATTTTCGATATTCGTTCAGGGTGGTTGCCCCGATCATGTGCAGTTCGCCGCGGGCCAGCATTGGTTTGAGCATATTGCCGGCATCCATTGAGCCTTCTGCCGCGCCTGCGCCGACCACCGTGTGCATCTCGTCGATGAACAGGATGACCGCGCCGGCTGAATCGGTGATCTCTTTGAGGACGGCTTTCAGCCGCTCTTCAAACTCACCACGGAATTTTGCGCCGGCCACCAGAGAACCCAGATCCAGGGCAACAATTTTCTTATTCTTCAAGCCTTCCGGCACGTCACCGTTCACGATCCGCTGGGCCAGCCCTTCAACAACGGCTGTCTTGCCGACGCCAGGCTCACCGATCAGAGCCGGGTTGTTTTTGGTCCGGCGGGACAGGATTTGTACCACCCGGCGGATTTCTTCATCACGGCCGATCACAGGGTCCAGTTTGCCGGTTCGGGCCAGGGCGGTCAGATCCCGGCCGTATTTTGCTAATGCTTCATAGGTGGATTCGGGATTCTGGCTGGTGACGCGCTGCGAGCCCCGCACTTCCTTGAGTGCTTTCAGGATCGCGTCTTTGGTCAGGCCATAGCCTGCAAGCCGTTTCCCTTCCGGGCTGTCCGTCAGGCCAAGCAGGAGGTGTTCGGTTGAGACATACTCATCCGACATTCCTTTGGCATAACGTTCTGCCGCGCTGATCACATCCGAGGTCTGCTGGGAAAGGCCGGGTTGACCGGCGCCATCGCCGAAGACTTTCGGCTGGTCATCGAGTTCTTTCTGAATTTCATCACGCAGCGCCACCGCACTGCCGGCGACTTTGGTCACAATGGCAGGGACAACGCCCTGGTCCTGTTTGAGTAAAGCCAACAGCAGGTGGGCCGGTTCAATTTGTTGATGATGGAGTTCTGAGGCAAGTTGCTGAGATTGGAGCAAAGCTTCTTGTGCTTTTTGGGTGAATTTATCTAAATTCATAATCGCGTATCTCCCTTTCTTTATAATTTCCTGGCAGTGCGCCTCACCCTTCTCTCCCGAAAGTGGTGGGCGCATTTCTGCTCTTATTTTTCTTTCTAATAAATTAATCATAGTGACCCGGTGTAGGAATATTGTTAAAGAAATGTCAGATTTATGCTAACGGGAATCCTTATAAAATTTGGGTGGTTCTTAGGCTGTGAGGTCTTTTGGAGCCTGTTTGGCATCGCTCGGTAAGTTAAAATATCAATGTTTGACATCTCTTCTAAAAATCATTAAACTAATAACAAAAGAATGCAATTATATGCTGACTGGAGGAGGTCCAATGGCAGCTTCAATTTTTCAACTAACCATGCGTTCAGGTCCCACACCAGGAAAAACTTTTCCCCTGGAAAAACAGGAAATACTTTTAGGCCGTGACCTGGCTAATGACATCTCGATCAGTGATCCGGAGGTCTCCCGCCGGCATACACGCTTCCTGATGCAGGAAGATAATGTCATCATTGAGGATCTGGGTTCCACCAATGGGACTTTTCTCAATGGGCAGCGGATTGCCAGCCCCCAGCAGCTTCGGGCCGGGGATGTAATCACCCTTGGTGAGAATATCGTGATGGTCTTCGATAAAAGCAATTTTGATCCCGATGCAACGGTCATTTCCACAGGCGTGGACCAGACCGTCCAACCCGCGCCACAGCCGGAAACACCCATGCCTCAGCCCTCCTATGGCGTCATTCCTCCCCAACCGGAAGCGCAGCCTGCGCCCGTCGGTCAGGCGCCCGCTCCGGAAAAGCCGGCCGAGGATGTGGAGCGGTTCCGCTCCCAGATGAAGCCCGCCAAAAAGAAGAAGATGCCAGCCTGGCTGATCGTGTTGATCGTTGCGATCCTGGTCATTGGCTGTGTGATCGCGGTCACGTTGTACTTCATGCCCGCTTCCTGGTGGTGTGCGATCACCTTCAATATGCTTGAGGGATGCCCAATGCCCTAATATTCTGCATTTGACTTATAAAAGAGACTTTAATATTTTAAAGTCTCTTTTTATTATGGAGGGTAAGTCATGACCATTGAAGATCCAGGAAATACGAAAAAGCGGAAATTACCAAGTTGGGTAATTCCTTTGTTGATTTGGATATTGCTCATCAATATTGTGTGTTGTTTTGTGTTTGTCGTAATCCCTGGCATTTTCTACTTCATGCCGGCTTCCTGGTGGTGTGCCATCACCTCCAACACCCTCGAAGGGTGCCCATTACCATAGAGACGTAAAATGATATCGAACCCCGGATTAAGTCTCCGGGGTTTTTCTTTTAAATGAAGGAACCGGTAAAGTCTTCCTGGGAGTGATGATTAAAGTTAATATAATTCCGATTTTCGGCCTGTAAGATTAAGGCATTATGTCAAAGGCAGCCCATTGGGTAAAATGTCCCTATGCTATAATGACTCCCTAGCAGAAGGTACGAATATATCGAAGATCAAGGTTAAGAATCCTATGTTTAAGAAAATCTCAAAAATGTTTGGCGGTGATCCTTTTGAACGAAAGATTGACGCCCTGGGTGAAATTGTTGATCAGATCAACGCGTTGGAACCGGAATATGAGGCTTTGAACGATGAAGCGCTCGCTGCGAAAACGGCTGAATTCAAGGAACGGCTGGCCCAGGGGGAGACCCTGGATGACCTGTTGGTGGAAGCCTTCGCAACCGTCCGCGAGGCCAGCAAGCGTGTCCTCGGACAGCGGCATTACGATGTGCAGTTAATCACCGGCATCACGCTCCACCGGGGTGAGATCGCGGAAATGCGGACCGGTGAGGGCAAGACCCTGGCCGCGACCCTGCCGCTCTATCTAAATGCCCTGACCGGGCGCGGCGCTCACCTGGTGACGGTCAATGACTACCTGGCGCGCCGGGATGGTCGCTGGATGGGGAAGATCTATCGCTTCCTCGGTCTTTCGGTGGGCATCCTGCAGATGGCCGCCCGGACCGAAAACGGCCGGATGGCTTTTCTCTATGACCCGGACCTCCGCTCCCCGATTGAGGAGCAGGATCAGGTCCGAATGGTGATGCGGAGTGAGGCTTATCAGGCGGATATCACCTATGGGACCAATAACGAATTCGGTTTCGACTATCTCCGGGATAACCTGGCGCGGGCCAAGGCCGATAAAGTCCAGCGTGGGCATTACTTTGCCATCATCGATGAGGTGGATAACATCCTGATTGATGAAGCCCGGACACCGTTGATCATTTCAGGCCCCTCCCATGAGGATTCGGAATGGTATATCCGTATGGCCCAGATTGTGAAACAGCTTGTGCCGGAGGATTATGAGATCAGTGAGAAAGATCGCACTGTGACCCTCTCCGAGATCGGCCTGGCCCATGTGGAAAGTTTATTGGGTAAGCCGTTGCGTGATCCCGAGCGCCCTGAGGACATCACCCCTGAGCAGGCGCGCTTGCTGGGCTTTTTGGAACAGGCCCTGCGCGCAGTTTACCTTTTCCATCGCAACAAGGATTACATCGTCCAAAATGGTGAAGTTGTGATCGTGGATGAATTCACGGGCCGTCTGATGCCCGGCCGCCGCTGGTCCGATGGCCTCCACCAGGCTGTGGAAGCCAAAGAGGGCGTCAAGGTTCAGGCCGAAAATGTGACCTATGCAACGATCACCATCCAGAACTATTTCAGGATGTATGAGAAACTGGCCGGGATGACCGGCACCGCGCTGACCGAGGCGGAGGAATTTTTCCGGATTTATGGGCTGGAGGTTTTACCTATCCCGACCCACCTGGAATACCGCGCTATGGGCAGCGACCCTGACCTGATCCGATCTGAGGACCGGGATGAGTATGGCTATAAATACACTTATTATTATCATCCCGAAGATGAACAAAACATCCCAGCCTTTTGGCAGCGCAAGGACTACCCGGACATTGTCTACCGCTCCGGGGAAGCCAAGCTGCGGGCCATCGTCAAGGAGATCGTCCATTTCCAGGTGATCGGCCGGCCGCAGTTGGTCGGGACATCGTCTGTGGAAAATTCCGAATTGCTCTCTGAGCGTTTGAATGCCAATAATGTTCGGCGCCTGGCCGAAGTCTATCTGATCCGCAATGCTTATTTAACCCATAATAACTTGCAGGATCGTGAGGTACTTTCGACCCCTGAGCTTAATGATCTGCATACCCCTTTGGACCAGCTCCACAGCCCGGAATTGCGACGGATGGGGCGGGGGTATGGGCTGACCTCTCTCAGCCCATTGAACGAAGGTAACCGGGAGACCCTGTTAGAAGTTTTTGACCTGGCACCCGAACATTGGGAACGGTTGGAAGAAGTGATTAAGGGCGGCGTGCCCCATCAGGTGTTGAATGCCCGGAAGCATACCGAAGAATCGAAGATTATCGCCGACGCCGGCGCTTTTGGGGCGGTGACCATCGCCACCAACATGGCCGGTCGCGGTGTGGATATCAAGCTGGGCGGTGAACTGCCCGAAGAAAAAATTTCCAATATCAACCGGCTGCTAGCTCATGCCGGTGTCGAAGACCCCTATAACATGCAGATGGGGGAGCGTCTGTCTGCTCTGCGGCAAATCCCCGAAGCTGACTATGGCGATTCCGCGGAAGATGTCGCTGATTTCTTCCGCTATATGGATGAGATGCACCGGGTGCGTGAATTGGGCGGTTTGCATGTGATCGGCTCGGAGCGGCACGAGGCTCGGCGGATTGATAACCAGCTGCGCGGCCGCGCCGGCCGCCAGGGCGATCCCGGGTCCACTCGGTTTTTCCTCTCGCTGGATGACGACCTGATGCGGCTTTTCGGCGGCGCACAGGTGGAAGGTCTGCTGACCCGATTGAAGATTGATGAAGATGTGCCGATTGAGAGCGGGATCATTGGCAAGCTGGTCGAATCTTCCCAGAACCGGGTGGAAGGGGCTAACTTTGACGTCCGCAAACACCTGCTGGAATATGATGATGTGCTCAATTCCCAGCGTGAGCGGATTTATGAGCAGCGTGACCGGATCTTCGATAAGGAAGACCTGCGCGAAGACGTGGTCGAGATGCTGCGGACGGAAGTCAGCCGGCGGGTGACCCAGGGCATGCAGGATGAGGAAGGCCCCTGGAAGCTGCTGGCCTATCTTGAAGACACCCAGCCGCCCATCCAGCAAAACGACATGAGCTATCCTTCTTACACGCTCAGGCTGATGATGGAACGGATTGGCAGCCCGGAGACGGCTGCTGAGCTCAAGGCAGCATTGCTGGACATGGCGGATTCCGCCCTGAAAGCCTGGCACGAACACCTGCGCAACTGGGCGGTTGACCTGATCAGCCGTTCCGAGATGGGATATCAAAACCAATTTGCAGAGCGCACCGACGCGCTGGACACCTTCGTGGAAGGCCTGGGTTATGACGAACCCGGCCAGCAGCGTGATATCAATACCGAACTGTCGAATCTGGTGCGGGTGCCGTTGCGGCTCTCGCAGGAGACCATTGAGGGCCTTCAGGAGGGCGCAGGGGAAGCCATTGAGGATGTCCGCAGTCAGATCCGCAATGTGTTGATGCAGGTCTTTCTGAGGCGCTTGATCCTGACCTTTGAGCGAAGGTTCAACGATTCCTGGAATCTGAAGCCTACCGATTTGGTGGATGAAAGCTGGATCACAATCAGCAACACCTTGATGACCCGGGTGGATGACACCCTCCAGCGCCGGGAAGAACACTTCCTGGGCGAAGAGGGTGAGATCGCGCATGATCTGGAGGCCAATAGTGACCTGCTGGAAAATGCACTGAGCGATCCGGGTGCCTTGCTGCGTCTGTTGATCATGATGACCCAGGGCCGCGTGATCACCTTTGACCAGCAATCCCACCAACGGAAGATGAAAGCCGTTATTCGGCTGACTTATATCTTCCTGGCGGCACATGAACTGGAAGATCGGCCGGTGGAAGAAGTCCAGCAGGATATCCTGGCGCATCTGGAAGCCGCCCAGGACAAGCTGGGCGAGATTTGGGGACAATCGGAACTGGACCGCCTGTTCAACGCCGGCCAGGTGTTGAGCGCCATCACGCCGGATTGGCAGCAGCGGTTGAAAGATATGATTGGCGAGGAGGTCTTTGAACGGATCAAGGACCAGCCGCTGGATCAACTGGCACAGGCCGATCATGATAAGGTGAGGGTCACCATGGGGCGCTTCGCCCAGAACCGGCTCTACCGGCATCTGTTGCTCTCCAAGATCTCCGAGCTTTGGGTGGAATATCTGACCCAGGTGGAAGCGCTGCGGGTCTCCGTCAGGATGGAAGCCTATGGCCAGCGGGATCCCCTGGTGGAATATCGTGGACAGGCCAGCGAGATGTTCTCGCAACTGCTTTCGGATATCCGTGCCGGTGTGATTGATCAGATGTTCCGCGCCAGGCTGGTGAGCCGCGAGGAACTGAAAAAGCTCCAGCAGAACGCGCAGCAGGCCAACGGCGGCAATGCTACGGAA
>Ga0272443_10001380_pt1 | contig 35800 bp, 34 predicted proteins | sample SSMAcet12_FD_193581 | JGI IMG/M metagenome (GOLD analysis project Ga0272443, IMG submission 193581) | Marine sediment archaeal communities from Little Sippewissett salt marsh, Falmouth, MA, United States - SSM-Acet-12 | ecosystem: Environmental > Aquatic > Marine > Wetlands > Sediment ... | reverse complement strand
GCTCAACGGGCCCAACCGGCTCAACGGGCCCAACCGGCTCAACGGGCCCAACCGGCTCAACGGGCCCAACCGGCTCAACGGGCCCAACCGGCTCAACGGAGACACACATGGAACAGCAGCTCTTGAACATCGGCTTCGGCAGCACGGTTGTCGCCGAGCGGGTCGTGGCCATTGTTTCCCCCAATTCGGCGCCGATGAAGCGCCTGAAGGATGAGGCCCGCAACGACAACCGCTTGATCGACGGCACCCATGGAAGACGTACCCGATCGATCATTGTGCTGGACAGCAACCACATCGTGCTGTCCGCTATTCAGGCCGAGACCATCTCCCAGCGATTTACGACACTCAAGGAAGCGGGTTGAACCGGGATGACGCCGTCGACGCCATCCGTCGATCGCTCGCTACCGTCCCAGGCCGACGGTGCACGGCGAACCACCGGTCGGCTGTTCATCATCTCCGCGCCATCAGGGGCCGGGAAATCGACTCTTTGTCGGGCCGTGCGGCAACGGTTGCCCGATCTGCGCTACTCGATTTCCCACACCACCCGCAGTCCCCGTGGTGAGGAAAAAAACGGGATCGATTACCATTTCATCACACAGGCAGCGTTCCGCAAGGGCATCCACGCCGAAAGGTGGGCGGAATGGGCCGAAGTCCACGGGAACTATTACGGCACCTCGGCCGAGTTTATTGACCGGGCGCTCGGCGAGGGGTGCGATGTGCTGCTCGATATCGATGTTCAGGGCATGGAACAGATTCTGAAACGCTATCCCGACAGCGTGACGATCTTCATCATGCCGCCGTCGCTCGCGGTGCTGCGACAGCGGCTGCAGGACCGCGGAACCGACAGTGCGGCGTCCATATCTGAACGGCTCGACAACGCGGCTGAGGAAATCAAGCGAAGAAAGCGCTACCGCCACATCGTGGTCAACGACCGCCTGGAAGAGGCCGTCGAGAAATTGACAGCGATTGTCGCCGCCGGTCGGACCGGCCGGTTCAATACTGCCGGAGCAAACCTCGACAGGAACAAATGAAAACCGAGCTTCTTTACGGCATTCACCCCGTGGAAGAGGCCCTTGCGGCCGGTCGCCGTATTTTCCGCGAAGTGTTTGTGGTCGCCGACAGACCCTCCAAACGTTTATCGATAATGGCGTCGGTTGCGGCGTCCAAAAATATTCCGGTCCGGCGGGTGACGATGACGCAGTTGAACCGGATCGTGGGCGATATCGCGCATCAGGGAACGGCCGCGCGGGTCGGACCATATCCGTTGGTCGACCTGACAGCCGTGCTTGCACAGGAGTCCGCGTCTGACCCGAGCCGGTTTCTGGTCTTACTGGACACCATTGTGGATCCGCAGAATCTGGGAGCGATCATTCGGACGGCGCTCGGTGTAGGTGTCGAGGGTGTTGTCATTCCCCGTGATCGTGCCGCCGGACCGACTCCGGCGGTTTCGAAAGCCTCGGCCGGCGCCCTGGAGCATGTGCGCCTGGTGCAGGTGACCAACCTGTCGGCGACCATACGGACCCTGCAAGACCACGGCTGGTGGGTGTACGGAATGGACCGCAGCGCCGAGCTTCCGGTTTTCGAGGTCGATTTGACAGGTTCGGTGGCAATGGTTATCGGTGGGGAGGAAAAAGGCATCCGGCCGCTGGTGAAGCAGAGTTGCGATCTTTTGCTCTCCATTCCACAACGGGGGCCGGTGGGGTCGTTGAACGCTTCGGTGGCGGCGGCAGTGGCGCTCTACGAGGCCTACCGCCAGCGCAGCGGCCGCGCGAAACCGGTGACTGCAGCGCAACACCGGCGGGCGACGACATCATCACATCAGAAAGGGCGAGTTCAATGAACCAGGAATCACGAATCACCAATTTGAGCGACGGAACATTGAGTGTGCCGGACCGGCCGGTTATCCCCTTCATTCAGGGAGACGGCATCGGCCCGGACATCTGGCATGCCACCCGCATGGTGCTCGACGCTGCGGTGACCCAGGCCTACAGCGGTTCGCGTGAGATCGCCTGGATGGAGGTCTTGGCCGGAGAAAAAGCGCAGCAGGAGACCGGTGAGTGGTTGCCCGATGAAACACTTGCGACCATCAAACGCTATGTGGCAGCCATCAAGGGTCCGCTGACCACACCGGTGGGCAAGGGCATCCGCAGCCTGAATGTGGCGATCCGCAAACAACTCGATCTCTATGCCTGTGTGCGGCCGGTGAAATACATCTCTCCTGTGCCGAGCCCCATGAAACATCCCGAGAAAATCGATATGGTGGTCTTCCGGGAGAACACCGAAGATTTATACGTGGGGATCGAATGGGAATCGGGCAGCCGCGAGGCCGAGGCCGTCAAAACCTTTTTGGAAGAAAAAATGGGGGTCCGTTTGCCGGATAAGCCCGGGATCGGGATCAAGCCGATCAGCGAAAAAAACACCAAGCGCCTGGTCGCCCGGGCCATCGCCCACGCTGTCAAACACCGGCTGCCCAGTGTCACCCTGATGCACAAAGGCAACATCATGAAGTTCACCGAGGGGGCTTTTAGAAAATGGGGATACCAGGTCGCCAGAGAAAGATTCGCCGACGACACGATCACCGAAGCCGAACTTTACGAAAGTCACGACGGGAAACGGCCTGAGGGAAAAGTCGTTGTCAAGGACCGTATCGCGGACATGTTGTTCCAGCAGGTGCTGCTGCGACCGGATGAATTTAGCGTGGTCGCTACCCCCAACCTAAACGGAGACTATATTTCGGATGCGCTCGCAGCGCAGGTGGGCGGTCTGGGGATGGCGCCCGGAGCCAACATCGGTGACGAGTGCGCCGTCTTCGAGGCCACCCATGGCACGGCACCCAAGTATGCCGGACTGGACAAGGTAAACCCCAGTTCACTGATTCTTTCGGGAGCCATGCTGCTCGACTACATCGGTTGGCAAGAGGCGGCTGAAAAAATCCGAACAGGCTTGCAGGAGACCGTCAAGGCCGGTGTCGTCACCTACGATCTGGCCCGTCAGATCGACGGCGCGCGGGAGGTCAGGTGCTCTGAGTTCGCTGCGGAAATCGTCAACCGCATGGCGAACTGATGCCGCTGGTTCCGGTTCCCGGGAGCCGGCCGGGCACAAAACCGACACCCGGCCGGATTGCCGGCGGTGACCTGCCGCCATGCGGTACTCCCTTGCAGAGAGTTTTTCTCCGTATCGTTCGTTCGCTGACAGATGCCTTCCTTCCGGTCCGTTGCGCTTCGTGCCGCTCTTTTTTCCGGACGAACCGGGACGATCTGGATGCACCTCGCTTTACCGTAAATGACACGGGCGCATTGTCCAGCGGCGAACGCATTTTGTCGGCTGTCGTCTGCGGGCAATGCCTGAGCGACTTCGTGCCGGTCGAATCGCCGCTGTGCACAGCCTGCGGCATTCCGTTCGAGAGCCGCGAAGGAGACGATCACCTGTGCGGCGAGTGCTTGAGGGGGCCGCGGCACTTTCGCAGGGCCCGGGCGGCTGCCGTTTACACGCCGGTGATGATGGCGCTGGTCCGGGCTTTCAAGTACAACGGCAAGATCCAACTGGCGCAGCCGCTCGGCGTGCTGCTGGCCTTGACCTACCGGCGCTTCTGGCCCGAGGCGGATATCGATCTGGTTTTGCCGGTACCGCTTCATCCCAGACGTTTCCGGCACCGGGGCTTCAACCAGGCCTATTTGTTGGTCAGAGACTGGGCCGGGCCTGACTCCCCATTGGCGGGCCTGTTGCCGGCAGTTGTCATCGCGAAGGACGTCATTTCGCGCATTCGACCCACGGCATCCCAAACCGGTCTGGGTCGCCAAGACAGATTACAGAACATCAAAAAAGCCTTCAGGGTCGACAAGAAGTCGGTCATCGCAGAGCGGGGCATTCTCCTCGTCGATGACGTTTACACAACCGGTGCTACGGCCGACGAATGCGCCAAAACGCTGCTTAAAAGCGGCGCCGCAAGGGTCGACCTTTTGACTCTGACCCGGGCCGTATGAGTCCAGGGCTTTTGCATGTTGTCCGGGGCAGTGCGCGTGCAACGCTAAATGGGCATCCGCGATAAGCCTTTAAAAGGGGCATGTACATCGAAGCCCACATATGGTTATGCCATCCGGGTAGAGCCACAAGTCTCATTTTGAAATAGACTTCACCCGAAAAGGCGAATTCTTATCTTTGCATTTAAAAGGAATTGTATATGGCCAAAATCCTTTTTATTTCTGTCTATGATATAAATGCGGAAGGAATCAGAATGATGTCCTCTTTGCTGAAAGAGAGCGGGCATCAGCCGTTTGTTGTTTTTTTGAAAAGGTTAAAAAAAGGGCCTGTGCTAAACCCTGAGAAAGACTGGGTTGGGGTGGCAGAGAGCGGGAAGCCGTTCAGGCATGCAGTTGGGGAAGAAATTACCAGAACTGAAGAAAATATTCTAAAAAGGGTTATTCGAAACATTGGTCCTGATGTTGTTGGTTTCTCTGTCTGTACGCCAACAGCTGAAACAGTGGACAGGTTGACAAAAGTTGTCAGGGATTGCTTCCCCGGTCCAATAATCTGGGGGGGGCCACATCCTACAATGATGGTCTCCGAGTGCGTTGATCATTGTGATTATGCCTGTGTTGGAGAAGGAGACCTAACCATTGTTGAGATAGCGGACAGCCTGGATAAAGGCAGCAGCAACCTTGAAAGTATTAAGGGAATTGTCTGCGGGAAAAAGGATGCTGTTACACTATCATCCCCATGCCCGCTGGTTGAGGACCTGGACAGCTTGCCATTCAAAGATATTTCTCCTGAAGGAAAATTTTTTATAGATAATGATCAGCTTATTACTGAATTTAAAGAAATAAGCTATTCCGGCAATTATCATCTTATCAGCGCCAGGGGTTGTCCATTCCAGTGCACCTACTGTTGTGAAGCTGCATTCAAAAAACTATATTTCCCCCATAAATTCCTGCGCCGCAGGACCGCGGCCCGGGTTGTTGAAGAAATTAAGCAGGCATTGGAAATTATTGATTTTCCTAAAGTCAGATTTGAGGATGAGGTTTTTTCACTCGATCTGACCTGGCTTGAAGAGTTTCGCACTTTGTACAAAAAAGATGTAGGCCTTCCCTTTGTCTGCTACCTCTTCCCGATGAGCGGTCTGAAGGAGCGAATCCCGGTGTTGAAAGATGCCGGTCTGGTTTCCACGGTTCTGGCCTTGCAGTCCGGCAGTGAGATGATAAATAAAGAGGTATTCAAAAGAAAGTTTAACCGGGATGTATATCTGGAAAGTGCGGAGCTGCTCCATGCAGAGGGGATCACAATCTATACCGACGTGATCACCTATAATCCGTTTGAAACTGAACAGGACTTGCAAAAAACCCTTGATGTGCTGGCAGACCTTCCAAAACCATTCAATTTGGACGTCAATAAACTCTATATCCTGAAAGGGACTGAGATTGACACGATAGCCCGGGAACAAAAGCCAGTTGTTCAGGTTCCTGAACAGGTTTTCGATTTGTATGCCCGGTTGTTTTTCCTGACCAGGTGGAGCAGCATTGGTGCTGCCTTGGCCAAGTTGATAAGCCGGGGTTCGCTTTTTAAAAGAAACCGTAGCTTTGGTTTTCTTATAAATCCGTACTTTTTTAATCTTCCTTTCAGGCTGATTAACAAAATAGCACGGGTAACAGGACGGCAAAAAGGCTGAAAAAAAGGCGTAAGCATACTGGGGCCCTAACTGCAGACATTCTTTTGGCGGTAAATTTTGAAGGAGGCTTCACTATTTTTTCGGTACTGTCAAACTTCGGGAGTCCCCCGGCAGAGCCGGGGGGGGTATTAAACGAAATTATGAAAAAATTTGTCTCCCCTAATCGATTCGACCCACAGGGGCAGCGTCTTGATTGAAAACCGCCGCAACGGTGTTGCCTGCCTGCAATTTCCGAATCTAAAGGATTTTTCGGAACTCCGGCACGCGGTGTTCACCCGTCGAGACGGCTGCAGCCGGACGCCGTATCGCTCTCTCAATACAAGCTTCAGCGTCGGTGACGCGCCGGATCGGGTTGACCGCAACCGCGAGAGCATCCGGCGCCGTCTCGAGGCAACGGAACTGGTGTTTGCCCGGCAGGTGCACGGTACCGATGTTGCTGTTGTGCCCGGCCCACCGGACGACCGACCACCGAAGGTAGACGCCCTGGTGGCCGCTGAACAGGGGCGCTATCTCACGATCCAGGTGGCCGACTGCCAGGCCGTTATGGTGTACGATCCGGTTCGGCGGGTGGTGGCCAACATCCATTCCGGCTGGCGCGGCAGCATCGGCAACATCATCGGCCGCACACTGCAAGAGATGACGGCTGCCTTCGGCACCGCGGCCGGTGACCTGGTCGCCGGCATCGGCCCCTCGCTGGGTCCCTGCTGCGCGGAGTTCGTGCACTACCGAAAGGAGATTCCACGGTCCTTCTGGCCGTACAAAAGCGCCGATCACCATTTCAACTTCTGGGCCATCAGTCACGACCAGTTGTGCGAGGCCGGCGTGCCGACCGAGCACATATTCGCCAGCAAGCTGTGCACCCGCTGTCATACCGACCGTTTTTTCTCCTACCGCGGCGAAGGCACCACCGGTCGGTTTGCGGCCGTGATCGGTCTGCGATGAGGAACCGTCATGTTTCAACAAAAAGCTCACATCGCCTGGAACCAGGCGATCGCTCCGGCGATATTTAAAATCGGTTTGACGTGCCGCCATGGCTTTGCGCGGACCAAACCGGGTCAGTTTGTCATGCTGCGCATATCCGAGGGCTTGGAGCCGTTGTTGCGGCGGCCTTTTTCGGTTCACAAGCTGATCCGAAAGGACAACCGTATAGATGGCATCGAAGTGCTTTACAAGATGGTTGGTAAAGGCACGGGCCTGCTCGCCACCCGGAAACCGGGTGAGACCCTTGACGTCCTGGGCCCCCTCGGCAGTTCTTTTGTCCTGCCGCCATCTGCCCGCAAGGTCTTTATCGTTGCCGGCGGGATAGGAGTGGCGCCCATGGTCTTTCTGGCGCAGCATTTGGTTGAAAGCGGCCTGAGCCCTTCGAACTGCGAGGTGTTCCTCGGTGGACGAACCTGCGAGGAACTGCTGTGCACGGATGATTTCGCCGCATTGGATCTGCCGGTTCACACCACGACCGACGATGGCAGTGCCGGTGATCAATGTCTGGTGACCCATCCGGTCGATATCGCCCTTGTCGACCGCCGTCCCGACGTCGTCTTTGCCTGCGGCCCGCTGCAAATGCTCGACTGTGTCACCGGTATCGCTGCCGCGCACGGCGTCATCTGCCAGGTGTCGATCGAAACCGCGATGGCCTGCGGCATGGGTGCTTGTCTGGGATGCGCCGTCCCGTCCCGGGACACGCCGGGCCGATACTACCATGCCTGTCTGGACGGTCCGGTGTTTGATGCCGGCAGCATATGGTTATCAGGCGGCCCGGACAGCGATCGGGACAGTTTGTCTACGGGCGTGCAGCCGTTGGGATAATTCCGCAAAGTACTTTAGATTTCAAATGGTTGATAATCATAAAGGGATTATGAAAAAATCTGAATTTTACATTGACTTGCCCCTGATCCTATGTTAGGAGCTCTAACGTTTTAAAGGCGCATTCCAAGCCTTTCAGCCTATCGACGGGTTTACAAACTGCCATGAAACGGGAATCCAGACGGTACTTTCGTGAGTTGGCCTTTTATGCCAGTCTGGGTTTTTCGGTTGCTTTGTCGATCGTGATCGGACTGGCGATAGGGGTCTATCTTGACAGAGAAGTGTTTCAGACCACCCCTTGGCTGACCCTGATCGGTCTGGGGCTCGGTATTGTGGCCGCTTATCGCAACATCGGACTGGCCATCAAAAAAAGTCGAAATCTTTGAGGCATCAGCCCGAATAGAAAGAAATTGCGGATGGACATACAGCAGCGAATCTTATCCTTTGTTACCCGCTCCAATTGGATTCTATTTGTGGCTGCAAGTCTGGCCGGTTTAATTCTCGCACCGCCTGCATTTGCCAGGGGAATTTTTTTCGGGGGTCTGCTGGTTACTGTGAATTTCCACCTTCTGGCCAGAACCCTTAGAAAAGCCCTCACGCCGCCTCAGCTGGCGTCACCCAATGCCGTTCTGGCCAAGTATTATATCCGCTTCATCGCGAGCGGCTTCATTATTTTTATTCTCATCGCCGGGCGCTTGGTGAACCCGGTCGGACTGGTTCTCGGTCTTTCGGTAGTGGTTGCCAGCATCATTCTGGCCACCCTGCGCGAGGCAAAAAATCTCATTTTCAAGGAGGCGGTCTAAGGATGGAACATCCCTATCTGTTTCTCGTCAAGGTGTTCGAGTGGTTCGGTCCCGGGGCGGCGCACTTTGCCCATGCTTACCCCTACGTCATCTACAGCTGGTTCGTCATGATTTTTTTGATCGTCTGCGCGGCGATCGCTACCAAAGGAATCGGCATGATTCCGACCAAGGGCCAGAATTTCTTTGAAATCGTAATTTCCGGGATGGAAGAGTTCATGGTCGACATCACCGGTGAGGAGGGGCGTTGGTTTTTCCCGATCATCTGCACCCTGTTCCTCTACATCGCGGTGTGCAACCTGTGCGGCCTGATTCCGGGATTCTTCCCCCCGACTGCCAGCATCAACACGACCCTCTCCTGCGCCCTGCCGGTTTTCATCTTCACACACTACATCGGCGTCAAGTATCACGGTGCCAAATACGTCAAACATTTTCTGGGACCGGTCTGGTGGATGAGTCCCCTGATTCTCGTCATCGAACTCATCGGTCACTTCGCCCGTATCATGTCGCTTTCTTTCCGGCTTTTCGGCAACATCATGGGACACGAACTGGTTCTCATGATTCTGTTCATGCTGGCCGGTGCCTTTTTTGCACCGCTGCCGATCATGGCCATGGGGATTTTCGTTTCATTCGTGCAGGCCTTTGTGTTCTTCCTGCTGTCGATCATGTATTTTGCCGGTGCAATGGAACACGCACACTGATCCGCGGATAAGCGGTCCATGCGACCGTTGATTGGGATAAATTGGAAGAAGCCACACAACACATTTTAACAAGGAGGTAGAGTAGAGTATGGAAGCAAAAGCACTTGAGTTCTTCATCGCCTGTGTTACGGCAGCTGGTTTTGGGATTGCCATCGCCGCTTTCGGTTGCGGTCTTGGGCAGGGTATGGGCCTGCGGGCTGCGGTCGAGGGTGTCGCCCGCAATCCCGAATCTTCCGGTAAAGTTACGGTAACCATGCTGATCGGTCTGGCACTGATCGAATCACTGTGTATCTACGCACTGGTTGTGGCGTTGATTCTCATCTTCGCCCATCCGCAGGCAGCTTCGATCGCGGCACTTTTCGCTAAATAAACGTCACATTTTTATCAGGTCATAAAAAAGGGGTCCGGCTGAAGTTTCAGCCGGACCCCTTTTTTATTAACGTTCATGGTCGCTTGAGGCGGCCATCACGATGCCTGAAAATGACGCGCCGGAGTCCGGATAATCGGTTGCGAAAAGCGGCTGACTGTCTGAGTCGCATACGGGGCCTTAGACCGGGCCCAATGCCCATACTGCATGGACGGTACGACACAGTCCACCCCATTCATTTGAAGACGGGCCTGGTCCGGGCTTAGAGCCCGTTGGCGGCGAGTTTCAGCCGTCTTTCGCAACCGATTATCCGGGCGGAGGCGCCTACCTCATTTTCGGGTTAAAGGACCTTCTTCAGCCATCGGCCGGTGTGGGAAGCGGCGTTGCCGGCGATATCCTCTGGCCGCCCGCTCGCCACTAAGTAGCCCCCGTCGTTTCCGCCTTCCGGCCCCAGGTCGATGAGGTAATCGGCCGTTTTAATCACGTCCAAATTGTGCTCGATGACGACAACCGTATTGCCGGTGTCAACCAGTCGATTCAGAACCTCGAGCAGTTTGCGGATATCGTCGACATGCAGACCGGTGGTGGGCTCATCCAATATATAAACGGTTTTGCCGGTTCCTTTTTTACTGAGCTCGCGTGCGAGCTTCACCCGCTGGGCTTCCCCGCCCGAGAGGGTCGTGGCCTGCTGCCCGAGTTGAACATAGCCCAATCCGACATCGACCAGGGTCTGCAGTTTGGAACGGATGTTGCCGATTCTTTCAAAAAAGGCCAGGGCCTGATTTACGGTCATCTTCAGGACCTCAGCGATATTCTTGCCCTTGTAGCGGATTTCGAGGGTTTCGCGGTTGTAGCGCCGCCCCCGACACACGTCGCAGGTGACGTAGACGTCCGGTAAAAAATGCATCTCGATCTTGACGATGCCGTCACCGCCGCAGGCCTCACAGCGCCCACCCTTGACGTTGAAGCTGAAACGGCCGGGTTTGTATCCCCGGACACGCGCTTCCGGAGTGCGCGCGAACAGGTCCCGGATGTGGTTGAAGACACCGGTATAGGTTCCCGGGTTGGAGCGGGGGGTTTTGCCGATCGGTGACTGGTCGATGTTGACGACCTTATCGATATGCTCCAGGCCCTTAATCGCCCGGTGGGCTCCGGCCGGAATACGGGCGCGGTAGATCCTTTGGGCGAGGAGGCGATGCAGCGTTTCCAGAACCAGGGTTGATTTGCCGGACCCGGATACGCCGGTTACGCAGGTGAACATTCCGAGTGGAAAGGAGACATCGATATGCTTCAGGTTGTTGGCCGAGGCTCCTTCGATGACGATTTCACGGCCATTGCTGTGCCGGCGCTGCCGGGGCACCTCGATCCGCTTCCGGCCGGAGAGGTACTGACCGGTCAAAGAGGTTTCCTCATCGAGCAGCCGGCCGGGCGTGCCGGCAAAGACCAGACGGCCGCCGTTGATTCCGGCGCCCGGTCCCATGTCGACCACGTAGTCTGCAGTTCGTATGGTTTCTTCATCGTGTTCGACAACCAGAACTGTGTTGCCCAGGTCACGCATCTGCATGAGGGTTTGAAGCAGGCGGCGGTTGTCGCGTTGATGAAGGCCGATGCTCGGTTCGTCGAGAACATAGAGGACCCCGGTAAGCTTCGAACCGATCTGGGTGGCGAGCCGAATGCGTTGACTCTCGCCGCCGGAAAGAGTGGCAGCCGGGCGATCGAGTGTCAAATAGGAAAGCCCCACGTTGTTCAAAAAACCGAGACGCTCATCGATTTCCTTTAGGATTGGCTCGGCAATCATTGCCAGTTGCCCTTCCAATTTCAAACCGGATTGGAAAGACTGCGCTTGCGCGATTGACATCGCGGAAATTTCGTGGATAGCCAGTCCACCGACCTTGACCGACCGACTTTCGCGATTGAGCTTCGCCCCCCCGCACTCGGAGCATGGGCGGAAGTTCATGAACAATTTGATCTCTTCTCTGACCTGGAAGGAATCAGTTTCCGCGTAGCGGCGCTGTAATTTGGGGATGATGCCCTCAAACGGTTTTTTATAGGTGAATCGGCGTTCGCCGCGTTCGAAGTAAAACGGGATCAAATCCTTGCCGGATCCCTGCATCAGAACCTGTTTGAAGTGCTTGGGCAGGTCCTTGTAAGGCGTATAGATGTCGACGCCGTAATGGGCTGTCAATGCATCCAGAAATTCAATAAACTGCATGGTACTGCGATTGGCCCAGATGGCGACCGCGCCCTCCCGCAGAGACAGTTCCGCATTCGGGACAATGAGTTCCGGATCGAATTCAGTGGTGGTCCCCAGACCGTCGCAGCGGGGGCAGGCGCCCTGGGGCGAGTTGAACGAGAAGCTGGCGGGCGTGAATTCAGAGTAACCGATGCCGCAGCGAAGACAGGTCGCTTTCTCGCTGAACCGGATCGCATCCCGGTCCAGCATGTCGACTGTCACCTTTCCGTCGGAAAGTGCCAGTGCGAGTTCCAGAGAATCGGCCAGACGATTGTGAATTTTTTCCGTGACGACCAGACGATCGACCACCACGTCGATGCTGTGAGATTTGCGCTTGTCGAGCACGTCGATTGCCTCGATCTCGAGGATTTCGCCATCGACCCGCACCCGTGCAAAGCCATCCTTGCGCAACCGTTTGAGAAGCTTTTCGTGCCCGCCTTTTTCGGCATCAACCAGCGGGGCCAGGATGATGATGCGGTGACCGGACGGCAGGGCCATAATCCGGTCCACGATCTGGTCGATAGACTGGGGACTGATCGGATCACCGCAGCGATGGCAATGGGCCGTGCCGACGCGAGCGAAAAGCAGCCTGAGATAATCATAGATTTCGGTTACGGTGCCCACCGTGGAGCGCGGATTGTGACTGGCGGTCTTTTGCTCGATGGCAATGGCAGGCGACAGCCCCTCGATCAGATCGACCGCGGGCTTCTCCATTCTTTCGAGGAACTGACGGGCATAGGTGGAAAGGGATTCCACATACCGGCGTTGCCCCTCGGCGTAAAGGGTGTCGAAGGCGAGGCTTGATTTGCCCGATCCCGAAAGACCGGTGATCACGATAAGCCGGTTGCGCGGCAGATCCAAATCGACATTTTTTAAATTGTGCACCCGTGCGCCACGAATGACAATCGTATTGTTTGCGTCCATCGTCCGATCCGTTCAGGTTGGCCGTAATCGTTCAGCATACTACAGATCTTTGCGACTTTTTCAAACAAAATCAGGAACAGGGTACCGATAAACTGTATTTGACGATGGCTGGCGTCTGAGGATCAGATATTATGAAAATTGCAGAAAAAACGCGAAAATTGAAGAAATTCGAAGATTGCTTTTTTGTATCCACAATCCTTTCTGCGGGCGATATGCTTAGAATGCTTGAATAAACTGCGAACATAAAAAATGCACGTGTTTCAGGGGAGTTGGGCACTGATTTATTAAAAATTTAAATGATTCCAAAACTATATAAATTGTTTATAAACGTTTTAGGTTTAGATCACAAATACCGACCATCCGGTTTGACTCAGGATGTCAAAAGAGGTTAAGACTCGCATGTCAAATTTACCGGCATCTCGAAATCAAAGATAAATCTCCCACACCGTTTAACACCGACGTTTTTATCGTAATTAACATTAAAATAACAGTATCTTAGTTACCATTTCTTTAACAATTTTCTAACATATCAGAGTGCCGAAATTTATGGAAACCGTCTGGAGTAGCGTAAAAACTGCGATCAAGGAAAAAATTCCCGGTCACAGTTTTCGGATGTGGATTGAACCGATCAGGTGTTTTTTGGATGAGGAGGGCGGCCTCGTATTGGCCTGTCCCAATTTCTTCTCCAAGAAGCGGGTTCAGGAAAACTACGGCTCTTTTATCGTTGAAGAATTTCAAAGGGCCTTGGGTAAAACCTGTACCATTTCATTTCTCGTTGCCAACGGCAACGGTAACCGAACCCCCAAACCGGAGCTTAGCCGACAGTTGACCCTCCCGGATCTGGCCGTCCGGCCTTACAGCGGACGCCTGCTGCGTAAGGATTTCACTTTCGAGTATTTTGTCGTGGGCGGCAACAATGACTTCGCCTACTCGGCGGCCCTGTCCCTGGCCTCACGCAAGGCCTCGCTGCAGAATTCTCTTTTTCTGCTTTCCAACACCGGTATGGGCAAGAGCCATTTGACCCAGGCAATCGGCCACCTCATTCTCAACCAGTCTCCCCGCGAACGTGTTTTTTACATGACGGCTGAGGATTTCAGTAATGAGATGGTCCAGGCCTACCGCAACGACTCGATCGACAAGTTCAAGGGCAAATACCGAAACGACTGTGACGTGCTGCTGCTAGAGGACGTCCACCATCTAAGCGGCAAGGAACGCACCCAGGTCGAACTGTCCATGACGCTCGATTCGCTGTTCGAAGCCGAAAAAAAGATTATCTTTTCGAGCTGCTATCGTCCCGGCGAGATTCCCAAACTCAACGACAAACTGCGCTCCTGTCTATCGGGCAGTCTGATTTCGGACATCGAGGCACCGAATTTCCGGACCCGGGTGCGCATCCTGCAGCGCAAGGCTCTGTTGAAAGGCATGCCAATTCCGGAAAAGGTCATTCATTACCTGGCCTCCGAGTTGACCGACGATGTCCGACAGCTGGAAAGCGGACTGATCGGAGTGACGGCCAAAGCCTCGCTCCTGAGTTGTCCCATCGATATCGCTTTGGCGGAGAGTGTCGTTAAGAACATTGTCCGTCAACGAAGCACCATCACCGTCGACATCATCAAGAAACTGGTCTGCAAGCACTACAATATCTCGATCAACGAGATCGATTCTCGATCCCGCAAACAAAACCTCGTTCGGCCGCGTCAGATCGCAATGTATCTCGCCCGGAACTTCACGGACTCACCGCTTCAAACGATCGGCCGCAGTTTCAACCGCTATCACGCGACTGTTTTGCACGCCGTCAATTGCATCGAAAAGGGGATCAAGAAAAATGGTGCCATTCAAAAACAGGTTGAATTCTTCCGCCAGAAGCTGCATTCGGGGAAGTTTTAATCGCCTGACGGTTGCCGGAGGACGATTGCGAGAGGTGGCCGTAGCGGGTTTTACTGCCGTCAAGCGAGGCCTCAATCGCTTTTCTCGGCTGTACTATCTAATCGGCATTCTCTTCGAAGATTTTGCCCACTTTTAGGGTTTACGAAAAAACCCGATCAGTTAGGAGATACTATTCCCCACGGTAACCGTTCACCGGGTTGCAAAGTCCGATGCGCTTCAAACCACCTCATTGTAAGCGTTTACAGGGTGCCGCAGATGCAAGGCGTCGGGTGCGCAGACGTACTTTTGTACTTCAAGTGCCCGACAACAAAGCAGGTGCGGTGCCCTGTGAACGCTTACCCCCCACGAGGCTTTTCCGTCAGCAATTCCAGCATTTGTTCGTGAACGTAGCCATTGGTCGCCAGTATCTCTAAACTCTCGGGTGTGTAGGGGCGGTTTGAAAAATCGGTTATCTCCGCCCCGGCCTCCCGTGCAATCAGCATTCCGGCTGCTGTATCCCAGGATTTCAGGTGCTCCTCCCAAAAGCCTTCGAAACGGCCACAGGCCACATGGCACAGATCCAGTGCGGCAGAACCGAACCGTCGAATCCCTTGCGCCGTTTCCAGACACTTAGTAAACCGAGACACGATCGGTGCGAGGTCCTGCCGCACATCATACGGGAAACCGGTCACCAAGAGACTGTCTGTGAGCGAGTGTATCTCCGAGACCCGGATGGGGCGCTCATTGCAAACGGCTCCACCTCCGGCCGTTGCCGTGAAGAGTTCGCCGGTCACGGGGTTGAGCACGATGCCGACGACGACGACGCCCTCGACTGCGAAAGCGATCGAAACGGCATACATGCCGATCCGGTGCGCGTAGTTGGTTGTCCCGTCCAGCGGGTCTATGATCCAGGTGCAGGCACTATCGACGGTGTCACGGCCGCTTTCCTCGGCCAGAATACCGTGGTCGGGAAACCGGGAGCGGATCACCTGGAGAATGCGTTCTTCCGAGGCGGTGTCGGCCTCGGTGACCAGATCGATGGCGCCTTTCTTACGCACCCGGGAAATGTTGCCGAACTTGGCCTGCAAAATTTCGGCTGCCTGGTAAGCGGCTGCAATACCGACCCTCTTGACGTCTTCTAAATCGATCTGTTGAATAGGATCCATCATCAGGTATCTCCTTCCGGCTTGCGGCCACCGGCAATGCTGCGGTTTTCCAGGGCCGGTAAAAAGTGTTTCTGCATCCGCTCGATCAGAGGCATGAGGGTGCCGGCCGTGTCGGCTGAAACCGGAATGCCGTCGAGCCGCGCGCTTAGCGTGCGGACCAGCTCCGGATCGACCAGGTCCTGCTTGTTCAGAACCCGTATGACGGCCAGCTTTTCGAGTCTCAGGTCGTTCAGAATGTCTTCCACCGAGTGGATCTGCTCCAGGTATCGGGGGTTGCTGATGTCGATGACATGCAGAAGCAAGTCGGCGTTTTCCAGTTCCTCCAAGGTCGCCCGGAAGGCGACCACCAGATCCTGCGGCAAGTCTTTGATGAAGCCGACCGTGTCGGTGATGATTACCTCGATGTCACGCGGGAACCGCAGACGCCGGCTCGAGGGGTCAAGGGTGGCGAAGAGTTTGTTTTCGACCAACTCGCGGCTCTTGGTCAATGTGTTCAGCAGGGTGGATTTGCCGGCATTGGTGTAACCTACTATGGAAATGATCGGCAGCCGCTTTTTGCTTCGCCGGGCGCGTTGCTGCTTACGCTGGCGGCGGACGAGAACGAGGGCTTTTTCCAACTGCGCGATCCGGTCACGCACCCGTCGGCGATTAATTTCCAGTTTGGTTTCACCGGGTCCGCGGCCTCCGATTCCTCCGGTCAGGCGCGACATGGCCGTGTTTTTGACGATCAGACGAGGCAACAGGTACTTAAGCTGCGCCAGTTCTACCTGAAGCTTGCCCTCTCGCGAGTGGGCCCGCTGGGCGAAGATGTCCAGGATCAACATCGTGCGATCGATGACCTTGATGTCCACCTGGTCGGTAATCGCGCGGATTTGAGACGGGTTCAAATCCTGGTCGAAGACGATCATGGTCGCACCGCGGTTGAGTGCCGTCAGGGTCAGCTCTTCCACCTTTCCGCGGCCCATCAGGAATCGCGCGTCGACCTGCTTGCGGTGCTGGAGAATGGCATCGACCGCTTCTATGTCGCTGGAAGCCGCCAGCTCTTTGAGCTCGGCCAGAGAGTCGCGTGCCATCCGGCCCGGGGCGCTGGTGACGCTGACCAGCAAGGCACGCTCTTTCCCACGTGCGGCGCGATGAAGCGAGCGCATCTGGGCGAGTTCGTCCTCGAGAGCCCTGATCAGATCGAGGCAATTGATATTCAGCGCGTTGGCCGCAAGAGGTGGCAGCAGCTGCCAGGGGGTCTCGGCCGGTGCGCCGGGAAGAATGTGGGTCAGATAGACTCGGGGGAGTTCGGTTTCGCCGACTGCCGTGACGACACCCATCAAATCAAGTCTGAGCAGGGCCAGATCCGTCAGATCGTCCTTGGTCGGCGGCTCATCGTCTAGGTGGGTGTGCAAACACCGCAGGCCCCGCAGGCGGCCCGGCGCGGCACGGTACTCACTGAGATCCGGGATGACGATTTTTTGATGATCGCCGACGATAACGCTGACGATCCTGCCGCTGCGGTCAATCAGAAGGCCGACCTGACGTCGACCTTCGTAAGACAGGCTGGAGATTTCGCGGGCCAGCTCGAAGGTGATGACCTGATCGGGAGGGACCCGGCGTCGATAGAGCATTTCGAGCCGGCGCGTCTGGCTCGACTTGAGGCCGCCGATGTTTCCATGGAGACGCTTCATGGCTATGCTGTCGCCTTATCCGGGAAACGGAACAATGTTGTCCTGGCTGGCCGGATTTTCAAAACGGGTGTATGTATTCAGGAATACCAGAGGAACCATACCGATCGGACCGTTACGCTGTTTCGAAATTATGATTTCCGCTTTGCCCTTGTTCGGATTGTTCTCGTCCTTGTTGTAGACCTCATCACGGTAGATAAAGGTGACGACATCGGCGTCCTGTTCCAAGGCGCCGGATTCGCGCAAATCGGAGAGTTGCGGCCGTTTATCGCTGCGCTGTTCGAGCATCCGGTTGAGCTGGGAGAGGGCGACGACCGGTAGGTTGAGTTCTTTGGCCAAGGCCTTCAAGGCTCTGGATATTTCGGAGATCTCCAACTCCCGTCGTTCAGCCGAACGCCGCCCCTGCATCAGCTGTATATAATCGATAATGATCAGGCCGACATTTTTATCCAGCTTAAGCCGGCGTGCCTTGGCACGGATCTCCATGGCCGTCAGCACGGGCGAATCGTCGATGAAGATCGGTGCATTGGACAGGCTGCTGGCCGCTTCGGTAATCCGCAGCCAATCCTCCTGGCTGATGAAGCCGCTTCGCAGGCGCGTCGAATCGAGCCGGGCCTCGCTGCTGAGCATCCGCATCGACAACTGTTCCTTGGACATTTCCAGCGAGAAAATGGCCACCGGCACACCGGCCTCCATCGCGGCATTGCGGGCGATGTTCAGCGCAAAGGCCGTTTTTCCCATCCCGGGCCGGGCGGCGAGAATGATCAGATTGGAGTTCTGCAAGCCGGAAGTTTTGTGATCCAGAAGAGTGTATCCGGTGGTGACCCCCGTAATCAGTGATTTGTTTCCCTGGCGTTCCTCCAGCGAGTCGATGTTGTCTTCGATCATCTTGCTGAGCGGGTGAAAGGACTGGTGGGCCTTATTTTCCGATATTTCGAAGACCGACGCCTCGGCAAAGTCGATCACCTCCTCAACATCACCGCGATCTTCGTAGCAGCGACGGGCGATGTCGCCGGCCTTCTGTATAAGCCGTCGCAGGCTGGCTTTGTCGTGTACGATTTTGGCGTAGTGCTGGGCGTTGACGGCAAGGGGCACTGTATCGACCAGATGGGACAGGTAGGCGGGGCCGCCGATTTGATCGAGTTGGCCGAGTTGTTTGAGATGGTTGGAAAGGGTAACCAGGTCGATCGGTTCGTTGCGGCCGAAAAGCTCGGTTATAGCGGCAAAAATTTTTTGATGGACGGTTTTGTAAAAATCGTCGGCTGACAAGATTTCGAGAACATCCAACAGGGTGTGATTGTCAACAAGTATAGCACTGATGAGCGACTCCTCGGCCTCTATGTTTTGTGGCGGCAGGTGGACCAGGGAAGGGTCGTTTTCTTTGAATTGGGATCTTTCTGGCATGGGGCTGACCACCTCCGATCGACGGTCGTGACGCGGTGTGGAAGAAGGGTTGTTGCCCTGCGGATAAACGGGTACCCACCGGGGGAGCGCATCGGGAGGTGCAGTCCCGGTTGCCGAGACACTGGCTTGGACGTATGCGGACTCGATGTCAGGATTCCGGTACGATTTCGACCGTGATCTCGGGTTCGACATCCTTGTAAACCCGGATCGGAATCATGTGTGTGCCGATCTGCTTGATCGGATCGGTCAGAAGAACCATCCGTTTCTCGACCGTGATGTTCTGCTTGTCGAGCGCTTCTATGATGTCGCGCACGGCGATCGAACCGTAGAGCCGGTCCTCTTCACTGACCTTGGCCGGGATAGTCACCGTGACGCCTTGAAGCTTTTCAGCCATCTCCTCGGCTATATTCTTTTCTTTGGCTATTTGAAGTTCGAATTTTGCTTTCACCTGCTCGAGTTGCTTGCGGTTCTGTGGTGTCGCTATCAGCGCTTTTTTTTGCGGGATCAAGTAGTTCCGGGCATAGCCCTTGGCCACAGTGACTTCAGAGCCGATGATGCCGAGCGAATCGATAGTTTCTGTCAACAAGACCTTCATTTAAACCTCCAGAAGTGAATAACGTGCCGTCTGCCTGTTGGCGGCGTTCCGGACACACAGTGCTCGAGACGAGCGGGAGTCAATTTTTTTCGACCCCCAGTTTCCTGAAATTCAACCACATATCGAAAAAACCCAGGCCCACAACGATCAGCAGAACGATTTGCTGCAGGGCTATGAGGCTGTACAATACGATCCGCAACAGACGCGGAAAGTGTTTTTTTTCGAAGTAAAACGAAATGATGGCGATCCCCTGAAAAAAATAAATCGTCATCAATATCAGCAAACCGTTGATGCCGAACAGCTTGACGGTGTGCTCGGGAATTATCAGCATGAGACCGCATCCGATTACGCTCCAAACCAACGGTTCGGGTGCTTTCCATAAGTTGAGTCGTCCGAAGTCCGGGTAGAACAGACGGTACCCTCTCAACAACGGCCGGGCCAGCAGCAGACTGGTCCAAGAAAGAAAGAGGGCCGCCGATACCGATAAGGCCGGAACGATGCGAACCAGAACGTACTGTATACCGTCGAGTGCCTCCTCGATGGGGCGAATGGTGTCTGCCGGAACCCCCATGCTCACGTAAAGCCGAAGCGACGCTTCGAGGTTTCTGCGCACGTAGTCTGAAACCAGTTGGCCGAGGCCGGCGGCGGTCGTCGTGCTGTACACGAGGACAATGAACAAGCCGACCGCAAGCGTCACGGCACTGGTCAGCGCCACCGTTTTTTCGACCGACAGCCTCAGGACGAACAGCTCGTAGAGGACGAAACCGCAGAAAACCAATTCGAAAAAATAGAGCAGGTCGATCGAAATACCGCCGAGCAATGGAGCCAATGCCAAAAGCGCGATCGCCGGCACTACCATACCGATCGTTCGACCATGTTTGGCGCGACAAAACATCGTCGGTAGTGGGATGATAACGGTACAGAAAAACCCGAGAACCGGCGATTGAAGCGTAATGGCGAACAATACACTGGTAATGACGACGCCGATTGCCAAATCTTTGAGTGTTTCAACAGAGCCGATCAGGGCCACGGTCCTCTTCTCCGGTGAGGCAGCCTGCAGAGCAGATCGGCAGTCGCTGCTAGTCCAGGCTTCCGACGAACGGCAGCAAGGCGATGGCACGGGCGCGCTTGATCGCAAGGGTCAGGGGGCGCTGGTGCTTGGCACAGGTCCCGGATATGCGCCGCGGAATGATCTTTCCCCGTTCGGTGATGAAATATTTTAGATTTTTCGAGTCCTTGTAGTCGATCTGGAGGCTGCTGTCGGCGCAGAACCGGCAAACCTTGCGTCGGTGGTAGATTCGTTTTTTGCGGGCGCCGCCACTCCTGGGTTTATATGCGGGTGCCATGTTTTTACTCCTCCTTCCCGGTTTCGGTAGCAGGGGATTCGGTTGTCAGGGCCTCTGCTGCTTGCGTCGGTGTTTCCGGAACATCTGCCGCAGCCTCTGCCGGAACATCTGCCGCAGCCTCTGCCGGAACATCTGCCGCAGCCTTAGCAGGGGCATCTGCCGGAATATCTGAAGGAGGTGTTACTTCAGCGGTTTGCGCCTTCGCAATTTCGGCTTTCTTTTTCTCGCTCTCGGCGCGTTCGGCCTCTTCTTTAATCTTGTCGACGTCTGCGGCTTCATCGATCAACACGGTCAAGTACTTCATGACCCGATCGTCGATCCGGCAGAAACGCTCGATTTCATCGATGATGGTACCGGTACCGCAGAAATCGAAGCGGGTATAAAATCCGCGCGGTTTTTTCTTGATTTCATAAGCGAGCTTGCGGTTTCCCCAATCGTCTCGCAGTACCAAGAAGCCATTTCCCTGGGAAATGGTGTCACTGATACGATCGAACACGGGTGCTCGTCCGTCCTCGGAAATATCCGGATCCAAAATGACGATCGTCTCGTACCTGCGCATAATCTTTGTTCCTCCTTGTGGTTATCAAGCCCCGGGTCCCGCCCGGAGCAAGGATGCAGCCGGCAGTGGTGTGCCGGATAAAAACATGCTTGATAACACCGATAAACATCCGATGTCAAGACGGTTTTGAAAAATCGGGCTTATGTAGGCTTTAAGATAATGGTTTTGGCAAGGCCAGAGGGAGATGGCTTTATCGTAATACGCCGGCGACCGATAACGCAGCCCAAAACCTTTATCATAAGGTCTGTAGTGTATTCGGTTTTACCGGGAGGGCAGGTGATGTTCTCCCGAAAGCGATTGCCCGAATCGACCAATCGTCGTTTTAATGTTGCTTTTCCGAAAAAATAAATTAAATTGATGCAGAAATCTTCCCGATTTGTCACGTTATTACATTCTATCTTCAGGAGGTTCGAAATGAGAAACGTGCGTCACAGGTTCGTCACATTTTTTTTAGTTGTCGCCATGAACGCGCTGATTATCGGGTTCACCGTTCCTGCAACAGCAGCCGGTACGAGTGCACAGCAGGGTCTTGTGGATGCGGCGCGCGTTACTTTTAACGATTTCATGCGGGCCGAGAGCATGTCCTGGGTGCGGAATCACCTTCATGAAGTCAAAGCTCTGCTGATCATCCCGAGTCTGCTCAGGGGAGGCTTCATCATTGGGGGGTCCGGAGGCCGCGGTGTGCTGGTCGTCAAGGATTCGGCAACAGGTCAGTGGAGCCAGCCGGCTTTTTACACTATCGGTTCGTTTAACTTCGGGCTGCTGATTGGCGGTGAGGCGGCTGAAGTCCTCATGTTGGTGCGGACCCAAGCGGCCGTCGATAAACTGCTCGCTTCCTCCTTCAAATTCGGGGGTGATCTGGCCATCACGGTCGGACCGGTCGGTGGGGGCGCGAAATCGAATGTTAAGGCGGACATTTATTCGTTTGCGCTTTCCAAGGGGCTCTATGTCGGCGTTTCCATGGAAGGGTCCGTCGTCACGACACGTGACGATTGGAACACCGCTTACTACGGCAGGGCCGTGACGCCCGCGGATATTTTCATCCTGAATTCCGTCAGCAACCCCGGATCAGCCGAACTCCGGGAGACGGTGGCCCAGGCAGCTGTCGTAAAACAAAAATAATCAATCTCGATTGCGCCGACCAACGGCGCAAGCCCTGTCAATTTGTGCGAAACTTCAAAGGAGGATGCGAGGCTTCATGAAGAATGAATTGGACGAGATCATCGAGAAGAATGAGCGCCAGGACTTCAAAGAGTATGTTACGCTGCTGATCAACCAGGACCAGAAGTTTTTCCTCCGCAACGAGATTCTCTACCGTTTCCGGAGCTACTGCGATGACAAAGACAAACCGCAAGAGTTCCGGGATTCCTCTTCCATGTACGGATTTCTAAAAAAGGTTCAGGAGCTTTTTATACACGAGGATCGTATTATCATCCTACACCGCTACGAGATCGCCCGCTACCGTTACTACCTTCTGCGATTCGACGGGGATTTCATGGAAGAGATTGACCAGCGGTTGTTTCTCGACTTCAAGGACCGCTACGTTCTGGCGGGCAAGAGAAACGGTACCCATCTGCACGTCGATTTCTTGCCTTTTTACGATTATTCGCCCTCGATTCGCGACACACGAACCATCGGCAACGGTATCCGCTTTCTCAACCGCTACATGTGCAGCAGCATCTTCAGCCGGCCGGACGAGTGGAACGCCAAGTTGTTCAATTTTATCAAGCTTCACAAATACAACGGGCGTCAACTGTTGGTCAACGGCAACCTGATCAAAGATTTCGAGACCTTCGTCAGCATCCTCGACCGGACCGTCAAGCGGCTGAAAGACCGCAGTCCCGAAACGCCCTTTGCCGCGGTCGAAACTGAACTGCAGCAGAGCGGGATCGAGGTCGGATGGGGCAACACGGTCGGCCGTATCCTCGAAACCATGCAACTGCTGATCGATCTGCTCAGCGAGCCGACCGTATCTCTAATGGAAGAGTTCATTTCACGGGTTCCCATGCCGCTGATCTCAAAGATCGCCATCATTTCGCCGCATGGCTGGTTCGGACAGACCAATGTTCTCGGCAAGCCGGACACCGGTGGGCAGGTGATCTACATTCTCGACCAAGTCAGGGCGCTTGAAAAACATCTACGGGAAGAAATCCGTCTGACCGGACTGGCGGTGGAGCCCAAGATCATCGTTTTGACGCGCCTGATACCCGATGCAGATGACACCACCTGCGGGCAACACAAAGAAAAGATCTTTCAGACCCGCAACGGATGGATTCTGCGTATCCCCTTCCGCGACAAGAACTACAACGTCGTGCCGCAGTGGATTTCCCGTTTCAAGATATGGCCTTATCTCGAGGATTTTGCGGCCGATGCGGCCACGGAGCTGAGCGGTGAGTTCGAGGGACGACCCGATCTGATCATCGGCAATTATTCGGACGGCAACCTGGTGGCCACGCTGCTGTCGGACAAGTTCGACGTGATCCAGTGTACCATCGCCCATGCACTCGAGAAAACGAAGTATCTCTTTTCGGACATGTACTGGTACGACAAGGAGGACGACTATCACTTCTCGCTGCAGTTCTCAGCCGATATGTTGTCAATGAACAAGTCCGATTTCATCATCACAAGCACCTATCAGGAAATCATCGGCACCGAAGACACCATGGGGCAATACGAATCTTACCAGTCGTTCAGCATGCCGGGCCTCTACCAGGTGCAAAGCGGTGTCAATCTTTTCGCCCCCAAGTTCAACGTGATTCCGCCGGGGGTCGACGAGAACCTCTATTTCCCCTACACCGAGAAGAAAAAACGGATCGACACCCAGCGGCGTTATTGGGAGGATCGACTGTTTAGCGACCAGGCGGAGGATGTCTTCGGCTCGCTGGAAGACCCGGATAAGCCGGCGATATTTACCATGGCACGCTTCGATAAAATCAAGAACATCACCGGCCTCATCGAAGCTTTCGGGATGAGCAGCCGGCTCAAGGCGCACTACAACCTGATTTTTGCCGCCGGCACCATACACATTGAAGAGTCCCACGACGCCGAGGAGCGCGAAGAAATTGAGAAAGCCTATCGACTGATCGACCATTACGAACTTCAGGGCAGCTTCCGCTGGCTGCCGAGCATCAGCAAGCTGGAGACCGGCGAGGTGTATCGCATCATCGCCGACCGCGGCGGCATTTTCGTGCAGCCGGCGTTTTTCGAGGCCTTCGGACTGACCATCCTGGAAGCAATGGCTTCGGGTCTGCCGACCTTTGGCCCCAAGTTCGGCGGTCCACTGGAAATTATCGAGTACGGTGTCAGTGGGCTGCTGCTCAACACCAGCAAGCCGGAGTTCATCGCCGGCAGTCTGGAGGAATTCGTGGATCACTGCCATCGCGACCCCCGCTTCTGGGAGACGATATCGGTCAACGGCATCAAAAGGGTGCAGGAACGCTTCAACTGGCGCCTTTACAGCCGGCGGCTGATCAACCTGACAAAACTATACGGGTTCTGGCGCTATTCCGTGTCGGGCAAGGGTAAAATCAAACTGGACCGCTACTGCGACTTCCTGCACCACTTCTTGATCCGGGAACGGGCCCTGCAGATGGGGTGACTCTCAATATGTCAATTCGGGGAGTGAAGCAGAAGTGTTAAGCGAGTGGTTGCTTGTCTCTGAAAGGCGAATTGAAAGCTATTTGTGGACGGAAACTATCCTGTCGAACAAACTAATAAACGACCTAAAACGCCGGCCCCCAACTCACTCCCGCACCTCGGTTGTCTCCGGACTCTCTTGTTCCTGGTAGTAGTAGTCGTAGCGGGAGAGGATATCTCGTGTGAAATTCCAGGCCTCGTTGTACGATAAACCGCTTTGTTCCGGGATGACGATTTTGATATAGAGCTTGTCCTGCCAGCGGCCTTTTAGCCGGTCGAGCCGGGTTTGCAGCTCTTCTCGGCCGACCGGTTCGAAACTGTCGCTCTGGGGCTCCTTGTAGAGGATGCGGTACTGGCCGTCCTGGCGGGAGTACTGCACGGTGACCACTTCCTTTCCCAGCGGGCTGCGGGCCGGGCGGATCAAACGCTGGTATTTGTCTTCGAGCACCAGGTAGGCCTTGCGCTGTTTGGCCAATGTGAGTTCCAGGTCTTTTCTTTCGGTATTCAGGGCAACGATCAGATCTTCCTTTTCCCCGAGGCGGTCCATCAGGGCCGCGAACTTGCGGTTGAATTCCTCTATCCGGCGTTCGGTTTCAGCACTGATCGTCTTCATCTGCTCCTCGTAGCGCGATGTGAGGGCCTCTTTCTCGGCTTCGGCGGCCGTCAATCGGCGCTCAAGTTTTTCGGCATCGGCTTCGATTTCGGACAACTGTTTCTGCAGCGCCGAGATCAGGGCTACCTTGGTTTCCAGAGTGCTTTGCACGACCTTGTTTTCGTCGCCCAGCAGGATGATTTCCATCTGCTGGGCCCGCAGCTTTTCCTCGAGGTTGGTGATCACGATCTTCAGTGCGTCACGGTCCTCACGGATCTCAGCCAGCATCGACTGGAGGTTTTGTTCCTCGGTTCGGCGGGCCACCAGTTCTTGGGCCAGATTGGCGTTTTTGACAATGACGACGATCATGGTCAGCATGAAGATCATCAGGATCACGGTCATGATATCCGTGAAGCTGGGCCAGAGGGAGATGTCGTCATTTTGGCGAAGACGATTGAGCCGCAGATCGATGAAGTTGTCGAAGTTGTGCATGTTCCGATCTATTCCCTCAGCCGGAAACCATCTTTTAGGACCGTCTCGATTTTTATCAGCTGGCCGAGTACCTGCTGGGTCTGTTCGGCCTGGTTGTCCTGGCGGGCTATCAGGGCCGCGATCTTCGCCAGATAGGCGCGGTTGTAATCATTGAGGCCGGCCAGGGATTCACGGATAAAATCGCTGCCGGCTTTCATTTCCTCCACCAGCAGCTGTAGTTCAGCGACCAGCCGCTCGGTTTTGTAGTTGACCGCCTCGGAATCGAAGGCGAATCCCGGAATGATGTGCACCAGTGCGGCTTCCTCGACCCGGCTGAGGACGTAGGTTTCGAGATCTGCCAGTCGCTGATAAAAGAAGGTGAACAGAAAAAAACAGACGATTGCGGTGGCGGTGGTGTTCAGGGCCGTGTTCATTCCCAGCAGCATCACCCCGATTCCCTCACCGGCTGCATTGGTCTGAAGGACGGTTGTAGCGCCGATCAGGGCGTAGATCAGCGAGACGATCGTACCGAAGACGCCGGTCAGGATGAGCACGTTGTTGACGAACTTGGGATAGGACAGGTGTCGCGATTCTTCAGCCACCGTAATGGCCGCAATCGCGCCATGGTTGATCGGCACCTTGCGCTCGTAGAGACTTCTGATGGTGTTGAAGCGTCGGCCAATGAGAGACGTGGATAACAGCTCTTCGGGGAAAAACCGACGGGTTTCCTTGTCGTGCACAAATCTCTCCACCTGCCTTTCCTCGCGGCTCAGATGGGCGACGGCCCTGATTAATTGAAGCAGACCGGTAAAGAAAAGCAGAAGGATGAAACCGTTGAGTACGACGGTTTTCGTGTCGATCAGGTAAATTTTGCGGAACAGGTCGACGTGCCAGACGGCGATGGCGGTCAGGGCGCCGATAACGACCAACAGGGTGATCAACATATGGATCAAGGCGCGTCCACTTTTGGTTTTCGTGAATATCATGGGCAGCCTCCCGTGGCCGTCAGGTGAACGAACGCCGGCACCGCCAAGACCGATGACGCCCCGCCGCCGGTACCGATCCGTGTGTGCCTTTATCCGGACTATGAGTCTGTTTCAAGTTTTAGTCAAGTCCGGTACCATCGACCGAGCGGTTCTCGGTGAACCTCTATGTGTAGCCGGATGGCCGGATTTTAAAGTGATCATAGGATTCTTGTTCTCACCGAGTATTTCTGACACCGCCCGATGTAATGTCTTGCCCGGTGTGTTGATGCGCCCATGCGACCCGATTCAGGGCGATTCCTATCATGTTCCGGCGCGGTTGTTCAAAAAGCCGGCTGTCGGATCGGTACATGAACCTGGGCCGAATACCGCAAATGGTGTTGCGGGCCTCAGACGCGACCTTTACCCGTTCCTATTTGGCAATTTCTTCCAACCGCTTCTGGGCAATCAGACGAACATCCGGGTCGGGGTCTTTCAAGGCGATATCGGCCAGCATGGATTCGGCATCGAGCTTGGCCACGGCTTCCATGCGTACCTCTTTGACCGTCATGCCGGACCTTTTCAGGCGACCCTTGAAAAACATTAAAGCGAACACGGCGCCGACAACGGCGAAGGCGATCGAAAGGGCGAGCAGAACAGGCCGACCGCCGGGATCAGGCGTAATCAAAGCATTTTCGATGACGACCGTCGACAGGAAAAAAAGTCCGACGGCCACGACGTAACAGGCCACAATCAGCGGAAAGTAACTTTTAAGTATCATCTGGCATTCTCCCGTTCGGTTGTTTTTTCAACACGATCGTTATTTATTTTGGGATCCCGACAAGGATCTAACGACTCGCCATTCAAAGATGTGTGAAGTCTAATTACTCCAGGCTCACCATCATAATACTGATCCCTAACAGGAGAAAATGTGGAAGTCAAGGCAGGTCCGGAGAGAGATCGGGATCGGGAAAAAAGTAAAACAAGTTTTCGTTTGCGTGTTTCCGACCACGATGGTATGCGGTCTGGGAGGCGCCGAGGGACCCTGATAAAGTTTGACCTAAACGCTCATGGCCCTTTTGACCGGCACTGTGAATAAAAATGACGCCCCGGAGCAACTGTCCTTGTGTTGCACAGGGTAAAATTTTATGATCGCGATAATTTCAGGAAGAACCAACACGAGAGGAGAAGCGTATGAACCTGTTATTCGAGCGCATGCTGCGGGCGGCCAAGTTGGACGTCGCTCTCTACGAGGAAGTGGAAGCCGACCGCACGACGATCGGCCAGGCCATGACCGTGGTCGTGATATCCAGCGTTGCGGCGGGTATCGGCAATATTGGGAAAATGGGTTTCGGTGGCATTCTGACAGGCACTCTTGGGGCACTGTTGGGGTGGTACGTCTGGGCCCTCTTGACCTATTACATCGGGACCCGCTGGCTGCCCGAACCCCAAACGCGCGCCGATGTCGGTGAACTGCTGCGAACCACAGGCTTCTCCAGTTCGCCGGGAGTGATCCGCATCCTCGGCATTTTACCGGGTATTGGCGGACTGATTTTTTTTGTCGCTGGTATCTGGCAGTTGGTTGCCATGGTCATTGCGGTCAGACAGGCTCTCGATTACAGTTCGAATGCGCGTGCGATCGGTGTTTGCCTCATCGGATGGATTATTCAGGGCGCCGTATTGTTCCTGGCGATGTGGCTTACGGGGGCCGTGCGGACGCCGGCCGGGTAACCGGCGGGGGGGCGAGGGCTCACGAAAAAATAAATTGGCAATTTTGAGCATGGCACTTTAACGGGGAACCGTTAATCCCGCCAGGGCGGGAAACCAATCAACATTGATTGTTATTTGCGATTTGGAATTTTTCACCGAAACTCAAAAATTTCCTCTTCGATCAGAGTGGTCGTTTGCGGCCATAGGCGGCGCTGAAACCTAAACCCAAGAGGTTCCAAGTTCACCGTTTCCCGTTCAGGGTTGAAGGATTGAAGTCCTTCCTTAAGCGCTGTGCCTTGAACCCCGAACCCTGAACATCGCATCCGTCACCTGCTGTGACCATGAAATATCAAGGCGTGGAAACCCGCCACCGCCCGGAAAATATTTCTTCTGGGCTTTCCCAGACCAATTCGTGCAACGACGACAGACTGGTCGGATCGATCAGGATTTCCTTTTTTTCGAGGTCGTTCAGTTCGTCCGGCCCTTCGGTCAAGGCTCTTTGAACGAGCTGACGGCGGCGTTCGGCGATCTTAGGCGAGACGCGCCGTCGCTGACGCTGAATCGCGAGATGCAGACGGTTGATCTTGGGATCGACGACCGCCTGGACAAATCCCTTGCTTCTGTCGATGCCGAGTGACGCTGCCTGCGTATCGAGCTTGGCCAGATAGGCCTTGAGCGACTTTAACTCCGGCGGCGGTTTGATTTCTTCGGGAATGAGAAACAGTCCGTATTTTCGAAACATACGTCCAATATCAGCCCTTCCCGACCACACCGAGAGCGGCGCCGACAGAACAAGGGGAATCAGGATCGGTGTGAGCCACCAGAAAAAGGACCGGTTGATGGTGTAAACGATGAAACCCCAGATGAGGGCCAACAGCATTCCGCCGTAATGGAATCGAAAAGCCTCGCGCCATGTGGTTCCGCGGTCTTCACGCGGTTGGGCGTGCCAGCCGACTTTTTGACCCATTAAAATCATAAACACGAATTTGCTGTGAAACAACATCCGTATCGGTGCGAAAAAAGTGGAGAAGACGATCTCGGCGCCGATGCTTAGAGAGAGCTTTATGAATCCACCATAGAGTTTGGCCTGCCGCTGCTTGAACAAGATGAAAAAAAAGCTCAGCAGTTTGGGTAGAAAAAGGATGAAGCCTGTTGATGCCAAAAGCGTCAGTGCCCAACCGGGATTCCAAACCGGCCAGTGGGGAAAAAGGGTCCGGTGGGCTGGAAAGTATTTGGGTTCGAAGATCGCCTGGGCCAGCGCTTCGATGGTGCTGAGATTCAGAAACATGAACCACAGGATGGCCGATATGTATGACATGGCGCCGTTGAGAAAAAGGGCGCGGTGGGCCGGGAAAATGCCGCGCGTCAACAGCAGCCGCATATGTTGCATATTGCCTTGGCACCAGCGCCGGTCGCGTGTCAGACCATCGAGAAGGGTAGGGGGCGCCTCCTCGTAGCTGCCGCCCAGATCATATGCCAGCCAGACTTCCCATCCGGCCCGGCGCATGAGAGCGGCCTCGACAAAGTCGTGGCTGAGGATGTGGCCCCCCAATGGCGGCTCGCCGGGCAGCTGCGGCAGGGCACAGTGCCGCATGAAAGGCTCGATCCGGATGATGGCGTTGTGCCCCCAGTACTGGGCATCACCCAGCTGCCAGTAGGACAGGCCGGCGGCAAACATCGGCCCGTAGACGTGATTGGCGAACTGCTGCACGCGGGCGATAAGGGTGTCACGGCCGACCGTCGTCGGGGCTGTCTGAAGGATGCCGACATCGGGATTTTGCTCCATGAGTCGGACGAGACGAACCAGGGTACCGCCGTTCATGATGCTGTCTGCGTCTAAGACGACCATGTAGCGGTAACTGCGCCCCCAACGGCGGCAAAAATCGGCGATATTGCCGCTCTTGCGCTTGATGTTCGGTCGTCGGTGGCGGTAAAAAATGTGGCCGAAGCCGTCGACTTCTTTACAAAGTTCTGCCCAGGCGGCCTCCTCTTCCACCCACCGGTCGGGATTCGTGGAATCACTGAGTACGAAAAAATCGAAGGGCGCCATTTGGCCGGTCGCTGCGAGCGACTCATAAGTCGCCCGCAGGCCGGCAATGACACGGTTCACCGATTCATTGTAAACCGGCAGCAGAATTGCGGTGCGGGCATTTTTTTCGATCCCGGGATCGTTGGCGTAAGAAGGCCAATTTATGGTAAATCGGTTATACCGCCGCATCAGAATCAGGAAACCGATGAACGACGTCCAAAACCCGATCGATATCCACGCAAAAAGCATGGCGAAAAAAATGATGAGGGCAATTTCGAGCCCGGTGCGGCCCATGTGTGGCAGAACATTGGCCATGTACCCGCTGGCGACCGCGGTGGTGCTCACGATGAGGAGCATCAGCAGGATGCGCCTCCTCACGGCCTCTTTTTCCCAGAATTTTTTGATCGGCTTACGGTTCATCCCTGACCTCCGGCGGTTGACCGTTGGCAACCATTCTCTGCGGCACCTTCGGGGTTCTTTTCGAAACCGGTCGATCGGGTTCCTTTTTGCGCCGGAAGAGCCTACCAAAGAAGGAACGAACCGGCTTTCGATCCATAAAACCCGGCTGCATGTGCCCCCTTTTGAGTGGTGGTGCCACCGGCAGGCCGCCGGAGAATGCAGCAGTTTCAGAGAGAATTCCTGCGGTTTCATTTAGGGGAATAGTCGATTCGGATGTGCAGAAAATCTTGCGACGGTCCCAAAAAGCCCGGGTTTCCGGAAAGAGGTTTCGTTCGGTCAGCACCTCATGCAGGGACAGCATGGCGGCTTGCGCTGGATAATACTCAGTCGATACTTCACACTTTTTAACCGCACGGCGGAGCACATCGAGGGCAATCGAAAGGCCCAAAATGGGCGGCATGTTGATCGACCGCAAATAAAGCAGCACCCGGTCGCGGGCATTTTGCCAATCGGTGCACTCGTCTGTCGCACCGAAATAGATCTCCGGCGTCGATGTGGTTGACGGTGCGACATCCGCGGGTGGTTCGATATCCGGGTATACCGATTGGTTTTTCAAAACCGTCACCTCAGGGCAAGAGACCATAGCTCCAGGTTTCGGTCAGGATGTCCTGGCCTTCTTTGAGATAGGCCCGCATTTCCAGCGATGGTTGATTTTTCGGTTTGGGAAGAACTTTATCGAGCGGCCCCTTGTTATCGGATTCGAGCTGGAAGACGAGCCGCCACCCGCCGTTCGGGTCATTCTTAACGAGATGCTTTTCGACAATCGTCGTTCCCTCACCGACGGTCACTATGCCCTCGAGTGGGGCCTCGACCGGCAGAACCTCGGGAAGCTTGTCCAGTTTTCCGCCCTTGAAATCGATGACGAACAACCTCAGGTTCTTGTCCCGAACCATGCCGGTGCGCGTGGCCGAAACATAACCGCCTGCATCGGGGTCATCCACCGGAAAATACCAGCTCATATGGTAGGCGAACGATATCGGTTCTTTCATGGCAGGCAGTGAGGCCGGAACCCAGAAGGAGACGATGTTGTCGTCGACTTCGCTGCTGGAGGGAATCTGGATTAGCTCGACGTTACCCTTACCCCACTCGCCGACAGGCGCGACCCAGACGCTGGGCCGCTTGTCATAGCGGGCCTCCAGGTCCTGGTAATGGGCGAAGTCGAGATCGCGCTGCAGCAGCCCGAAGCCCTTCGGGTTGTTCATTTGAAAGGAATTGACCAGAAGCCGCTCTGGGTTGACCAGCGGACGCCATATGATTTCGCCGGTGCCATCGGCAATCAACAGCCCGTCGGAATCGTGGATCTCGGGCCTGAAATCATCGATCGGTCGTTGATTGGTGTTCTCCGCGTACAGAAACATGCTGGTGAGCGGCGCGATGCCGAGCTTGCCGACCTCGCGGCGCCGGAAGATCGTGGTCTCCACTTTGATCAGGGTTGCCTTGCCGGGTCGGACGACAAATTTATAGGCCCCAGTGAGGCTCACGCTGTCCAGCAAGGCGTATACGACCATCTCCTTGGCCTTACGGGAAGGTTTGACCAGCCAGTATTCCTTGAAATAAGGGAATTCTTCGCCCGAATCGAGCGCTGTGTCGATTGCCAGACCCCTTGCCGACAAACCGTAGCCCATATTTTTTCCGACCGCCCGAAAATAACTGGCCCCCAGGAAGACGGCCACTTCGTCCCGATAGTCCTTGCGGTTGATCGGGTAGTGCAACCGAAATCCGGCAAAGCCCATGTTGTCCAGTAATTTGGCCTTGAAATCGTTGGCACCGTAGTTGAAAAGATCGGTTGAGAAAGGGATCGGCTCGACCCCCTTGGTGTCAATGACGTTGATTTTCACGGGGCGGTCATAAAAAAAACCCAGGTGGAAAAATTGGACCTCGAAAGGCAGCTTCTCCGATCGCCACAGAGATTTATCGGTTTCAAAACGGATGTCGCGCCACTGATCGTAGGTTGCTTTGAACAGGAAGTCCGGGTCAGTGACCTTCGAATCTTGAAAAGGTTGCGCAGCCAGTTCCCTGGCCCTGGCAACCACATCATCAAACGTAAAAGCAGGCGCGGCTGCAGGTTTGGTTGCGGAAAACACATTCATTGAACTTACCAAAAAACAAAACGCAAAAATGACGCACCGTGCAGTTCGCGTGAATCGCCGGTTGGGGGAACATATGGAAACACCGGCTCGAAATGCACTACTCCTCGTAAACATAAAAGAATCCTTTCCGATTCCGTAATTCTGCAGGTAAAATGTCATGTAAGATTTTTCATTGATTGTATCAACGATCCCGTGCATGTTGTCGGCGCAACCCGTCCGGTATCGCAGGAATTCTAAAGCATCTGATATAATGTTAAATTTTGAATTTCCGCGCCTAAACTAGTTTTCTTTATAGAACAACAAAATAATTGTGTAAACAGATAGCGCTCGATTGTCCCTACTTTTATGGGTTTTCATCATGATAACAGTTAGATAATCGGTTTCAATCAGGTGTTTTTTTGAAAAAAAACACACTGGGAGGTCAGTTAGGTCAATAAGGTCCGTTGAATCAGTTAAGTCAGTTAAGTCGGTTAGTTTAGTTGAGTCAGTTAAGGGTCACGGTAAGAAATAATTCCACACGATTGCGCCGGATTATGGTTTGTCTACAAGGCACATCCACCTTCGCATATCGGGATACGTGTGGGTGGATGTAACGCAGTAGACGGGCCATAAGACAAGCAAGAGGTGGAATTATTTTTTTTCGGGGCCCTAAATCAATCTCAGAGATGAGCGTTGGTGCCGGAGATTTCCCCGGTTGGAATTTTCGCACCGATAGGCCCTTGCAACATATAGGTTGAACCTAATATAAGAAACGAAATATGATGGTGTTCCTATAATATGATGCGCGACATACAAGGCAAGGCCCCTTATCCATACGGCGATGCGCTATGCGTCCCGCTGGAAGAGGTTGTGGAGTTCCGACAGACCAGCGGATCGACCGGTCGGCCGGTCTACCAACCGGACACCTGGCAGGATTGGGAGTGGTGGGCGGAGTGCTGGGCATACATCCTGTGGGCGCAAGGCTATCGCCCCGGCGACCGCGTCTTCATACCCTTTGGTGATAATGTCTTTGTGGCCTTTTGGGCGGGACACTATGCTGCCGAAAAAATTGGATGCGAGGTCGTTCCAGGCGGCGTCCTGGATACCCAGGCCAGAATTCTCAAAATCAAGGAACTAAGGGCCACTGCCATGATGGGTACCCCAACATACATTCTGGGGATGGCGGAAACGGCCAAGCGCAAGATGGACATCGATCCGGCCACACTGGGTATTTCTAAGATCACCTGTGCCGGAGAGCCCGGTGCCAGCATTGCCTCCACAAAGCGGCGCATGGAGTCGGCCTGGAATGCCAAGGATGTGATCATGTGGGGCCACGCTCCTTGCCCCTGCGGTCGATCCTTTCGCCTTCTGAAAGGCGGTGTTCTCGGTCGGACAGACGACATCACCAAGGTCAAAGGTGTTCTTCTGTCACCGGCCGCCATGGAGGAGGTCGTTCGCTCAATTGACGGTCTGGGCGATGAATACGAGGTTATTGTCGATCGACTGGGTGATATCGACCGCATCAAACTGAAGGTCGAAATCGCGCCGGGCTGTGAAGACATGGCCAAGAGGCTGAAAAGCATCCTCAAAGACCGGTTGAGACTGAAGACCAATCTCGGCTATCGGATTGAATTTTACGACCACGGCAAACTCCTCCGTTACGAAGTAAAAGCCAAACGGTTCAAGGACATGCGAAAAGATTCTTTACACAGTCGCTGAGTCATATAGATATGAGATGTGAAAATGAATCAAAAAGTAGATCCGGCAATTTTTGCCGAACAGGTCAAGCTCATTCGTGCGGCAGTCGAAAAGTTGAGAGTTATGGGCGCGGATTTTCCGGCTGTCGACCGGAACGCATTGAGGATGTTGGCCTGCCTTAAAATGATCGAGTTGAACCTCGGAGACTAAATTTCGTAACGGATGCAGCCTTGACGGTTTAGCCGAAGGGGAAGGACAAACGATGAAAAAAAATCATGCTGTTTATTTGAGTGCTCTTTTGATGCTGTGGATTTCTCTGTTGGTTTTTCCTCTTTTAGATGGCCTGTCGGCGGCCGAGTGCCAGTTGATCAGAATCTTCGGTGAGAAAGGAGCCGCGGGGAATCAGATCTCGATCGAGCCGGGCGAGGTGACGATTCCCAGAGATACATGTGTCGTCTGGATCAATTGGGTCCAGTGGTCGAAGGCGAGAATAATTTTCAGAGAAGACGCCCAAGCCTGCCGGTCGGCGATCCAATCACCTTCGGGCTTTACTGAAAAAGACTCTTTCTATACAACCAGTTTCATGCCGCGCGGTGGAACGTCCAGCCTGACTTTTGTGGGCAAGGGAAAATTCCGTTACAAGGTCGAGGTCCCCGATCTGTCCCGCGGCAGTTTGGACCTGCCGCCGGGCCAGATCGTTGCCGAGGGAACCCTCGTAGTAGATTAGCGGCGAACTGTAATTGCCGATGCGATCGGTCAATCATTTCGCGCTCTACAAATCACGGTGATTTTAGATAGTTGAACCTGTGGCAAGATCACACTTGCTTTATGCAGTCTGAAAATATTACAGATATTTCGATATTTGAAATCGTTTTTTCCGAAACAATTCAGGGTATGGGAAAGATCGTCTGGCTTGAAACAGTATACATCAAACATCAAGTACCCATAGGTTTACATAAGGGATTTATAAGGATTTCGTAGAAATTAAAAAGCGACAAGAATTGGATGAAGCTTATAAGTTACTAAAAGAATTAACACCTGAGCTGAATAAGGTTTTGGAAAAAACTAATATCTG
>Ga0272443_10001379_pt1 | contig 35800 bp, 55 predicted proteins | sample SSMAcet12_FD_193581 | JGI IMG/M metagenome (GOLD analysis project Ga0272443, IMG submission 193581) | Marine sediment archaeal communities from Little Sippewissett salt marsh, Falmouth, MA, United States - SSM-Acet-12 | ecosystem: Environmental > Aquatic > Marine > Wetlands > Sediment ... | reverse complement strand
GGCAATAAGGGGAAAGTCGAACCCAGTGGGGCTTTTTTCCATGATTGCTTTGAACTTCTCTATGTGGTCTAACTCATCTTCAGCTACCTCGAAGATCAAAGCATCGTGGACTGAAAGTAAGAAGCGGGATTTTAGATTGTTCTCAGCAATGTAATTGGTGATTTTGATAAGAGCTAATTGTGTGAGGTCAGAGGCCGTACCCTGGATTAAGGCATTCAATCCTTCCCGTTCAGCTTCCGCCACCTTTTCGGCGTGAGGGGAGTCTACTTGTGGTAGACGACGGATGCGGCCAAAGACAGATTCTACTTGCTTTTTTGTATGGATTGTGTGGTGTACCTGGTCGATATAACGAGCAATGCCCTTGTACTTATCGAAGAACCCTTTTCGAAGTTTTTCAGCATCTCGGAGAGTAATCTTTTTTTCTCCCTCTTCCAATTTCTCATTGATTGAGTTCATGAGCTTCTTGGGAGAACCCCCGTACATACCTCCGAAATTCGTCAGCTTAGCTAACTTACGTTGACGTTTTGTGATTTGGTCAGGGGGTAGTTTAAAAACCGAACAAGCAGTCGTCATGTGGATATCTTCACCCTTGACATATTGCTCAGTCATAACCGGGTCTTTACTGTAGTACGCCATGACACGTAATTCAGCCTGAGAATAATCAATTTCTACTAGCTTAAACCCGGGAGCAGCAATGAACATCCCCTTTACTTCGGGGTCACGAGGGATGTTCTGTACATTGGGTTTACTAGAAAGCCTGCCTGTAACAGTTCCGTGGAGTAAGAAGCTGGTATGGACTCTATCATTCTCATCGGCTTTATTGTAGAAGGGCCTGAGATAAGTCGTGAGCATCTTGTTATACCCCCGGTACTTCAAGATATGTTCAATAATGGGCCAGCCCGGGTGGTTTTGAGGAAGCTCTTTGAGAATGCCTTCAGCAGTACCCGGTGCACCGGAGTCTGTTTTCATATCCTCGGTAACAGGGAATCCCATTCCCGGCCAATACTCCTCAACAATCTCCCGCTTACCTTTCTTGGTAATTTTGGGTTCCCAATCCGCAGGTTGAGTTGGAGGGTTGTAAAGAACCTTGCCAAGCTGTTGCCACGAATTCAAGTTAAATTCTCGACCCGCAATTTCATAAACCTTTTGTAGTTCTTCAGCTTCTAGCTTTTCATACTTCTCAATTAGGTCTTTTACATAAGGTTTATCGATACGTATACCGGTTAATTCAGCCTGAGCATAAATATGTGATAGGGGCATATAGAGGTAGAAAAGCAGCTTGAGGATATTTTCAGAAGCCTCATTATACAGGGCCCGAGCTAAACGGTAGGTCAGTACATTGTCCTTAATGCAATAAGGGCCTAGTATCTCTAGGGGTACATCCCCGTAACTTTCTTCTTCAAAGTCTGAGGCCTTCAATGCATTTTTTAATTCCATCTGGTAATTACGGTACTCAGAGAAATACTTGGGACCCACGATCTTAAGTCCATGAGGGTTATTCTCATCAAGGAGATAATGGAGAAGCATGGAGTCTAGCCAGAAATTTTCTGTATCAATATCGAAGGCAGCTTTCAAGCACTTAGTATCAAATTTACCGTTGTGAGCAACCTTTCGAGCCCCAGAAAGCATGATGCGTTCAATAGAATTGATAACAGCCAACTGGGTCTTTTCATCCTCCCAGTGCCACTTTTTATCTACTGAGGTGAGAAGGGGAATGTAATACCCCCTACCTTCTGAGTCAGAAAACCCAATGCCCATAATATTAGCATTTAAGGAGTCGACAGAGTCTGTCTCCAGGTCAAAAGCGAAATAGTCTGCTTCTAGGAGGGTTTGCTCAATGAGCTCTACGTCTTCCAAGGATTCTGCAATGAGCTCTTCAACCTTCAGCTTCTTAGTGGAGAGCTCCCCACCCTCAGAAACACGTTTGATAACTTTCAAGTCAGCTTGAAGGTCAACTAGATTACCAGGCGACCTGAGAATATAGGCGGGGTGGAAAGTGGGGATAATTTTACCATACTCGTTTTCAAACAGAAGTCCTCTAGCTCCGGTGATACCCCCTGTTACTTTGAGTCTGTGTAAAGCCGTGGCCCCGAGGGGGACAATCAGATCAGGCTTAACGTGCTCAAGGAAGGCGTCGAGGTTTTCACGACAATGCTTAATCTCGGTAGTATTAGGTTTCCTATCAATCGTCTTACCGTTCTTGTTCTTGGAAGGACGACAAGCCACCACATTGAACATACAGTAATCGGTAATACCGACCTTGTCTAATTCCCTGCGTAATAATTTTCCGGCTTTACCCTGAAATACTTTTCCTGTAGCTGCTTCTTGCTGACCCGGAGCTTCCCCTATGAAACAAACTTTTGGGTTATCAAGATTACCCATATAGTTATGGGGGTTATACCGATGAGGACGGTAAAGAGGGCATTTCTCACAATTACTTAGGGGTAGGTTTATGACCGACATGTTTAAAGTCACCTTCCAGTTCGGTATCCTTGAAAATTTCTCGTTCTTTCTTGAGCCTTAAGATGTCCATACGCCATTGCTGAGAAAGATCCCTGATTACTTTCAAAGTTTGTCTTACTCGACGCCCTGGCGTTACCAGCCCCTTCTTATAGAAGCGCTTAGTATCATTGTTGAATTGGTCAGACTCTAAGATATCGATCCAGTCTTGGACATCCTCAAGAAGACTTTTCAGTTCAGCTAGCAGTTGAGCTTTTTGGTACATGGATTAAAGGCATTCCTATTAAGTTCTTCAATTCAATATAGCCCGCGGTTTTGCTGGGATACAGAGATCTGAAATACACTTTTTTGCAGCCTGCTGCGGCTAAGAATTGGTAGCATCGCCAGCAGGGTTCATGGGTGACATAACAAACAAATTCTTCAGGACAATCCCGGGCATTTAAATAAGCGGCAGGTTCAGCATGGACACAACGAATGCAATGACCTGTTTCGTCCAGAAGACAACCTACATCATCGCAATGGGGAGTACCTTTGTGAGAGCTATTATAGCCCGTAGATATAACACGATTATCCATATCTACCAGAACAGCCCCTACTTTTAAACGTGAACAGGTTGCTCGGGTTGCAACATGTTCAGCCATGTCTAGGAAGTAATTATCACGATTCGGACGCATGGTCACCGATTTCACTTCTAATTCTTGCATTCTGGGTAACTTGATCCTGGAAGACATCAATAAGGCTTTCACAAAGCTTTACCTCTTTGTGATATCTTTCATCGTCTGCCTCAGTATAATTGTCGGTTTTAATACGGGCATTCTCGATAAAGATTTGATGACTGTTGAGAAGCCCAGTCAAGAATTCGGCTTCTTCATCGGTAAAGGCTATAGCGGTTAGGGTTTTCATACTTTATTCCTCATGGCTAATTGGATATAGTTAACTTCTCGGACCGCTCTTTCTACCCATTTAAGGTACTTAAGGTCTTCGGTCTCTTTAAACTTTTTCCTCCATCGCTTAATGTCACGTTTAAGTAATTGAACCCTTAAACGGGCTATTAAGTCTTCGGCATATTCATGTAAATCCTCAATCTGGTCAAATTTGAATAATCTCTCCAGTTGAGCAGGCTTATCTGCGAGAGAAGCGATAAACCCGGGGTCTTTTGCTATTGATAAATCTACGTTCTCTGCAGCCAGCTTCTTCATTTCGTACTCTTCAAGCAGCCCCTCTACATCATAAACCGAGTTAAGGACAATTAGCTCATCGATTAGGGAACTTTTTTGCTGAGGGGGAGTAATATCCTCAATAACTCCCAAGACAGACTTCTTATATTTCCCCAACCAGCGATCTAGATGATCTTCGGAGAAACCCGAAGCTTTGGCGAGATCCCTTAGTGCGTAGCCGACTTGTACTTTTTCTGAGTAGCTTCCAAGAATCTCCAACGCTCCTTCGAGTTTTTTATGTTCAAACGCAAAGAGGTGAAGAGGCTGCATGTGGTTATTTTTAAGATCCTCCCAATCAAAACGAGTCTCTCTTTTGGCGATATCATCGGGGTCTCTTCCTTCCACATAGATTACTTCAACGGGAATCCCCTGGGCAACTAGTGCAGCCCCCGTTTTAAGGGCTGAATCGATACCGGGGGCATCCCCATCGGCAAAGACGATTGCTTTCTTAATCTTCTTAGCCAAGAAAAATGCAGAACGAGGGCCGATATAGCTACCGAGAATAGCGACAGCAGTATCAATGCCTCGCTGGTAAAGCTGAAGAACATCAAAATTTCCTTCGACAATTACGACCTCCTTAGCAGCCAGAATAGATTTCCGGTTAACGTGCCATCCATAGAGGAGATCCCCCTTCTGGAACCAATCTGATTCTTTGCTGTTTAAGTATTTGGCGATTTTCTTTGAAGTACCAATAGAGCGTCCCGAGAATCCCACTATTTTACCCTGATAGTGGATGGGGAAGACAATGCGGTTCTTCATGAAATCACGACCAGGGGCTTTACTTTTGGGCCCCGAAATCAGGTTAGCCTCTATCAACTGTTCTACATCAAGGCTTTGATTTTTTAACCAGGTCCAAGCATTGGGACCATACCCTAGCCCAAATTTACGGGCAGTCTCTTGGGTAATACGTCTATCTCTCAAAAATAAGCGGGCTTTCTGGGAAACCGAACTCCTAGTAAAAAGGACCTCGTGGTACATTTGCTGTACAATGGCGTTAAGGTCAAAGACTGAAGCGTAGGTCTGTGCTATTAGCCCCTTTGCTAAGTCAGGCTTACCAATGCGCTTCGCAAGAATTGCCAGCGCTTCGTTATAAGAAACGTCTTGGTGGAGGGCTATAAAGTTTGCTGCATTGCCCCCTACACCGCAACCTCCCCCGAAGCATTTGAAGATTTGTTTCTTGGGACTGACTACGAAGCTGGGGTCGTTGTCTGCATGGAACGGACAATGCCCCTTGAAATTCTCGCCAACAGCTTTGAGGTCCCCGACTACTTCTTCGACGACCTCAACTATGTCAACGTGGGATAATATTTCTTCAGTTTTATTGCTCATCTAGTTTGCTTTTCAAATATAGCGCCAGATAATAAGCTACTTGGGGAACGATAGCCTTTCCTACTTGGTCCAGTTGTTGAGTTTCCGACCCAAAAAATTCGAAGTCTTGTGGAAAACCCATGAGGGTCGCTGTTTCACGAACGGTGAGGACACGAGGCTCCAAAGGGTGCACAAAACGAGAGCAATGACTAGCAATAGTCCCAGAAGGCCGATCCATAAAAAGGCGCCGATTATTTTGAGTACCGTAATAGCTTTCACCCGGAGCGAGTTCAGCCATTCTGCGGGTTCTTTCAGCAGTGTGTCTAGGAGGTTCGTTATTTCTTGCATTAGGTAATATCCTCTTGAAAGCTCGTTCTACGGTAAGACCTATATAGTGTAAATCCTCATCATTGGTGTCAGCATAAAATTCAGTCCACCACTCCACATATTTTTTGAAATCCGGCCCAGAGAAAGCCCTATCTTTTAATACGGCTGTTTTAATACCCAAGACATAAGTGCGTTTCCGTGTTTGCGGAACTCCAAAAGCATCGGCCCTGAGGTCAAGCGTAATTACGGTATAGTTATCAAGCTTACCCATGTGCTGCTTACCGCCGTGGAAACCCTTGAAGAAAAGCCGATTATCCTCGAACCAGAAATACTTCTTGACATTAGGAACATTCTCGAGGATAAAGATATTGGGGTGGTGAAACATGACCCCTTGGAGGAACTTAAACCAGTCGATATCGTAGAAATTAAGTTCGTGGATTTTCCCTCGGTCTTTACGCTTGGTACCTAGATTACTGAACTGCTTGCAATCGGGTTGACCAATTAACAAATCTATTCTCCCACTAGGAATGGTAGATTTATGTGGAGTATAGGCCATATCAGGGAAGGCATGGCGAAGGGTTTGGGCATTAATAAACTCTCGGGGCTCATAATTCCAGAGGGGAGTGAACCCCGCCCATTGGGCACCAAGTAGTCCACTCCCTATACCTCCGAAATATCCTGCACAAGTGAGACTCATCCTACATATCCATCTAATTTTTTGAAGTCCCGACGACTTAAGGGAGTGGCGTTGACGAGACGGTATTCCCCTTGTCCTCCCACTTCTTGTTCCGAATAGCTCTCCATCTTGAGTCGCCAATCAGCAAGACTACCTATGTGAGTGGCTTCAGCAGGCCACCAAGGCTCGTTTCGGTCTCGCCAGAGGTAGAAAATGAACCAGTACTTACGCCGTCGGAATATCATCAGTTCCTCCCAATTTTTTGACTGAGCCCTGTATCCCGTTTTTCGCAAAGCTCTTTCAGCTTCTTATCAAACGCCAGCTTATCCGTGGCAAGAATATGAAAAGATGCAATGTGGAAAAACATGAACCCAGGTACTAATGAAAGGTTGCCGGTTTTATTGAGGCGCTCACATACAAATTGAGCGAGCCTAGCGGTGAAGTAGACATCGTTCCGGAAGTGCCTCATATAGTCGCAGGATCGGATGTAGTAGGTGATGTGTAGATAATCACCTTTAATGTTGAAGAGATACCCCAAGGAGCATGGAACTCGACCGCCATGAACAACACCAGTATCTTCCGGGAACCAAATGGGAAAATAAGCTTGGCGAGTTGTCGGGTTCTCCCAGAGATGGTTAATAACATCATCTAAATCTCCATAGCGGTAACGTATACCGTGATTTACTTTACCAAGCTCTACAATGTCATGCCCATCATACCCCATTCCTTCAGCCTTAGCATACTGCGGCCAGAAACGCTCCTGGTAAGTATGGGTAAAGAGCGTCCCTTGTTCTCCCCGGAAATCAGAATCTTCTCTTTCCTTATTGACATAGAAAGGCCAATTCTGATACTCATAGCCGGGATTCGAGGGGATACCGCTAACACGCTCTTGGAAATGGTTTTCAGCCCAAGGCATATCAGCCCCCGACATTGTAGCAAGTTGATGCTGCTTCGGGGGCATGGGGCATTTGAAAGAGAACCCAAAATCTTCAATCATTTCGGGTACATTTGTAATTCCTTGCCAACGGGAATTATCTACTACCTGCCCCATTTTTTGAAGATGAAGACCCGCTTCAAGACAGGCTACCTCAATAGTAGGGTATGCTTTCAATTCGGTTTCTCCCCGTCAAAGATACGACTAACTTCTTTAGCCACCATAGTATTACCAATAGAGGAAATACTGTAGACAGCCCAGCAGAACAGTACAAAACCCGCTACGAAAATGAAATTAGTAGCATACCACATTAGTCCGACTCCAGCCCCCATCAGGAGAAGCCTTAGGTTAATGGCTTTTAACTGGTTTTTCATCTTCACCTCTAATAAGTGCTACAAGACAATATAGCATCACTCTGATGTAATCTTTTGAGCTCAGCGCCAGCTGTATCCGAGAGTTTAATTCAAGATCAGTTACATCTGACCTATCTCTCCAATCTATTTTTTCGAACTCTATTTCATGCTTTAACATGATCACATCTTCCAGGTGTCGCAACCTTTGCCGCAACCTGATATAGTTGCTACGGTATCTATCTCCGGGGCTCATACTTTAAACCCGTGATAAAAGGCAGAATGAGTGGATCCTTGATATTCTACATCCCAAACCTCGAAGCCTCGAGCCATGAGTTCACCTTGGATCCATTCATCATTAACCGTAAGACATTTGGCGAAGTTGTTCTTGTAGGGAAGCGGCCGCTCAAAGGTAGGACCAGTAGAATAGCGGAGCTCAAAAACAAAAGTCCCATCTTTTACCAGCATGTCAGACAAGACGTCAAGGACTTCTAACAAGTATTTTTCTGAAGGAAAAGTTCGGAAGGTATCCCCAGAGATGATACAGGAGAATTGTTTTTTGACCACGTCTTTGAGAGTGGAGGGGTCGGCGTAATCATAAGGGAAGAATTTGAATTTCTGCTCCTTAGAGCTGGGGAACTCTTGTCGGGCTTGCTCTAAGGCATAAGGGTTAATATCGATACCCGTAATATCATCAAACAGCTTTTTAAACCTGAAGAGTTGAGCTCCGCCTCCACAACCGAAATCAAGGAGTGAACTCTGGGTCGCAATCGGGGGGTCCCCTTCCTCTACCGCTTTTTCCATGTCCTTGATCATCTCTTCATAGATGCGGTAAAGACGATGACCTTTAGCCTCCCACGGTCTGAACCCCATGTCTTTACGAATACAAAGGGCTCCTGCCATGGTTTGAGGAGCTCCACCTGTCCAGAATTCTGCGGCCTGTTGGATACGCTTCTTAGCCTCTTCCTGTGTCATGTAGAATTCACTTTCTTCTTTTGGGAACATCAGTCACCTTCAATCAACATATCGATGTTAATACCGTCTTCTTCCATGAGGCGGTGGGTTCTTGAGACGATTCGCTTGATCCACTGCATGGTTAGGGTTTCTACTACGTCGGGGTCGGAGAACTTCTCCTTCCACTTAATCAATGACTCCTTAAACGGAGTATTCCAGGCAGTAATTCCGTATCGACGCATAAACATTGCAGCAGTAGGGGCTTGGTGCATATTGATGAAGGTGGAGGTCATCAGAGCACAAAACCTTTCACAACGGACTTTCTGGGGTAACAGCCCTTCCAATAATTCGTAGAGGAATACGAAATCCATATAGGTCTTCGGCCATACCTCAGTATTGCGAAATACGATCAGCGCTTCGTATTTTGTCATCGTTGTTTTTTGGATAAATAAAGAGTCGAGACATTTGAGGCGGGCCGTTAGATCAAAGGCAGGCTCAGAGAAGCTTATCAAGCCGCGTGCTTGACGAGGCTGCAGGTTCCTGATGTTCCCTTGAAGTATCTCGTATTGTTTCTGTACTCGCCTATCAAAGTAGGTATTCCTAAGAGCTTGGAGCTTGGAGCCCTTGGAGTAGCCGGAGTACTTGTAGAAATCTTTTTCCATGACGTTCTCATCTAGGTGAATCCCTTCCGTTTCACCATAGACCCGACGAGCATGAATAGAGGGGGAGTAGAAGAACGCACTTTTGCTGGTAGCAAGGTGCACCATGAAATTGAACCAGAGCTCAGTTAGGTCATTGCCTTCTACTTGGACTAGGCTCATTCTTCTCTCGGTTTCCAGTAAACATCTTCATCCCCGAGGTACCGAGACTCTTGTACCTTATCACCCCACTTAATTTTGGGATTAATCGGCATTACAGTTCAAGCTCAAAATGCTTCATCAGTTCTTCGTATTTCTTCTGTGGGCCGTAGACCATGTCGTTAAAACCACCCCCAGCGTCGATCAGCATACTCTCGTCGCTTCATCCGTTGAACTTCGGGCCAAGCCCAAGATGCATATCGGGTACAGCGACGACAATATTTCCGGTGGAGCTTGGAATAACTGTCTTTATTATCAGTACTAATATCATCCCAGATATCATTCCAGACGAAGTCGTAAAAAGCACCTTTGGGAGGCTGGTACTCATGAGCATCGGCTTCGATGATCTCAACACGGGGGTTACCTTCAAAGAGCTGACCGCCGGTCAATTTAATGACCTCGCGGTCAAGCTCAATGATGGTTATCTTGGTCACATCCGGGTCTTGTAGCAGCAACCACGGGAGTAAGCCCATCCCTAACCCATTGATGAGGATATGACCTTTCGGGGGGGCTGTACCAAAGATAGGCCCATACATATCCCTAAGCTCTGCTTGAGTATTCGACATAATGACTCGACCGTTGCGTGAAATTTTCACGTAATCACCAGCATTCGGAGCACGATAACCGTGGCCCGCCATCGTCATCTGGAGGCACTCCATTCTAGCTGCTTCTTCAGAAATAGTGAAATGGGAAATCCTCCACTTACCCCACTCCGCGTCCTTAAGAGCATAATTGAATAGGTGCCCTTGCTGATAGTACCACTGGGTGCTACCGTATCGGTAGTTCATCAATCAGTAAGACCCTTCATCAAGGCTTTTTTCATCATTTTCTCTATGTGCTTCTGTATTTCAGCAAGATTGACATCTTCCCAAAACCATTCCATAGCTCCTTCAAAACCTTCAGATACAGTTTTGATAGCCTGCTGAGCAAGTTTTTTGGTCATATCTTCATCGGTAAGAGCTTTATTAAAAGCCTTATCGAGTATCTTCCGGAGTAGGGATTTGACCTGGGGATCATCACTGAAATCAAGCTCAAGGGTCATCTTCATTAGTAGCCTCCTTCTTGGCGCTGCTTGTTAATTTCTGACTTGTCCATATAAAATTTGTAGATATCATCGGGTGTTACGAAGCAAGAGTCGAAACACCCTAGGAAGCTGATGAAGGCTTGGTTGAGTAAGAACTCAAAGTGGTCGGGGTCGGTTTCTACGGGGTTTTGTTTCCAAGGGCGGTATTTCAGAGAATTACCCACCAACCCCAGTCTCATAATCGTCCGAAGACATGCAAGACCGAAGTTTAACGGGGTATTCTCAAACCCGCTGTGAACTCCGTCAGGCCCTAAGACCGGGGTATCAACCCTAGAGCGCTTAATGAGCTCTTCCATGTCCCCGCTCTCGGGCTCCATGTCAACGATAAGAAAAAGCTCTGCGAAGAAGTGGAGTGCATCACTTAGCTCTTCCAGCTGGTGGACTTTATTGTCTTTGCCCGCTGCATCCAGGGACTCGGCCAGCTCCTCAGTAATCCGCCAAAGGAAGTCTTTGATGACTACCTGGCCGTCATAGCTATTGATGTTGACAGTACTCTCAGGCAGGTCAGGCTCTATCTTTTTATACTTCTCCCATAATTCTTCTTGCCGCTGAAAAATTCTTCCAAGATATGCACGCATTACGATACCCTTTGATTTTCGGTTTTAATCCAATCGTGGGCTTCATCACTCCCACTTTTAATACGCTTCACATTGAGCTGTGTCTTTGCCAGGAACTTCTCATAATTTTCCATGATAGCTCTGACTTGCTCGATATTAACAAAATCTTCCCCCCTTAACTTGAACCTGTGGGCAATCTCATCCAGGGGGCATTCTACATACCAAAGGATATGGTCGAGGGCTAAGATCTTTTGTTCAAGTCGGTGATAGAAAAGTTCTTCATAGGCATCATACCCCCGCATCACAGGGGCATAGGCTATTTCACTGGGGAAATAACGATCGAAAATCATATTCTTGCCGTGGGGAAGTACGTGTAGCAGGTAAATATCCAGCATTGTAGCATAGGACGCTTTGAGCATAACCTGCTCAGCTTCAGTACCCCTACGGGGGCGGAAGCCCTGTTTCAGGATGTAGGTGTGCAGCAAATTCTTTGCTAACATCTCTGCTAACCATGTTTTTCCAGAACCGTCAGGACCTTCTACAATGTGAAGCATCTCACCCCTTCAAAGAGAGCCGCCCATCTGCGGCTTCTTTCAACTTACCATCATTATTCAAGTCTCGGATAGTCCGAGATACCCGGGTCTTAGAAGACTTCCCTTCTTGGGTGTTGTAATTGAACTCTTCATTGCAGAGCTCAATGATTTTTTCTCGTGTATATTTACCCTCGGCAATCAAATCATAAATGAACTGCTTACGGGAAGGGCCTTTCTTGGACTCCCGGCGCATCTTCTTTTGAATTTTCTTCTCTTCCTGCTGCCGTCGAAAATTATCTTCCTTTACCTTCTCCGTGATTGCGATATTATAAGCATCGTAAATTGCTGTGGCCATCTCTTTACGGTCAAGCTCGGGATCAATCTCAATCCCCAACTCTTCCTTAACAATGGCGATGACCTCAGCATTACTAAGAGCTTCGGTATCTACGATCTCTTGGATATCCTCGAGGGTAAGGGCATTATCCATTTTTAAGTCTCCTCATTGTACGGCCTACAAAATCTGTAGCTTCAGGACGATCTTTCTTAGCAATTTCGTAAGCAATATCCTGGAATTCTTTTTTCTGGTCGCGAGGTAGGTTATTGATGAAATATTTCACACAATGGACTAGAAAACCTGACCAGCTAGTGAAACCCATCCTATCAGCATAAGCTTCACAGACTTTAATGAAATTTCGTTCATGCTTAGGGATATATATTGACTGCTGCATAATCACTCCATGGGTGAATACTCAAAATGGTATTCTTCGTCAAAAATGGGTATCACTTTCAAGATAACCCGTCGAGGTTTCAGTTCCATGGGAAACCCGTCATCAAATAAAAATAGAATGAGCGGTGTCAAACGATCAGGGAGCCTCTCAAGGACGTAAGGTTGTCCTCCCCCCACAAAAGGGTGGGCATAAAAACTCCAACCGGGGGGTACTTCTAGGCTCATCCCCAAAGGGATACGGTACTGGCCTTGATTACGGGGGTATTGCCTGATGACCTCCCCATCAGTCTTGACACAGAGAATCTGGTTACGGTCTTGCACTTTAATAAGGGAATAGTCCCAGGCAACATCCATCCCGAAAGCTGCACCCTTAGCAATCGGATGATCAGACATAACCATTTCTGAGGGAGGAGAGAGTGGGTATGCCCCGCCTTCTTCTCGGCGATACTGAATTTTTACGTGCCTCATTTTCTCACGCTGTACTCAATGTCCTGGAGAAAACGGTGTAGAAGGCTCTGGAGCTCCAGTTGTTGGATATTAATCTCCTCCAGTTTTTCTAGTATCTTATACTGGAGGTAATTTCCAATGCTTATAGGGCAGGAACTTCCATTGTGGAAAACAGCTCGGGAGAGACCGAACTCATCAATTTCAACAGAAAAACCTAGATCATCCATCATAACTCCAAGGGTTCTAGAGGAGGAGTCATGTAGGGTTTCACAATGAACTCTTCCTCATTCTTGTATACCCGTCTACGGGCTTGTGATTGTTTCTTCAGGATTCCGTTGTCGTCGTCGTAGAAGTCGACGATAAGACATCCATCTTTCCCCTCAGCCTTTCGTAGGGCTCGTCCAACCTTTTGTACAGTGAGCTTATCTGACTTACCTCCTCCGGCCATGATGATGACGTCCATTGAAGGTATATCCACTCCCTCGTTGACGACGGTGGAGACAAGAATTTTACACCGCTTAGCAGCAAAATCTTCGAGGATCTTCTCTCGGATATGCGTCGGAGTATTTCCCACCATAAGCTCTGCTCGGTCAAACGCTTCCCAAAGAGGTTTTGCATGATTACCTACCCTTATAACGGAAATAAGTACACTTAAACCCTGCTTGGCGTATTCCTTAGCCAAGTCAATTATGAGCTCGTTGCGGTACTCGTTGAAGAGGATATTCTGCTTATAAGCCGTTTGCCAATCACTGATACGATGAGGTATTGGTATCTTATACATCTCCACTGTAGGCTGGGACAAAAGGTCTCTTCGGATTAGCTCACTGGCGCCTATGTGGTGGATAACCCGTCCGGTAGCAGCCTCTAACAGTTCACGTTCAAGACTACCTTCTTCTCCAGGAGTTGCGGTTAATCCGAAGCGGTAGGGTACATCCAAGAGCTGCATGATCTTGAAGTAAGAATTCTTTAGCTGGTTCCTGCCCTTAATGTTGATATGATGAGCTTCATCAACGACTACTACTTCAAGTTGATCCGTGATCTTTTTGAGCTCGTTTGACCCCGCCTTCACGTGGTTCCATAAAGTATTTACAATTCCAACTGTAACAAAGTTGGGCTTCCACTCTGAATCACCCACATAACCCACCAAAGAGGGATCTAGGTATTCACACATTTTGTTGTAAGTCTGACGAAGCAACTCTCGAGTAGGAACAATGATAAGAGTGGGTTGGCCGATCTCAGCTATCAATTTACCCAATATAACGGTCTTGCCCGCCCCCGTGGCGTGGTGGATGATACCCCGCTTTAGTTTCAAAGCTCGGTTAACCGCTTCTGCCTGATAATCCCTTAGTTCGAACCCGCTATAGGGCAGGGGCGCCGCTACGTTCGGGGTTCTACGGACATCTTCAATGATAACCTCATGGCCAAATCGTTGAAGCTGCTCGGCAAAACGACCCACCCAACCCGTGGGGAAACTGGGACCTACTTCCAGATAATTCAGAAAAGCTGTCATCTTCTGGCGTCGGCGTCGGGCGGGTCCTTTTGCTTTATAGTCGATACCATAATACTCATACTCTTTCGAGCACCAACCTCGAAGAAGCTTGATTTCTTCTTCAGAGTAGTCTTTGCAGACTGTATAAGTGTTACCGATTATAAATTTCACAATGTAATATAGAAGGTGTTATACTCTTAGCTAAGCGATCACGATTTTCTGGGCTACAATGTTGATATTGGTACGAATCCTATCCATGTAATGAGAGAGGGCGGGTCGAGAAACCCCTAGTAATTGGGACATCTCTTTCCGTTCCATAGTAGGATTCTCAAGCTTGAGGTCAAAACACCGGAGGAGAGAGCGGTTTACCCTGATTCGTTTACGAACTCCCTCAATAATGGCTTGGTAGAGCTCGTCGTCGAAGTCCTTAATAGGCTGGTAACTACCTGCTGCCGCCAACCGTTCATAGATAATTTGCTCCATTGTACCGTTACCGTCGGGAAAAGGAGCATCCATGTCAGTAAAGGTTTGAGGAGTCTCTCGCTTAATCTTCTTGATCTCCTTATAGAGCATTTGCTCCATAGTCATTCGGATCCAAGATTTGATTGAGGAGCCTTTACCCGCTTTGAAAGAATTTACAGCTTTCCAGGTTGCAAGTTTGGTGATCTGGAGGAAGTCTTCCCTCCCTCGGGAACCGGTGGGATCGTAATACCTGGCTATGTCCACCATACGGTGGGTCCCTTCCCATAGCCTCTCAAAAGCCTGTGAATCGCCTCTACGAGATTTTTCGGCTAGCTCTTGAGCTTCTTGTTCATTCAGTAATACTATCAAAAAGCCTCCTTTGTCATACACTTTGTATGTATTTGACAAATCAAATATATAATTGATAGATTACCTAGTCAACAGAAATTTTTGAAAACGTTTACTTTAGCTTCTCAATGCAAGATTTAGTGGGAAGGCCTTTAATGTGGGAAACCATATCTCTGAGTAGAGGGGATTTTATTTCTTCGACTGAATGATATCCTTCGTGAAGGTGACGAAGAATAACAAAGAAATCTTGGTTGATATCACGGGGAGAGAGTTTACCCTTAGGGCCCGGTTTCGTAGTATTAAAACGAGAAAAAACATGAGCCGCCGGAAAATTCTGTTCTAGCATTTTCCGATTCATAGCCATCTTCTCAATGACTGAATCTACATAATTCCTACTAGCTCGGGCTTCGCGCTTTTTAGGATAATAAGTATGGGTTGAAGTATGCGTATACTCTCCCAATTCCAATCCCAGCTGATGAGCCACAAAACGTTGAAGCATTGTGTGGTGGAAGATGTCATAAGGAAGAAGGTTGACTGCATCGTTACTCCTCATGTTTACATTTAGGAACAACTTCTTCTGGCGAATGAAAAAGTGCCAGGTTAAAGTACAAGGACGTCGATTATAATCAGACTGGCGAGTGAGGTATTGGGGTTCCCACATAACCATGATAGCTTCGCGAGTGGTCTTGTGCTTCCTGAGTTCAACGAGGATATCTTCAAGTTGCTTCCAAATAATAGACCCGTAAGAGTAGCAGAAGGTTCCCCCTTCTTTTGCCAGCTTACGTCCCCAAGCCGGCCTGAATTTATAAGCAAGACCGGGATTATAGTAATGGGTCTCTGGTACAAAATGTCCTGACATACGATCGAAGAGTTCTTGGAAGGCCCACCGCCAATTCTTCCCCAAATAGATGAGCCCTTTTTCAGGGTCTTTTAATACGATGGCTACATTGAGCAGCTCCCGAGTCTTAGCCTCAAGTTCTCCGCGATCACGTATAGCTAATAGAAGATTGGGGTAGATATCATTAATATCAGTTCCTACGAAAAGATTCATGGGCTCTCCGGTCTTTTTCTGATGTCTTTTCCGTTAATTCCAGCCAGGTAAGTTTTCTCTCCACATTTGAAAAAGGCCAAAGTCTTATCTTCGACTTTGCTACCATCTTTGAATACTCGCTGACCATACTCAATGAGGTGTTCTTCCCCACACATGTGACAAATAATCGTTTCACCCAAGTTAGGAGCTTCTTTTAACTCTTCTGCCCCAATGGCTAACATTAAATACCTCCAAAATTATTTTCTTCATCTATCACTTCCAAAGTGGATTCATCAAAGTGCATCCTAACCGTTTCGTCAGAGGGACCGTTGTTCTGCTTACCGATGATAACCTCCATAGACCTATCTATAGAGTCAGGATAATAGCGAGACTCCCTATATAAGAATAGGATGAGCCTAGCAAATTCTTCATAGGCCCCAGCAGACTTTAAGTCAGACATCATGGGGCGTTTGTTTGATCTTCGCTCAACTTGACGGTTAACCTGGACTAGACAGCAACCGTGGCAATTAAATTCCTGGGTAATCCTCGACAACTCGCCCAGCTTCACATGTACAGTTTCTGCTTTATTATTCGCCACATTAACATCTTTTAACCGGTCAAAGAGGTCGAAGAAAATAACATCGATAGGGCGGTGTTGCTGAATTTGATGTAGAATATTCCTAACGTCTGCAAGCCCAATAGTACGAGCGGGGACTATGTGATAATTCCAATTAGCGTACGTATCTTGAGCTTTCTTAATCAAGTCAACTCGGCCATCCCCCTGCTCCCATTGACCGGAATTGATGATCTCAGAAAGAGGGATCCCCGTAATCAGGGCTTCCATCCTGTCTTGTTCAATTCCAAAACTTTGCTCGGTGGCAAAACTCACCACACTAAGCCCCCGTTCACAAAGCTTCTTGATTGCGTTTGTCTTAAAAGCAGACTTACCCATTGAGGGGCGGCTGGCAATAATTGAAATCTCTTGGGGAGCAAAACCCGTAGGAATTAGGTTATCAAGGCTTTCCCAACCCATTTCTACTTTCTCGTGGAGATGACGATCACGCAACACATCGCGGCGAGCTTCTATGATATTAGAAGGCCCAAAGACCTGGATACCTTGATGAGCTTGAGGCATTGATTCCCAGAACCGTTCTGAAACAAAATTCTGAAAATCTTGAGTATCCTTAGTATCCGCATAAGCCTCTTTCATCAGGGCATCAGCCATAAGAATTGTCCGGCGCTTCGAAGCTTTGTTCTCTAGGATTTGCCAAAGCACCTTAAATTCTGTACTACTAATACTTGAGTCGGCAAGGTCAGCAACTACAGAAGGGCCCCCTATTGCAGAAAGGGAGCCCGAAGAGCGGAGTTGCTCAAGGAGAGAGATACTACTGACCTCCACTCCCTTAATGAACAGCGCTTGCATATTTTTGAAAATGATTTGGTGAGCTTTATCGTAGAAATAATCTTCTTGAATATTGCTCATCCCCTCTACCATACAAGAGCTTGAAATGAGCATGAGTCCTAGAACAGCTTGTTCGACCTCTAGGTTGGCCGGCATCTTATCGGGCATTTACTACTTCCAATACTTGATTAGGACTTACAATCCTGTAATAGATCGACTGGCCTAAGTTGAGTTCCAGAGTTTTCAAATCACAAACTGTAGTCACAATGAAAGGTTTATGAGCAGCATACCTCGATTGAATAAGAGTGTAAAGTCTACTCTGCTGGGTAGGGGTAAGCTGGTTGAGCCCCATTTCTTGGAATACTACTATATCACAGATCTCCATGAGCTCAAATAACCGAGATTCTTGAGCAGCCCTCTCTCCCTGTTCAAAAAGTTGGTAACGAATGATATAAGTGGGGATGTCAAGAATCTTAGCTTGGTGGTGGATCTTGCCTAACTGAAGCAGGTCATAGACCATTCGAGATGAAACCTGTGTTGAAAGCCGGGGGTTCCCCATAAGCAACAACCCCTCCTCAGTCATTGCATCGAAGCGATCAATGTACTTAAGGAGATATTGCTGAACGGCCGAGGAAAGCCCAAGCTCTTTCAGGGGTTTTGAATAATCCCTTTCATGGAAGCCCCACGGCTTTAAGTATTTACTGGATTTGTCCATGGATTTAATATAGTTAATCCCGCTTTTTGACTTTGACGTCTTCTGTCCACACTCGATCCACATCTCCATCTTTTGAGAATTCTTGATAAGGGTTGGCTACTTGACGTTTAGCCTTGATGCCCTTCCCCCTGACCCCTCCAGGATTAATAAGAGCAACGGGCTTCCACACCCGCTTCATAATAACTTCGACATCATCATTGATGTAGCACTCGTCACAGGTGGTCAATTTCTCTTGATCTTTGATCTCATCCATCTTGCATTGAATCTCTTTCTCGGCACCGCATCGAGGGCACCTAAAATCGTATCTTGCCATTAGCGGATTATCTCCTTGCCTGTTACTATCAAGTGGGAAGATTTCTGAATTTCTTTTCCGTAGTACTGGTGCATGTTGCGTTCAACCTGCTTAAGGGAGTTGAGTTTATCCCTCCAAAATTGCTGCTTCGTAAAATAATCAATCAAATTCTCCCAGTCAACACGAGTTAAATCCTTGTAATCCCTAAGGAGCCGCTTAGCTACCGCGGCTTGTTGAGTACGCCACTGCTTTGACAGGCGCCGCTTGTATAAGACGACGAGTTGCTCGGCAAAGTAATCAACGAGCTTCCATGCCTCTTTGCTCAGTGCAGTATCCCTTAGTCTCCGCAGGCAATGCATGTATTCTCGGTGGACTTGTATCTTAGCTTTTTCAATCTCAATGTCACTCTGCAGAGCGCTCGAACTTTTTTTCTCTGCAGCCCCCTTAGAATCCTTTGATTGATTTGATTCCTTTGATTTTCTATACCTATTCTTATTACTATCTTCTCTTAAATTCTTATTATTAGAATATATAATATCGTCTGCAGAGTGATCCAGACTCTGCAGCAGAGGGCTTAGAATATTGTTTTTGTTTGACTTAGCTCTCTGCAGAGTGTTCTTAGCTGGGGTATTTTCTAGAATCACTCGTTGTTCTCGACTCTGCAGAGTGTCTTTTAGGTACCATTTCCCCTTCTCTCGTCTTGCTACTATTATCTTTGATAATAGTAACTCTTCCATTCCTTTATTGAACCCTTCGATCGTAAATCCAGAGATTCTTTGGACTCTGTCGAGGGGTATGTTTTCTTCCTCAGTTAGATATCTGCTGATTAGTAAATACACGACGAGGTTGTCGCCCTTGAGTTGCTTGTCGAAGATATATTTTAGGATTCCGTCGCTTAGCTTTATCATACCAATTTAATTTAGCAGAGGGTCTTGCTTTCGTAAACTGATCCTCAACAATTTTTTACTCCCCGTCTATTTTTGATTGAAATGAAATACTTTACACCCGTTTTGCTTGTTTTCTTTTGGGCTTGTGAGTTGCCCGTTGAACAGGTGTATATAGAGACCACCGATACAATTTACATTGAGATCTCATCGGGGTCTGGTCCTGTCCCTTCTATCAAAGTTAACGTCTTGCAGATTTCTTCGTACACTGGCTCCGATGGGCTCGGATACGTAGATGTCAGGGGGTTGGTATGGAACGAGGGGGCTGCCGATGTTTGGTCAACAAGGATTTCTCTCAGTACCAATGAGGGGTATGTTTATGTGGTTCGCCCCGTTCCCGCCTATGTTGCGGTAGATTCAATTTCTCATTGGGAAGCTTCAGGGCTAAGGGGTAGGTCAGTAAGGACGCCTGTCGTTTCGTTCGTTTGGGAAAATGGACAATATCCTTGAATTATATTGTATTGAACAAACAATAAGGAGTAAAAATGAGGACATTGAATGAAAATTGAAAAGATGGCTTTTCTTGCCTCGGGGCTAGAAGTCCCCGTCAAAGAAGTACTTTTCTTGAGTCAGAATATCATTGCTTTTAATCCTCAACTTGGTGAGGATGGAGTTATTAAGGATTGTCACTTGGGTTTAACTGCTTCTCTACTAATCAAGGTTGAGGGGGAGGAGGATTACACCTCTGCTCGTCAGCTTGTGGAGTCCGGGGAGGCCTATGAATTGGAGGGGAACACCCTTCATTTTAGTGATGAACGGAATTCTGATCAAGCTCAAGCAGATTTTGTTAAAGCAATGGACCCAATTCCTTTGATGAAGAAGGTTTTGGAAAACGATGGGCCTATGTTTAAAGATGGAGGATTGAACCTTGAGTAAGGAACAACAGGTCAAGGACATGGAAGAGAAGCTTGCGCAGATCAACAATGTCCTGAATACCACCAACGCATCTCCTCAGTTGACTACTGAGGAAGTTTACGGGATTGATTCCGATGGGAAGATGTCAATTACTCATCGGAAATTGATCGTTTCTCCTCGACCCGCATCCAGTGTTGAATTCAGTATGGATTCAAAGGGGACAATCAAACCTTACGTGAAGGTTTACCACGAGGATCCCACTCGAGCACTGGAGCTCAGCAAGGAGGTGATGAAAAAAGCCCTTCAGGCTGCCCATGAGATTGTAGCCGAAGACTAAGACAGGCAGGCAGAGCCTGCTTTTCCCTTGTTGAATAATACATTGGATTCTCCATACTATTGCTTAAATTATGGTACGGAGGATCCAATGCCGATTAATAAAGATTCTTGGGATAATCGAACTTGGCCACAACTCAACGTACTGCCTTATCGCGAGGTAGAGGAACTAATAGGGTCAGGGGAGAATGACGGATGGTCCGATCCCTATCCCATGGTTACTCCTCGTTATCCTGCTCGTAACTCTCTTCTTAGTTCTAATTGGCCTACCCGACCTCTTTTTGGGTATGATGAAGCTAATATAGGTACTATTTCCAATGTAGGTAATTGTACGATTACTAAATCTGCTGGTACTCTTACCCAAGCAGGAGGGTATAGTTGGGCTTCTTTGTCTGAGGGTAAATGGGTTTATATTGAAACAGAGGGGGGTAATAACACGGGTTATTATCTTCTTGAGTCTGTTTCTGCTAGTAGTATTACCATAGATTTGGATGAGTGTGATTTTTATGAAGACGAGTCTTCGATTGATGTAGATATAACACCGGTAGATTTTACTAAAGGTGTGGTTGTACCTGTTATGCTTTTTTCTCCTCTAGATTGGTCTTTCTCTTTTGGTTGGGCTGATGCTACTCCCGAGGTGACAGCTCCAGGGGGTGACTCTGGTGTTTTTTTCGGGGGAAATAGTTGGATGCGTCCCGGTATTCATCTTCTCTTTTGTGATATGTCAAAAGCAACTAATAAGCCCACTTATTTTACTTTCGATATTACTCCTCATAAGTATACGGGTATTATCACTGGGGGTGATTGGCCTGTGGCGGGGGCTATTTCTACGGGGGATTATGATGAGTTAGAGTTTGATTTTCTACAGCAATCAGCGGTGTATATTTGATAGTTTACGGTATAGATCCCGGTACTACCGACTCTGCTTTGGTGTCTTTTGAAATGGAGCCTTTTCCTCAGGAGATGGTTATAGTAGATAAGCTTTATCTCCCCAATGCAGAGCTAGAACAATTTTTAGCGGATCGGGGTAATTCGAAAGACCACCTCGCTATTGAGTTTCTCCAGAGTTATGGTATGTCAGTAGGACAAGACGTTTTTCTTACTGCTAGAGCAGTAGGGCGTTTTGAAGTATGTTGGGGGTATCAAGATAATGTTCACCTTTACGCTAGGCCTACAATTTTAACCCATATAACTGGAGGAATTCGGGCAAAGAAGAAGAAAGATGTTCGTAATGCCTTGATCTTGCGTTTTGGAGGTACAAAGAAGGGTCAGCCTCTCTATGGCGTCCGGGTTGACCATGAAGCAGATGCTTTAGCAGTAGGAGTATACCACGCAGACGGGGCTCCTCAGGGGTGGGTAAATTGGGCTCAGATAAACCGTTAACCCTCCCCGTTCGGTACGCCTGGTGCGACCTTGAAACAAATGATGTTCCTCCTTGTGAGAAAATCAGTCCTGTAGAAATTTCCCTGATAGTTGAAGATTCTGACGGTAGTTTAGACGAGCTTAGACTTCTCGTGCAGTTATTACCGGGTGATATTATGAGTCCCGAGGCTACAGAAGCTCATGGGTATACTCAAGAAGATACTGAGGGTTTTATGGACCCTCGGTTCGCGATTATCCGTTTAAAGCGGTTCTTACGTAGTAAAGTTAACAGGTTCGATCGCCAGGATAAGTTGCTGTTTGCTGGATATAATGCCCTTTTTGATTACACTATCTTGAGGCGATGGTTTGAAAGACAGGGCGTGGAATTCTTTGGGTCATTTTTCTTCTGGCCTCCTTTTGATGTGATGTCATGGGCTGGTAAAATCCTGGCTCCTTATAGACACCATATTCCCGACTTCCAGTTATCCACTTTAGCTACTTTTCTTGGTGCCCAAGTTGATGACGCAAAATTGCACGGCGCAAGCTATGATCTCGAACTCACTCGGTACATTTATCGTACTTTAGAAGGAGCAGATTATGAGCGCTTATCATTATTGGTCAGAAGAGGAAGTAGCATTACTCCGTAAATTATTGGGGGGTTGGGGGCATTATACTTATCAGCAAGTTGCTGATAGGTTAAATAGTTTGTTTGATACTTCCCGTAAAGCTGAAGCTGTTAGAAGCAAGTGGCGAACTCTCGAGGAGGTAGAAGACGTTGACCAATCTCCTGAGGGTATCCCTCCTAATGCTCCCGCTTCTTTTCGAATGGACTTAGAAACCCCCGCAGAAGTTTTTCCTAAAGCCCGTAAAAACCTCGATATTGATATTCCCAAAGAGGCTCAAGAATTTATGTCTGAGCATGGTCTTGAGTTTGGGGAGGTGAAGTCAGTACCTTTGGGTAATAATAATACTGTCGTTTATTTGGGGCCTGAGATTAAGACGGTAGAAGATCTCCGTAAGCATGCTAATCTCCCCGAGGAAGATTGGATCGAGATTAGCGCTAAGCCCAACAGCTGGGGCACCGCCATGAAACTTCAGAAAAGAGAGTTTTTGAAGGATAAGGGTAAGTACGACACGGCGGGTTGGACGGTTATTAAAGTCCCGATCTATCAGATTAAAGCCTCTTTTATGAAGCGTACACCTGAGGCTGTGCACTGGCCTCTAGTACAGCCGGTGCAGTGTACTACTCTTCCCCCGATTGATAACAGTAATGCTCGAAGAGCCCGTCAGTTTAAGGAAGTCCACCAGGATCTGATTGTATCGGATGCTCAGATTGGGTTCTACCGCTACCCCGATGGGCGGTTAGAGCCTTTCCATGACCGGCGTTGTCTTGATTTGGTACTCCAGGTCGCCCAGTTTACCAAGTTTGATCGCATTTGGATTATCGGGGATTTTCTTGATTTAGCCGACTGGTCTGACCATTATGTACGTTCACCCGAGGTGTATTTCACTACCCAGCCTATGCTCAATGAGGCTTATTGGTGGATCTATCAGCTCAAGGAGACGGGGGCCGAGGTCATCTTTATTGAAGGTAATCACGAAGCTCGTCTACCCCGTGTCTTAGCAAAGAATGCTGTTCAGGCTATGGGTGTTTACCAGGCCATGAAGGACGTTGAGGGAGAATATCCTGTTATGAGCATTCCCCATTGGCTCCGTCTGGACGAGCTTGGGGTTGAGTATAAGGGTAATTACCCGAATGGCCACGACTGGGTAAATAAGAATTTGAGGATAAGTCATGGTGAGGTTGTTCGTTCAACCTCTATGGATACTGTTCGGAAGATGGCAAATGATAATTCCCGCTACTCTGAGGTAGTGGGGCATATCCATCGTCTCGAAACGGCTTATCGTTCAGTCCATCCTTTCGGGGGCATGAAGATGTACGGCTTCTATTCTGTGGGAACTTTAGCTCGCACCCAGACTCCTATGCCCCCCTCTGGTATTTCCCGAGTTAACTGGCAACCAGGCTTCGGTACTATCACTTACCAATCTGGGAACGGGTTTGCTGAAGTTGACCTCCATCCTATTTGGGGGGGCACTTTGTTTTATGAAGGGCTGGTCCTCCAAGCGAACCCAGCGGTGGATGAGATAGCTGCTGAGGCGATTAAAGGTTTTAAGTAAGTAGTTCCGGAAAAAAGTTAAATACCCTTGATTATATTGTATCAATTAATTCAGGGGTATTTGAATGCAGACTTTTTTACCTTTTGACAATTTTTCGGAATCGGCTAAGGTCCTTGATAATTCTAGGATATGGAAGCAGGTTCTTGAGGCTCGTCAAATAGTCGCAGCTATCGAGCTGTGGAAAATGGGGCGCACAAGCGGCTGGGCTAATCACCCCATCACTAAGATGTGGAGGCCCTATCTTGACAACCTGAAGGTTTATCACAATATTTTCTTGGAAGAGGCACTTAATCGAGGGTTTGATGCGGAGGATCGTTTTTTCCCTTCCCCTCAGGTTTCTTATTTACCCGTCTGGTTTCGTTTTCCTCTTTTCCACCAGTCCCACATGGGAAACCTCATTCGTAAATTGCCCGGGTATTACACTCCCATTTTTAGTTCCCACGGGGTGAATGAGCCTATGGATCGCTATGCTTGGTTAGACCCCGATACTGGTGAATGGTACTATCAGACGGTGGGAGGGGGGAAGAAAAGTCGAGTACCCATCAATTCTCCCTTATGGGACGTTGAACATCGTCAAAAATGGATATCTGATTATAATGATTTGAAGAAATCCTTGAGTTTAAGTTAAAAATGTTTTATAGTTTTCCCTGAAAAGGAGGTAATAATGTCAAAAATTCCTAAATGTCTTTATCCCGGTTGCGAAAGCGCTCAGAAGGTGAGGGGGCTCTGTCAGACTCACTACCAGTATGCTCTTCGTCTGGTAAAGCGGGGTAAGACCACTTGGGAAGCTCTGGAGGCTGAAGGCAAAGCTCTCCCCGCTAAGAGAGTACACTCTTCGGTTTCCAGCTGGTTCCTTACTGACGAACATCGAATTCAAGAGTAGGAGGTAATAACATGTGGAAATGGTTTGAAGACCATGATGTGCCTAATTGGCTAGTCTTGGTTATTTACCTGATTATGATGGGGGGCGGATTCCTGCTTATTTTTGCAGGGATCCGCTTGGAATCAAAGAATGCTCGAATCGAGGAGCTCTTGACTATGAATTCTGAGCTTCAATGCCGCCAGTTTGAAGTGCAGGCTTCTGTGGAGACGCTCCACTCCATGATCGACTCCTTATTTGGGCCTCTCATGGAAGTAACTGCGACGCAGTATCATGCTGTGCCCCATCAAACTGACGATACTCCTCATATCACTGCTGATAATACTGTTATAGATATACATGATGCAGCCTCTTACCGATATGTGGCTATGTCAAGAGATTTAATTAAGGGTGATCCCCAGAGAGGGTATAATTCCGATGCTCCTTTTGAATTTGGTGATATGATCATGGTTTATAATAGCCGACATTATAACGGGCTTTGGGAGGTCCGCGACTCTATGAATCGAAGATGGGATAACCGAATAGATTTCTTGGTGGATGTAGGAGACCCCCTTCGTAAAGAGACTGTACATATTCGAAAATTTGACCCTGTTAAATTGGGGGTTCAATAATAAGTGACGGTGTCACCGATATGTATCGGGATTAAGGAGAGATGAAATGAAAGAGTATGCGAAAATCGAAAGCCTAGGAGCTTGTCGGTCAGCGCTAAAATGGCTGCAAAGCTACACCGACCCGCAAAAAGCGTGGGGCGAATGCGAACGCGGGGACTGGATGCTTTGGCTATTGAGCTGGCAATCGGAGGATAGTGAATCACGCAAAAAGCTGGTTTACACCGCCTGCCAGTGTGCACGACTTGCGCTGCCGAACACAAAAGATAAAAGAGCGCGGAAATGTATTGAGACTACCGAGGCGTGGACACGAGGTGAGGCGAGTATCGCACAGGTTCAAGATGCGCGACGTGCTGCTTATGCTCATGCTGCTGTTTTTGCTGCTGCTTTTGCTGCTGATGTTTATGTTTCTGTTGATACTTATGCTAGTTATGCTGATATTGTTACTGCGGTTGGCCGGAAGCAATGTGCCAACATTGTTCGTGAGCATTACCCTGACCCGCCGACGCTGTAAGGAGGATGAAATGGATAGAGGAAAAGCGTTTCAGGAAGTGTTTGAGAGCAGTATGTATTCTCATGTTAGCATACATAGTGAAGAGCTTGCAGAATATTTCTTCAACGCCGCCCTTGACCTCATGGAAAAGGAAATCGAACGGCTCAAGGCGCAGAAGTGGGTGAGTGTTGAGGAGCTTCCAAAAGAACTGGATGAAGACACTCTGGTTGTATTGCGTGGTCGGCATGGTGAGCAATGCGTAGTATCGTTTGACCCCAAGTGCTTTGGTACAATAACTAAATGGCGAGAGTATTACACCCGAAACCTTATCGAACCGGAGTATTATTCGTCATTTTATATCGTACCCGCCCCACAGAAGCGAGGATGATGATGAGTGAGCCAAGAGAACAATTTGAGGAATCAACAGATTACACTTTCAGTATGGCTATATCTAAAGACCCTGAAGAGAGGGCAAAATACTGGAAGGCTTATGCTAAATGGCTCCAAGAAGCCCTCGATAAGCTAAAGGAGAGGATTGGGGGTGCGCGAAAGATGGTATTCCACGATGGTGAACTGTATGCAATACTTATCCACTCAGGCGATAATCATAAGGCTGTTACAGCCGCCCTTGTCGAACTCACACCCGAAGAAATGGAGAATGATGATGAGTGATATTGGGAGCCGTTTTGTGTCAGGACTGATTACGCTTGGAGTTTTAATCGGTGCAGGGTCGGTCGTTGTTATCGCTGGACTGTGGTGGTTAATCTCCCACATACATATTGAATGGATAGCGAGGTAAGTGATGAGTGATAGCAATTCACGCGGCGCGAGTCCGGCGCTGATCGACCTTGTGAAACGAAGCCAAAAGTACAGAACCTCAAATGGTGAGCCTGCGACTCTGTACACCATGATGCTGATGGAGCCTGATTGGGTTATGTCAAGATTTAGGTACATGGAGGAGCAAATCACGCTCAAAGAGAGCATGATAGAGGTGTTGTCTGTTGATGCAGCAGTTCTCAATGCCGCACTAATCGACATAATCAATGGTAAAAAGGAAAAGCAGTCTGCAATCCTCCTGCCAGATTATGAAGCATACGATTCAGACGGCAAAAAGCGTAAATGGGCCAAAGCCGAAGCCCTAAAACGACTGGAGGCGACTGATGAAAGAGGTTAAGCGGCAAGTAATAACGAGTGCACAGCGCGAAACAATAAGGGTGACTGATGGTAAGTCTTGACGTTGCGAAGCAACTGAAAGCGGCAGGGTGGCCGCAGGAGCGCCCTTTCTCTGGTTATAAGGCGGTGTCTGAAACGGAGTGGAGATACACAAGCGGCTTTGAATATGCTGACGCACTCAGGAAGGGCAGGGCTTATGCCGCCCCATATCTGGAAGAACTACTGGAAGCGCTGCCGCGTGAAATAGAGCATGAGGGCTGTATATGGTGGCTCACGATGCAACCCAGCGCGAAGGATGAAGATTGGGGCTTCTGCTACAAGTGTAACGAAAGTGACTATCCGACTGGCTTAATGTGGGACACCAACCCCGCCGATACGGCGGGCCTGCTTTGGATATGGTGTAAAGAGAACGGGCATATAGACGAGGTGACTGATGGACGTGGATAGAGACCTCTGTGAGAAGTGTAACTGCTCACCATGCCAATGTAAACGCCTTGCCCGCGCCAAGAAGCACGGCGCAACTCATTGTGTCATCTGCGGGCAAGAGCTTGGGATAAAGGGCGGCATGGCTGCTACGGACATGTGTGGCCCGTGCTGTACTGGCGAGGCAGAAACCTTGAATGAGAAAGGGGAGACATGGTGAGTGATGTTAAGCGGTACACGGCAGCACAAATAGCAAATTGGATGCGGCCGAGGGGTCCACTTGACGAGGATTACCTGCGGGAACATAAGCCCTTTGTCAAAGCCCTCGACTACGACACGCTGAAAGCAGAACGCGACACGCTGAAAGCAGAACGCGACACCTTGATGCGGGCGTTGCGGTCGATGGCAAGGCAATTGGATGCTGTTCACCTCAAATCGCTGAAATATAATTGCCGCTTTGATGATGCTGTTGAAATGGTGGTTGATGACTACATCGAACAGGCAAAGGGGGAGTGATGAAATGGCTTACAGGGCATATTTCAGTTGGACGGGTTATGACGTTGACAAGCAATACAGTCACCTGTGCCAGATTAACGGAATAGAACCATAGGAGGTAACTGATGAGAGGTAAACGAGCAAAGCAGCTAAGGAAAATTTCTGTATCGATGTCAGATCCCGAGGTATCAAATAAGCCGGTGAAGAAACACGGGACAGTCCTGTATTTGAAGGGTTCCCGTCGCCGGATGTATCAGTGGGCGAAGAAGGCTTGGACTCGGAATCTGCCTTTGGATTCTGCTCTGTAAGTTCTTAGTTTAAGCTGATCCGGAAAAAAGTTGATTTCCGTTTATTATATTATATTGTTCATTGAAAAACACCTAATTTTTAAGGGATGAGCCGGATCAACACAACCACCTGTTACGCGTACAGGCTTGATTCCCCGGCCCCTTAATATTCCGGAGGGAGAGTATTACCCTATCAGTTCCGAGGAACTACTTTGTCCCGTTGCAGGTAGTGAAGGCTGGGTAATGGTTGCTGGGAGTCGGCGGGCACAGGCAATTCTTGGCTCTCCCATCTTTTCTCAGCTAGTGCGTGGCTAGAGGGTACGGGGGCTGGTCCGAGTGGAAACGCCGGTTGAACAGGCGCACCTCTACAACCGGGTAACAAATCTGTTCACAGCCCCCAAGCTTTTTGAAAGATTGGAGTCCTGTCCAGCCAGGGAAGAGGACATTACGAGGTACCCGCTATACGTCCTCACGGCTTGGAATGTCATTTCTCTTACGCCCCACGTTTCGAGGGGATACACTTCTCTTGGTCTGTAACGGCTTTGAGCAATGATAACGGGAGGGATACCAGGTAATGCTGGAACCTTGTGTAAGCTGGCTTGACTCTGATTGCTTTTGCTCTTTGGCTGGACCTCTCTGATGTTGTCGACTGCAGGCGGCATTTCCGGACAATGCCTTAAGGGTAGGCAGACGCTTGACTTACCTACCCGGAGCACTTTTGCCTAAGAAGCGTATTGAGACAAGCTCAGAGGCGGCTTCTCTGATGGAAACACTATTAGTCAGCCTTAGGCAATATTTTTGAAATATGTCTATGTACCAATAGGGGTACAAAAGACTCAGCGGAGAAATAACGGTTTAGCCCCATTGGAAAAATCGTTGATCATCCCTTCTTTGGAAGGCTTTGCATCTAAACACATGAGAGTGGGGCCCGCTGTTCTTTGATCGCAGGGCAGGCTCGGTCACTCCTCAGGGTTCATATCCCAGAGGCCGGGGGTTCAAATCCCCTCCCTGCTACTTGTTTTTTGAAAATGGGGGCGACATGGTTTCGACGGGATGACGTTGAACTAGTCTGCAGGGGTGGTGACCTACACCGTTAGCCATAACTGGCGAACCGATCGAATACCGGGCCGCTGCTTAAGCGGCTCCCGATCCTTACTGACTCCGATAAGTTAGGTATCGGCTGCATCGGAACAAAACCTGGGAGCGGAGGTTATACCGTTCAACACCGTTGCGTTATGGTTTAAGACGCCTGCTCCATATATCTGTTGCGATAAGGGGTTGAAAAAGTTAGCAACTAAACTGTAGACGGCTAGGGATTCGCTTTTCGGACGGGAGTTCGATCCTCCCCGCCTCCACAAGGTGCTAGGGCACGTTCAAGTCGTTGCATAACCACGGTGGACCTAGTAGTAGCGGAGTAGCCTGTTCGAGTCGGGCATTTGGGAGGTCCCACTCCGTACCTGTTTTTTGAAAAATGAGCTAAGCTGAGGTTGAGCTTCAGTCTGATAAAGGGGAACGGACACCCCCGATAATGCGACCCCGTATACGGGGTACTCAGTCTATTGCTCTGTAGTCTTAAACGGTTACACCGTATAACTAGCTCTAGGTTCAAAGCCCAACTCCTTCAAACGGGGGTTCAAATCCCCTCCGGGCCTCTATATGGGGTCGATAGGGAATCCGGGAGAAGCAGTCTACTTCTCTTTGCCCGAATCGGCCCCGCCAATTCTTAATTTACGGCCCGGTAGTTCAGCTGGCTAGAACAGAAGTTTGAGTACATACTTTGGACACTAGATAATAGGCGGGTAATCTTGCACTGGTTATATCAACCAGCAGACTTCTAATCTGCTTAGCAAACAACAGACGGGGGCGGCGGCACAGGATAGGTCAGTCGCCCCCTTATTTTCTGGTATAACAATACCAACCTTTAATGTTTTTTATTAATATGAGTATCAAACCTAACAAAAGGAGATCATCTCATGGGTAAGACCGTACTCCACCAGGTCCTTGCAGTCGACAAGGACAAAACCCAACAGTCTGAGCGCATCATCAACGAAGCGATCAAGACTTTCAAAGATCGCACCAGTCACTTTGACGGTCGAATCAAAACCTACAAGCCATTCAAAGATGACGGCGAAACCCTCCCGCCCGAGTCCCAGGAAATTGTCACCACGGTAGACGAGAAGCTGGATTATGCTTGGGGAGCTATCACGGATGGGATCAACCTCACCCTTCAGAAGGAAGAGACCAATGCTTCAGGTTTGGCCAAGGCCCGCTTGGAAGTTGACGGTACTGACTTCGGTGAGTTCTCCGCCACAAGCCTCTTGGCTTTGGAAACCAAGCTCAAGAAGATCCGCGAGATGTACCTGGCTATCCCCACCTTGGATCCTTCTCACCGCTGGGACCCCGATCATACAGCTGATCGAGAAGGAGTCTTCCTTACCCCGGCAGAGACTGCCATTCGCTCGACCCAGGTGCCTACTCCCATTACTCTTTCTGAGGGTGATGAGCATCATCCACCTCAGGTTCAGATCCACAATATCAATGTTCAGCAGGGTGCTTTCACTACTGTGCTCCGCTCTGCCCGTTTGTCTCCCGCTCAGAAGGCCAAATACTTGAAGAAGGTAGACATGCTTATTACCGGAGTCAAGATGGCTCGGGCCAAGGCCAACCAGGCTGAGGTTGTGGACGTGGGTAATATCGGACAGGATATCTTGTCTTTCATCAAGGGGTAATTCATAACTGGGGAGGCGGTCCCCCACGAGGGACTAGATAGACATGGTCTTGAAGGTCCGCCCCGAGGGACTGTCTCCCCAAAGGATTAACACATGATAATGCCTTGGCTCTTCTTGTTGTTTATTTTCATCTTCGCATTTTGTGAAGGAGTTAAAGAAGGATTTAAGTGGGCGAAACTCTCGTGGCTCACGAAGAATAAGCTCGTTCATCCTAATGGGGGAAATAACGGCTTCATGGACTATCATGCCTGGCAGGTTTGCTCCCGTTTCGCCATTGTCGGAATGCTCTTTACCTTCGACGGTGATCCTCTGACCTTGCTCTTAGCGGCAATCAGCTCTTGGTCCCTATTCCACGGGGTCGTTCTATACCTCAATTTTGAGGACTCTTCCTATTGTAAGCGTGCTCACGGGAAAACCTGGTTCATCCTTAATCAGAGGATTCTTTACCCCTCGCGCTCATTCGAACTTTTCTTGAGCTGGATTGCTCTTCTAAGCTTCGGGGTATTTCAACTAATGAAGTATCAATAGTATAATGCTCCGCCCCGCCCTATCAAGTAACTGGCCCCGTTTGTATTGATCATGGCAAGACAGTTCATGACAAAGACGTTGAGACAACAATACGGGGTTGTCAGTTTAGTAGAGGGGGCTACTGATCCTGCCGTCATAGCAAAAATGGCAGAGCCCTGGCGATACCGCGGTGAAGGGGATAAATATAAGCATCTTCCCCAGGTGGGGATGCCTGAGCGTACTTCTGATCAATGTCTTCTTGTGGGTCGCACTCAACTGGATATGATTCAGTGTGAAAGTTGGGGTAAATGGAATAAGGAGAGGCTTCAGCAACAGGGTTATGCAGATTCTACTCATCGGGTAACGGGTTATGAGAATTTCCCCGGTGATGTGATCACATCACATACGATCAAGTACGGGGCTCTCATTGCGGTAACTTGTGAGGTTAAAGAGCGGGAGATAGTTTCTGCTTGTAAATATCCTGGAAAAATTTGGGTGTACCCCGATGCTGTCAGGGTAGGGACTCAACCGTGGGGGAAGAAGGGTATTCGTGTCTTCGACCAAGGAGGTTGCAGCCCAGAGCTCCTTAAGGACTCTGGTGCTGTTATGTTGTGGGCGGCGTGGCGAATGGGGTATAAAAGGATTTACACTATCGGATTGGATTTCCGAAAGAGACCTGCTATCTATCCTTGGACAGTCAAGCTCATCCACTTGTTTATTCTTCCTGACGGTGTTGCTCTTTTCAAATCAGACCATAACTCTGTTATGAAAGTACCTATTGTATTTCCTCCGGGACTTAAAAAAGGGAGGTCGTGATGTCTTTTGAAGTAGACAGTATCTCGATCAAAGGATTAAGGAAAACTCATCTAGAGCAGCTTTCTGAGTATATCCACGAAAGAGATCGTGAAGGGTGGTATTACGGAGATCGGGAACAATTCGAGGCTCGTCATCAAGATCTTTTAGCCCTAGCTGATGAGTTAGACAGGTTAGCAACAGACCCTGAAATAAAGATAGCAAGTAAATAGATGCTTATCGTAGCCATGCCCAAGACGGCTTCTACTAGTCTCATGTTGACTATGGGGAAGATGTTTGGTGTTCCTGCTCGTCAGGATTGGGGGAAGGATTACCCAAATACAGAAATTAAAAGCTATACGCATTTAGCTCATCTCCATAGTGATATAAGAGATTGGCCTCCTCGGGTTGTTACCCAGTGGGGTACTCGAAAATTTATTCGTAAGCAACATCTACTCCCTACTCCTACTCACTTAGCAGCCATCGATCCTTTAGTTGTATTCCTTTGGCGAAAGCCTGATGAGATCATAGAGGCTTACCTTCGAAATTCTGCCCATGATACTGCTTATGTAAAGGAACATTCGAGTGAGCTTTTACAGGAGCTTTATGATTTCCTTGATGGCTATACATATCATGCTCCGAAGCTGGCTATCTCGTTTGATCATCTTGTCGAAAGTCCTCGTGATGTCATTGAAATGGTTGCTAACCATTGGTCTTTTGATACTTCTCGTATTCCTTCTCGTATTTCTTTAGAGCTTGCTCGTTACTCTGGCCACACTCCTCCCGCTACTCAGGGCTAACCAGCCCCGATAGGTTCGGCGAGTGGGATGCTCCGGTTAATTGGAGTATAGGTTTTTGTATTATATATCAATAAAAAATGGAGACCTAAATAATGTCAAAACAACTTACTGCTTCTGACTACCAACAGATGGCCCTTGAAATCAAGGACATGGCCTATGCCCATAAGCCGTGGTGGAGCGCCCCGCTTGGGGAGATGTGCGAAGAGTATTGTGGATCGGGCCCATTAGACAACGGGTTGACTCCCGATGTAGATACTCTTTATGCTGCAGTTTGTCAGCTGTCAAACAAGGAGGCTAATGATGAGTCCGATTCCTGAAAAAGTCCTTGAAAAACTGGCTAAGATCAAGGCCTTGGTAGACGGGGCCACCACTGATGGGGAGCTCCAGGCTGCTACCAACAAGATGAACAAGATCCTGTTGGAGTACAACATTTCCATCTCTGAGGTTGAGTTTGATTCCAAGGATGATCTCAAGGTGGATGAGCTTCCCCTTGATGCTCTGGATATCGTCAAGAAAAACGAGGGGAAGTGGGTTACCTCTCTCTACGGAGTTTTAGCTCGGCACAATCTCTGTCGGGTGATTCTCTCCCAGGGTCCAGTAGGGGCTCGGAGGGGGCGCTATGTCAAGGGGGTTACTAAGATTCACATCTTCGGGTCCCCCACAAATATCGAGATTGTCCAATACATGGCCAGTGCTATTATGAGTCAGCTTCGTAATATGGAGCCTCGGTATTGGAGTAAGTATCAGAGGTCACCCGAAGCTATGTTTGGCGGTAGTAAACGAGGAGCTTTCCGTAGGGCCTGGTACCTGGGGGCTGTTCACGGCATCAATGAGCAATTAGCTGCTCAGGTTCGCAATATCGTTAATGATAATCCTGGTATGAATGCCTTGATTAAGGTCCACGATGCGGCAGTCAATACTTATATCGATAACAAATTCGGTAGGCTTCAGAAAGGTCGTTCAGCAAAAGTTTCTTCTGGAGCGGGTTATAGTTCGGGACGTGAAGCGGGTAAAAACCTGTCATTGAACAAAGGGGTCGGGAGCGGTAATACGGGGGGAGCCACAGTTCTCGGTCAGAAAAGGTTGGGGGGATAATGAAGATACTTCAAGAAGCCGAAGACATCGTGGAGTGGATGGAAAAAACCCTCCCCAGGGACAAGCGTATCACCATCTATGCTGTCTGTTTAGCTATTGCTAAGGAGCTGGGAGAGTATATCAAAGCTGACTTAGAGGATCCTGAGAGTGGAGGTCAGCGCATAATTCGGGAATCTTCTAATCCACAGTGGTTTTTGATGCCTGTCTCCATCCTTAACCTTTGGAACCAGATTAAGGATGACCATGGCGGTAACGCTATGTTGAAGATGGCGATGCAGGCTATCAAAGACCAGAAAGATAAGGATCCCAACTGATGGACCGGTGGGAGGTTTACATTGTCCTTTGTCTTAAGGACTTTACCCTCTATACGGGCATTGCCCGGGATGCTCGGCAGCGCTTGGTTGAACACAACGCTGGTAAGGGTGCTAAGTATACTCGAGGTCGAGGCCCTATCATTTTGAAGTATGTAGAGATAGTTTCTTCTAAAGGTGATGCTCTTCGCAGAGAGGCCCAGATCAAGAAGATGTCTCGGTATAAGAAGGAGCGGTTAATAAAGGAGAATCCTCATGGGGTATACTAGCCGATTCGAGGGGCACATCAAGGTTGAGCCCAATTTAACTCTACTTGATGTCCAGGAGCTTAATGATTTCCATGACCGGTCTCATCCTGAGGACGGGACTTTTCCGGGTATGTGGTGTCAATGGATTCCTCATAAATCAGGGGTCGTTGTTCCAGAGTCCTGGGAACCGGGCCACGAGAAAGCTTTAGCAACGTGGAGAACCCTTCCTTATGACTCTATTGCTTGGGACGGCGGGGAGAAATTCTACGATTCAGCTCAGTGGATGTCTTTCATCATTCAGGAGTTTTTGCAGGACTATACTTGTAATGGTCAGATCTTTGTCCAAGGTCAAACCCCTGAGGATCGGTGGTTTATCATTGTCATCAATAACGAGGTATTCGTTAAGGAAGCAAAGATCCTTCCGGCTGGGAGAGCTAGAAAGGTGGAATGGTAATGAGAAGGTTACTGATACTTGTCCTGTTATTCTTGGCTGGCTCCTGAAAAAAAGTTCATTGGTATTGCTATATTATTATTGAACACAACAAAGGAGGTTCACATGTACGACAACTTGAATTTCGCGCCCCCTCACGAAGCTCATCCATCTTCATTGGAGGAATTGAGGGAGTTGGCTGCTTCGAAATTCGCGGTTACGGTGGAACCTGAGGTTATGCTGGATAACTCTCAGATATCCGACGGGGGGATTATCACGATCCCTAAGGTCGGAGAATACCCCATGACCAAGCCTGCCTTTCGGCAGCTTTGTGTCAGGCGTCTCCACATTCCCGACCCGTTTGCTCAGTTCATTCCCTGGGATCTGCTGAGCCACAACATCCATCAACTGTTTCCCAAGTCCAATCCTGTCAATATCATCCGTCGAGATGTTGACGGAGCTATCACCGGTTTTGCCCCCACTAATATCGAACCCGTTTCCTATGAGGACATCCTGACAGCAATGCTTCAGTATGAGGGGTTTGATGAGACCTACAAGATGTCTATTGCCGACGAGACTGTTGCAGTAGATTTTCCGTGGGATCTCTTCGAAGAAGGTGATTTCCGGTCCATCGAGCCGATCAAGGGGGACGTCATGAAATCTGGCTATCGCTTCCTTCACAGCCCCG
>Ga0272443_10001378_pt1 | contig 35823 bp, 33 predicted proteins | sample SSMAcet12_FD_193581 | JGI IMG/M metagenome (GOLD analysis project Ga0272443, IMG submission 193581) | Marine sediment archaeal communities from Little Sippewissett salt marsh, Falmouth, MA, United States - SSM-Acet-12 | ecosystem: Environmental > Aquatic > Marine > Wetlands > Sediment ... | reverse complement strand
CCCCGCCGCTCCGTTTTTTCCTTGCGGCTGAGATTTGCTGCTTTCCGCGCGGCATTTATTCGGGGCGGCGCCCTAAAATGAGACTGGCATTGGTACCGCCGAAGCCGAAAGAGTTGGTCATGGCGTACTCGATTTCAGCTTTGCGGGCCACGTTCGGAACGTAGTCGAGATCACATTCCTCTCCGGGGTGATCAAAATTGATGGTGGGAGGAATGATTCCGTGGTGAACGGCCAAGGCCGTAAAAACGGTTTCGATGCCGCCGGCGCCCCCTAAAAGATGGCCGGTCATCGACTTGGTGGAGCTGATGGGAACTTTCCAGGCGCTTTCTTTGAACACGGATTTCACCGCCCGCGTTTCGTACAAATCGTTCAGGGGCGTCGAGGTTCCGTGGGCGTTGATGTAGCCGATCCGATCGGCACTGAGTTTGGCATCGTCGATTGCTGCCTGCATGCACCGGGCAGCGCCTTCCCCGTCCGGGGACGGTGCGGTCATATGGTAGCCGTCACCGCTCATGCCGTAGCCGACGATCTCCGCGTAAATCCGGGCGCCCCTTTGCAGGGCGCCGTCGAGGGATTCCAGGATCATCATGCCCGCGCCTTCGCCCACGACAAACCCGTCCCGGTCCCGGTCAAACGGCCGGGACGCTTTTTGCGGCTCGTCGTTTCTCGTGGAAATGGCCTTCATCGCGCCGAAACCGGCGAGGCAAGAAGGCGTGATCACCGACTCGACGCCGCCGGCAATCATGGCATCGGCCGCCCCCCGCTGGATGATCTTGCACGCGTCGCCCACGGCGTGAGCGCCGGCGGCACAGGCTGTGGCCACAGAGGAGTTGGGCCCCCGGGCGCTGAATTGGATGGAGATCATGCCCGCGGCCATGTTGCCGATCATCATGGGAATAAAAAACGGCGTGACCCGCTTGGGGCCTTTCTGGTCAATGACGCGGCAGGTGTCCTCCAAAAGCCTCAATCCCCCGAGGCCGCAGCCGGTCACTACCCCTACCCGAGCGGCGTTGGCATCGTCGATGACCAAGCCCGAGTCGTCCACCGCCATGCGGGAGGCCGCCAGTGCATAGGCGATAAACGGCTGCGTCCGTTTGGCATCCTTTTTTGGCAGAAACTGTTCCGGGTCGAAGTCTTTGACTTCCCCGGCGATTTGGGTGGCATACGCCGATGCGTCGAAACGGGTGATTTTCCCGATGCCGGATTTTCCTGCGCAAATCGCTTCCCAGGAGTCCGCAACCCCTACGCCTGTGATGACAACCCTTCGATTCAATGGACCTCCTCGTGTCCCGGCGGATAGTGGTCCAGCGCCGGGGCGGCAGCCGCTTTATCAGGAATGGGCATTGATGTACTCGATCACGTCCTTGAACGTGACCAGCTTTTCTGCATCTTCGTCGGAGATGTCGATGTCGAACTCTTCTTCCATCGACATGATCAGCTCCACCAGGTCGAGGGAATCCGCCCCCAGGTCGTCCACGAACGACGCCTCAGGAACGATCTCTTCGACATCCACGCTCAGCTTCTCGGCAATGATTTTTTTGACCTTATCCTCGATTGACATGAAATCCTCCCGTAGTAAAAATTTTATTTCAGCGATCGTCGGGAGCATCGGCCGCCCGACAAAGACAGTCCCACGTAATCCTGATAAGCACTCTACATGTACATGCCGCCGCTGACGTGGAGCACCTGTCCGGTCATATAAGCGGCGTTGTCTGATGCAAGAAAACGGACCACTTGCGCAACATCCTCGGGTGTGCCCGCCCGGCCCAAGGGGACCTGGCTGAGCATGGCTTCTTTGACCTTTTCAGGAAGTACCGCCGTCATGTCTGTTTCGATGAAGCCCGGCGCGACGGCGTTGACGGTGACCCCCCGGGGGGCCAGCTCCTTGGCAGCCGTCTTGGTCAGACCGATCACCCCTGCCTTGGAGGCGGAATAGTTCGCCTGACCGGCATTTCCGGTGACCCCCACCACGGAGGCGATGTTGACGATCCTTCCGAACCGCTGCTTCATCATGACCTTGCCGGCGGCCTGAAGGCCGTTGAAAGTCCCTTTCAGGTTGACATTCATCACCATATCCCAATCCGCAGGCTTCATGCGGACCAGAAGCGTGTCGCGGGTGATACCCGCGTTGTTGACCAGCACATCGATGCGGCCGGTTTGTTCGACGACTTCCTTGAAAAAACGTGAGGTCTGTTCCGGATCTGCCACATCGACCTCGCGGCTCATGGTCCGGGCCCCGGTATCGGCGATGATTCGGGCCGTTTCTTCGGCTGCGGCAGCTTCCCCGGCCGGATCTGGCGGGTTGAAATAATTGAAGCAGACGAGTGTTCCGGGTTCCGCCAATGTCCGGCAGATGGACCGGCCGATGCCGCGGGAGCCGCCGGTGACGACAATCGTTCTGGTTTCGGTGGTGCTCATGAAGACCTCTCAAACAAAGCGTCGGCCACTTGGTCCATGTCCGCGATGATGCCGGAATAGCTTTCAAGCATCGCTTTTTCCTCGATGCGGTCCATGAAACCGGCGATGGCCGATGCGTCGAATCTTCCGCTGCCGGAGAGCGTCCTGCGGATTCGGTCCAAAACGAGCGTGCAGACTTCGTTGGCGAAAATTCGGGACGCCGCCTTGAGCGTTTCTCCTTTATAGTTGCCGGACGTGGGATCGGCTTCGGCCTTTCTGACAAGGCTGGCGCCGACCTCCACATGGGTCATCATGTCGGCCAGACAGAACATGATATGTTGGAGCTTGGTCAGGCGCTGATCGTGGGCCAGGTTTACGGCCTCGTTCACGGCCCGGGCGGCCAACGCCAGATATCGGGCGCCGCAGTCGGCGTTTCGGCGATGAACGGCCGCCATCTCCTCTGCCATCTCCCCATAGTAGGCGCCTTTACTTTTGCGGGTCTTTTTCCAGCGAAAGGTGCTGATAATGTTTTGCTGGATTTCGCTGGTCCCCTCGTAGATGCAGGTGATCTTCACGTCCCGTTTGATCTTTTCCACCTCGAATTCATTGATGTACCCATAGCCGCCCAGGGCCTGCATGGCATCGTCTGCAGCGGCATTGGCCGATTCGGTGGAAAAAAATTTGGCAATGGATCCTTCCACCTGCAGGTCCTCGTCGGTGGTGTCCAATCGTGCGGCGATTTCGTCGATGTAGGCGGAAGCAGCCATTTCCCGCACCGCGTGGGGAACGATCAGCTTGTGGGTGTAGCCCTGCTTTTCGCAAAGGGGGGTGCCGAACTGGATTCTTTCCTTGGCGTAGGGAATCACGATGTCGAACAGGGCGTCCAGTGCCCCCAGCGCCATGGCGGCGACCATCACGCGGGTATAGCCGAACACCGAATTGGCTTGTTTCAGTCCCTTTCCCGGCGCTGCGCCGATCAAATTTTCAATCGGGACAAATACGTCGGTAAAGGTCAGCGGCGATGTGTTCGAAGCGCGAATCCCGTGTTTTTCCTCTCCTTTTCCCTGCACGAAGCCCTCGGATCCTTTTTCCACCACAAAAAAGGTCGGTCCTTCGGGCGCTTTGGCCAGGAGCGTGATGAAATCCGCATAGCCACCGGTGGAGATGAATTGCTTGTTGCCGTTGATGCGATAGCCGGTGATCCGGCCCGACTCATCGGTCACCGGATCGGCCTTGGTCGACAGGGCGGCAAGGTTGCTCCCGGCGCCCGGTTCGGTCACGGCATAGGCCACCAGCGATTGCCCCTCTGCGATGGCGCCAAGCCATTTTTCCTTCTGCTCCTTGGTCCCTCCGACCATCAATGGATCCGCTCCGAGCTGGATGGCGAAAAAAGCCGTGGCGATCCCAAGGCAGATTTTGGACATTTCCCGGGTCACGGCACAGGAATCTACAGCCCCGCCGCCCATGCCGCCATAAGCTTCGGGGATGAAGACCAATTGCAGGCCGATGTCCGGACCGAGCATTTCCCGGATGACTTCTTCGGGAAACGTTTCCTTCCGGTCGTATTCCAGAATGCGCTCCTTGGTCAGGAGGCGCTTGCGCAGCTGGCCGATGGTGTCGAGCACCATTTGACGATATTCCGGGTCGAGTCCGATGGGAGGTGCCTCTGGCGGCTGGTTCATCGCGGGCCCCCTAGTCTTCCTCGGCTTCGGTGATCGATCGGCCCCGATAGGCGCCGCAGCTCGGACAGGCCCGGTGAGGTACCATTGCCTCCCCGCACTGGGGGCAGGTGGTCAGATTCGGCGCTTCGCTCTTCTTGTGGGTCCTGCGTTTGTCGCGCCGGGCTTTGGATGTTTTTCGCTTGGGTACCGCCATGAGTAATCTCCTAAGAAATTAAAATTAAAGCACAATTGTATTTTTTCACTACTTTTTTGTACAGTGGAGCTCTTAGTAATTGAAACCAGACCCCTTGTCAAGCATTTTTCAGCGTCACGGAGTTGGGCTTGGATAAATTCCTACAGGGGGCCTTGCTTGATTTACTTGCATTGGAAAGAAAACCGCGTAACAGCTAAATGATTAATATAAGGCTATTTTTTACATGAAATAAGCCGATGGTGGGGCTTTTATAAAAAGGGGGGAACGGATCCTTTGGCGTCAGCCAGCAAAAATCGATTTTTTATTGATCCGCGCGCTCAGGAAGTCTGCGCTTTTTGAGGTAGTGAAATAAGTAAGTAATAAAAGCAAAATAAATTTCCATGGAAGAGGCGAGTTTTCATATAACAAATTGAATATACATTGATTAATATTGCTTTTTAGCAAGCCGCAAAAAGAATTGCCACGGTGCCAGGTGTATCGATTCAGTTCTATAAGCCGTGCCCCAAGCGCTCTAAGCGATTATTAGTTTTATCATATAGGGATTGTCTAACTGTCGATCTATAAACTTGAGTTCGCGGAGCACCAGTGGCCATATCAGGCTCTCTCAAACGGCACGAAAAGATGACAATCCCTACAACCGAACCTGCTTTGGAGCCCGGGAGGCTATTGACAGCCGGCCCCCCCACCGCTATCTTGCCTTGGTTTTGGTCTCGTAACCGGTTGTTTGCCGGTTTCGGCGGGGACCTTGCCCATGCATCCCATTTACGAGGGGGCCATTTATGCCGCAAAATGCCGACGCCGTCGTTACCCGCTTTCCACCGAGTCCCACCGGGGCATTGCACCTGGGCGGGGCCAGAACCGCTCTGTTCAACTGGCTGTATGCCCGCCACACCGGCGGACGGTTCGTGCTCCGCATCGAAGACACGGACACGGCCCGATCCACCCAGGAATCGGTGGATGTCATCTTTGATGCCCTCCGGTGGCTTGGCATCGACTGGGACGACGGGCCGTATTTCCAGTCCAAACGAATCGAAATCTATCGTTCCTACATCGAAAAGCTGCTCGCCAGCGGCGATGCCTATTACTGCACCTGCTCCTCTGAGCGACTGGAGGCTATGAGAACGGAGGCGATGGCAAGGGGAGGGAAACCCAAATATGACGGAACCTGCCGGGACCTGGGTCTTTCCGCCGTCAAAGGCGCCGTGGTCCGGTTCCGGGCGCCGTTGACCGGGACCACGGTTCTCAAAGACGTGGTCAAGGGAAGCATCGTCTTTCAGAATGCAGAGCTGGACGACTTCATCATCGCCCGCAGCGACGGGAGCCCCACATACAACTTCTGCGTAGTGATCGATGACCTGACCATGGGGATCAACACGATCATCCGCGGCGACGATCATGTGATGAACACCCCCAAACAGATGCTTCTATACCGAGCTCTGGGCTGCGACCTGCCGACCTATGCGCACGTTCCGATGGTGCTCGGCGAGGATCGAGCCCGGCTCAGCAAACGCCACGGGGCAAGGTCGGTCACGGCCTATCGGGAGATGGGGTTTTTGCCCGAAGCCCTGATCAACTACTTGGTGCGGCTGGGCTGGTCCCACGGAGACCAGGAGTTTTTCACCCGGGATGAGCTCATCGAAAAATTTTCGCTGGACCATATCGGAAAATCTGCCGGGATCTTCGACCCGGAAAAGCTTCTGGCGCTGAACCAGGAGCACATGCGGGCCAAGCCGGTAAAAGAGCTTGCCGAGAAACTGGTTCCCTTTCTCCAAGAAAAAGACATCACCGCCGAAGCCGGAGAGACCCTGGAGCGGGCGGTGGAAACCCTTTTGCCCCGCACAAAGACCCTGGAGGAAATGGCAGAAGCCGGCCGCTTTTATTTCGAAGAGGCGGTGCAGTACGAGGAAAAAGCCGTCAAAAAATTTTTCAAGCCCGAAGCCGCCGAGCCGTTAAAGATTCTCAGGGAAAAGCTGGAGAAACTCGAATCGTTCGACGAGGCTTCCCTGGAATCGGCATTTCAGGAGGTGATGGAAGAAACCGGGATCAAGCTGGGGAAAATTGCCCAGCCGGTTCGTGTGGCATTGACAGGAAAAACCGCCAGTCCCGGAATTTTCGAGGTGGTGTCGATCATCGGCAAAATAAAGGTGCTACAGCGGCTGGAGGCAGCTATTGAATTTCTCCAGCAGTCTTGAAAACCGCGCCGGCATCGTTATTTTATCAAGCGGTTGACGGATTCCCCTTGACGCATCAGGGGTTTTTCGCTATCTGGTCGAAATATTCCGCTGAGGGATCGTCTAGCGGCAGGACGACGGGTTCTGGCCCCGTTAACCCAGGTTCGAATCCTGGTCCCTCAGCCAAGAAAGTTCAGGGGGTCGTGAGGTGAGCTCACGACCCCTTTTTTGCTTGTCAGCCTTGAGTCAAACTGCTTTCCATGCGATAAGAAAATTTTTACCGGCATCCTTCTGACTTGGAGAAGAATCATGGGCAAACCCGAAGACCGCGATCAGAAAAATGACGGCACCGGCGAAAGGCCGGCGTCGTCGAATTTCATTCGGACGATCGTCGAACAAGACATGGCTTCCGGCAAGTGGGGCGGCCGGGTTCATACCCGTTTTCCGCCCGAACCCAACGGATATCTTCACATCGGCCATGCCAAATCGATTTGTCTCAATTTCGGGTTGGCCCGGGACTACGATGGACTGTGCAATCTTCGGTTCGACGACACGAACCCGACAAAGGAGGAGGTCGAGTACGTCGACTCGATCAAAGCCGACGTCCGCTGGCTCGGGTTCGACTGGGAAGACCGGGAATACTACGCCTCTGACTACTTCGACCGGCTCTACGATTTTGCCGAACTGCTCATCCAAAAAGGAAAAGCCTATGTCGACACTCTTTCCGCCGAAGAGGTTCGGCAATACCGGGGCACCCTGACCGAACCGGGAAAGGAAAGCCCTCACCGGAACCGCCCCGTAGAAGAGAATCTGGCGCTGTTTCGAAAAATGCGTGCCGGGGAATTTTCCGACGGCAGCCATGTGCTCCGGGCCAAGATCGACATGGCCTCGCCCAATATCTTGATGCGGGATCCGACCCTGTACCGCATCAGAAAGGTTCCCCACCACCGAACCGGAGACAAGTGGTGCATCTATCCGCTTTACGACTTCACCCACTGCCTGTCGGACAGCATCGAAGGGATCACCCACTCCATCTGCACCCTGGAGTTTGAAAACAACCGGGAGCTTTACGACTGGGTTCTCAACGAACTGGGAGTCTACCACCCTCAGCAGATCGAGTTTGCCCGGCTGAACCTGACCTACACGGTGCTGAGCAAGCGAAAGCTCATCCGCCTCGTGGATGAAGGCCATGTCGACGGCTGGGACGATCCGCGAATGCCCACGATCTCGGGGCTGCGCAGGCGGGGCTACACTCCGGAATCGATTCGCGATTTTTGTGAGCGGATCGGTGTGGCCCGTCGGGACAGCACCGTTGACATTGCCCTGCTGGAGCACTGTCTCCGAGAGGATTTGAACCGGCGCGCCAACCGCGTCATGGCGGTGCTGCGGCCCCTGAAGGTGGTCATCGAAAATTTTCCCGAGGGCCAGGTGGAAGAGCTGGAGGCGATCAACAACCCTGAAGCTCCGGAGGCAGGAACCCGCAGCATCCCCTTCACCCGGGAGATCTATATCGAGCAGGAAGACTTCAGGGAGGAGCCGCCCAAGAAGTTTTTTCGGCTGGCGCCGGGGCGGGAGGTCCGCCTCCGGTATGCCTTTTTCGTCACCTGCATCGGAGTGGTCAAGGATCCGGACACCGGCGAAGTGGTGGCGCTTCGATGCACATATGACCCGGCCACCCGGGGGGGGGGAGCACCGGACGGTCGCAAGGTCAAGGCCACGCTTCACTGGGTGTCGGCCTCCCATGCCGCCCGGGCCGAAGTGCGGCTCTACGACCACCTGTTTGATCGGGAAAATCCGAACGATGTCGGAAAGACGGAGTCGTTCGTCGATACGGTAAATCCGAATTCTCATGAAATTCTCACCGACTGCCCGGTGGAGCCGAGCTTGAAAGGCGCTGTTGCCGGAGAACGCTTCCAGTTCGAACGCCTGGGGTATTTCTGCGTCGATTCCACGGCCGACGCCGCTTCCGGACGGCTGGTGTTCAACCGCACAGTGACCCTGCGCGATACCTGGGCCAAGATCCAGAAGTCCATGAAGCCGTCATAAAATCGCTGGCCCCATGTTATGACGATGTTGCGCGCTGCGCATGATCAAAAACGGTAGAATTTCATCAAAGGAGGCAGCCCCTAAACCCATGACACCGTATGAACTTGCCACTGCTTTTCACCGGGAGCTTTCTCCGGTGGCGCCGAGGCTGTCGGCGGCGCTCAACCGCGCCTTGGTCGATATCGGAGAAGGGTCGATGCTTGTAGTGCCCTCTGAGCCCATCGACGTTTCTTTTCAAGAACGAGAAATGGTCCCGGAAGCGAATGTCCCCGATATATTATCGAAAATTTTTACTATGCTGCAGTTGCTGGATCAGCATTCCCGATGGCGGGTCGACGTGGAAAGACGGCGGGGCACCGAGCCGGGGCAGTTGGAGCTTGTATACACCCTCAACCGGCAATGCGGATCCTGCTGGTAGAGGGCGCTGCAGCGGCGGTTTCATCTCATCAATCGGTTCTCTGATGGCATCATCGTTGATGCTTTTTATTGGAATCCCCTTTTTTTCGGAGAATCTGAATCATCCGTTCGGCCGTTCGGATTTCATCGGGGTAGAGAAGGCCGGCAGATATCCACGCTTCGATGTCCTCGGTGGGGACATTCAGATTTTCCGTGTACGATTCCAGATCATCGACGCGTGAAAAATCGATTTCCTGGTCGAGCTTCACTGCCGGCCGATCCGCGCCGACCTCATCCTCATTCAGGGCTGGATCCGGGGAATCGACGAGACCGTCGAACGTCGTCAAAACCACCTGCTCTTCCTTTGGCGGTGATTTGCCGGACCGGCGTTCGGCCAGCCACTGCAAAAACTTCCTGATCAACCTCATCGCGACAGACACCTTTTCTGTTTATTGGGATTGTCTCCACTCCGTTATGGTCCGACCGGCATGTCTGGCTCGATATCATGGCCGCCGTATGCGGTGAACGCTTTACGACAATCTCTATAAACGATAAGTCCAAATCGGCGACAACCAAGCCCCCGTGGTCACCGGTCCTCAAAAAACGATGCCGGCGTAGCCGACCAGGCTGTCTCCGGGGTTCTTGTCATAGCTGGTTCCGTAGGCAACCACTTCAGCGGAATCCGCTCCCAGGGCCTTTCCCGCGGAAATGGCGGCGGCAGCGGCTCCGGCGCAGCATGCATTCTGGTGCGACAGGGCCTCTTCGATGACCCGCTTCGGCGCCAAAGCCGTCAAGGCCTCGACCATCCGCCGGTCGTTTTCCGATTTCACCCAGGCGACCGCCTCTTTACCCCTTCCCTGCGGGGTAAATCCATAATTGGGCCCGTAGTGGGTCAGATCCGTCGAGCCGATCACCCGAGCCTGTCGGCCGTGTTTTTTCGAGATCTCTGCCGCCGTCGCTCCGATCTCCATCGCCTTCGGGGTTGGAGGCGGTCCCACCGGGACGATTTTGGTTTCCGGAAAGAAGTATTTCACAAACGGCAGTTGGAGCTCGATGGTATTGTCGGGGGAGAAATCGTCTGCGGTTTCGACCTGAAAGTCAAATCGGCCGGACAGCTCTTCAGCGCATGCTGAATCGATCTCCAGATTGCCGAAGGGCGTTTCCCAGGCGCCCCGGGTCATGATATAGGCCGGTGATCGCTGGTGCAGGTGCATACCGAAAAGCCAAACGAGTTCAGGCATTTCTCCCCGGGCGAGCAGATGAATGACATTGCAGGCAATGGCCCCTGAAAAAAACCATCCCGCGTGGGGAACGATGCCGCCGAGAAAGTCCCGCGGTGAAACCGCTTCCATCCCCGGCTGCTCCAGAAAGGCACGAATTTCGTTTTCGCAGGCCGACGGCGATGATGGATACCAGCTGCCGGCGAACATGGCGGGTCTGACACGCATCGGACACCTCCTTGCTCTGTCGTTCGAATAACCTTGCCGCCCCTGTCGAACCAGGGGTCGCCCTTGTCTTTTTGATGAAAATCGTTATGTTGGGAAGTAAGCTTTTATGGGCTGATTTCAAGACGGGCCGGTGGATTTCAGCCTCCTTTTCTTTCAATGGTGCGGCGGAAAGCCGGAAACATGACCGGAGGAGTTGGATGCCGATATACGAGTATCGATGCGACGAATGCAACGCGTGTTTTGAAAAACTGGTATTTTCCGGCAAAGACGAGTCGGTTCGGTGCCCGGAGTGTGACAGCAAAAAGGTTCGGCGCCAGATGAGCTGCGTGAGCGCCGCCGGTTCGAGTTCCTGCAAGAGCAGCAACGCCGGTTTTTCCTGAGCCCATTAGCGCCTGCGGCGGTCTGCCGCAGCGGCCTCGGTTCATGGTGCCGAGATGTTTTCCGCCCCTTCCTTTTTTGGGGGATCATGCTTACTATTGCCCTTGGGCTCGGTATCCCTCCGGCCCCAACGGACCGTCGACGAAGTCTGCAAAACCGTTTTCGGCGGTCGGGTAACGATACCCCAGCGACGAGACCCGGGAGGATCTGACATGTGGGAATACACGGATAAAGTCAAGGATCATTTTCTGAATCCAAGAAACGTCGGGAGCATCGCCGATGCAGATGCCATTGGCGAAATCGGGTCCATGGCCTGCGGCGATGCCCTGAAACTATACCTGAAGCTGGATGAAAACGAAAAAATCGTAGACGCCAAGTTTCAAACTTTTGGATGTGCCAGCGCCATCGCGTCTTCATCGGCCCTGACCGAGATGATCATCGGAAAGTCTCTGAAAGAGGCCGAACAGATCACCAACGACCACATCGCCGAATATCTCGGCGGGCTTCCCAAGGAAAAGATGCACTGTTCGGTGATGGGAAGAGACGCTCTGGAAAAGGCGATCTCCTGCTACCGCGGAGAGCCGGCAAAGGTCGTGGAGGGCCAGGTCGTCTGCGAATGTTTCGGCGTTACCGACGTCCAGATCGAAAGGACGGTCAGGGAAAACCATCTGACCAGCGTCGAAGATGTCACCGATTACGTCAAGGCCGGCGGCGGCTGCGGCAACTGCCATGACGCCATCGCCGAAATCATCGACCGGGTGATGGGAAAATCCCCCAAGCCCAAGAAACCTGCCGAAAAACTCACCAACATCCAAAAAATCCGGATGATCGAAGACGCGCTGGACCGGGAGATCCGCCCCGAGTTGAAAAAAGACGGCGGAGACATCGAACTGGTGGATGTGGACGGCGAACGGGTGCTGGTCAAGATGCGGGGACGGTGCGCCACCTGCACGGCGTCCCAGGTCACTTTGAAGCATTATGTAGAGAGCAAGCTCCGCGAACTGGTCACACCCGAACTGGCCGTCGAGGAGGTCCAACCATGAAGACCATTTATCTGGACAACAATGCAACCACCCGCGTCGCTCCAGAAGTCGTGGCGGAAATGCTCCCCTACTTTTCGGAGCGCTACGGAAACCCCTCCAGCATGCACAGCTTCGGCGGTCAGGTGGGCAAGGAGCTTCGGGCGGCCAGGGAAAAGCTGGCCGGCCTTCTCGGCGCCCGGCCCGAAGAGATCATCTATACCAGCTGCGGCACCGAAAGCGACAACACGGCCATCCGGGCGGCACTGGCCGCCAATCCCGGCCGCCGCCAGGTGGTGACCACCCGGGTCGAACATCCTGCAGTGAAAAGCCTCTGTGAACACCTGGTCAAAGAAGGCTATCGGGTCACTTTCGTGCCTGTGGACCAATCCGGAAGGCTGGATCTGGATTATCTCTACGAGCACATGACCGAAGATACCGCCATCGTGAGTGTCATGTGGGCCAACAATGAGACCGGCGTCTTGTTTCCGGTGGAGCAGATCGCGCGCTTCGCCAAAGAACGGGGGATCGCTTTTCATACCGATGCGGTGCAGGCGGTGGGAAAGATCCCCATCGATCTTTCCGCCAGCGCCATCGACATGCTTTCCCTTTCCGGCCACAAGCTTCACGGGCCCAAGGGGATCGGCGCACTGTATGTCCGCAAAGGAACCAAGTTTTCGCCGTTTCTAATCGGAGGCCACCAGGAAAGCGGTCGACGGGGGGGGACGGAAAATACCGCTGCCATCATCGGCCTGGGTCGGGCCGCCGAGTTTGTCTCCGATCACATGGAAGAGGAAAACACCCGGGTCAAGGCCCTGAGAGACCGGCTTGAATCCGGGCTGCTGGGCCGGGTGAGCCATGCCGTGGTCAACGGCGACCCGGAAAACCGCCTTCCAAACACCAGCAACATCGCCTTCGAGTTTGTGGAAGGCGAATCCATCCTGCTGATGATGGACGGCCATGGCATCTGCGCATCGTCAGGGTCGGCCTGCACGTCGGGTTCCCTGGAGCCGTCCCATGTGCTGCGGGCAATGGGGGTCCCTTACACCGCCGCCCACGGCAGCATCCGGTTCAGCCTGAGCCTGTACAACACCGAAGAAGAGATTGACTACGTCGTCGAACACCTGCCGCCGATCATCGAAAGACTCCGACAGATGTCCCCATTTTGGCAGAACGCCTGCGAAAAAACCGCCTAATCTGCCGTTGACGGCCATACTGGGCCATGGTACCAAAAATCCGCTCATCGGGCGGATTTTTTATTGAACCCGGCGGTTTTTAAATTCGAAGCACGAAATTGGAAACAATCGCAGCTGTTTTTGTCATACGCAAAATCGGGCAAAGGAGAGTCTCATGTACAAGGTGATGATTCGGGACGGCATGGCGCCGGTGGCCAAAGAAATTCTCGAAGCGACCGGACAGATCGAAGTAGTGGTCGACAACGACAAAGAGCGCGGGAAACCTGAGAAGCTGGCCGAAATTTTGGGAGACTTTCATGGGTTGGCCGTGCGCAGTGGATCCAAGATCACCGAGAAGGTGCTCGACAGTGCCGACAACCTGAAGGTGATCGGTCGCGCCGGTGTCGGCGTCGACAACATTGACGTTGCGGCGGCCACCCATCAAGGGGTCGTCGTGATGAATGCACCGGGAGGCAACACGGTCACCACCGCCGAGCACTCCGTTTCCATGATGCTGGCGCTGGCGCGCAATATCCCCCAGGCCACGGCTTCGTTAAGGCAGGGGCGCTGGGAAAAGAAGCAGCTTTCCGGGGTGGAGATTTCCGGAAAAACCCTGGGGATCATCGGGCTGGGCCATATCGGCAGGGTGGTGGCCGACCGCGCCCGGGGGTTGAAAATGAAGCTGATCGCCGCCGATCCCTACGTCAGCAAAGAGGCCGCCGGGGGTCTCGATGTGGAGCTGGTTTCCTTAGATGAGCTCCTGGGCCGGGCCGATTTTGTCACCCTTCACGTTCCCCGTCTCAAGGAGACCATGAACCTGATCAATGCGGAAACGATCCGACAGATGAAGCCCGGGGCCCGGCTGATCAACTGCAGCCGGGGAGAGGTGGTCGACCTGGGCGCCCTTTACGACGCCCTGGAAAGTGGACATCTGGCCGGCGCGGCTTTGGATGTCTTTCCTTCCGAACCGCCGGATGCCGACCTGCCGATTTTGTCTCATCCAAAGGTGATTTTAACCCCCCATCTCGGGGCCAGCACCGGCGAAGCCCAGTCCAAGGTCGCCGAGATGATCGCCCACCAAATCGCCGCCTACCTGCTCGACGGGGTCATCACCAATGCGGTCAATTTCCCATCGGTTTCCATGGAAGTCATGGAGCGGCTCCGGCCCCACCTGAACCTTGCCGAAAAGATGGGCTCCCTCATGGGCCAGCTGGTGAGAAACGTTCACGACGTGGCCATCACCTATGCCCGGGGTCTGGCCGAGTTTGACACCCGACCCCTGACCCATGCCGTGCTCAAGGGGCTGCTCGGGGCCTACACCGACACCCCGGTCAATTATGTCAGCGCCCCGGCCATTGCCCGGGACAAGGGAATCCACGTAAAGGAGACGGTCAATCACAAAGGGCAGGACGACTTTCCCGGAGTGATCAAGGTCCAGCTGGAAGGGGTCGAGGAGGGACCGGACCAGATCTGGGCCTCGGTGTTCGAAGGAAAATATCCCCGAATCGTGCGGCTCGGAAAGATTTATATGGACGCCATCCCCGAAGGCTCCATGATCGTGATCCAGAACGTCGATCGGCCCGGCGTCATCGGCAACGTGGGGACTGTATTGGGGCGGCATCAGATCAACATCGGCCGATTCCAGCTCGGCCGCCGAGGGGATCGTGCCCTTTGCATGGTCAACATCGACAGCCCGGCCGACGAGGCGGTGCTCGAAGAGGTCCGTCAGCTTCCCAACATCCTCACGGCTCAGCAGGTCCACCTAAAATAAAATTTTTAAGGAAAAATCCGAAGCCTGGTCCGGTAGCAGAACTTCCGGATCAGGCGTTTTGTTTTGAATCTTCCTGGCTCGGCTTGATTGACAGAATGGCACAAGTGGACTAAACTAAGTAGATTAAAAAAGGTTGGCGGAGGATCGCAAAATGGAGAAACTCAATGTCCATGAAGCCAAGACCAAGCTTTCGGCCGTGCTCATGGAGATCGAAAAAACGGGAAAGACGTTTTTGATCTGCCGAAACGGAAAGCCGGTGGCGGAAATGATTCCCTACAAAAGACCCAGTCGATTGGCCTATCATCCAACCTTGAGCAAGATCGACATTACCTACGATCCGGCGGAAGAACTGTCTGAGGACGAGTGGGGAGAGGTCGGTTGATGCTGCTCGACACCTGCGCTTTATTGTGGCTGGCCCACGATCAAACGAAAATTTCCCGAGAAACGCTGCGCCGCATCGAAGCAACGCCGGCGGTGTTCATCAGTGCGGCTTCCGGTAGTTACCGCCGACCGGCGCTTTTCCGATTACGGCGTCGAAGTTCTTGCCTGATCCAATCGGAAAAGCGATTGGATCAGGCAAGAACGACAATCCCTGTATTTTGCCAGGCGTTCCAATTGAAAGATATTTCCGTGAATGCGTCTTTTGCATTCACGGAAATATCTTTCCGGGGTTGAGGATGTTGTTCGGATCGAGGGTTTTTTTTAGCAGGCGGCACAGGGCCAGGGTGGGGGCGTCCAGATTCATGCCGATGTAGGGTTGTTTGGCCAGGCCGATGCCGTGCTCCCCGGAGATGCGGCCGTCGAGGGCCACGGTGGCTTCGAAGATTTCGACCACCGCCTTTTTCATTTTGGGTAGGTCGGCCTCCCCGGCCGATCCGGCCATGACGTTGACGTGGATGTTGCCGTCTCCGGCATGCCCGAAGCTGATGATGGGAATGCCGTATTTTTCTGCGGTTTGCTGAATGCGTTCGATCATCTCGGGGATTTTCGACCGGGGAACGACGATGTCTTCGTTCATGCGGTAGTGGCTGATGGCCCGAAGCGCCGGCGAAACCGCTCTGCGGGCCCGCCAAAGTTCGTCCTGTTCCGTTTTTTGCCGGGCGACCTTCACCTCTAAAGCGCCGTTTTTTTCACAGACGCTGCGCACCCGGTTCAGCGATCGATCGAGGCCGGTCTGATCTCCATCCACCTCGATCAAGAGAAACGCCTCGGCGTCTACAGGCAGTCCCAGGCCGAAGTGCTTCTCTACGGCTCCCAGCGAGGCCCCGTCTAAAAATTCGAGGGTGGCGGGGACGATGCCCCGGCCGATGATCTCTGCGACGGTGCGCGCTGCCGCCCCCATGTCGGAAAAGGAGGCGCTCAGGGTCTGTTTGGCTTCGGGCAGGGGCAGCAGCCGCAAAATGGCTTTTGTAACCACCCCCAGGGTCCCTTCACTGCCCACGAAAAGCGTTGTCAGATCGTAGCCGACCACGTCCTTGGCACAGGCCGAACCGGTGTGCACGACTTCTCCGGAGGCAAGCACCACCTCCAGGCCGCGGACGTAATCCTTTGTCACCCCGTATTTGACCGCACGCATGCCCCCGGCGTTTTCAGCGATGTTGCCTCCGAGGGTGGAAAAGGTGTAGCTGGCGGGATCCGGCGGATAAAACAGCCCGACTTTTTCCACGGCGGCCTGGAATTTGGCGGTGACCACCGCAGGCTCCACTTCCGCTACCAGATTGTCCGTATCGATGAGGCGGATCCGATCGAAGCGGTTCATGGCCATCACCAGGCCGCCTTTCAAGGGAAGCGACCCTCCGGTAAACCCCGATCCCGCCCCCCTGGGCACCACGGGGACTCCCCGGGCGTTGGCCAGGCGCAGCACGGCGGACACTTCCTGTACGTTTCCGGGAAAAAGGACGGCTTCGGGGAGGTACTGCTCCCGGGTGGCATCAAAGGCGTAGCAGAGGAGATCTTCCTGCGCGTCGGTGAAGTGGTCGGCACCGATGATGGCCCGGAATTGTTTTTCCAGGTTCTTGTCCATCACCCCAGTTTTTCCTTGATCCGGCCTTTGAGCCATTCCAACCAGGGGTCGAACCCCTCGCCGGTTTTGGCCGACACGGAAAAGACCGGCATCTCGGGGTGAATCTGCCGGATGTTGCTCACGGCAAGATCCTTGTCGTAATCGAGATAGGGAAGCAGGTCGACCTTGTTGAGCAGCGCGGCATCGCACTGCCTGAACATGAGGGGGTATTTGATCGGCTTGTCCTCTCCTTCGGCGACGCTGAGAACCACGACCCGGGCATCTTCGCCCATATCGAACTCGGCCGGGCAAACGAGGTTTCCCACATTTTCCACCACCAGAAAATCGATCTCGTCCAGGTCGATATCAGCAAGTGCCCTGGCCACGACATGGGCGGCCAGATGGCAGTCTCCGCCGAACTCGTCGGTGTTGATCTGCACTACCGGAGCTCCGGTCACCGAAAGCTGGTCGGCGTCGTAGGTGGAGCAGATGTCGCCCACGATCACGGCGCAGCGAAGCCCGGTCATCAACGTTCCCAAGGTCTTGATCAAGGTGGTGGTCTTCCCCGATCCCGGGCTGCTCATCATGTTCAGCACGAAGACATTCTTTTCGGAGAACAGCTTCCGGTTTTGATCCGCCATGATGTCGTTGGCGTCCAACACCCGGCGGACCACTTTGATTTCCCGGGTGTCGCGCTGACGGGGTTGTTCCGGCGTCCCTCCCCGGAAATGCGGATGGGAGTGATGGCCTGGGCGGCCTTCCTTGTGGTGGAGACGAATTCGCAAATCAGAAGCTGCGGCCACGGTCGGGTTGTTCGGCATCGGTGGTTTCATTGGTTTCGTCTTCGATTTCAATGGATCGAATGTCCAGTTCCCTGCCGGAAACCAGGGTGATGTTCCCGCTATGGCAACGGGGACAGGAAAAGGCGGGCTCTTCAATGGTCCACTGGTGGTCGCAGGCGTTGCAGCGAGCCACCACGTCAATCTCTTCGATGGCCAGTTCGGCCCCCTCCAGGGGGGTTTCCTTTGCGGCGACCTCAAAGCAGAATCGGAGGCTTTCGCTCACCACCGCCGACAGCTTTCCCACCGTCAGGTTGACCCGTGCCACCCGGGCACGGCGAAGATCCTCGGGAATGGAGGCGATTGCGATTTCGATCACCTGCAAGGCGATGCCCATTTCATGCATTTTTTTCGCGCCCCCTTTTCGACGCTCATGGCGTCATTGTAGATGGCGAGCAATCGATTATTGGCCCCGGTGAATAGCGGTGGCGCGAAAAAAAGGAAAAAAAGGCACAATCACCAGGGAAGCTCGATGCCCGGAGATGGGAACGTATTCCTTCCGGGCATCGAATGTTTCTCCTGGGGTTTGTTTTCAATCATTCCCGCCGAAGGCGGGTCCAATAATCCAAATCGTGGAGCGATTGGGATTATCCGATCACCGCCAGCACATCGCCCTTCTTGACCGAGTCGCCGCTGGAAAAGTTGATTGCTTTCACGGTGCCGCTGGTGGGCGCCGGCAGGGCGTTTTCCATCTTCATGGCCTCCAGGACGAGTACGGTTTCCCCTTCGCTGACACTGTCTCCGACCTGCTTTTCGTAGGAGACGATCATGCCGGGCATGGGCGCGAGCATCGGGGTTCCTTCGGCTGCGGCCGCCGGTGCGGGCGCCGCTTCTTTCTTTTCTTCGGCCGGTGCCGGCGCCGCCGCCGGCTTGGGAGCTGCCGCCGGCGCCGCCGCCGGTGCCGAAGGGGCTGCCATCATCATGGGCATCTGGGCCGGCATGGCGCCCATCTGCTGGATTTTACGCAGCACCGGGCTTCCCTCGGGCTCGTCCACGCCGACCTCGTAGTACTCCCCGTCGATGAAGACATTGAAGGTCCTCAGGTTTTCGCTTTTCTCCGGCGGCGCTTTCGTCGGTTTTTCCACCAGTTCGCCGGCCTTGGCCTTCTTTACCAGTGCGTCTTCTTTTTTGACGTCTTCCAGGGTCCGGGGCTGGACTTCCTTGGGGGCCGGCTCGATACCGTACTTCCACTTGAGAAATTTCTTCCCGGTGACCGGATACAGCGCGTAGGTCACCAGGTCATCTGTGTCCTTGGCCAGATCGCCGATTTCCTCCTTAGCCTTGGGCAGCTCCGGATCGAGCACCTCGGCCGGCCGGCAGGTGATCGGCTCCTCGCCGCGGGAGTAGCCCTTGAGGGCCTTTTTCTGGACTTCCGGATCGATGGGGATCGCGGTTTTGCCGTAGAGGCCGTAGACCAGATCCTTGACCTGGTTGGTGATGTTCTTGTAGCGCTCGTTTTCGTCGTCGAAGAGAACGTTGTTGACGGTCTGAATCCCGACGATTTGGCTGGTGGGGGTGACCAGCGGGACCTGGCCGAGCTCTTTTCGCACCCGGGGAAGTTCGCGGTAGACGTCGTTGATCTTGTCCAGGGCGTCCATCTCCCGAAGCTGGTTGACCAGGTTGGAGAGCATGCCGCCCGGGGTCTGGTGGAGCAGCACGTTGATGTCAATGGTCGACACCTTCGAATCGTCGAGCAGGTGCTTGTACTTTGGCATCACCTCCCGCTCCAGGATTTCGTTGATCTTTGCCAGCAGCTTGATGTCGAAGCCGGTGTCCCGGTTGGTGCCCAGCAGCGCCATCACCAGAGGCTCGACGGCGGCATGGGAGGTGCGGAACGCATACGGCGTCATGCAGGTGTCGATGATGTCGACCCCGGCCTCGATGGCCTTCATGTGGCTCATGGAGGACATGCCTGAGGTAAAATGGCTGTGAAGATGGATCGGGACCTTGACCGCTTCCTTGAGTGCCTTGACGATGTTGTAGGCGTCATAAGGGGCGATGAGCCCGGCCATGTCCTTGACGCAGACGGTGTCGGCGCCCATGGCTTCCAGCTCCTTGGCCTTGGAGACGTAGTAGTCGAGGTTGTATACTTCACCTCCCAGCCGGGGTTCGGTGAGCGAGTAACAGATGCAGCCCTGAAAGTGTCTGCCGTATTCCTTGATCTTGGGCACCACGGTTTCAAAGTTGCGGTAGTCGTTCAAGGCGTCGAAGGTGCGAAAGATGTCCATGCCGTTTTCACAAGCGCGGTCCATGAAGGCGTTGGCTACATCGTCTGCGTAGTTCCGGTAGCCCACCAGGTTCTGGGCCCGCAGGAGCATGGAAAAGGGGGTCTTTTTGAAATAGCGCTTCAGGGTGCGGATCCGCTCCCAGGGGTCTTCGTTCAAAAACCGGTGCATGGTGTCGAAGGTAGCCCCGCCCCAGGTCTCCACCGCCCAGAAGCCGACCTCGTCCATGAGTTCGGCTACCGGAATCATGTCTTCTGTCCGGCCCCGGGTCGCAAACAGGGACTGATGGCCGTCGCGGAGTGAAAGATCCTCGATCTTTACCGGATTTTCCGCCTTCGGCCGGTCCTTGTCGTAATTCATCTCGGTCATCTTGACTTGATCGTGCTCGCTCATGATCCTGTTCTCCTCTTTCAGATAAAATTTCCTCGAAATTTTATGTCATCCAGTTTCCGGGGACTTCGACACGGGGTGAAGACAAAAAATCTATCGAAGCTGTGTGCCATGAAACGTCTTGAGTTGCATGAAATTTCGATATTGCATCATCGACTGACGGCCGACGATCCCCCATATGTTGGGCTGGACCGCAGCAGGCTCTGGACGGGGCGAAGCCGGCTGAAGCGCCGCCTCTTCTTCGGCCTGGATATACAGCCCGACCGCAGCCATGATCGCGGCCATTTTCTTTTCGTTTTCCATGTGGCGTCCTTTCGGTCGTGGTGTTTCGTGGTTGGTTTTTAGTGTTTTGTTTCCGGCATGAATCTCCGAAAAGGCCTCCGGATGTCAGCCAAACACCAAACACCAAACACCAGAGGCTATGTGGGTATGTTGCCGTGCTTCTTGGGCGGACGTAGCTCCCTCTTGGTGCACATGATCTCCAGTGCGTCGATGAGCCTTGTCCGCGACTCCCGGGGCACGATGACCGCATCGATAAAGCCCCGGCCCGCGGCCCGGTACGGATTGGAAAAGTACCTTTCGTATTCTTCGAACTTTTCCTGCCGTTTTTTGGCGGGGTCTTCGGCTTCCTTGATTTCCTTGCGGTGGATGATGTTGGTGGCGCCGGCCGCCCCCATCACCGCGATCTCGGCGGTGGGCCAGGCAAAGGCCATGTCCGCCCCCAGGTCCCGGCTGCACATGGCCAGGTAGGAGCCGCCGTAGGCTTTGCGGGTCACCAGCAGCAGCTTGGGCACAGTGGCCTCCGAGTAGCACCAGAGCAGCTTGGCACCGTGGCGGATGATTCCCCCCCACTCCTGCTGGCTGCCCGGCTGGTATCCGGGAACGTCCGCGATGGTCAGCAGCGGAATGTTGAAGGCGTCGCAAAACCGGATAAACCGGGTGGCCTTGTCCGAGGCATCGATGTCCAGACAGCCGGAAAGCACCTTGGGCTGATTGGCGATCACGCCGACGCTTCTGCCGTTGAGCCGGACAAATCCCACCACGATGTTCTTGGCGAAGTGCTCGTGGATTTCGAAGAAATCGCCGTTGTCTGCGAGGCTGACGATCAGGTCCTTCATGTCGTAGGACTGGTTCGGGCTGTCGGGGATCAGGGAGTCCAGGGCCGGATCGGTTCGCCTCGGATCGTCTCCGGTGGGAAGGACCGGCGGATCTTCCATGTTGTTGGAAGGCATAAAGGAGAGCAGACGCTTGATTTTGTCGAGGGCGTCTTTGTCGTTTTCACAGGCGAGTTGGGCCACACCGCTTTTTTCGCTGTGGGTCATGGCGCCGCCCAAATCCTCGAAAGAAATCTCCTCTCCGGTCACCGACTTGATCACTTCCGGGCCGGCGATGAACATATACGAGGTGTTTTTCACCATGAGGATAAAATCGGTCATGGCCGGGGAGTAGACCGCGCCGCCGGCGGTGGGCCCCATGATGGCCGAGATCTGCGGGATGACCCCGGAGGCCACCGAGTTGCGGTAGAAGATCTGCCCATAGGCGGAAAGGGATTCGACCCCTTCCTGGATGCGGGCTCCGCCCGAATCGTTGAGGCCCACCATGGGTACCCCAGCCTTTACGGCCAGGTCCATGACTTTGCAGATCTTTTTGGCGTGCATCTCGCCCAGGCTGCCGGCTCGGGAGGTAAAATCCTGGGCAAAAGCAAACGCCGGTCTTCCGTCGATAAGCCCATGGCCGGTGATGACGGCATCCGAGGCGACATCGACCTTGTCCATGCCGAAATTGGTGCAGCGATGTTCTACGAGCATGTCGATTTCCCGAAAGGTACCTTCATCGAAGAGGTAGTCGAGGCGCTCCCTGGCGGTGAGCTTTCCCTTTTCTTTTTGAAGGGCCACCGATTTTTCACCGCCCATCTGAAGAACTTTTTTCTCACGGGTTTTGAGTTCTTTGATCTTGTCGTCAACGATACCCATCTTGCTATCCTTTCCCTTGATCTCTCGCCGGTTTAACGCCGCCCAAAACCTGTCGGCAGTTGCCTGGTCGTTTTTTTAGGCCCGCCAAGGGCCGATGGTAAAAACCTTCGCTCTGTTTTGCGAAGCGAAACCAATTAAAAAATCGCCTCAGCGATTTTATAGAATTATAGATGATTCTAGAGCCCCTTTTCCTTGTCAAGCAAAAAAAGGAGCTGGGTCGCCGCCGCCGTCGGCGCCGTCTCGCCGTCGGACACGGCCCGCTCCAGTTCATTCAGGCGGCGGCGCACGCTCGGATCGGCCTGAAACCGGTCCTGGAGACCCTCTTTGATCAGATCCCACATCCAGTCCACCGCCTGGCGCCTTCGTTTTTCCTCCAGCTCCGAAGTGGCGGAAAGCTTTTGCCGGTGGTCGAGCACGGTTTCCCAGATTTTTCGAATCCCGGGGCGGTCGTCGTCCTTGGCGCTGCAAGTCAGTACCGGCGGTGTCCATGTCGGAGTGGCCGGCCGCAGGTAATGAAGGGCGTTTTCGTATTCTTTCCTCGCCCGCTCAGCCTTTTTGACGTTGTCGCCGTCGGCTTTGTTGATGGCAAGGGCGTCGGCCAGCTCCAGGACTCCTTTTTTCATTCCCTGGAGTTCGTCGCCGGCACCGGCGATCATCAGCACCAGGAAAAAATCGACCATCGAGGCCACGGTCGTTTCAGACTGGCCCACCCCCACCGTTTCGATGATCATCACGTCGAATCCGGCCGCTTCGCAGACCAGCATGGATTCGCGGGTCTTTCGTGCCACCCCACCCAGGGTTCCGCCGGAGGGAGACGGCCGGATAAAGGCATTTTTCTCGACGGCAAGCTTCTCCATGCGGGTCTTGTCGGCCAGGATGCTTCCGCCGCTTCTCTTGCTGCTTGGATCCACGGCCAGCACGGCGACCTTGTGGCCGTCTTCGACCAGCATCGTGCCGAAGCTTTCGATAAAGGTGCTTTTCCCCACCCCCGGAACGCCGGTGATGCCCAGCCGAACCGCCTTTCCCGCATGGGGAACCAGCCGGTCGACGATGTCGCGGGCCAGGGCCCGATGGGCAGGCAGGGTGCTTTCGATCAGCGTGATGGTTCGTGCCAAAATGCGGCGGTCGCCGTTGATCACGCCTTCGACGAAATACGTCAAATCCTCGGGCATGGTCATTTTTGCTCGAGAACGTTGAGGACTTTGTTGGCGGCATCCGTTACGGCGGTCCCCGGTCCGAACACGGCCGAGGCTCCGGCGCTGAACAGGGCCTCATAATCGTTTGCCGGGATCACTCCGCCGACCACCACCTTGATGTCGCCGGCATTGTTTTCCTTCAGGGCCTTGACCAGGGTGGGGACCAGGGTCTTGTGGCCGGCGGCCAGACTGGAAACCCCTACCACGTGGACATCGTTTTCCACGGCCATCTGGGCAGCCTCCTCCGGGGTCTGGAACATCGGGCTTAAGTCCACGTCGAAGCCGAAGTCGGCAAACGCCGTGGCGATGACTTTTACTCCCCGGTCGTGGCCGTCCTGTCCCATCTTGGTGAGCAGAATCCGGGGCCGCCGGCCCTCGCGCGCCAGAAAATCGTCCGTCCGTTTCCGGATGGCGGCAAAGATCTCGTCGTCTCCATACTCTGCCGCATAAATGCCGGAAATGCACTGGGTCGTGGCAACGAACCGGCCGAACACTTTTTCCATGGCGTCTGAGATTTCCCCGACGGTCGCCCTGGCCCGGACGGCCGGCAGGCAGGCCGCCAAGAGGTTGTCGCCGTTTTCAGCCGCCTTGGTGACGGCTTCCAGGGCCTGGCGGACCACTGCTTCGTCCCGGTGTTGACGGGTTTGCCTCAGCCGCTGGATTTGATCTTCCCTGACTGCCTCGGAAACCTCCAGGATGTCCTTGAGGGGTTCGTCTTCAACCTTGTATTTGTTGATCCCCACGATGACGTCCTTTCCCTGGTCGATCCGGGCCTGGCGGCGGGCGGCCGCCTCCTCGATCCGCATTTTCGGCATGCCGGACTCGATGGCCTTTGCCATGCCGCCAAGCTCTTCCACCTCGTCGATGATTTTTTTGGCCTCCCGGGCGACTTCGTCGGTCAGGGCTTCCACGTAGTAGGATCCGCCTAAAGGATCGATCACCCGGCAGATCTGGGATTCTTCCTGGATGATGAGCTGGGTGTTTCGGGCGATTCTGGCCGAAAAGTCGGTGGGAAGTCCCACCGCTTCGTCAAAGGAGTTGGTATGCAGGGACTGGGTGCCCCCCAAAGCCGCGGCCAGTGCCTCCAGGGTGGTGCGGATGATGTTGTTGTAAGGGTCCTGAGCGGTAAGACTCCATCCCGATGTCTGGACATGGGTCCGGAGCATCGAAGACTTGGGGTTTTCCGGGTTGAACTGCTGCATCAGTTCGTACCACAGGCGCCGTGCCGCCCGGAGCATCGCAATTTCCATGAAAAAGTTCATCCCCACCCCGAAGAAAAAGGAAAGGCGAGGGGCGAATTTATCGATGTGGAGCCCGGCGGCCAGGGCTGCTCGGACATATTCGATGCCGTCTGCCAGGGTAAAGGCGCACTGGAGCACCGAATCGGCGCCGGCTTCCATGATGTGATAGCCGCTGATGCTCACCGTGTTGAATTTGGGCATGTGGTCGGAGCAGAATCCGATGATATCCGAGACGATCCTCATGGACGGTTCCGGCGGATAGATGTAAGTGTTCCGGGTCAGGTACTCCTTTAGGATGTCGTTCTGAATCGTGCCGGTGAGCTGTTCATGTTTGACGCCCTGTTCCTCGGCGGCCACGATATACCCGGCCATGATCGGCAGCACGGCACCGTTCATGGTCATGGAAACCGACATCTTGTCCAGGGGGATCTGGTCGAAGAGGATTTTCATGTCCTCTACCGAATCGATGGCCACGCCGGCCTTGCCGATGTCTCCGATGACCCTGGGGTGGTCCGAGTCATAGCCCCGGTGGGTGGCCAGATCGAAGGCCACCGACAATCCCTTTTGCCCGGCAGCCAGATTACGGCGATAAAACGCATTGGATTCCTTGGCCGTGGAAAACCCGGCGTACTGGCGAATCGTCCATTTCCGGCCGGCGTACATGGTGGCCATGGGGCCGCGCACATAAGGCGGCAGGCCGGGAAGGGTGTTGAGATGGTCGACCCTTTCGATGTCTTCGGCCGTATAGAGGGGATTGACCGAGATGCCCTCGGGGGTTTTCCATTGCAGGGACTCTATCGGCTTTCCCTTCATCTGCTTGATTGCCAGATCGATCCACGTTTTCTTTTCGGGGTGTTCTGCCATCTCCTTCGCTCCTTATGCTTTTGTCATATTCAAGATCATTCGGGTTGACCCGCCGCCGCATCAATTCTTCTTTTGCGGCGGCGATTCGGGTATCGTGATCGCCCGCCATACGATTTCGAACAATGCGTTGGACTGGTCGGTCAGGCTTCCTTTCTGCTCGCGGGAGATCCACATGAAAAAGGAACGCTGGACAAGGCCGAGGATCACGTCGAGCAATATCCCGGCCCGGACATGGGGGTTTAAAATGCCCCTGCGTTGTCCGTCCTTGAGCGCCCCTAAAAAAAGATCGATCATTTTACGCTGCTGGAAAGTTTCGTCGGCCATCCAGGTTTTCATCGGAAGCGTCATGAACAAAATACGGCCGAGCCGCGGATGCCGGTCATAATAGTCGAGTTGAAGCCATAAGGCCTTGCGGACCTTCTCCTTCAGATCCTCGATTCCCTGCAGATGGTCGGTGATCCGGTCGGTTAGTCTGCCGAGCCAGACGTCGACCACTGAAAACAGGAGCCGTTCCTTGCTGCCGTAATGATTGTAAATGGTACTGAAGCTGATGCCGGCCTTTTTGGCGACATCCCGGATATTGGCCTGGTGAAAATCGGATTCGGAAAAGATTTCCAGAACCGCATCTTCCAGTCGCTGCCGGACTTCCGGGCGGAGAGAGGAAAGTCTATTGCCGTTGGGGGGGAGCTTTTTGTTTGCTGCGTGTTGGTTCAAACGGTCAACCCTGTGGTCGATTCAAAAAAATCAAAGAAAAATACAGGTTGTAAAGAACAGCGTTACATGTGTAAAAAGCTCTATAAATACCTGTTATTCCATTCTATTTTTCATTGTTAGCAAGCAAGATGATTCAGGTTTATACAACAAGGTTACACATTTACGGAAAAATGGCCGGCCTGTCAATAAAAAACCCCGGCGGAGAGCCGGGGTTTTTTCTCGCGATACCATCGCGAAGCGATTTTATCGCTCGCACAGTTCAACGAGCACGCCGTTGGTCGCCTTGGGATGCAGAAAGGCGATTTTTGCCCCGCCTGCGCCTTTTCGGGGGGTTTCATCGATCAGCTTGACGCCCTTGGCCTTGAGCTCTTCTAAGGCCTCTTCGATGTTTTCGACCCGGAAGGCCACATGCTGGATGCCTTGGCCCCGCTTTTCGATGTACTTGGCTACCGGCCCGTCGGGGGCGGTCGATTCGAGCAGCTCCACTTCGCTCTCCCCCACTGGAAAAAACGCGGTGGTCACCTTTTGCTCCGTCACGGTCTCGGTGCCCTCGAATTCCAGACCGAGCATGCCGCTCCAAAAATTCTTGCCGTCCTCGATGCTGTTCACCGCGATGCCCAAATGATCGATTTTTAATACTTTCATTCGAATCTCCTGTTGAAATGGTGTTTGGTTTTTAGTGTTTTGTGTTTGGCGACGAACTCCGCCGCTGGCCGGCGGGGCGCTTAGATTGATCAAAGAGAGTCTTTTTTTTCATCGAAGTCGCAGCATCTGTAGTGAACGGTATCCGTGCCGTTCACGCCGGCACGACACGGAGGTCGTGCCCTTTATTGATAGAGATCCTTCGCTTCGCTCGGGATGACATATTCGGACTTATTACGATTCCATCTTTTTTAAAACACGAAACACTACACACCAAACACTATCTTTTATATTTTTCCATCACCCGTTTAAATCCCGGCATTGCCCCGGCGATCGTTTCGTCTTCCACGCAAAAGGCGATCCTGAAATGACCGGGGCCGCCGAATCCGCTTCCCGGGACCACCAGAACAAGCTCTTTTTGCAGTTCTCGAACGAAGGCGACGTCGTCAGGGATCGGGGATCGGGGAAACAGATAAAACGCCCCGGGCGGCTGCACAAAGTCGTAGCCGCATTCGGCAAGTCCATTGCAGAGCAGGTCACGCTTTCGGGCGTAGGCTGAGATGTCGACCTGCACCCCCTGGAGCCGGGCAACCACCCGCTGCATCAGGGCCGGGGCATTGACGAACCCCAGAATGCGGTTGGCCAGTGCCATGGCGCCTATAAGCGTTGTTTTTTCTGCAGCTTCCGGATGAACCGCGAGAAAGCCGAGCCGTTCCCCCGGTATCGAGATGTCTTTGGAATAAGATGTGACCAAAATCGTTTCGGAATACGCATGAAATATGCTTGGCACGTCGATGCCGTCGAAGACGATTTTCCGGTACGGTTCGTCAGAGACCAGATAGATTGTCCGGCCATAGGCCCTGCTTTTTTCTGAAAGCATCTTTCCCAGGGCAGCAAGACTCTCGGCGGAATAGATCTGACCGGTCGGATTGTTGGGCGAGTTGATCAGTACGACCTTGGTCTTTTCCGTTACGGCGGCGTCCAACCCATCAAGATCAAGGGTGAAATCCGCATTCGTGGGAACGGTTTTGAGAGTTCCGCCGTGATTGTCTGCGTAAAAGCCGTACTCGACGAAAAACGGCGCCGGCGAGATCACCTCGTCTCCTGGATCGAGAACGGCCTTTAAAATGACGTTCAGCGCCCCGGCAGCGCCGCAGGTCATGATGATGTCGTCAGGGGAGATCGAAACCTGCTGCTCTGTCTTGAGAAACTCCGCCACGGCCCGGCGGGTTTCGGGGAGGCCAATATTGGGCATGTAAGCGTGGACGCCGGGTGCTTCCTCTGCGGCCACGGCGATCAGGGCCTCTTGGAAAAGGGCCGGCGGCGGCAGGTTCGGATTGCCGAGGCTGAAATCGAAGACCTTTTCAGCGCCGTATTCGGCCTTGAGCTTGGCCCCTTCTTCGAACATCTTTCGGATCCAGGAGGACCGGGTGATGAACTCCTCCATCTTATGGGCGATTGACATGGGGTGCTTCCTCACTGAAGTTTGGCAGTTGCCCAGTTTCCAGTTTGCCAGTTGTAGAACTGGCTAAACTGGCCAAACTGGAAACTGGCCGACTGCATTTAGGCCGGTTCGACCGATTTGACTTCCGGAATCTCTTTTTTCAGCATCCGTTCGATGCCGTTTTTCAGGGTCATCTGGGACATGGGGCATCCAGCGCAGGCGCCTTGAAGGCGGACTTTGACCACGCCGTCTTCTCCCACATCCACCAATTCCACGTCTCCGCCGTCCGCCTTGAGCATGGGACGAATCTTGTCGATCACTTCCTGGACTCTTTCTTTCATGAGAATTCCCCCTTTGTGGATAAAAGCGCTTCCGCGATAAAATCGCTTCGCGCTTTTATAAGCTCCGGCATTCTGCGAATGCCGAAAAGACATTAAAATGAAATTCATTATAACCATCTTTGCGTCTGAAAACAATCCATGAAAGGCAACGAATCGGGGACCTCCCAAAATCCGAGCAGCAAACGAACCTTATTATTCCCTCTCCCCATTATTCCCTCTCCCCGGGTGGGAGAGGTTTGCCCGTCTTTGGCGGCGCCGGAGGCGACCAGGGGTCAGGGTGAGGGGGGTAAGATCAGATCCGACTTTGATACCCAGCACCTTGCTGCAGGGAGATTCAATTTTCCGGTCAGTTTTCAGGGCGGCGCCTGCGGTAAAATTCCTTTCTGAAAGACGCAAACCGGCCTTCGGTGATCGCCTGCCGCATGGAGCGGGCCAGGGAGAGAAAATAGTGAATGTTGTGCAGGGTGTTCAGCCGATAGGCGAGCAGCTCCTTGGATGTATACAGGTGCCGAAGGTAGGCCCGGGAATAGGTTCGGCAGGTATAGCAGGTGCAGTGCTCATCCAACGGCCTTCGATCCTCCCGGAACCGGGCGTTGGAAATATTGACCGGGCCGCGGTCTGTAAAAAGCTGGCCGTTTCTGGCGTTTCGTGTCGGCAGCACGCAGTCGAACATGTCGGCGCCCATGGCCGTCAACTCCACCAGGTCTTCAGGGGTGCCGACCCCCATCACGTATCGGGGACGGTCCGAAGGGAGCAGCGGAAGGGTGAAATCGGCCATTTCGAGCATCAAATCCTTGGGCTCTCCCACGCTAAGACCGCCTACGGCGTATCCGGGAAAACCCAAGTCGACCAGGGCTTCTGCCGAACGTTTTCTTAAGTTCTTCATCATGCCGCCCTGAACGATGCCGAATAAGGCCCGGTCGTCGTCAGCGATTTGTCGCCACCGCGACAGGCATCGTTTTGCCCACAACGTGGTCCGCTCCATGGCGGTCTCGGTTTCGGTTTCCCCCGCCGGGTAGGCAAGGCACTGGTCCAGACACATGGCGATGTCGGACCCGAGGCACTGCTGGATGTCCACGGCCGCCTCTGGGGTAATGTGGTGCCGGGACCCGTCGATGTGGGACTGGAACCGCGCCCCTTCGTCGGTGATTTTAGTCAGCCCGGCCAGGGAAAATATCTGAAATCCGCCGCTGTCGGTCAGGATGGCACGATCCCATCCCATGAATTGGTGGAGACCGGAAAAGAGATCGACCACGGTGCAGCCCGGCCGCAGGTAAAGATGGTAGGTGTTCCCCAGAATGATCTGCACCCCGCAGGCCGCAAGGTCTTCCGGCGACAGGGCCTTGACGGTTGCCAGGGTGCCCACCGGCATAAAGATCGGGGTGTCGACGACGCCGTGGGCCGTGGTCATCTTGCCGGCCCGGGCCCGGGTGTCGGAGCATGTGGCGGTGACTTTGAAAGAGAACATGGGTAGTGGTTTTCGGTGTTTGGTGTTTGGTTTTCGGTTTTGTTGTGTTTGGTATCTGGTGTTCGGTGAGAACGCAGAAAAACAAAACACCAAACACCAAACACGAAACACCAAATCGCTATTGAATAAACATCGCATCCCCGTAACTGTAGAACCGGTAATTTTCGGCGATCGCTTCCCGATAGGCCGCCATCACCTTTTCTCTTCCGGCAAAGGCTGAAACGAGCATGATCAGGGTGGATTTTGGCAGGTGAAAATTTGTGATCATGGCGCCGACGGTCTGAAACCGGTATCCGGGACGGATAAACAGATCGCAGCTGCCGCCGCCGGCCTGGATGGCGCCGGACGAATCGGTGGCGTATTCCAGGGTTCGCACGCAGGTGGTTCCCACGGCCACCACCCTGCCTCCCGCTTTTCGATGCCGGGTGATCCGCCTGGCGACGGCCTCGGAAATCCGGAAAAATTCCGAATGCATCCGATGCTCCCGGATGTCGGTGACTTTCACCGGGAAAAAGGTGCCGTATCCCACGTGCAGGGTGATTTCTTCGACTCGGATCCCGCGGCCCCGGATCTTTTCCAGCAGGCGGGGCGTAAAATGCAGTCCGGCGGTCGGGGCGGCAACGGCCCCCTTTTCCCGGGCATAGACCGTCTGATAGGTCGCCCGGTCCCCGGAAGCCCCATCTCCGTTATTTCGCTTGATGTAGGGCGGCAGGGGGACCCGGCCGATGGCTTCGATCGTCTGTTCGATGTCGTCGGTCCCGGAAAAACGAATGCGGAACGTTCCGTTGGCCCGTCCCTTCACCTCCGCTTCGAGCCCGCCGTCAAACGTAATGCGGGTGCCGGGCCTTACGGCCTTGGAGGTTTTTAGCAGGCAGTCGGATTCGGCGGCGCCGTTGACCAGTCCGGGATAGTCGAGAATGAGCAGCTCCACCCGCCCCCCGGTGGGTTTTTTGCCGATCAGCCGTGCCGGGATCACCCGGGTATTGTTGACCACCAGCAAGTCAGAGGGTGCCAGCAGAGACAGAATGTCTTCGAACCGGTGGTGGGCAACGATACCGGTTTTCCGATCGAGCCGAAGCAGTCTGGAGCGGTCCCGCTCCACTGCTGGATGCTGGGCGATCAATTCGTTCGGGAGGGAGTAATTGTAGTCTTCTATGTGATACATAAGGACCGGTGTATAGTGTTTGGCGTTTAGTTTTTAGTGTCTGGTGTTCGGTGTTTTTGTCCTGAGTCGAATGGAATGGAATGGGTGCCCGCGCACAATTCGCAGCAAGCACCTCTCCTGCCAAACACTAAACACAAAACACCAGACACAAGGAGCGTCAGCTCCGCCCGACATATACCAGCAAAAGGCCGATGAGCATCAGGCTGAAGCCGAATCTGCGAAGTGTGCCTTCAGGGATTTCGAGCACCTTGTAGATCCAGGCTTTCATTTTTTCAGGAAAAGCGAAGTAGGGAACGCCCTCGATAATCATCACCATGCCGATCACGCACAGGAAATATTTCATGACTCGATCTCCGGACCGCCAGGGACGGGCAATATGAACGTTTTCGACGACGCGATAAGTATACGAAAAACCGCCCCATCAGGACATTCTCTTGACAAGCGCTCTATAGCCGCTGCCGGGTCTTTTTGTCAAAGGGGGTGCGCTTCGGGCATTTGTTCGGATTTGCCAAAGGCGAAAGCCTCAAAGTCCCCCTTTGGAAAAGGGGGGTTTGGGGGGATTTGATAGGATACCGAATGAAGTTTCAGACAAGTATTTTTTCCCCTCCTGACAGCCCCCGTTTTTTGGTGCTGTCAGAAGGCTGATTGAAAGGTTTGACGACGCAGAGCGGTTCGTGTAAAAACACCCGACATGGAATTCGAACCTGTCATCGGGCTGGAGGTTCACGCCCAGCTCAAAAGCAACACCAAGATCTTCTGCGGCTGCTCCACCGCGTTCGGCGCACCGCCCAACACCCACGTGTGCCCGGTCTGCCTGGGGATGCCCGGCATGCTGCCGGTGCTCAACCGAAAGGTGGTGGAGTACGCTCTGAAGATGGCTCTTGCCACGGGATGTGTCGTAGGCAAAAGGAGCCGTTTTGCACGGAAAAACTATTTCTATCCGGATCTGCCCAAGGGATACCAGATTTCCCAGTACGAGCTACCCATTGCCGAGCACGGCGCCGTGGAAATCGATCTGGACGGAAAGCGAAAACGCATCGGGCTGACCCGGATCCACATGGAAGAAGACGCCGGCAAGCTGGTCCACGATCCCAACCGACCGGTGAGCTTCGTCGATTTCAACCGTACCGGCGTCCCCTTGATCGAGATCGTCAGCGAGCCGGACATCCGCTCTCCACAGGAGGCCGGCGCCTACCTGCGAAAGCTCCGAACGATTCTGCGGTATCTGGGCATCAGCGACGGAAACATGGAAGAAGGCAGCTTCCGCTGCGATGCCAACGTGTCGATTCGTGCAAAGGGAACCGAGCCGTTCGGCACCCGAACCGAGCTCAAGAATCTCAACTCCTTCAAGCACGTGGAAAACGCGCTGTCCTACGAAATCCGCCGCCAGCAGGCTGTGGCGGCCGAAGGCGGCCGGGTCGTGCAGGAAACCCGCCTTTGGGATCCGGAACGGAGTCGGACCGTTTCCATGCGGGGAAAAGAAGAGGCCCACGACTACCGGTATTTTCCGGATCCGGATCTGCTGCCCCTGGTGATCGAAGATGAATGGATCGAGAAGGTAAAACAGACCCTGCCGGAGCTTCCCGACGAGAAAAAGGAGCGTTTTGAAGCCGTCTACGGCCTGCCCGCATACGACGCCGGGGTGCTGACGGCAAGCAGAGAGCTGGCCGATTTTTTCGAGGCGTGCGTGAGCGCCGGCGCCGGCGCCAAGCCGGCGAGCAACTGGATCATGGGCCCGCTTCTGGGCCTTTTGCATGCCGCGGCAACCCCCATCGAAGAATCCCCGGTATCGGCGGACCACCTGGCCGAATTGATCGGACTGATCGAAAACGACACCATCAGCGGCAAGATCGCAAAGACCGTGTTCGACGAAATGGCCGTGAGCGGTAAAGCGCCGGCTGTCATCGTCGAGGAAAAGGGGCTCGTTCAGGTGACCGACGCCGGCGCCATCGAGGCGGCGGTGGATGCCGTTCTGGCCCGGTGTCCGGACGAAGTCGAAGCGTACAAAGGCGGCAAGACCAAGCTGCTCGGCTTTTTCGTCGGCCAGGTGATGAAGGAAACCAAAGGAAAGGCGAACCCGAAAGCGGTCAACGAAATTTTAAAAACGAAATTGAAATGAAGCCATTTCAGTTTCGTTTTTAAAATTAAGAGTGGCGAAGCCGCGTCTAATAAATACGCGGAGCGGATTTATAATGAACAAAGAATTCAGTGTCATCATCGAAAAGAATTCGGACGGGTACTATGTCGGATCGGTCCCCTCATTGCGCGGATGTCACACTCAGGCAAAATCATTGGATGAGTTGATGGTTCGAATCCGAGAGGCGATCGAGCTTTGTTTGGAGGTTCATGGAGAAGCTCAGGAGCCCCTGGATTTTGTCGGGGTACAGAAAATCGTTTTGGCCTCATGACTAGGCTGCCTCGGATACCTGGAAATAAGTTGATTGCCGTCCTGGGAAAGTTCGGGTTCGAGGTTGCTCGTATCAAAGGCAGCCATCATTTCCTGCGCCACCCAGACGGTCGAGAGACGGTCGAGAGACGGTCGTTCCCGTTCATCGGGGTGAGGTCATCGGTCCGGGGTTGCTGACCAAAATTCTAAGTGACTGCGAGCTGAATGCCGACGAATTTCGCTCTTTGTTCTAAAATCATGCGGCGAAGCCGCATGTCATAAATGTGCGAGGCGGATTTATCGCCGATCGCATTTATCTCGGAGGATCCATTGAAAAAATCAACCCTGCATATTTGTATTATTCGCTTTATCTGCATCATGCTGACCGCCGGAATCTGTGCGGCCGTGCCGGCCGCCGCACAAATTCAAAAGGTGGCTGTGATTCCCTTTGCGGTCTATGCGGAAAAGGATTTGACCTTTTTGCAGAAGGGTATCGTGGATATGCTCACCTCAAGGCTTTCCCGGCCGGGCGAGGTGGCGGTTCTCGGCCGGGAGGTGACCGAAGAGGCCCTGAAAGACGTCCAAGGCCCCCTGAATCCGGAAAAGGCGGCCGGCATCGGGCAAGAACTGGGGGCCGACCATGTCTTGTACGGCAGCCTGACGGTGTTCGGAGAAAGCGTGAGCGTGGACGCCAAGATGATCGACGTCTCCGGGGGGAGAGAGCCCCTTTCCTTCTTTACCCAGAGCAGCTCCTTTGGCGAGGTGATTCCGGCGGTGGACCGGTTTGCGGCAGAGATCAACGAAAAAGCCTTCGGCCGGAAAGAAGCCACTTTTACGGCACCGGCACCGGCGCCGGCAGCCCCCGAGCCCGGGCCGTCCGCAGAAAGACCGGACGTATATGCCCATCCGGATACCCTTATTCAGGGCGGTTTCGGAGAGACCGGTGAGCGGAGAACCGCCAGCGAAGAGGGGTTTGACATGGGCCGCGCCTGGAAGAGCCGGAGTTTCAGCAAGTCGATCGTGTCCATGGATCTGGGAGATGTGGACCAAGATGGAAAAATCGAAACCGTCCTGGCCACCCCGGACCAGATCCTGGTGTATCGATTCGAAAACGAACGCTTTTTAGAAAAAGCCCGGATCGAGATGCCGAGGTTTCGATTCGTCGTGGGGGTCGATGTGGGAGACATCAACGGAAACGGCGTGGAGGAGATATTCGTCTCCGCCCTCAACGGCCAGCGAAACGGGCTTCAGTCCATGGTGTACGAGTATGCCAACGGCAGCTACACCCCGATCGTCGAAAGCTCCCCATGGTATTTTCGCGTAGTCCGCAAGAGGCATTTCGGAAAGCAGCTTTACGGGCAGCAGCAGATCTTGGATAAAACCCAGTTCGATTCGCCCATTTACCGAATGGCTTGGGAGGGGGGCGACTACGTCTCCCAGCACCAGGTGCTGCCCGCAAAAAAGGCCAACGTCCTGGGGTTTTCCATGGGCCGCCCGGTCGAGGCCGGAGACGAGATGGCCGTGGCCTATTCCCGCCAGGACCTGCTGCAGATCCTGGAGCCGGGCGGGGTCGAGGTATGGACAGGTGCTGAGCTGTTCGGGGGAAGCACCCTGTATCTCCTTCTGCCGGTTGACGATCCCGGTATGGTGGAAAAAAAGGGTTTTTTCCCCATGCGGATCCGGGTCAGGGATCTCAACGGCGACGGCACCGAAGAAATCATCGTGGCCCAGAACCATGAATTGTCAAACCGCCGGCTTGAGGCCAGAAGGATCTACAACGAGACGCAACTCCATTGTCTTTCCTGGGACGGCCTGGGGCTTGCCAGCGTATGGAAGACCCGGACCCTTTCCGGCCACATCCGCGATCTTGGCATCGCAGACTTCGACGGAGATGGTGTCGAGGAACTGGTGGCCGTTCTGGTCATGAAGGAAGGAAAGATCATCGGGACGGATGCAAAATGCAGTGTCATCGCCTTTGACATCATCGAAAAGGCTGCACAGTAATAGGGAACGGCCTCCGCCTGTCTCGGCGAAGTTGCATAGCAACGAAGACGGATGCCGTTCCCGTGCGGCACGCCACAGAGGGCGCGCCTTACAAAGGACGTCGCCTTCGACCGAAGTTTCATATCAGCTCCGGCTCTGGCCGCCGGGGCGTCTATTTTGATCAAGAATGAAACTATGCCATTTTGGCATAGTCTTACATAAGCCGTCGGAGCCGAATTTCCCGCCTCCAAGTGTACTTAGTTGATGCAATAAA
>Ga0272443_10001377_pt1 | contig 35857 bp, 32 predicted proteins | sample SSMAcet12_FD_193581 | JGI IMG/M metagenome (GOLD analysis project Ga0272443, IMG submission 193581) | Marine sediment archaeal communities from Little Sippewissett salt marsh, Falmouth, MA, United States - SSM-Acet-12 | ecosystem: Environmental > Aquatic > Marine > Wetlands > Sediment ... | reverse complement strand
CGAATTTCTTCGGAGCGAGCACCTTGTCCTTGAAATCCTTCCTGATCTTTTTCATGAGTTCAGGATGAACCGTCACTGATACGGGATTTTTGATGGTTCGATATCCGACAAAAATCGCCGCGACAACCTTTTCACGCAGAAAATCGCTGCGCACTTCATACTTCTTTCCCATATTCCTTTCGGTTCTTGTTCAAAAGACTTTACGACAGCCCTGAGTATACGGCTTTGCGCATCAAAACCTGAATGATCGCCCGTTCCCGCACTCCCCTTTTCGAACCCTTCCCGACGTTCGGTCTTTCTTCAAGGTACGAAGCGATCTTCAAAGGTCTTCCCCCTTCTCTCTCCGTTTCCAGCCCCGACAGGATGCGATATGCCCCGCATTATATGCATTAATATTATTATTAATATTATAAATATTATTGACAAATATCAATGCGAAAATCGCAGCGAACCTCCCGTCGCAAAATTTTAATCGAATTCTAAGGTTCGCTTTAGGCTGTTCTAAGCATCGCGGTCATACCTTTTTTCTGTGCATCGGGCAATTCGGCTTTCGCCGGGCCGGCAGCACGCACGAAACCGATTATCGACAACAACGAAAAAAGGAGAACGATCATGATGAAAAAATCACTTGGCATCGCAACGCTTGCCGCACTCCTGTTCAGCACGCCGGGGATGGCGGCCTATACCGGTCCGGTAAAGACTTCGGCCCCCCTGGTAACCGCGAAAAAAGCTGCGGTCATGAAAGACGACGCAAACGTCTGTCTCGAGGGCAATATCGTCGGACAGCTCCGGGAGGAGCACTATCTCTTCCGGGATGCGTCAGGCACGCTCGACGTGGAGATCGAGGAACATCTCTGGAACGGCATCAGCGTCGGACAGGATACGCCTGTCAGGCTCTACGGCGAGGTGGAACGGGAAAAAGGCTCGGCCGGAGTCGAGGCATACCGTATCGAGGTAGTGAAGCCGAACGGTCCGGAAAGCCCCGCGAATTGAACGAAACGCATCAACCATTGATTTAAAGAAGGAGAAAAGAAATGAAAGCACTGACAAAAACATGGACGACGCCGCTGGTGGCCGGGGCGTTCATCATATCGGCATTCACCGGCCTCCTGCTTTTTTTCCACCTCGAACCGGGCATCGTCGAGCCGGTTCATGAATGGGCGAGCTGGCTCATCGTGATAGCGGCCCTGCTGCACCTGCTCACCCACTGGAAATCGTTCACCGTATATCTGAAGAAGGCCGGTCCCCTGCTGCTGCTTGCCGGAGGCCTCTCCGTCGCGGCGCTGTCTCTCTATCCCTGGGTGGAAGAGGAGGAAAATCCCCGGAAAAAGGCCGTTGCCATGCTCGAAAACGCCCGGATCGCCGACGTCGCGCCCATCGTCGATTCTTCGGAAGATGTCCTGATCCTCCGTCTGGCTCACAACGGCATCAAGGTGTACGATCCCGGGGACTCAATCGAAAAGACCGCCGAAAAAAACGGCAAGGACATCGGGACGCTTTTTCATATCATTTTTCAATGAACCCTATCAGCCATGCGTATTCTCGTTATCGAAGATGAACCGGGAATCGCCCGTTTTCTCAGGGACGGGCTCGAGGAGGAGCACTTCGCCGTGGACCTGGCGTTCGACGGCAAGGAAGGTCTGGCGATGGCGCTCTCCAGCGATTACGATCTCCTGATCGTCGACTGGATGCTCCCCGGACTCAGCGGCATCGACGTCTGCCGGCGTTTCCGCCAGGAACACGCCGGCGTGCCGGTTCTCATGCTGACCGCACGCGACACGACGGACGATGCGGTGTTCGGCCTCGAGGCTGGAGCGAACGACTACATCAGGAAGCCTTTCGCCTTCGAGGAGCTCCTTGCCCGTATCAGGGCGAACCTGAGAAGCGTCGTCCCGGAATCCAGCGTGCTTGAGGCCGAACGGCTGCGGATGGACCTGAAGGCCCACCGGGTGACCTGCGGAAAGCAGGAGATATCCCTTACCCCGAAGGAGTTCGCGCTGCTCGAATATCTTCTGCGAAACAGGGGGCGGGTGTGCACGAGGAGCCGCATCATCGAACATGTCTGGGATATCCATTTCGATGCGGACACCACGGTCATCGACGTCTACATCAACTACCTGCGAAAAAAGCTCGGAGCGGCCGGATGCAACGATCTGATCGGGACCGTCAGGGGTATCGGCTATACGATCGCGGAAAACAGGAACGAACATGACGATGAACGCTCCTGAACGCCTGAAGCGACGTTTCTTTCAGGAAGGGGGACACACCCTGCGGCACAGGATCGCCGGGCTGAGCCTGCTTGTTTCGGCTGTCATGCTGACCGGGATTTTCAGCCTGGTGTATCTGTTCGTCCAGCAGGTTGTTTTCCGTCATCTGGACAGCGAACTGCAACAGGAAGCTTCGGAGTTCGCCGAAACCCTTCGGATAGCTCCCGGTGACGTTTCCGTCAGGGAAGAGCGCGAATGGATGGAACGGTCGCATATCACGCTTGATTTCGATCCGAAATTCGCGCAGGTGGTCACCGCCGACCGATCGCCGGAAATCGTCAGGAAAACCTTCAATCTCTACAGCGATACCCTGGCCTACATCCCCGGCCTGACCGCCGCGAGGTATTCTTCGACGAGCGTCGGCGCGGACCCGATCAGGCAGCTCCAGTCTCCCCTCTTCGACCCGGAAAAACGACTTGTGGGGCACCTCATCGTCGCGACCCCTCTCCGGGAAGCGCTCCTGGTGCTCGGCGATCTTCGCATGGTCCTCCTCGTCTCCCTGCCGCTGGCGCTCTTCGTGCTCTTCTTCGCCACAAGGCTCATAGCGAAAAAAAGCATCGATCCCATCGAAAGGATCATCGATACCGCTGAAAACATCAGCCGTTCGAATCTCGACGAAAGAATGCTGCTTCCGGAAAGACGCGACGAACTGTTCCGCCTCGCCCGGACCATCAACGATCTCCTCGACAGGCTCGGCGACGCATACAAAAGGGAAAAACAGTTCACCGCGGATGCGTCCCATGAACTGAAAACGCCCCTGGCTTCCGTTACCGGCACGCTGGAAGTCCTGATCCGGAGGCCCAGGGAGCAGCGCCACTACGAGGATCGCATCGGCTTCTGCATCGAAGAACTGCGCCGCATGAACCGCATCGTCGATCAGCTGCTGCTCCTCGCCAGGATCGACGGACGCACCGAAAAACCCGAACGAAAGCCCGTCGATCTCTCCCGGCTCGCAGCGGTCGTCTTCGAGCGCCTCCGGTCAAAGGCCGCATCCAGAAACCTGACCCTCTCCCTCAGGGAAACCGGAACCGCCGCATGCCTGGCCGACGGGAGCATGCTGGAAATCATGCTCGAAAACCTCATCGGCAATGCCGTCAAATACGCCGGCAAAAACGGGACGGTAACCGTGACGATCGATCCTGCGGGGCAGGTCGTGCGCTGCATCGTCAGCAATACAGGCGAGACCATTCCGGAAGAAAATCTCGATCGGCTGTTCGACAGGTTTTACCGGGTCGATACATCGAGATCCTCGCGGATCGAAGGCAGCGGGCTCGGCCTCTCGGTCGTCAAGAAACTTGCCGATGCGCAGGACATCGCCATACGGGTCGCCAGCGGAAAGGACCCGGCCGTAACATCGTTTATCCTCGAACTGCCTGCCGCGGAAAACCATGGCCGTCTGCCGGCTGAAAGCAGAGCAAATATTTCTATACCTTGAGAAGACGGCTGTCGCGATAGCGTTCACGGTATCGCCGGCCGTGCGAAAAAGCGCACGGATTCCGGGCGCGTCGTGCAATGACAATGCAGAACACAACGACTGACTTTTTGCAGGCATGAAAAAACCGCTTGCCGGCCTGACGGCCTTTCTCATCGTGCTGCTGACGATGCCTCTCGGGCATGCCGCGATGATTTTGCTGGAAAAGGGACTGGGATTTGAAAACCTCTACCTTGCCGCGGTAATCCTCGGCTGCGTCGGCACGGCCCTGCTTCTGGCGGGCATGAAGGCCGGCAGGGAATTGAGCGCCACGCTTCTCGGCATGTTCGGCGCTCTGTTCGTATGGACGGGCTGGATAGAATTCGCCTATTCGTACTATGCCCGCCGAACAGGCATCGAACCGCTGATCGAGAACGGTGAGATCATCACGAGGGCGGAATACTTGATCATGCCGTCGTCAGTGGGCTTTCTCGCCGTCATCATGCTCTACTACCTCTTCGGAGTCCGTACCGGCTGCCGTTTTTTTCTCTGGCTGCAGCGGACATTGAAGATCGATAAAACCGTTGCACCGGCGCAATCGCCGAGGAATACGGCAATGGTGACCTTCATGGAGTTCATCGTGCTCCTCTGGGGGTGCTATATCGTGCTGCTTCTGTCCTACGACCAGCAGTTCGCGGGCGACAGTCACCCGGTAACGTACTTCGTCGCTTTCGCCTCGGCGTTATGGTCGCTCATTCTGTTCGTGAAACTGATCAATATCGGCCAACTCGCCTACGCCATCCGCTACGCAATCCCCACGGTCATGATTTTCTGGAATTTCGTAGAGATACTCGGCCGGTGGAACCTGTTAACCGAGATATGGATCGAACCGGCTAAGTACCTGACGGAAATCGCGCTCATGATGGTCGTTCTCCTGGCATCGACCCTTTTCATCCTGTTCGGAGAGCACAATACGCCCAAGACACACCGGGGATAAGCGCCACGGACGCCTCAGCCGCCGGCACAAAAAAAGCATGGCCGCCTTGCGGCAGCCATGCTTTCCCGTAGTGATTGCGTAACGCTTTATATCAAAAAGCGCTTACTTCTTTTCGGGCACTTCCTTCTCGTCTTCCACCGCGTAGTTGATGAGGTAGTCGTAGAGCCTGATCAGACGCGAGTTCTGCTCGTTCTGGTCGATCCAGTGGCCGATCATGCCGATCGTGCGTGCGAGCACGAAAAAGCCGTTCAGCGAGTGGATCGGGAACCCGAGGTCCATCAGGATCGCGCCCATGGTGCCGTCGACGTTCAGGATCAGGTTGTCCTTCTTTGCCGTGGTGACCTTCTCTACCTCCATGGCGAAATCCAGGCAGGGCGTGTGCAGCGAGGTTTCGTTCTTGACGTACGAAATCAGGTACTTCACGCGCTGGTCGGGATTCTTGAGGCTTTTGACGCGATGGCCGATGCCCGGAACCGGACCGACGTTCTTCTTCATCCAGGCAAGAAAGCCCGGGATGTCGTTCGGGTATTCCTGAACGCCCATCTTGAAGTACTTGCCGGCGTTGGTGACCGCGCCGCCGAAACGGGGACCGATCATGGTCATGCCGGCCGAAACCGCCTGGGGCATGTCGATGCCCGCGCAGGCGCCGAGAATGGCACCGTAGGCGCCGGATACAGCCGGGCCGTGATCCGCGGAGATCATGATGATGCGCTTGATGATCTCGGACTCTTCGCGGGTCGGCAGTTTCTTGTTCCACAGAAGGCCGATCACATCCTCGATACCGTAGCCCTTGCCGCAGAGTTCCGAAGCGGCGTATCCCCTGTAACGGGGCTCCTCGCCACGGTCGTCGGAAATCGTAGTGCGGATAAGGGGTTCGACGATGACCTCGCCCTCCTTGATGACCTTCTGCACCCTGGGCGGCAGGTCGGGAAGGAATTCGTCCGCGAGCGGCTCTTCCGGAGCGATGACGCCGGTTTCAAGCAGTTCGTCGTACACCTGTTTGATGGCCTTGCTGAGGCCGCCGAAGGTATCGGGAACCAGGGCGCCCGCCTCGCGCAGCGCTTCGATCTTGGAGCGTGCCGAGCCGGTGCCTTTCTTGCCTTCCTTCGCGCCCGCATGACCGAATTTCATGCCCTGCGGCAGCACTTCCTGGCAGGTACCGCCGATAGCGGCGACAAGCTTGATCCTGCGGGGCTTCGCAGCGAGCCATTCGGCTGCTTCCTCCTCGAGGGTTCCGCCGACCTCGCCGACCAGCACCACAGCCTTGGTGGCGGGATCGTTCTCGAACATCTCGAGGTAGGTGACGAAGTCCGTGCCGGGATAGGCATCGCCGCCGATGGCCACGGCCGACGTGATGCCGTTGCCGTTCTGGGCGCAGAGCCACATGGCCTCGTTGGAAAGGCCGCCGGACTTGGTGATGACGCCGAAGGAGCCGGGGCGGTAGAGGTTGCAGAGCTTGAGGTTCTTGTACTCGCCGCCGATGACGCCGAGGCGGCACTCCCCTGCCGACATGATGCCGATCGAGGACGGGCCGTTGAGGGTCTTGCCCCTGCTTTCAGCGAGAATGCGCAGTTTTTTGGCGTCTTTTTCCGGTACGCCCTCGGTAATGACCGAAACCAGGCTGATCGGGTCCGATTCGAGCGCTTCCTGCGTAGCCTGCGTCGCGCGCGAGGCGCCGAGATAGATAAGCGCCGTGTTGATCTGCGGGTTTTCCGCAAGTGCGTCGCCGAGGCTCGAATACACCTTGACGTTCTTCAGTTCGCCGCCGAGAAAGATTTCCTTCTGCTGTCCTTCTTCCGGAGGATAGACGAAGGCCTGCACGGTAAGGGGACGTTTGACCAGAAAGTCAAACTCGGCCATTTTCTTTGCGGCGTTCAGACCTGCCGCTCCACCGATAATGACCGCACGGGTCTCTTTATTGATTACAATGCTCACAGTGTTAGTCTGATTTTAGGTTATCGATTCTTTTGTTCTGTCCGCGATACCATGCATCAGGAATTCATGGCCAGATCGACGATATCGGTCATCGGCATGTTCCGGTCGTAGACGTGGATGTCGAATCCTTCGTCCTTGAGCTTGCTGATGGCCGCAAGACCATCGGCTTCGTTCGGACCGCCGCGGCGAACCCAGATCTTGACCCCTTCGAGGTGGCCGCTTTCCTTGCTCTCGCGCAGGCCGTTGATGATGCCGCCGAAGGTTGCCTTCACGTCGGTGAAGTTGGCGATGGCGCCGCCGACGATGATGTGCTTGATGTTGGGAAGCTGACAGAGGGTTTCCGTCAGGGCCTCGACGGCCCAGTCCGGAGGAGCGCCGGAATATTCCGCGTAGTTGGCGATAGTTCCGCCGCGCGCCACGACCGCGTCGGCATAGAACACCGATGCGCCGCCGCCTGCGGTCAGCAGGGCGACTTCACCGCCCGGAACCTCGACGAATTTGACGGAGCCCTTGATTCTCGAATCGATTTCCATGATCTGCTGTTCGGCCTCGGTGAACGGACGGCCGATTTCGGATACCGGCTTGAAATCCCAGTCCGGATGACGGAAGCGTGCGTCCCAGTCGACGTTCATGACCGCGTCGAGCGCAGCAAATCGCATATCGCTTTTACGAATGACCAGCGGGTTGATCTCGATGGACTGCGCGTCTTCGTTGTCGAAGCAGAGAACGAGGCGGGAGGCGATTTTGGCAACCCTTTCGGAGATCTCCCCTTCGCTGAACCCTGCGCTGACGGCCAGTTCGGTAAGCTCCTCTATGGAAGGAGTTTCATCGAGAGGGATCTGGATGCGCCTTACGCTGTCCCAGTTGTCCTCGATGTCCACGCCGCCCCTGGAGGAAAGAAGCAGCTCCGCGCCGTCCTTGTTGCCGGCGATGGATATATAGTACTCCTCGTCATGGTCGAGCATTTCCGCAACGATCACCTGACGGATTTCAGCCGTACCGACCTTCTTGCCGATCATCTCCCTCGCCGCTTCGACCGCCTGGTCGAGGTTCAGGCCGATCTTCACGAGACCGAGCTTGAACCTTCCGCCGATCGCTTCGTGAGCCTTGACGACAAGCTTCGATTCCCTCAGCCATTTATTCGCTTCGCCAAGCTGCGCAAGCCTGTCCGGGTTCATGACAACAACATAGTTTGGCACCGGAATACCCCACTTGTTGAAGAATTTCATCGCTGAACCTTCGAGAATTTTTGCCATTCTATCTGATGTTTTTGTTAACAGTGTGTAAATCGTAGAAAAAAATGCAAAGCTAAAATATAACTATATTTCCCGGGCATTCAAGACCTTTTCCTGCATAAACGTCAGTTCACCCTCCCGAACCCTACCTTTTTGACGGAAACGAACATCTTTTTACTTTCTTTTGTTTGTCCGGCTCGCTGCATCGCTCCTTTTGCAGTCGATTTCTCGCCTTGCCAACCCTGATACCCTATCGTCGACAATGAATACATTCACAGACTGGTGGCAGACCCTTCCCTCCCGGATGGATCCGGTCATTTTTACCGTCGGCGGCTTTTCGGTCCGCTGGTACGGCATGATGTACATCATCGCCTTCGCGGTGGTCTACCTGCTGACCCGCTTGCGCATAAAGGACGAAAAGCTCCCCTACTCTCCGGCATTCGTCGGCGACGCGCTGACCTGGGCCATTCTGGGCGTATTGCTCGGCGGAAGGATCGGCTACATGCTCTTCTACAGCTTTCCCGAATTCATCGCCAACCCCCTCGGCTCGCTGATTCCGATCAGCCTGACAGGCGGCGGATGTGCATTTTCAGGGATTGCCGGCATGTCCTATCACGGCGGTCTCATCGGCGTTTTCGTCGCCGTGCTGCTCTTCTCACGCAGCAGAAAGGAACCGTTTCTCAAAACCGCCGACCTCTTCATACCTGCGATTCCGCTCGGCTACACCTTCGGCAGGCTCGGGAATTTCATCAACGGCGAACTCTACGGGCGGGTCACCGACGCGGCCATCGGCATGCACTTCCCTTTCGCACCGGGCGACGAACTGCGCCACCCCTCCCAGCTCTACGAAGCGTTCTTCGAAGGCATCTTCCTTTTCGCGCTGCTCTGGAGCCTGCGCAAGAAATCCCCGTGGCCGGGGTTCCTCGCGGGACTCTACATCGCCGGCTACGGATTCGTCAGGTTCTTCATTGAATTCTACCGCGAGCCCGACGCCCATCTCGGCTTCGTGTTCATGAGCTTCTCGATGGGCCAGATCCTCTGCTTCGCCATGATCCTTGCCGGCGTGTCGATCATCCTGCTCGGCAGAAGCGCCGCCGGCGAAAAAAAACCGGCCTGAGCCGCTGTTCCCAGCCCAAGGATTGCACGGATGTGCACGGATTGAACGCCAGCCTGCATGGGGCGAAAAAATTTTTCGCCCCATGCAATCAATTTCAGGCTCCTCGGGCAGACACAGAGGCCTGCCCCTTCGCCCTTTGTCTTCTGCTTTTTCTACCTTTTGACTTTTGCCCTTTGCCTTTTGCCTTTCCTACGGCTCACGGCGTGAGGCGAAGCTCTTCGCCGCTGCCGAAACAGCGCTTGCGCACGATGAGCATGGTGACGATCGAGGTGATCGCCGTCGAGCCGACCAGCATCAGCATGATGATGATCTGGTAGCGTATGGCCTGGAGAGGATCGGCCCCGGCGAGGATCTGGCCGGCCATCATGCCCGGAATGAACACGAGTCCAACCCCCATCATGGCGTTGATCGAGGGAATCATCCCGGCCGAAATGGCGTTGCGGAAAATCTCCGCGCTCGCCTCACGGTAATTCGCGCCGAGGCAGAGGCGCGTCTCTATCAGATCGCGCTGCTGGCGCATCTCCCTGAAGAGCCTTTCGAGCGCTATGGCCAGCGCGGACATCGAGTTGCCGATGACCATGCCGCCGAGCGGCAGGAAGTAGCGGGGCTCCCACCACGGCGAAACACCGACGATCAGGCCGGAAACGAACACCGCCGTGACGAAATAGCTCACGAACATCGTCAGAAACGTGGGCAGGATATAGGGCACCTCTTTTTCCTTCACTCTTCCCCTGACGATGAAGGAGGCCGATACGGCCATGACCACGAAGATCCCGAGCGTGAACCAGAGATTCCGCGCACCGAAGATGAAGGTCAGCGCGTAGCCCATCAGGAAGAGCTGCAGGAAGGTCCGGACGGTGCCGATGGTGATATCCCGGTTCAGGCCGAGGTGATGGACGAAGGACACCGCCTGCGCGATCAGGATGAAGGTGAGGCCGAGCAGCAGCTGCCAGAAGCTTATCTCGACGATCTGGGGCGTCATAACAGTCTCAGTTTCGCGTTTTCGAGCAGGTAGGTCCTGGAACGCTCCCCTTCCGGAAGGTAGGCGCTGTGGGTGACCATGACGACGGTACGGTGCTCTTCACGGTTGAGGCGCTCGACGATACGCAACACCATCGAGGCGCTTTCGGCGTCGAGCGCCGAGGTCGGTTCGTCGAGCAGCAGCATTTCCGGTTCGAGCAGGATCGCCCTCATGAGCGCGAGGCGCTGCTGCTGGCCTATTGAAAGGGTCGAAGCCTCCCGCTCCAGCCCGACGTCCTTCAGGAAAAACAGCTCAAGCATTTCCAGGAGTGTGCGCTCCGACGGTTCCTTCCTCGCCCTGTTCACGGCGAAGGAAAACGGAAACAGCAGGTTGTGCCTGACGCTCCCGGAAGCCATGGACGGTATCTGGGCCACATAGGTCACCATCGAACGGAGTTCGACCGGGGGAATCTTTTCGAGCGGCTCGCCTTTGAAGAAAATTCGTCCGCGGGTGTAGGGCGCGAGCCGGCAGACCAGGCGAAGCAGGGTCGATTTGCCCGTTCCGGACGCCCCCCGAATCAGAATGAAGTCCCCTTTTTCGACCGACAGATCGACATCCTCGAACAGCGGAGACATTCCGGGAGCATGGGAAAAGCCGAGATGTTCGATCTGCAGCAGGGGTGGCGTCATGAAACGTGCAAAATGGCCGCATGGCGGCGTTTGCGCTTGAAACCCTTCAAAAATATCATCATATTTTTTATGGCATGAAAAATACCACAAGCTCCGGCGCAATGCAAAAAGACTTTTCGGAAAAGCTCGACGCGTATGTACGGCTCGAACGGCTCATGAGCGATCTTTACCAGTTGTTCAGCGTCTCGTTTCCCGAGGATCGGGAACTGTGGACCGAACTCGTGCGTGAGGAAGAAAACCACGCCGCCATGATCAGGGCATTCGCGGAACATATGGCAGAACACTCCCTCGACGAACCTTTCGAACTGTTCGATATTGCATGCTCCCGGCTTGAGGAAACCAACGAAATGATCAAGACGATGATACGGAGGTGCAAAACAAGCCCGCCAGTCCGGGCCGAATCCTTCCGCATGGCCATCGAAATCGAATCGAACGCGGGAGAAATGCATTATCAGACATTTCTGGAAAAAAAACCGCAGGGGAAACTGGAACGACTTTTCAGCGAACTCAACGGCGAGGACCGGGATCACGTCGCCCGGATCGAGTCCTGGATGAGCAGCGTTCCCTGTTCCTGAGCGGAGGAAAACTCGCGCAGCATCGACAACGGCAAACAAAAACCCGATGAAAACACCGCAAGAGCGTCTCGGCTCATTCTACCTCGGAGCGGAATACGACCTGCAGAACGGCAAAGTGCTCGATACGAAGGTTCATTACGATGCGCGTGACCTGACGACCCACGCGGTCTGCGTCGGCATGACCGGAAGCGGCAAGACGGGGCTCTGCGTGGGCCTGCTCGAAGAGGCCGCTCTCGACCGGGTCCCGACGATCATGATCGATCCGAAAGGCGATATCACGAACCTCCTGCTGCAGTTTCCCGATCTCCGGCCGGACGATTTCAAGCCCTGGATAAATCCGGACGACGCCGGGAGAAAAGGCATGAGCGTGGACGACTATGCCGCCTCGACCGCCGAAACGTGGAAAAAGGGTCTCGACGACTGGGGCATCGGTCCGGAACGGATCAGGCAGCTGAAGGCTTCGGCCGACTTCACGATCTACACGCCGGGCTCCGATGCGGGAGTCCCCGTGAACATCCTCGGCAGCCTGGCGGCCCCGAAACTCGACGTTTCCCGCAACGCGGAGGCGATCCGCGAACAGATCGGCGGCACGGTCGGAGCGCTCATGGGACTCGCCGGCCTGAAAAGCGACCCGGTCAAAAGCCCCGAAGCGATCCTTCTTTCAGGCATTTTCGAACACTTCTGGATGCAGGGACAGGACCTCGATCTCGCGAAACTCATCCTCTCCATACAGGAGCCCCCGATGAAGCAGGTCGGGGTGTTCGATACGGACACGTTCTTCCCTCCGAAAGAACGCTTCGAACTCGCCATGTCGTTCAACAGCCTGATGGCTTCTCCCGGATTCAGGAGCTGGCTGCAGGGCGAGGCGCTCGACATCGACCGCATGCTGTTCACCGCCGAAGGCAGGCCCCGCCACAGCATCTTCTACCTGGCGCACCTGACGGACAGCGAAAGGATGTTTTTCGTGACGCTGCTGCTCGAGAACATGCTGACCTGGATGCGCTCGCAGACGGGCACCACCAGCCTGAGAGCGCTGCTGTACTTCGACGAGGTGTTCGGCTTCCTCCCCCCCGTCGCCGAACCTCCGTCGAAGCGTCCGCTCATGACGCTGCTGAAGCAGGCGCGTGCGTTCGGTCTCGGCTGCGTGCTCGTGACGCAGAATCCGGTGGATATCGACTACAAGGGGCTCACCAACGCCGGGACCTGGTTCATCGGCAAGCTCCAGGCCGAACGCGACAAGGCGCGGGTGCTGGAGGGTCTCAAAAACGCCATCGCGGAAGCGGGCGGCGCCGGCGGAGCGGTCGATTACGACAGCATCATCACGGGCCTCGGCAGCCGGGTCTTTCTCATGCACAACGTTCACGAGGACCGTCCCGTCGTCTTTCACACCCGGTGGGCCATGAGCTACCTGCGGGGACCGCTGACCAGGCCGCAGGTCCGACGGCTCATGGAATCCAAAACGCGCGACCGGGACGCGGCGGCCGACCTCTCGCCCCTCCCCCGGGCTGCCGTGCAAGCCGCCGGAGAGCACGCCTCGCCCGGAAAGGCAACCGAAACAACCGGTGCGCCGGAAGGATATCTGGAGCAGCGCCCTGCTCTCGATCCTTCGGTGAACCAGTGCTTCCTGCCGCTCCTCACCGGCCGACTGGAAGCCTCGATCGCCCTGGAGCGTGAAGCATCGAACGGCGTTGCGATCGAGGACGTCAGCCTGCTCTACGAACCGGCGATTCTCGGACTTGCCGATGTCCATTTCGTGGATACGAGACGCAACATCCGGGACCGTTCGCCGCAAAGACTGCTTCTGCGCATCCGGGGAGAAAACGTTCCGCCCGACTGGAAAGACGCCGAAAAGCTCACGGTGCCCGAGAACATGCTCGAAACCGCGCCGGCCGAAACCGCGGACGCGTCCGGCCCGTTTTTCGCTCCGCCGCCGTCGAGCGTCAACAGTGCGAAAGAGCTGTCCGGCATGTCGAAAAAACTCGCCGACTGGCTCTATTACAACGAACGCCGCAGCATCGCCGTCCACGACGAGCTGAAGCTCTTCCAGCATCCGGACGAGAGCATGAGGGAGTTCACCATACGCCTCCGGCAGGCCGCAAGGGAAAAACGGGACGAAGAGGTCGAAGGGCTGAAGGAAAAGCTCGATCGCCGTCTGGAACGCCTTGAAACAAAGCTGCGCAGGGAGGAACGGGAGCTATCCGAGGACGAAATACAGCTCGAGAACCGCAAGCGCCAGGAACTGTTCAGCATCGGTGAAACCGTGCTCGGGTTTTTCATGGGCAAACGCAGCACCAGCCGCATCGGCACGGTGCTGAACAAGCGCGGCATGACCGCAAGGGCGAAGGCCGATCTCGAGGAATCCCGCGAAGAGATCGACGAGATCCGGGAAGATATCGCCGAGCTCGAAGAGGAAATGAAGGAAAAGGCCGAGGAGATAGGGCTGAAATGGGAGAACGCCGCCGGAGAGCTCGGAACGGACGAGCTCGCCCCCAGGCGTGCGGATGTCGACATTCATTCAGTGAGCCTCGCCTGGCTGCCGGTATGGTCCGTAAACTACCGCGAGGGAGCCGTGAAGAAGAGCAGGAAAATCGAAGCGTTCAGAAGCCCGGCATGACTCCCCCGCCCGGCCCGACGGCGCGGCATCGCAAGGCCTCGCTCAGGAAGAGCGGCCGCGCTTTCTTTTCAGGAAAAGAAAACCGGTCACGGCTATCAGCACAAGCGCCGCCGCCCAGACGACCGGGCCGAGATCGCGGCCGCCCTGGTACATGTTGAAGGCGCCGAAGAGGAAAAACACGATCCCGGCGCCCGCCTTGATGACGTTTTCCGGCAGGTTTTTGCCGAGCATTTTTCCGACCATGATCGCCAGTGCGTCCGACAGCACCATGCCGAACGTCGAACCGATCCAGACGGGCAGAAAGGGGTTGGTCGTCGCAAGCGTGAAGGTGCTGAGCATGGTCTTGTCGCCGAGTTCGGCAAGAAAGAAGGTCGTGAACACGAGCCAGAAAGGATGAATGCTCGGGCGGCACGCTTCGCCTTCGTCGTCGAGGCTGTCTCCCCGAAGGGTCCAGAAGCCGTATGCGATGAACGACATGCCTGCGACGAAGGTCAGCCAGTCGGCGGGAATCAGTTCCCCCACGAAAAGCCCTCCGGCCGAGGAAAGAACATGGACCGCCAGGGTCGAACAGAAAATACCCCACAGCACTATCCTGGCACTGTGGCAGGTTGCGAGCGTGAGCGCGAGAAGCTGCGATTTGTCGCCGAGTTCGGCGAGAAAGATCATGACGAGAGAGAGCCAGAATGCATCCATACCGAAAGGCTGGTTCAGAGAATTACAGGTCGATCGACACGGGCTTCAGAGCCCCTTGTGCGGACAAAAGGGAAAATATGAGGAAAGGCCGGCAATCCGAAACAGAAAGTGCCCGGCCCCGCCCCCGGAAACCCTCAATCCCGCTGCACGGTCCTGACCAGCCGGCCGGTGTCGAATCCTCTCTCCTTCAACCTCTCGACGATCTCCGCGTAGAGGGTTTCATCCATGTAGGGAGTGCGCGACAGTATCCAGAGGCTTCTCGAGGTAGGCGTGGAAACCGCCGCCCAGGAATAGTCGTCGGCCAGATCGACCACCCAGTAATCGCCTTTGACGAACCTGAAAAAACGCACGAGGAGCCTCGAGTTGCCGCTGCCCTCGACGGGATACGCCTTCGCCTTTATGGAACGCTCCCTGCCGCCGCGCTGGACACAGGAGTTTTTCACGTCCACGTATCCTTCACTGTTGAGCGTGTATTCCGCCCTGGTTCTGCGACAGTTACGCTCTTCCTTGGGGGCGAACGACGCGATCTCATACCATGTGCCGCAGTATCTTTCGACATCGACGGAGGAAACGGTATCCGGCCTGCGGGCCGTTGGTTTTTTACGAAGAAATTTTTTAAACATAAGTGACGGGCTTCGCTGATTTGCATGACGACCGGGCCTCACACAGTCCGGAACCACCTGTTTTTCACGAACCGGAGCGGCCGGCTTTCTCTATAATAGTAATCGTCTGCAATGCGCCAAGGTTTCCCGAAAGGATGAGAAAAAGAAAGAGCATATGAGGATACGCAGCGCGAAACCGGAGGACATCGACCGCTGCACGGCCCTGTTGCACACACTTTTTTCACAGGAAGCCGAATTCAGTCCGGACGCCCGCCTGCAGCGGAGAGGGCTCGGCATGATCGTCGGCGATCCCTCCGTGGGAAGAGTGCTTGTCTGTGAAGAAGAACCAGGCGGCCGCATCGTGGGCATGGTCGTGCTGCTCTTTACCGTCAGCACGGCTCTCGGCGCAAGGGTCGTCCTTCTCGAGGACATGGTGGTGGACCCGTCGTACCGCTCGCGGGGCGTCGGTAGCCTGCTCCTGCGGGAGGCCGCGGCACTTGCCCGGTCGGAAGGACACGCACGGATAACCCTTCTGACGGACGGCGATAACCTCCGGGCGCATGCTTTCTACGAGAGAAACGGGTTCGACCGGTCGGAAATGGTGGTTTTCAGAACGCCGATTTCCGGGGATGAATGAACTTTTTATCACTCTATCGCTTTAACATGCATGTCCGAACAGAAAACGATGCACGGATGACGGCTTTTTTGTTCTTTTCGTTCGATCAATCACCTCTTGTCTCACAATCATAAAACAAAGGAGAATCCATTATGCAGAAATGGGTATGTGAACCTTGCGGTTATGTCTACGATCCCGATTACGGTGATCCCGATAACGGCGTCGAACCCGGCACCACTTTCGAAGCTATTCCGGACGACTGGGTCTGCCCGGTCTGCGGCGCCGACAAGACATTCTTCGAGAAAACCGACTGAGCCGCCGCACGACAGGGATTGCCCCTGTTCAACCGGACTCCAAACAGCGCGCCCTTTCAGGAAGGGCGCGCTGTGTTTTTTACTGCCGCTTCCTTCTCCGATTCAGTTCACCTTGTCGGCAAGGGCCTTGCTGCCGGCGATACCCGCCGCCTTGAAGGCGGGATAAAGGCTTACCAGCACCGAAACGCCCACGGTGACGCACGACACGATAAGGAAATCGGAAACCTGCATGCTCACCGGATAGGCGTCGATGATGAACGCGCTTTTCGAGGGAAGTTCGATCAGGCCCCAGGTGCCCTGCACGAAACAGACCAGCCAGGCGATCAGAACCCCCGTCAGCGTACCGGCGAGGCCGATCATCGCGCCTTCGGTGATGAAAATCATCATAAACTGGGGTTTTTCAAGCCCGAGGCAGCGGAGATAGAACAGCTCCTGCTGCTTGTCGATGGCCGTCATCGTGAGCGACCCGGTAAGACTCAGGGCCGCCACGAGGATCACCAGCATGAGCACGCTGAAGCTGACCCACTTTTCGATTTCCATGACGCCGAAGATATCCCGGTATTTCTCCTCGAGGGGGCGGACCGTAAAGGTTTCCGCCAGACCGTTCGCGCCGAGCCACGACCGGACGTTCCTGACAAGCTCCGCATGTTTTGAACGGTCTTCGCCGCCGCGCACGTCGATGCCGGAATAACGGTTTTCCTTCTGCAGCAGTATGCGCCTCGCCGCCTCCATCGACGTCAGCACGTAATGGTCGTTGAAGATCCGCTGAAAGGAAAATGTCGATGCCACGGGCACCACCTCGAACGTCAGGGCGGGCAGCAGGTAGGGGCTGGAAAGGGCCTGCAGGCCAAGAGGAATGAGCTCGGGGCTGAAAATCCTGACCCTCTGGCCGGGCGACAGCCGCGTTCGGTATGCGAGCATCTCTCCCAGGGAAAGGGACTCTCCGTCGAAATAGGGTTCGGCCCTCCCGGTCCGGCGCATCAGCCGTTCGTGCGCCGAACGCGTGATGCCTTTCACCATCACCAGTTCCCCCGGCCCGGCAGGTCCGGAGAGGATCGCCTCTCCCTCCGAAAAAGGCTCCGCCGAGGTCACTCCCTCGACGCGGGAAAGCCGCAACAGGAGCGAATCGGGCACGGCCATGTCCCCCCCTTCCAGCGGAAGTATCTGCACCGGGCTCTCCACGGTGACGAAAAGATTCCAGGCCATCTGCTGAAAGCCGTTGAGCACGCTCATGACGACCAGAAGCGTACTGACGCCGAGAATGATGCCCGCAAGACTTATCGCGGAGATGATATTGATGACCCTGAAACGCTTTCTTGCGAAACTGAAACGCCGGGCAATCCACAATCCTGGAGAAAAACGCATGAACCGCTTTGTAATTTTTGATTGCTGATTGTTGAATTTCAGACTCCTGTTCCTGCAACGCGAATCATCATGCATCGATCAAAAACCGCACATCATGTCAGCAGGGCCGTTCCCGGCTTCAGCGAGGCGGAAACCCTTGCGGGGATGAAAGCGAACAGCAGCGTCAGCACGCCCACGATACAGGAGACGAACAGGTAGTCGAGCGGCACGATCTCTATCGGCACATGCTTGATGAAATAGTTCTTCTGAGGCAGGCTGATCAGGTGAAAATGCAGTTCGAACACCGAAAAACCGAAGGCGAGCAGATTGCCCGCAAGAATGCCCGCCAGCGATATGAGAACGGCCTGCGTAAGGAAAATACTGCTTATCCTGCCCGGAGGCAGTCCCATGGCGCCGAGCATGCCGATCTCCCTGGTTTTCTCTATAATGAGCACCAGAAGCGTCGAGATGATGTTGAAAACCGCGACCACGGTAATGGTGATGATGAGCAGCGGCGTGATGTTCTGCTGCAGTTTGAGCCATTCGAACAGGTTGGCGAAGCGTTCGTAGACCGTGAAAGAGTAAAACGGGGCACCGAGGGCGTCGACGGCCGCCATCGAAGTGGCGTCGAGCCCCGCAAGGTCACGAACCATTACTTCATAACCGGTGATCCTTGCCTTTCCCTCCGAAAACAGCTGCTGCATCCGGCCGAGTTCGGCGATGACCATATAATCGTCGAAGCCTTCGTTGAGGCCGGTCTCGTAAATGCCCCGCACGGTTGCGATTTCAAGGCCGAGGGAAGAGAGAAGATCGAGAATATCTCCACCGGCATCGACCAGGGCGCCCGAATCTCCGGAGGAGGCGCTGATGATCATGACCCGGCTGCCGGGAGCGAGCTTCAGGGATTCGGCGAGGGGTTTTCCAACCAGGATCTCGAACGTTTCAGGATCTCCCGCCGGGTCGAACCAGGCGCCTTCGACGATGGTGCCGGAAAGGAACGCGGGCGGTTCGCCGCCGGGAACGCCTTTGAGCATGGCCGGCTGCGAAAGCGACGCCTCACCGGCGCCGCCCTGCAGAATGACATTCTTTTCAAGAAAGGGCGATACCGAAACGACATTCGACAGCTGTTCGAGACGCACCGTATCCTCCGCGAGAGGAAAGAACAGGCTTCCCTCTCCCTGACGGATCTGAAAATGCGAATTGAAGCCGATGAGTTTCTCTTCGATCTGCGAGGAAAACCCCTTGACGATCGACAGGGTCAGGATCAGGGCCGCCGTTCCCACGGCGATGCCCGCTACCGCTATGAAGACGATAAACGTCGGTTTCGATGCCGAGCGCTGCTTGAAGGCGAACCTTCTGGCTATGTACAATTCCGGTTTCAATCCGTCGATTTTTCCATTCGTTTCCGCAAAAACTACCCGCTCAGGAAAGCCCGCCGGGCTCCTCTCTCCCCTGCCTTCCGATTCCGGCTACATGCACGACCCTGTTGCGTCCCGTCTTTTTCGCATGGTACAGGGCCCTGTCCGCGCTGTTGACCAGTGAGTACCAGTCGACGGCGTCGTCGGGAAAGGTCGCGATACCTGCGCTTATCGTGAGCTGCCCTCCGGGCTGTTCACGTTCGTGGTAAAACGGTTCGGCGCTGATGACCTGGCGGAGGCGCTCGACGATCTCGATCGCCATGCGGCTTTCCGTCCGGGGGAACACCACGGCAAACTCCTCACCGCCGAATCTTGCCGGAATATCCGACTCCCGGCAGTGCTCGAGTATGATCCTGGCGATTTTCTCCAGCACGATATCCCCGGCGACATGGCCGTTGGCGTCGTTATAGGCCTTGAAATGATCGATATCGATCATTGCCAGGGCGACCTTTTCGCCGAAGCGTTTCGCCCGGGCGACATCGACGATCAGATGATCCTTGAAATGACGGTAATTATACAAATTCGTCTTCTCATCCTTGATGAAAAGTTCGTCGAGTTTCTTGTTTTTCGTATCGATGTTCTGGCAGAACCGTACGATGGAATCGGTTATCTCGTTGATATCGCTCGAGAAAGCCTCGTGCCTGATGTCTTTTTTGACCTCTTCGGCCGTGTCGTGAAAGCTTTCCGGCAGCTCTTCGTTGAGCATCCTGAGCTTTCCGGCGAGCTGGTTCAGGGGAATGACCGTCTGGCGGTAATTGCTGACGATAAGCCAGACCGCCGAAACAAGGATGATCATCAGCACTCCCAGCACGCAGAAAAGAAAAACCTGGATTGCGTCGAAAACCTTTTCGTTCGCCCGTCTCGCCTCGATGCCCGTCTGCAGGATCACATCGTCGACCTCGAGCACCATCAGCGGAATGGTCGTAACGACGTTCTCCCGCTTCATATCGATGTCGGTCAGGGTCTTTTCAAGAATTTTCCGCTGCGAGCTGATCCAGTCCACGAGATCGGGCATGTTGTTCCTTTCGGCCCTCGACTGGAAATTGACCGAGCGGAACTGCAGCAGCCTCGTGTTCTGGATAATCTCGCGAAGGATCTCGGGGTCCCTGGGGGAAACCTTGAGCTGCTGGTCGGTCAGCGTGAGGGTAGAACGGAAATCGAGGAGATCCTTGTAGAGCATCTGCAGTTCGTCGGCCCTTTTCTGCAGTTTCGCCTGATAGAACAGAAAGGCCGTGGTCCCCGCCAGCAGGATGAACGCGAGCACGATACCCGCGGAGATAACGGGCCTGAAAGAGATCGGCTCGAAGACTACCTTGCCATTGTCCTGCATCGCGTCATTTCAGATTGATTGTCCTGACCGGCTGCCGGTAGGGCGCCAGGTCGCTCCGGACGAAACCCTTCTGTCCTTCCCTGGCGAGCCATGCTCCGAAACCTGCGGCCAGGGGCTCCTGTTTACGGTACATATAGTGGATAATATAGACAAGAGGATACGTTCCCCTGTAGACATTGTCCTGGGAGGGCATCACGGCGGGAAGCGTGTCCGCCGCCGAGACCGGCACGATCCGTATCGACAGGGAATCACCCGCCGCCAGGGCCTTCGGCCCCACGGACTCGAGCGGCAGAAAACCGATCACGTTCCTGTCGGCGGCAACCGCCCGCACGACTCCGGCGTCACCCGATACCGGCCGTACATGAATGTTTTCACCTCCTGAAACGCTCCCGGAAAGCAGCCGCTGCAACACGACATCGTGTTCATTTACCACCGCAACGGTCCGGCGGGAGGAATTTCCGCCCGCAAGGAGCCTCTGCAGCCTCCCGACGGAAATCGAGTCGACCGGACCGTTGCGGTTCGCTATGCAGACGAGAGCGCCTCTCGCCACCGGTTCCAGCCGGTAAGCGATACCGGCGCCCTCCAGCAACGACCGCTCGACGTCGGAAAGAGGCCCTTCCACAAGCATGGCCGCCGGATCACCGCGGAGAAAACCGTTGAACAGCTCCTCGAACGAACCTCCGGCGACCTTCACGCGAGCCGAGGGATAATACGCTGAAAACATGCGGACGACAGGCTTCATCACCGGCTCCAGGGAGAAGCCGACGCCGAAAGCGAGCTCTCCGCTCGTGGCGCTCGAAGGAACATCGGAATCTCCGGCAGGCCCGGAACGATCCGCAAGACATGCAAAAAGAAACAGCGGCAGAACCAGTGCGGCAACGCCAACCGGAAGGACCTTTTTCAGGCTCATGGGTTTCTCGACGGAGATTGGAAACGGTTCCGGGAACGCTCCCCGAACGGATACAGAAGACAAGATAGAAAAAAACCCCGCGCCCGACCCCGAAAAACGCTTGCTTTTCGGCTGAAATTCGCTATTATATCCATTATTATGAATAATAATTCATCAAAAGAATATATATTCAAAAATATAATTCATTGAAATAAAGGCACTTAACCAAAGGGTATCCGGAAAAAGGCATGCTTATTCAAAAACAATATCTGCCGCCCGGAGAACAAACAAAAAACGTTTCAGCAGTACCATGAGAGGCTATAAAAAACCTACAGTATCTATCATCGGCGCGTCAGGCTACTCCGGCGCCGAACTGACGAAACTCATTCTCGGCCACCCCTCGGTCAAACTCGAGAAACTCTTCGCTTTTTCGCAGGCGGGCAAAACGGTTGCGGACCTCTATCCGGCGACGGGCTGCGACATGGTTTACGAACAGTACGACGGCGAGGAACAGAGCGACATCTACTTCCTGGCCCTGCCGCACGGAGAGGCGCTCTCCATTGTTCCGGGGCTTGTTGCGTCCGGCAAAACGGTGATCGATCTTTCGGGAGACTTCAGGCTGAAAAACCCCGAAGAGCACCTGCAATACTACGGAAGGAACAAATCCCCGGACGAGGTCATGCCCTATGCGCTTCCGGAACTGTTTCACGAGGAGATCAGGGCGTCGAAAGCTGTCAGCAATCCCGGCTGTTACGCGACGAGCATCATTCTCGGTCTGGCCCCGCTGGTGAAAAAGCCAATTGAGGCCGCCGGGCTGAAACAGGTGGCCTGCACGGCCATCTCGGGCATTTCCGGCGCGGGAAGAAGCGCGAAAACGGAGCTTTCGTTCTCGGAAATGAGCGGAAACATCCGGGCCTACAAGGTGGGCATGCATCAGCACACCCCTGAAATCATGCAGGCGCTCGGCACCGACACCCGTAATCCGGCCTTCGGCTTCACGTTCACCCCCATGATCGCCCCGCTGGTGAGGGGGATATACACCGTGCTGAACATTCAGCTTGAAAAACACCTTGCTGTTTCACAAATTAGGGAGCACTTCAGGGATTTCTACCGCTCGGCCCCGTTCGTGAGGGTAAGGGAAACGATGACCGAAGTCCGGCACGTGGCGCACACGAACTTCTGCGACGTGCATGTGGCCGAAAGCGCCCCGGACGGCTCGGCGGTCATCGTCGCGGCCATCGACAATCTGGTGAAGGGCGCCGCCGGGCAGGCCGTCCAGAACATGAACATCATGCTCGGCTACGATGAAACCCTGGGATTGCCGTAGGGCATCGCCATAACACAAAAAGTCAATGTTACCGCCGTGAGCAAGCTCAAAAAAGCATACTCGGCTTTCGAGCGCCTGTCCGCCACGACATCGTGGCCGGATCACGTCACCCCGCTGCCTTTCGGAGAGGGCGAGGAAAAGCGTTTCTGGCCGGCAGGATTCAACGCCGGGACGACAAGCGCGGCCATCAAGGCCAGACGGCCCGACATCATGGTCGTTTCCTCCGACCAGCCGTCTTCGGCGGCGGCCGTCTTCACCAGGAACCTCTGCTCGGCGGCCCCGGTCTCCCTGTCGAAAGAGCACCTGCGCACGTCGGCATCCTCGATGCGCGCCGTCGTCTGCAACAGCGGCAACGCCAACGCCGCGACGGGCGAGCGCGGCATGCGCGACGCAGAGACCATGGCGGCCGAAACCGCGGCGGCGCTCGGCGTGCATCCGGAAGAGGTGCTTGTCGCTTCCACGGGCGTCATCGGCGTAGCGCTGCCGATAGAACGAATGAGCGAGGCGATCGGAAGCTTCTCCGCCGTCGTGCTCGAAGGTTCCGGGGCCGACGCCGCCCTGGCGATCATGACGACCGATACCTTCCCGAAGTTCATCGCCGTCGATATCGCCCTCTCCGGCGGCACCGCAAGGCTTTCGGGCATCGCGAAAGGATCCGGCATGATCTGCCCGGACATGGCGACCATGCTCGGCTTCCTGTTCACCGACGCGGCGATCGATCCCGCCCTGCTCCAGGAGATGCTGTCGGCGGCCAACGAAAGGAGCTTCAACGCGATCACCGTCGACGGGGATACGAGCACCAACGACATGGCCGCCATTCTCGCGTCCGGCCGCAGCGGGCAGATAGTCCGGGGAAGCGACGACGCCGGGATCTTTTTCAGTGCGCTGGAAACCGTCATGACCTTTCTCGCCCGGCTGATAGTCCTCGACGGAGAAGGAGCGACAAAGCTCGTGGAAATCCGCGTCGAAGGCGCTGAAAACGACGAGGATGCGAAAAAAGCGGCGCGCACGATCGCCGGCTCCAGCCTGGTGAAAACCGCCATGAACGGCGAGGACGCGAACTGGGGCCGGATCATCGCGGCCGTAGGACGTTCCGGCGCAAGAGTGGATACGGAGCGCCTGACGGTGAAATTCAACGATCTGGCGATTCTCGAACCGGGCTACCGCTCGGACTTTTCGGAAGAGGAGGCAAAAAAGATCCTCGCCGAACCCGGCTATACGATCACAATCTCCATGGGAAGAGGGACCGGCAGCGCCTCCGTCTGGACCTGCGATCTGAGCAGGGAGTATGTCGAGATCAACGCGGACTACAGGACCTGAAAACCATCAACGCCCGAAAAACGCGGCCACATGAACAATTTTTGCAGCGATCTGCGTGAAAACAATCCGAATAATCGCGACTCCGACATCGGCCAGGTGCTGATCGAGGCTCTGCCCTACATTCGCAAGTTCGAGGACAAGACATTCGTCATCAAGTACGGCGGAGCGGCCATGAAGGACGAGATCCTTAAAAACGCTTTCGCACAGAACATCACGCTGTTGCGCAAGGTCGGCATCAACGTGGTCCTCGTTCACGGCGGCGGCGACGCCATCACCAGAACCGCCGAAAAGCTCGGCATCGAAACCCGCTTCATTCACGGCAAGAGGGTGACCGACAGGAACATGATCGATGTCGTCCAGATGACCCTCGCCGGAAAACTCAACCAGGACATCGTACGCCTCATCAGCGAACACGGGGGAAAAGCGGTCGGCGTCAGCGGACTCGATGCCGACACCATCAGGGCGCTTCCCTGCGCCGAGGCGGGACAACTGGGGCTCGTCGGAGAGGTCTCGTGCATCAATACGGCCTATCTCGACCTGCTCTGCCGCGCGAAACTCATCCCGGTCATCGCGCCCATCGGCTTCGACGAGGACGGCAACGTCTACAACATCAACGCCGATGATGCCGCGAGCGCGATAGCCATCGCCCTGAAAGCCGAAAAACTGATCTACGTCAGCGACGTTGCTGGAGTCCATTGCGGCGACCGCATACTCAAGAGCGTCTGCAAGTCCGAAGCGGCCGACCTCATAGAAAACGGCATCATTTCCGGCGGCATGATCCCGAAGTCCCTGTCGGCCTACAAAACCCTCGATGCAGGCGTGCACAAGGTGCACCTGATAGACGGCCGCTTCATCCATTCGCTCCTGCTCGAGATCTTCACGAACCAGGGTGTCGGCACCCAGTTCGTCGTCGAAAGGGAAACGGAAGAAAACACAACCCAGCAATCCTAAACAGCCCAGCAATTCATGGACACAGCCCCAGCAGCCGCCAAGAGGGATTTCCTCGGCTTCTCGCATCTCGACGCGGGAAAAATCATCGAACTGTTCGATTTTTCGCTGTTCATAAAGAAGAAACGCCGCGAAGCCCCTTCCGGATACACCTACAGGCCCATCGAAGGCAAAACGGTCGCCATGATCTTCAACAAGCCTTCGCTCAGGACGCGCGTCTCCTTCGAACTCGGCATCCATGAACTGGGAGGATACAGCATCAACCTCGACGGGAAATCCATCGGGGTCAATTCCCGTGAAGCCGTCGAGGACATCGCGAGGCTGCTCTCCCGTTACAACGACGCCATCGTCGCCCGGCTTCACGAGCATTCGGTCATAGAGGATCTCGCCCGCAACGCGGACATTCCGGTCATCAACGCGCTCACGGACCTGTCCCACCCCTGCCAGATCCTTGCCGACGCCTTCACGCTTTACGAGAAAGGGCTGTGGAAGGACGACTGCAAGATCGTTTTCGTCGGGGACGGCAACAACGTGGCGAACTCGTGGATCGAACTGGCGGGCATCCTTCCCTTCCGCTTCGTGCTCGCATGCCCGGAAAACCATCTGCCCGACGCCGGACTGCTTGAAACTGCGCGGGCGAAAGGCGCCGGAACCGTCGAGATCGTGCACGATCCCTTCGAAGCCGCCAGGGACGCCGACGTGCTCTACACGGACGTATGGACGAGCATGGGCCAGGAAGAGGAGGCCGCGGAACGGCTCGAAACGTTCCGGGATTTCCAGATAAATGCGAAACTGCTTGCCGAGGCGCGCCCCTCGGCCGTCGTCATGCACTGCATGCCCGCCCACCGGGGCGAGGAGATCACCGCCGAGGTCATGGAGGGCCCGCAGTCGATCATCATGGACGAGGCTGAAAACCGCCTGCACGTGCAGAAGGCGATCCTGGTCAAGCTGCTCAATCACGAGGAATATCGGAAATTCCATCTGACGCACCGGCTCGAAAACGTCGCCCGGAAGCTGAAAACCTGAACAAAACACGCCGGAGATGGGAAAACAGGCCAGACAGCGGAAAATCAAGGAATTGCTGCTCAGCCACGACGTCGGCAACCAGCACGACCTCATGCAGCTCCTGCTCGGTTCGGGAATCGAAGTGGCGCAGGCAACCCTTTCGCGCGACTGCGCCGAACTCGGCGTCATCCGTTCGAGAACGGCCGCGGGGTATCGCCTGATCTTTCCGGAGGAGAACCCCGGACAGATGATCAGGGGACTGGTGGAAATGGAGATACAGAGCATCGGCAGCAACGAAACCGCCGTGGTCATCCGCACGCTGCCCGGCAGGGCGCACGGCGTCGGCTCCTTCATCGATCACCTGAAAAACCCCGGGATTCTCGGCACCATAGCCGGCGACGACACCGTGCTGGTCATCCCCGTATCGGTGCGCGACGTGCGTTCGATCGTGGACTATTTGCAAACGAATCTTTCCAAAACCTGACACACTCTACACACATGAGCAAGGAAAAAATCGCCATCGCCTATTCCGGCGGGCTGGACACGTCGGTCATGATCAAATGGCTCAAGGACAGATACGACGCCGAAATCGTGGCCGTGACCGGCAACCTCGGCCAGCAGAAAGAGATAGAAAACCTCGAACAGAAAGCCCTCGACACCGGGGCATCCGGCTTTTCCTTTCTCGACCTCCGCTCTGATTTCGTCGAGAACTACATCTGGAAAGCCCTGAAAGCAGGCGCGCTTTACGAAGACGTCTACCCCCTCGCAACGGCGCTCGGCCGGCCGCTGCTCGCCAAGGCGCTCGTCGACGTGGCGCTGGAAACGGACTGCACCATGCTCGCGCACGGCTGTACCGGCAAGGGCAACGACCAGGTCCGCTTCGAGGTCACCTTCGCATCCCTGGCGCCGCACCTGAAAGTGCTCGCACCGCTGCGCGAATGGGAATTCACCTCCCGCGAAGCGGAAATCGCCTATGCCAGGGAACACAACATTCCGGTCTCCGCGACGAAAAAAAGCCCCTACTCCATCGACGAGAACATCTGGGGCATCAGCATCGAATGCGGCGTGCTCGAAGATCCGATGATGCCGCCTCCGGAAGACGCCTACCAGATCACCACTTCGCCTGAAAAAGCCCCGGACAGGGCGGCCGTGATCGATATCGAGTTCGAGCAGGGCGTTCCGGTCGCGCTCGACGGCAGGAAAATGGACGGGCTCGACCTCATCGTGGAACTCAACAAGGCCGGAGCGGCCCACGGCATAGGCCGGCTCGACATGGTGGAAAACCGCGTCGTGGGCATCAAATCGAGAGAGATCTACGAGGCGCCAGCGGCCACCATCCTGCATTTCGCCCACCGTGAACTCGAACGCCTCACCCTGGAAAAAACCGTCTTCCAGTACAAGAAAAACGTCGCCCAGGACTACGCAAACCTGATCTATAACGGCACCTGGTTCTCGCCCATGCGCGAGGCTCTCGACGGATTCGTCGAAGCCACCCAGAAAACCGTCTCCGGGCTCGTCCGCGTCAAGCTCTTCAAGGGCTCGGTCACGCTGCTCGGCAGAACGTCGCCCTGGTCGCTCTACAACGAGGAGCTGGCGACCTATACCGAAGCGGACACTTTCAACCACAAGGCCGCCGAAGGGTTCATCCACCTCTACGGCCTCGGCCTGAAGACATACAGCGAGGTGCAGGCCAGAAACAGCCGCTGAGTCCTTCCCTGCCCGTTGTTTCTCCCCGGCCTTTGACGGCCGGGGTTTTTTATTATTCCAGCCGGGTTTTCACTGCTTTGCGTATTAAAGTACTTTATAGGATTCGCCAAACGAGAACGGAAAGATGTAAAAATTGGATATTCGAACCGTTACCGCTAAATTCCTGTAACGTTGCATACCGCCTGCCCCCTGATGAAAACCGAACCGGCTCACGCCCCTGCTCTCGCGGGAAGTTCCGTGCTTCCCTTCTGTCGCGAGCCGTCCGGAGTTCATCGCCATTATCCTGCAACAGGCCGTCCTGTTCTTTCGAGGCGAAAACGTTGACGTTTTCCCGGGGGATCGTCCCGATGACGGCGTAACCAAGCCAAGGAGGCTCACATGAAAAAACAGTTCCTCGTCGGCGCGATCGCCCTCTTCGTGCTGTTATGCCATTCTTCGGCATTCGCCGCGATAGGACAGTTCACCGGATCGTGGCAGAACATCGACAGCAACACGAGAGGCGTGACGAAACTCGTCATCTCGGAAAACGGAGGGAAGGTTTCGCTTCAGGCATGGGGCAAATGCCACCCGCAGGACTGCGACTGGGGGAAAGTCCCGGCGTTCCTCTACGCCCCTTCGGTCTCTTCGAATCCCATGCAGAACGGCAGGGCGATTTCAGCCATGTTCGACAAGGGATTCAGCCAGACCCTGCTCATCGTCCGGCCCTCGGGCAACCGCCTTCGCGTCGAAGTCTACACGCACTTCACCGACAACAGCGGCCGGTCGGATTACACGTCCACCTATACGATGAAAAAATCTTCGGGCGGAGGAGCCGCCATCCAGGAAGACTGCATCGGCTTCAACCCGAACAACGCCAAGGTCAAGAACATCAACGGCAGCTGGAAGATCGTCGACGGCAGCCACTGGATGTTCGACTTCGGCAGCAAGCGGAGCGAAGCGCTGGCGGCGTTGCGCGTCATCCGGCACTACCGGATGAACCAGTCCTGCTTCGTGGGACGTCCGGACCCCTCGTTCCAGTACATGCTGGTCTCCGGCCAGGCTCCGCAGGGAGGCATGCCGGGCGAGGACTGCGTGAGCTTCAACCCGAACAACGTAAAGGTCAAGAACGTCAACGGCAGCTGGAAGATCGTCGACGGCAACCACTGGATGTTCGACTTCGGCAGCAAGAAAGCCGAGGCGGACAAGGCTCTGGCCATCATCAAGAAGTACGGCTTCAACAAATCCTGCTTCGTCGGCAGGCCCGACCCGAGCTTCCAGTACATGAGGAAGTAGCGAAAACGAAAACCGCAGCCCCGCGCTGCCGGCTTTTCCCTGCCTGCTCCCCGGATCGTCGATCCGGGGAGTTTTTTTTCCACCCGGCGGATGCCGCAGCCCTCTTGGTGTCAACCGTTTTCAGGACGACACACGATGCACGACTCATTGCCAACTGTACACTGCCTGCCGACGCCCCCCCTTGTCCTGAACGGCGGGCAGTCACGGGGGCCTGCCCCTACGGGATATAAGCCGGCCAGGGTGTTTCGGCTGATCGGTGGTCAGTACGGGCGAAAGATCTTTCGCCCCTACAGGTGAAAAACGCATGCACCATTGTCCTGCTTCATCTTCCCCATCGTATTGACCGTCTTTTCTTCCCTGGATTCAAATGCTTTATTTTTTAAAGTACTTTACACAAAAAAAAACGAACAAAAGCGAAAAGAGGTTCGCTTTTCGGGTCGGCTGTATTTTGTTATCTTCCGGCTACTACCGCAACCACCTTGATTTCCAGACCGATGAGCGCAAAAAAAGGCACCGAAAAAGAACTTCTCTGGCAGAGCCGTTTCGCCGAACCCTTCGACCGCGAGGCGCTGCTCTTTTCCTCGTCGGTCGACGTGGACAAAGCCCTCTACCAGGACGATATCAGGGGCTCGATCGCCCATGTGACGATGCTTTCCGAGGAAGCGATCATTCCGGTCGAGGAAGCGCGCCTCATCATCGAGGGGCTGGAGGATATCGAGCAGGAAATCAGCTCGGGAGCGCTCGTGCCGGAATGGGAGGACGAGGACATCCATACGGTCATAGAAAACCGCCTGAAGGAAAAGATCGGACCGATCGCGGGCAAGATCCATTCGGGCAGGAGCCGCAACGACCAGGTGGCGACCGATACGAGGCTCTACCTGAAACGCATGATTTCCGAACTCGACGCCGCGCTCGGCTCCCTGAAGAAACTGCTCGTCGAGAAGGCCGAAACATACAAACGCACGATCATCTTCGGCTACACCCACCTGCAGCGGGCCCAGCCCATATCAGCGGGGCATTACTACCTGGCGTACTTCAACATGTTCCACCGCGACCAGGAGCGGCTCGGCGACCTGCGCAAACGGGTGGACATCTCCCCTCTCGGGGCCGCGGCCTTCGCCGGGAGCACGCTGCCGCTCAACGCCGGGCGCAGCATGGAACTGCTCGACTTCGGCGCGCTCTTCGACAACAGCATCGACGCCGTGAGCGACCGCGACATCGTCATCGAGTTCATCGCCGCCTGCTCGGTCGTGATGATGCACCTGTCGAGGTTCTGCGAGGACCTCATCCTCTGGAGTTCGTCGGAATTCAACTACCTGGAGATAAGCGACTCCTTCTCCACCGGTTCGTCGATCATGCCGCAGAAGAAGAACGCCGATATCGCCGAACTGGTAAGGGGAAAGACCGGAAGGGTGTACGGCGACCTGCTGAACATCCTCACCGTCATGAAGGGACTGCCGCTCTCCTACAACCGCGACATGCAGGAAGACAAACCCCCGCTCTTCGACGCGGCGGGGACCACGCTGTCCTGCGTCAAGATCTTCACCCGCCTTCTTTCCAACACCCGGCTGAACGAGGACCGGCTCTCACGGCTCACGGCCGGAGATCTGAGCCTGGCGACGGAAATCGCGGAATACCTCGTCAAGAAGGGGTTGGCGTTCAGGGACGCTCACCGGGTGACGGGCAAGATCGTAACCCGAGCGATCGAAACAGGGACGCCGCTGCCCGGAATCGATCTGGACACCTACCGGGAGTTTTCCGAACTGTTCGGTGAGGATCTCTACGACTCGCTGAAACCGGAAGCGAGCGTCAACAGCAAAAAAACACACGGCAGCACCTCGTTTTCCTCCGTCGAGGAACAACTGCGAGATGCCGCCGCGAAATGCTGAGCGACCGGACCTTTCTGCGGCGTGTCCGGACCCGCTATTTCTTTTCCGCCTGCCAGGGGGCCAGCTCGGCTCCCGGAAGCCTGTTTCCCGAAAGATCGGCCATATCGGCCACAACCGCCGCCGACCGGGTAAGCAGAAGGTCCGGCTGATCTTCCTTGTTCCACTGCGCCTCGAAACTCTGGATACGCTCCATCTCGGCCCTGAACGCCGGCTCGTAGAGCGGAACACTCTCCTTCTTCCGGAAACCGTTCAGAACACCCAGGTCCCTGACATAGCGCGAATAGAGCGAATCGTTTGCGATCCTTTGCGTATAACGCTCCTTGAGGTCACGGACATCGGCTGCGGTCAGCCATGAGGTCCGGGAATACTTCGCGGGAGAAATGACGTCCCAGGGCAGGCTGCTCGTGTAGTTGTCCTCGCCGACGACCTCGCTGTCGATGAGCGACGGGAAGGTGATGTCCGGCTTGACGCCCATGTGCTGGGTGCTCTCCCCGGATATACGGTAGAACTTGGCCACCGTCAGTTTCAACTGTCCGAGATCGTCGGTCTTGTAGATGAAGTTGAACGGACGGCGGATCTTCATGATGCTCTGCACGGTTCCCTTACCGAACGTCCTGCCGCCGATGACCACGCCCCGACCGTAATCCTGGATGGCGGCGGCGAGAATCTCCGAAGCGGATGCGCTGTATCGGTTGACGAGCACGGCCAGCGGCCCGTCGTAGACGACCGAGGGGTCCTCGTCCTGCAGCACGACCTTGCCCCCCTGCGAGTTGCGGATCTGGACCACCGGTCCGTCGGGAATGAAAAGGCCAGTGAGTTTCACGGCTTCCTCGAGCGCCCCGCCTCCATTGTTCCTCAGATCGAGCACGATGCCTTCAACCGCCTCTTTCTGAAGTTCACCGAGAATTTTGCGGACATCCCGGCTGGTGCTCGCATAGTCGGGCTTGTTGCGGGACTGTCCCTCGAAGTCGAGATAGAACGCGGGAATGGTGATCACGCCGATCTTGCGGCCGTTGAGCCGGATGACCTCTTTCTTTGCAGACTGTTCTTCGAGCCTGACCTCGTCACGAACGATCTCGACGATCTTCGCCGGCCCCTTGTTGCCCTGGCTCGCCGGCAGGATCTTCAGCCGGACGACGGAACCTTTCCTGCCGCGAATGATCCTGACGACATCGTTGATGCGCCAGCCGACGATATCGACGAGTTCACCCTTGCGCCCCTGTCCGACCCCGGTGATGCGGTCGCCCTTCTTCAGGAGATCGCTCCTGAACGCCGGGCCTCCGGGAATGACCTCGTTGATGACCGTGTATTCGTTCTCGCTCTGGAGCTTCGCACCGATCCCTTCGAGGGAACGGCTGATGTCGATCTGGAAATCCTCGAAATCGCTCGGCGAGAAATAGCTCGTATGGGGATCGAAGGAGGTCGTCAAGGCCATCGTGTATGCCCTGAAGGCGTCCTCGGCGTTCTGCTGCTCCAGAAGAGACAGGCGGTTCCGGTATCGCTTGATCAGCACCTTCCGGGGATCGTCGCCCTCCTCTTCCCCCGAATACTTCAGGTTGAGCAGCTGGTACTTGGCCTCCTTTCTCCAGAGGTCCCGGAGTTCCTGAACCGTGGCCGGCCAGGGGGCTTTGTCCCTCTTCAGCTCCATGGACTCCCGAACGGTGAAGTCGAAATCGCCCTTTTCGTAAAGGGAGATCATGTAGCGCATCTTCGCCCCGGCCTGCTGGAGAAAACGGTTGTAGATGGAAAAGCCGGCGTCCGCCTCGCCGGAAAGAAACTCGTCGTCCATCGAACGGCCGTAGCGTTTCCGGAAGGTTTCGATATCCGAGGCCAGAAAATAGGATTTCGATTCGTCCAGTTCCTCGAGATAGCGCGAGAGGATTTCCCCGGAAAGCGAGTCGTTGACCGCAAGCTGCCTGAAATGATACTGCATGAGGTAACGGCTCAGGTATCGCTCGGCCTCCTCCTGGACGGGAGAGGGTTTGAGAACCACCTCCTTCGCGGGAGCCGAAAAGACTGTCCCGCTCTCTCCCGGAAACGGGAGCGACAGGAAAACGGCCAGCGCCGACGCGATAAAAAGGATCTTTCTTGTATGTATAGACATGGATGGAAATTACGGGACTATAATGTGACAATCACTCATTGAATGCGAAACAAATATATTATATTTCCGTGCACTTGCGTACTGGCTTTGCTTCAAATTCACGTAATCCGACACCAAAATAAAAAAGGGAGCGCTCTTCATGCAAAAGAAACCTGTCAGCTATACAGAACTCGGCCTCGTCAACAGCAGGGAGCTTTTTAAAAAAGCTGTAACGGGTGGCTATGCAATTCCCGCCTATAATTTCAACAACCTCGAACAGCTTCAGGCGATCGTCATGGCCTGCGCCGAAACGAAATCGCCGGTGATCCTGCAGGTCTCGAAAGGCGCGCGGAACTACGCCAACGAGACACTCCTCCGTCATCTGGCGCGCGGCGCGGTGGAATACGCCGAGGAACTCGGCTCGCCGGTGCCGATCGTTCTCCATCTCGACCACGGAGACACGTTCGAACTCTGCAAGGACTGTATCGAAAGCGGCTTCTCTTCGGTCATGATAGACGGCTCGCACCTCGCTTACGACGAAAACGTCGCACTTACCCGTAAAGTCGTCGAGTACGCCCATCAGCACGACGTAACCGTCGAAGGCGAACTCGGCGTCCTTGCCGGTATAGAAGACGAAGTCTCTGCAGAAACGCACACCTATACACAGCCGGAGGAAGTTGAGGACTTTGTAAGCAAAACCGGTGTTGACAGCCTCGCTATTTCTATTGGAACATCGCATGGCGCTTTTAAGTTCAAACCGGGAGAAGATCCGAAAATACGCCTCGACATCCTCGAGGAGATCGAGAAACGCATTCCGGGCTTCCCCATCGTGCTGCACGGTTCGTCGTCGGTCCCTCAGGATCTTGTCAAAACGATCAACGAACACGGCGGCAAGCTGAAAGACGCCATCGGCATCGGCGAGGACCAGCTCAGGGAAGCGGCGCGCTCGGCCGTCTGCAAAATCAACATCGACTCCGACGGGCGTCTCGCCATGACCGCCGCTGTGCGCAAGGTGCTCGACGAACATCCCGAGGAGTTCGATCCGAGAAAATATCTCGGACCCGCCAGGGATGCCCTCAAGGAACTCTACATGCACAAGATCCGCAACGTGCTGGGCTCCGACGGCAAGGCGTGATGTAACGGACGGATACGGACGCGAAAAGGCGATGAGGAGTCTCATCGCCTTTTCTGTTTCCCGTCGGAAACCGTTCTCACCCCTCGCCCGCCGACTTCTCCAGCCAGCCCAGGGCGGCGCAGCTCATCACTTCCATGCCGGTCCTGAGGGCGCTTTCATCGGGATTGAAAAAAGGCGAATGCAGGGCGTCTCCCCTCTCCTGTATCGGCCGCCCGGTACCGAGCTGAATGAACGTGCCCGGACAGTGCCGCAGATAACTCGAGAAATCCTCGGCCGTCATCAGCGGCTCGCTCTCCTCGACATGCTCCCGGCCCAGGAACGCCTCGAGCTCGGCTCGTACGAATCGCGAGGTCTCGGGATCGTTGACCAGAACGGGGTAACCGACGACGATATCGAGTTCCCCTCTCACCCCGAGACCCGCCGCGACGTGTTCGACCGTACCGGCAAGCCTTGTCTGCAGAAGGGTGCGCAGCTCCTCGTTCATGGAGCGCATGGTGCCCGACATGGAAACCCTGCCGGGAATAACGTTCGTGGCGTTGCCTCCCTGTATGGAGCTGATGGAAACCACGGCCGGTTCGTACGGCGACGCCACCCTGCTGACCAGATGCTGGATCGCCGTAACGATATGGGCCGCGCCGAGCACCGGGTCCGATGCCTTGTGCGGCGCCGAGGCGTGCCCGCCCTCTCCGTGAACGGTGATGTAGAGTTCGTCGGCCGCAGCCATCAGGCTGCCCTCCCTGACGGCGACATTTCCGGCGAGAATGTGCGGAAAACAGTGCAGAGCGAACATGGCCGACGGGCTGTAATGCCTGAAAAGGCCCGCCTCGATCAGCGGGACGGCTCCACCGGGCGCCTTTTCCTCGGCAGGCTGGAAAATAAACAGCACGTCGCCCGGCAGACTGTCCTTCATCGATGCGAGAATTTCAGCCGCGCCCATCAGAATGGCCGTATGCATATCATGGCCGCAGGCGTGCATGATCCCATTTTCCACGGAGCAGAAGTCGTGACCGTTCTCTTCCTGTACCGGAAGGGCGTCCATGTCCGCGCGAAGGGCCACCAGCGGGCGGCGCTCCCCGTCGCTTCCCGACGCAAGCCGGGCGACGACACCGGTTTCAAGGTACTCGTGCTCGATTTTGAGGCCGAGAGCGAGCAGATGCTCCCTGACGAGGGCCGTCGTGCGGAATTCCTGGAAGGACAGTTCGGGATGCATGTGGATATCGCGGCGGGTTTCGACGATGCGGGGATGGAGTTCCGCGGCCTTGTCCCTGATCCGCTGCCTGAGAACGGACGGATTGTCTGTCATAAACGTGTGTGTAGTGGAAAAAGGGACCCTCCGCCCTACATATCGATATAACGCATGAATTCGAGGGCTTTTTCACGCAGTTCGTCCACTCCCCCGTCGGTCGACGGCGAGGCGAAATGGACGATGTAGCCGTACTTTTCAAGCGTCTTGACAAGCCTGAAAAGATCAGAAGACTGCAATCTGAAGGTTATGAACATCGACTGCGCGCCAGGATCCGGGACGGCGGCGCCGAAACTGAGTACCGTCGCCTCGTTCTTTTCGAGCACACCGATGATCTCGGAGAGCCTTACACCCAGCGCCGGGACCTCGATCTCGAGGGTAGTCCCCTTTTCGGCGAAGTGAAAGAGTGCGGCGATGGCACGCAGCAGGGGCATCTTCGGAGCCACGCCGACGAAGTCTCCGTCATCGTCTTGTAACGGGAGCAGGTTTTTCGAACCCTCCCGAGAGAGGCAGGAAAAGACATCGAGCAGATGCTCGTCCGGTCGGACCGATTCGGGAACCTCGAACCGCATGCCCCCTAAAAGCAGTCCGGAAGCCTCGTCTCCGGCCGTTCCGATCGCCCGGCGCAGCTCCTCGGGGGACACCAGCGCGAACAGCTTGCCGTCTTTCAGGACCGGCGCTTCCCCGAGATCGAGTTCATCGAGACGGGCAAGAACGTCGAGCGCCCTCTCGTCCGACTGGAAAACAGGATAATCCGTATCTATGTATCGCTGAACAAGGGTCATTGCAAGCAAGGCAAAGGTAAAAAGTCAAAAATCAAAACCGGTGATATAAAACCTGTTCCCGGCTGTCGGGAACACTCCGAACCCGATGGCGAGGCAACCCGGAAATCCAAACGCTCCCAAGCCCGGGATAATTCCT
>Ga0272443_10001376_pt1 | contig 35862 bp, 24 predicted proteins | sample SSMAcet12_FD_193581 | JGI IMG/M metagenome (GOLD analysis project Ga0272443, IMG submission 193581) | Marine sediment archaeal communities from Little Sippewissett salt marsh, Falmouth, MA, United States - SSM-Acet-12 | ecosystem: Environmental > Aquatic > Marine > Wetlands > Sediment ... | reverse complement strand
TGCATTTCCTCCATTGACATAATTCGACTATCACCCCAAGCAACTGAGGTCGCGCCTAAAACGCAAAAAAGAAGAACCGCACATTTAACGCGTTTACAAATCAACATGAACATTGGCTTTTCTCCTTGGGATGTATGTTATCTACCGGTCGATCCGCCCTTGGGTGGCTGACGGCCACCACCCGGTTCCACGGCTCCTCGCTCAGAACCGCATTGCCCGCCACCCTGAGCCATCCGACCTGCTCTCGTATGGGCACCAAAACCTCGAGCAGACCTGTGCCCACATTATGACAGTCCGATCACAGTATACCACATGGGGGGGTAAATGGATTTTGCAAATTTCGTGTTTTTTGTGCCGGTACTTGGCATGTATGCTTTTGGCTGTCAGTGCCACTTCACAAGTGGCAAGGGGGGATCTGACGTTGGCTCGTCTCTCAGGCCGTTTTGGGGTATTGTTCGGTAGACCACCGGGGCGTCTGCTACAGATCTCGACCCCCTGCGGATGTCTTAATGCTGCGTCATTGCGAACGAGCGTTCAGAGCAGGCATTCTCGATCGGTCAGGCACGAGGCGGTGACTGCTTACCGAAGCGTTCGCGCAGCCGGCGGGCAGCCTCGACGAGGCGTTTGAGCTTCTCGTAGGCCTCGTCGATGGTCGGCGGTTCAGCCGCCTCGGGCGCGAAGCCGCAGTCCGGGTTCAGCGCGATCCGCTCCGGCGCGATGACGGCCGCACCGGCCGCGGCGAGCGATTCGATCTGTTCGACCGTCTGAAGCTGCTCGCCCCGCACGTCGAGGACACCCATGCCGACCTTCAGGGGCTCCGGCAGCAGCGCCAGATCGCCGATGTCGCCGGTGCCCTGGTAGGCGAACTCGAGGTTGACCCGGTCGGCCTTGAGGCCGGCCAGTCGCGGGAGAATCGGCTTGTAATCGCCCGCCACGTCGCTTTGCCGCTTGTAGACGCTGTGGCAGCAGTGGAGGTGGACCTCGGCGGCCAGCCCCTCGACGATCCGGTTGATCGCCGCGACGGCCTGGGGGAACTGCCTGTCGATGTCCCAGTCGCGCCGCAACCGTTCGTCGTGGACGGGTCCGCCGGACATGAGGTTCCGATCGCAGAAGTACGTCAAAGCCGGATCGTCCAATTGAACGATGTCGATGCCTGCCTCGACGAGCGACGCCGCCTCGCGCGCGAGAATCTCCGCAACGTGTTCGAGGAACGACTCGAAGGTCGGGTACGCATCGCGGCTGTAATCCTCATGCCAGTAGCGCGTCCCGATCAGAAACGGGCTCGGCAGCGCGAATTTCGTGCAACGCTCCGTGTGCGCCCGAAGGAAAACCGCATCCTCAGCGAACACCGGCGCGCCGGCCTCGATCCGCCGCACGACGACCTCGGTGTACTTCGTCTCACCCTGGTGCTCGTACCTGCGGCATTTCTCGAACCCGCCCACGCGGTTTAAAAATTCGCGGATATACTGGACGCGCCGCCACTCACCGTCGCTGACGACGTCGAGCCCCGCCTGCTCCTGGAGCTGGATCGCGAAGAGGACCATCGCGTCCATCGCGTCACGAAAGCGCGCCGGCTCCATCTCGTCGCGTCGCCCCACCAGGTCGAGCACGACCTTCGGCCGGGGCAGTGAGCCGATCCCGTGCGTATAGAAAAAAGGCAGTCGTCCGGTTCGTTCCGTCTGCATGCACTCTCTTTCGAATAAGAAACGTCCGACAATTTGACCGACTCACAACCTTCGAGGCGTGCCGGACGAACCACCCCGAAAAGCAAAACGGCCCTGTTCACGGCTCGACCGGTTCGACGTTACAGCCGCCGGGCGGAATGGCATCCTCCCTGCCGAGCGCCCAGTAGATGCCGTTGACCAGCAGGCGCCGCACCGACGCGTCCTTGAAGTCGTCGATGTGGCCGAGCGACGTGAAAAAGACCCGCCCGCCGTGGTAGGTCTTCGTCCAGGCGACGGGGTTCGGCGTGCCGAAAACCGGGCTAGCGGCATCGGGCCCCTTGAGGGCGGCGCCGTTCAACAGCGGCACGCAGTCCCCGTGCAACGGCATGACGTGATAAAGCCACGAGCGGACGTGAAAGCTCGGCTCCAGGCCGCGCGTGATCGGATGGTCAGCCAGCATGGTATACACCTGCGTGGAGGTGTCATGACCGTGATGGCGGATCCATTTCTGACCGAAGACCTCGCGGCCGAAGTCGTCGTTCCACCGTACGTGCGGCCCCTCGCGGTAGAGGAACGCGTGCGTGCTCGTCCGTAGACCGACGACGGGGCGGCCGTCCTGGACGTAATCGAGGATCATCCTGAGCTGATCGTCGGGCAACACGCGGAACCGCACGTACATGACCATGAGGTCGGCCGTGGCCAGCGCTTCGAGGCCGGGAATGTTCTTCTCGTACTGCGGGTTCCGCTTGCCCGTCTCGTCGACCGCGTAGAGGACCGTGCACTTCATCCCGTGCCGCTCTTCCAGGATCCGGGCGATCATGGGCATCGTCACCTCGGAGTCGTATTCATGGTCGCCGGTAACAAACACGACGTGCGGTTTTTTCGTAGCCGGCTCCTCGGCCGGTGCTGCCGAGGCGACGACGGATGCAGCCAACAACATGACGGTCATGAGGGGCCAGTACATGGCTTCTCCTTTCGAAATCCGGCAAATCTGTAACGTTTGAACTTTTTCAAATCCGTTCCGGGCCTGGCGTCCATGTTGTCGTGATGCATGCCCGACAAAAAATGCGTTGCAACGCAGAGGGCTCCCCTGAGGCCATCTCAACCTGTGCGGAACCCAGGAACAAGCAGCAATCGCCACTGACCTTGCGTCCCTCTGGAATGCGGTTAGCTTAATGGCTGCAGGGACGGTTGGCCAGCAAACCGCGCCTCCTGCCGTGCCGCAGCCGTCAGGAAGCGGAGATCACCGGGAGTGCGTTTTCAGGGCCCCCGCCCAACCCGTTTTGTATCGAGTCGTGCTCGTCTACCGGCGGGACCTACCAGGACAGGAGAAAACAATGGCCCACCCCAACAAGGCGATGCGGCGTCGGACGTTTCTCAAGGCGGCCGGTGCCGTCGCAGGCGGCGCGTTCGGCTTTCCGCGGTTCATCCCGGCCCAGGCGCTCGGTGCCACGGGCCAGCCCGGCGCGAGCGACAGGATCGTCATCGGCCACATCGGCGTCGGCGGCATGGGCAAAGGCCATCTCCGTTCCATGGTTCAACGGATGACCGCCGGCCAGGTCCACGTTGCAGCCATCTGTGACGTGGACGACCGCCAGCTCATCGAGGCCTCGAAAATCGCCGGGCCGCAGGCGGACGTCTACCGCGACTACCGCTACATCCTCGAACGCAAGGACATCGACGCGGTCGTCATCGCAACGCCCGACCATTGGCACGCCGCCCAGATGGTCCACGCGGCCCAGTGCGGCAAGCACGTCTACGTCGAGAAACCGGCAAGCTGTACGATCCAGGAAAGCAAGGCGATGGTCGAAGCGGCCCGGAAGAACAAGGTCGCCGTGCAGGTCGGCTCGCAGGGGCGCTCCCAGCCGGAGGCCTACCTCGCACACCGCTACCTGGCCAACGGCGCGATCGGCACGGTCAACCGCGTCTCCTGCTTCCACTACCCCAGCCCGATCGACACGAATCCCCAGCCGGACACCGACCCGCCGCCCGAGCTCGACTGGGACATGTGGCTGGGTCCGCTGCCGTGGCGGCCGTACAACCCGCGCTACCTGCCCCGGGTATTCCGGTGGATTCTCGAATCCGGCGGCGGCCAGATCCGCGACCGCGGCGCCCACGTCATGAGCTGTGCCATGTGGTGGATGGGCGCCGACGGCACGGGGCCCGTCAAGGTGAACGCGACAGGAACGCGTCCGCCGGCAGGGCTGTGGGACAGCGCGGTCGAAATGGAAGTGGAATACACGTTCAAGAATCCCGACTGGGTGATGACCTGGACCCAGCGGCCCGACGCCGGCCCCCCGCCGGAGACCCGCCACGAGGGCGAGCCGGCTATCACCCGCCCCGGGTACGGTGCGATCTACCACGGCACGAAGGGAACCTTCACGCACTGGGGCGGCGACGGAGGCACATGGGTCGAGCGCAAGGCCCACGACTGGCAGCCGCCGGCCGGCGCCGTCGACGTTTACAAGAGCCCCGGCCACTACGAGGACTGGTTCGAGGGCATCGCAACCGGCAAGAAGACGATCATGAACATCGAGGCGGCCGCCGGCGTGTCGAACCTGTGTGTCCTCGGCAACATCTCGTTCATCCTGGGCCGGCCGATCTACTGGGACCAGGGCAAATACGAGATCGTCGGCGACGAGCAGGCCCGGCGGATGATGAGTCGCCCTCAACGGTACCCCTACCACCTGTAAATGATCAGGGCGGTAAGCTTGAGAGTGCGTTTCAAAAAAGGATCCCGACTGGACGGCTTATGACACCCGCACATACGACACATAAGCAAGCGCGGGTGAGACACCGAAACGAGGAACAGAACGATGACAACAGGTGGCAAAGCAGCGATGGGCGCTGTGACGGCGACGGCGGCAAACCCGTGGGCGGCTCCGGCCGATGAGCCGGCCGCGGTCGTTGATCTTATCCGGTACATCAAGGGCGAGGACCTGACTGCCCGCGCCAAAGCGTGGAAGAACGCCCACATTGCCGGACCCGCCGCGCTTCGACCTCTCGCAGCCCTTCTGACCGACGAGGACATCGAGGTCACGCGGGCGGCCCGGCGGGCCATGTGGCAGATCGTCCGGGACGCGGGTCGGCCCGGCGCCGATCCATTGCGCCGACAGGCTGTGGAAGAACTCGTCCCCCTGCTGGCCGACGGTCAGCCGCGCGCGGTCCGGGCCGAGGTGGCCTGGATGCTCTCGGAGATCGGCGGCGACGAGTCCGTACCGCGTCTGGCCGCCTTGTTGACCGACGAGTCGGTCCGCGAGGACGCCCGAGCAGCCCTCGAGCGTATCCCGGGCGAGCAGTCGCTGGCCGCCCTGCGCGCCGCATTGGCCGCCGCCCCGGACGACTACAAGCCGGCCCTGGCCGCCTCGCTTCGCGTCCGCGGCGTGGCCGTGCCCGACGTACCCGACCTCAAGCTCGTGCCGACCAAGACCACGACGATCAAGCCCGTCCAGCCGGAGTAGGCGGACGAACAAGAGGAAAAAGTGTCAGATTCGGGCGCTCTCCATCCGAGCCGCGACCGTAAGGGAGCGGACCCTCCATCCGAGCCGCGACCGTAAGGAAGCGGACTCTCCATCCGAGCCGCGACCATGAGGGAGCGGGCTCTCCATCCGAGCCGCGACCATAAGGTAGCGGGCTCTCCATCCGAGCCGCGACCATGAGGGAGCGGTCCAGCGCGGGACGGGTGAAGGGGTAGCACCGGCTTAGGGTGGGACGGGCGTCTCGCCCGTCAGGATACCCGTCTCAAACGGGCAAGATGCTCGTACCACCCTGTCACGGTCGCCCCCCGCCCCCAAACGATCGGGCAAAAACACAAGAGTAAAAGCTGACACATGATCGTTTTGGTGCGGGACGTCCGTCCTTTGCGAAGGACGGCTCGCAGATCAGTAGCACAGCGCGAACTTACTGGCACTCGACCCCTCGTGGCACTATGCTGTCCCATGACCGTTTCGGCGTCGATCCTCGACGGGGACTTCCGTGGTGCATGACGCGGACACTTGCGATCTGCCTCTACCTCGGCATAGGGCCACCCACCTCTCGGCCTTCACGTTGATCGAAATGCTCGTGGTCGTGGCGATCGTCGTTCTGCTTGTCGCGCTGCTGCTGCCTGCTCTGAACCGCGTGCGGTTCCAGGCACGGCTGGTCACCTGCAAAAGCAACCTCCACCAGATCGGGGTCGCCCTCGCCACCTACGCACACCGCGGCGGGCGCATCCCCTTCGGCCCGGAAGTCCAGCCGCTCGGGCCGATGCTCGAAGGCAACGACGGTACGAAAGCCACCAACCAGATCTGGACCGGCCCGCAAACGCCGGCCTGCCAGTATATGGGTGTCGGCCTGCTCCTCGCGCGACGGCTGGTGCCCCCGGAACTGCTCTACTGCCCGGGTGACGACAGTACCGACCCGGTCGAAGAACTCGACAAAATCCGACGGCAGGCGATGGAGCCCGTGTTCTCGTCGTACCTCTACCGGCAGCTCCAGGAGACGAACGGGCGGGGGATGATCGACCGGCTCGGCCTCAATTCGGCCGGCGGGCGGGCCAAGGCACTCGCCCTCGATATGAACTCGGTCGTGACGTTGGCCCCCGAGTGGCAGCGGACCAACCACAAGGCGATCCGCGTCAACGTGCTCTACCTGGACGGAAGCGTCCTGGACTTCGACAACGGCCGGCACACCCTCTCGTTGCGCAACCAGGATCTGGCCGACGTGGACGCCCGCCGGGGGGAAATCTTCCGGCAGGCAGACACATGCACCGCCCACTGCAACCCCTGATCCTGTAGCGGCCGCCCCCCCGTCTTCGCTACGCTTCGCCGTGGTATTGCCGTAGGGGCGCCCATCCGCTGTAGCGGCCCCCCTCCCCTCGTTCCGGCGGAATCGCAGTTTCCGCCGTGCAATGGCCGACGTTTCCGATACAATAATCGCCCGTACGGGGCGGCCGCCTGCGGGGTCAGCCGCCCGCCGGGGATGCGCTGGACAGACCCTGCCCTAGGAAACATTTCTGTAAGAGGATACAGCAACCATGACCAGGATTCTTGTCGCTGACCCGCTGGCTGAGGAAGGACTCAAACGCATCGCGGACGTCCCGGGCGTCGAGGCGGACATCAAGGTCGGCCAGAGCGAGGACGAATTGGCCGCCCTCGTCGGCGAGTACGACGGGATGATCGTCCGCTCGGGCGCAAAGGTGACGGCCAAGGTCCTCGAAAAACCGGGTAAGCTCCGCGCAATCGCCCGCGCGGGAGTCGGCGTGGACAACATCGACCTGGCCGCCGCCTCGCGCGCCGGCATCCTCGTCATGAACACGCCGGACGCCAACACGATCAGCACGGCCGAGCAGACGATGGCGCTCATGCTCGCCTTGTCGCGCCATACCCCGCAGGGCGACGCCCATGTCCGCGCCGGCCAGTGGAAGCGCAAGCAATTCGTCGGCACGCAATTGGCAGGCAAAACCCTGGGCATCATCGGGCTGGGCCGCGTCGGCCAGGCGGTCGCCCGGCGGGCGCTGGCGTTCGACATGAAGGTGATCGCCTACGACCCGTTCTTCTCCGGCCAGACCGCCCTGGAAGGACAGATCCGCATGGCTGACACGCGCGACGAGGTCTTCGCCGAGGCCGACTACCTCACCCTGCACACGAAGCTCAGCGACGAGACGCGGGAGATGATCAACGCCGCGACGATCGCCAAGATGAAACCCGGCGTGCGGATCGTCAACAGCTCGCGCGGCGGCGTCATCAACGAGGCTGATTTGGCTGCGGCGCTCAAGGACGGCCAAGTCGCCGGGGCGGCCGTCGACGTCTACTCCACCGAGCCGCCCGCGCCCGACAACCCCCTCCTGACGGCGCCCAACATGATCCTCGCCCCCCACCTCGGCGCCTCGACCGAGGAGGCCCAGCTCGCCGTCACCCTGGACGCCGTGGATTCGCTGCTCGACTACCTCGTCAAGGACCAGATCCGCTGGGCGGTCAACGTCACCGGCCTGCCCTCGCAATTGTCCGCCCGCGACAAGGCCTACCTCGACCTCGCCCACCGCATGGGCATCGTCCTGTCGCACCTGGGCACGGGCGTCGTCGAGACGGTCGCCGTCACCGCGCACGGCTCCTCCCTCGAACACCTCGTCGGTACGCTGCAAAAACAGATTCTCGTCGACATGTTCAGCCCGAGCGTCATCACGCGGCTCAACGTCATCAACGTCGGCGAGTTCGTCAAGGAACGCGGCATCCGCCTGGAAACAAACGTCGACCTCGGCACCGACGCGCAGACCGACCGTATCGCCGTCCTGGTCAAGACGCGAGACGGCGCGCACGAGATCACCGGCGAGGTTTTCGTCGACGACCAGCCGCGCATCATGTCGATCGGCGGCTACCAGATGAACCTCGTGCCCGAAGGACAGATGTTACTCATCTTCAACAACGACGAGCCGGGCGTCATCGGGCTGGTGGGCACGATCTTCGGCCGGCACGGCATCAACATCGCCGATATGACCCTTTCGCGGCAGGAGCGTACGGCCCTGATGGTTCTCAAAATCGATACCCCCGTCCCGCAGGAAGTGATCGACGAGCTCAAGGGCCAGCAGCCGCAGATCATCAAGGTGCTGCCCGTCACGTTGCCGCCCCTGGAAAACGGATGACGGCTGCGCTCCGCCGAGGGAAGTGGCAGGGGCTTCCTGCTGCCGTGCCCATGCCGCCTCAGATAAGGCCATGGACACCTGGTCACGGCAAGCGGATCTTCGCCAGATAGATGCTCGTTTTGCCCTCGTGCGAGGAATAGTAGCTCATCCAGAGCAAGTCCTCGTGCATCACCATGCCAGGGTAGCTCGTGTCCCCGCCGCTGGGCAACGTCAGAACGGGCTCATAACTGTCGAGCGTCAGCCTCGCGAGAACGGTTTCCGCTTTCTGGAGGGTGCGGCGGCCGGCCGCCCACATCGCACCGTCGGGCAGGATCAGGAAGTTCGGCCCGCCGATAGACTCTCCCAACTCCTTCCATCGCCACGTACGGTAAGGTTTTTCGCTGACGCCGACGTAGGCGTTCGGTGCCCTGCCCACCCGACGGACGAGCGCGATCATCCGGTCGTCTTCATCGAACCGCAGCGTCGTCTCGCAGGGTGCGCCGGGAATCTCGAACGCGCCGTGCGCGTCGTATTCCACTCCGTCCCGGCTCGACCAGAGAGTCACCCCCCGCTCCGAAGCGGTTCCGTTGAGCGGATAGTACGACACGCCGTAGGCGATACCCTCGTGCCAGGTGACGCGCCACAGCCAATGCTTTTCCGGCAGGACGGGCCGGATCGGCGTCCAGGAATAGCCGTCGGCCGAGAACGCGACGCGCGAGCGGCGCGTGACGAACTTGCCATCGCGGTAGATCGAACCGCCGGCCACCATCATGAGCCGTCTGTCGGGCGTCACGGACAGTTTCGGGTCGCGCAGATCCACGCCTTCTTCTGCCAGCAGGGCGGTTGACTCCCATGCCTCGCCCTCGTCCGAGACGATCACGCGAAGCCTGCCGTCGTCGCCCCCGGCGTGGTCGTGCCCCTCGCGAAACGTGCAGAACCACCGATCACGGAAACGGACGAGGTCCGTAAAGGCATTGTGCGGCGCCGCGTCCCAGATTTTGCGACACGTCACGATCCGGGGAGTGTCCGCCGGTCCGTCCGCGTCGGCAGGCCTGGTCTGGCCAACCAACGGCCCGCACGCAACCAGAACGAACAACGCGCCGAGCGATCCCCGTCGCACATCTCGACGGCCGAACGGGAAGAAGCCGGCAGACCTACGGCTTGGGAAGTTGCAAACGATTCGCATGGGACCTTTCCGGAAAGCGGCGTGTCGAACGCCGGCCATCAGGGTGTCGGCGTGCAATCGGGCGTCAGCCCCTGGCTCCAGGGAACGTTGGCACCCGTGTAGCACTTCAGGAACTCGCCGAAGTCGTACATGTCCACGTCGCCGTCCTTGTTGCGGTCGAAGCACGTGCACATGGGATCGTCCCGCATGGGGACGTTGTAACCGGAATAGCACCGCTGAAAAAAGCCGAAGTCGCTCTGGTCGACATCGCCGTCCAGGTCGGCGTCCGGGAAGGGGATGGGACAGCAGACGACATCCTGGCAGAGTGTTCCGGGGCCGCGGTAGGTCGCGGTGCAGACGGTTTCCATCACCTCGACGCACGACAAGTCGGGCATGCAGCACGCTCCGACGGGCCCCATCGGCCCGACGGTGGCCACCCAGCCTCGCGACACGCCGTTGAACTCGCCCGTGCCGGCGATGACCGTCCCGTCAGCGGAGATCCCCCGGGCCTCGATTAAGACCCAGCCGCTCAGGTCCAGGCCATAATCGTTTTCGAGAACGGCTTTCAAGGCGCGGGCACCGTTGTAGGGATCCCATATCATGGCGACCGCGTCCTCTTCACCGTAGTAGCAATCGCCTCCGCCCGCGTCGATGACGCTCCGTGCGCAACCGACCACGACCGAGCCGTCCAGTGCGACGGCCAAGGCTTCGCTGAAACCTTCGTGACCGGGAACGTAACCCAGCAGCCGCGAGTTGGGATAGTTCGGATCGGCACAGAGCTGGAGCGGGCGCTTGGGCGCGCCCGTGTCTTCGGGATCCTGGTCGGTCACGTCGTAGAGGTAGGCCTGGAGGTTGAGCCCGCAGAAGGACTCGTAGGTGCCGTTGCCCACGATGTAGCGGGCGTCGGCCGACACGCCGCGGGCGAAACTCTGCGAATCGTTCGTCGGCGAGGAGTCCAAAAAACCCAGGAACGAGTTAATGCTCGTCTGGCTGGACCAACTGAAGGCGCCGGGCCGCGAACCTCCGTAAGGATACGAAGTGAATCCCGTCCCGACGACGCGCGTTCGGATAGCCGACTGCGCGTCGAGGAAAAAGCCCAAGTCCTGCGCATAGCTGATATCTATGCTGGGCGGAACGTCGCCGAGATCGAGCGAGCCGCCGGGTGAGGTCGTTCGCCAGCGGAAGGCGTGGTCGGGATCGCTGCCGCGGCTCGAACGGCCCACGACCATCGCCTCGCCGTCATCGGCTACCCGCAGACGGTTACCGGCACTCGTCCCGGTCTCCGGCGCGGCGCCGTCCAGGAAGGGAATCGCGGTGAAGGTCCCGCCCCCCACGGAGCTGTAATAGAATGCCTGCATGTTTCCGTAGGAGTTGCGCCCTTCGCCGGTAATGTGAACGCTTCCTCCGGAATCAATATCCACACCCAGACCGGTGCTCGTCGCCCAGCCGGCGGGCCGATCGATGGCTGACAAAGACCCGCTCGCAACCTCGTAGAGGACGGCCATGGCGTCCCCGGACCCGTCGATGCTGTGGCCGACGATGATCGTCCCGTCATCGGAGACGCCGAAGGCGGCGCTTTCCGCGTCGCCGTCGAGGACGCCGATCCCGGTAAACGTGCCGGTCTGGGCGAAGGCAACGGCAGCTATAGCCAGGCATGCCAGCCAGGCCAGGCCGTGAATCTCCATGCGTTTCACGATCCGCCCCTCCGCAAGCAGCTTGAAGTGGCCTTCTTTTCCGGACGCCACGACCGATGGCTTGGCCCCGGCTGTTCTGCCGGTCGGCCGGCACCCCTCGGATCGTATCGCCCCATCGTGAACTGAGTCTCCGCAAACCCGCAACCACTCCCTCTCTGTATTCTACCAAAAATAAACCCGCTACGCCGGAAAAGATGGCACCCCTCTCCGGAAACGGCGTCCCCTTTGGGACACTGAACCGTGGCCTCGGCTTCTCCCCCCTGCGGCTTGACTGGCCGGCACAACACACGCAAAAACCCCCTTGCCACCCTCAAAAAGGGGGGCAAGGGGGTTTCCGAGAAGACATACGATACCCCGCTACGGGGCCCCTCGCCGAGGACCTCAGCAAACCACGTCACTGTGCATCGGCAAGAGCCATGTCCGAGGAACCGCCCTGCTTGAGGAAAATGTAGTAGAGCTGGCCCTCCGAAAGGGTGCGGCCGGCCAACTCGCCCACCTCCGGCCCCGTACCCAGGAAGAAATCGCATCGGCCGGCGGCCCGGATCGCGCCGCCCGTGTCCTGGTCCATCGCAAAGCCGGCATAGGGCTGGTTACTGATAGACCCGCCCGCACCGTGGGAAGGAATCTGCGTCTGGATGAACGCCACGCAGGCACGCGGGTAAACCTCCTTGTCCGTGGCGATCGTGCGGTAAGGCGTCACCGGTACGTTCAGGCTTCCGTACGGCCCGCCCCTGCGCGGCGTGAAGAACACGTACCGCTTGTTGATCGGCAGCACCTGGTCGAGCTGCTCGGGGTGGTCCCGGAAATACTGGATCAGCCCCTGAAGCGAAAGTTGGCTCGGCTCGATCAGACCCCGCTCGACGAGGTTCTGCCCGATCGACGAGTACTCGTGCCCGTTGTTGCCGTGGTAACCGATGTCGAAATACTGCCCGTCGGCCAATCGCAGCCGGCCCGATCCCTGCACCGTCACGATGTATGTCTCGAACCGATCCCGCAGCCAGCACAACTCGAGCCCGCGGCCGGCCAACGCGCCGCTCTCGATCTCACCGCGCGTCAGGTACGGCCCGCCGCCCTTGCGCTGGTACTCGCCTGTCGCCGGGTTCAACTCGAGGTCGTCCGGCCGTTTGTAGAGCGGGTACTTGAACTCGGCGTCGGGTTGGAGCCGAGCATCGAAGATCGGCCGATAATACCCCGTGTAGAGCACCGTCCCCTTTTCATCACAGCCGCGCGACATGTAAATGTCGAACCGTTCCTTGATCGTGGCGTCGAGTTCCTCGGGCGTCTGGGCGTGGCGGAGAACCTCGATAAAAGTCTCGATGCTGGCCACGGCCTGCGCGTGCGTGATCTCGCCGTACGGGAAGAATTGCTGCGACGAGGGTTTGCTCATGTATTCGAGGCTGTTGGCCGCCGCCTGCTCGAGGCCCGCACGGCGATAAAAGCCCGGGCTGAAATCCGGAAACTGACTCGGGTCCGTCAGTTTCACGAGCGCCCGCTCGCCCGGCGGCAACTGCTTGTAGTAGTCCAGCGGCTCTTCGGCCAGCGGGAGATCCTGAACTTCCGGCTCCGGGCAACCGGCTAAAACCACGACCAATCCGAGCCCCAGCCCCCAACCGATCCGGCGTCCCCAGTATCTGAACTGCACCGTTTGTCCTCCCTGACATCACTCGGGCCGTGGCCCATCCATACATCCCCGCCACCGGCAGTCCCACCGGCCGACGCCCATACCGGCCGGGAAAATGCTCTGCCTGAGGAGACATTGTAACCGCAGCGCGCACGCGCGTCGTAGTCGTACCGCGGTCCCCTCCGGCATATTATCGGCCGTTGACCCCTTCGCCGATGACCGCATTCTCCGGTAAATTGCCTGATTCCGTCATCCGACCCGCCGGTTTCAGAGGCCGGCAAGCGGTCGGACCGACCCGGCGAGGTTTTACGATGGCTTCCAACCCCCCTGCCACGCGCAAAATGAAGGTCGTCTGCGTCTTCGGCAGCTACGACTCGAACAAGGGCCAGGCCCTCTACGAACAGGCGTACGCCTTGGGCCGTGCCCTGGCCGAGGCCGGCTACACTCTCGCCAACGGAGGTTACGGCGGGACGATGGAGGCCGGCGCGCGGGGAGCCAAGGACGCCGGCGGTCGAACGATCGGCGTGACCTGCCAGCGCTTCGCCGGCCGCGGCAAACGCCGACCCCGAGCCAACCGATGGATCGACGAAGAGATCCGCCGGGACGACCCGCTCGAACGGATCCGCACGATGATCGAGCTTTCCTCCGCCTACGTCGCCCTGCCCGGCGGGACGGGGACGCTTACCGAGCTGGCCGTCGCCTGGGAATACGTCTGCAAACGGCTCATCCAGCCGCGGCCGATCTTTCTGCTGGGCGAGTTCTGGCGACCGGTCGCCGAACCGATCCTCGCCCTTCGACCTCGCGAGGGCCGGCATCTGCACTTCGTGGACGAGCCCGCACAGATCATCGCCGCCCTGAACGCCCCCGCGGTTGGGACGCCGGCCGATTCCCGTTAACATGCGTGTTTCAGCCGGCCGCCCCGAGGAAGGACGGCCCCGACAAAACGCTCTTGCGACAGGAACACCGCACCGATGGCCACCCCAGCCGGCAACACGATGGATCGGATCGTCGCCCTGTGCCGCCGCCGCGGCTTCATCTTCCAGAGCAGCGAAATCTACGGCGGAATCAACGGCTTCTGGGACTACGGGCCGCTCGGCGTCGAGCTGAAACGCAACATCAAGGAGGCCTGGTGGCATGACATGGTCCATGCGCGCGACGACATGGTCGGCCTCGACTGCGCGATCATCATGCACCCGCAGGTCTGGAAGGTCAGCGGTCACTACGACCTGTTCAGCGACAAAATGGTCGATTGCAGGGAGTGCAAAGCGCGGTTCCGTGCAGACTATTTATATGGAGTATCGATCTCCCCTGATCCCGAGAATGCACCCCAGGCGGTGGTAACGTTTGTAGCAACGAGTCCAGAAGACGCGAAGATACAAGTAGAGGCAAATTGGAAGAAGATAAAAAAGCAACACGCCTTGCTAGATGAACACCACCTGTACGCCTATCCCTGGCTGCATGAACTTGAAAGCATGGAAGGTAACTCGAATTGCCCTTCCTGCGGAGCATACGGTTCCCTCACGCCGCCGCGCGACTTCAACCTCATGTTCGAGACGTACACGGGGGCGGTGCGGGATGAAGAGAACAAAACCTTCCTCCGGCCCGAGACGGCCCAGGGCATCTTCGTCAACTTCAAGAATGTCTGTGACACGACGCGGATCAAGATCCCCTTCGGCATCGCGCAGATGGGCAAGAGCTTCCGCAACGAGATCACGCCGCGGAACTTCATCTTCCGCTCGCGCGAGTTCGAGCAGATGGAAATCGAGTTCTTCTGCCATCCCGACGAGTCGAACCGCTGGTACGAATACTGGCGCGACCTGCGCCTCAAGTGGTACGTGGACCTCGGGCTTTCCAGCGGCCGACTCCGGCTCCGCGAACACGGCAAGGAAGAGCTCTCGCACTACAGTTGCGGCACGAGCGACATCGAGTACGCCTACCCGTTCCTGGCCGAAGGCGAGTTCGGCGAGCTCGAAGGCGTCGCGCACCGGGGCGACTTCGACCTTCGCAGCCACATGGAGGGCAAGCTCGCCTCCCAGGACGGCAAGCTCGTCCTGGACGTCGGGCCGGACGGCAAGCCGCGATTCAAGGGCAGCGGACGCGACCTCACCTACTTCGACGACGAACGCAAACAGCGCTACGTCCCGCACGTCATCGAGCCGTCGGCCGGCGCCGACCGCGCGACGCTTGCGTTCATCTGCGAGGCCTACACGGTCGACGAATCACGCCCCAGCCCGGAGCTGATGAAGTTCCACCCGCGGGTCGCGCCGATCAAGGCGGCCGTCTTCCCGCTCGTCGCCAAGGACGGACTCCCCGAGATCGCCGAACCGATCTACCGCGAGCTCCGCGCGCGTTGGCCCGTCCAGTACGACGCCAAGCAGTCGATCGGCAAGCGCTACGCGCGGATGGACGAGGCGGGCACACCCTTCTGCTTCACGATCGACGGGCAAAGCAAGGCCGACGGCACCGTCACCGTGCGCGACCGCGATACAGGCCGCCAGGAGCGCATCGACAAGTCGCACTGCAGCCAATACCTAGCCGACCGGATCGGCCGTTGACCCCGCGAAAAAAGCGAGAGGCCGGCGCCCAGCGCACCGCAAGCAAAAAGTGCCGCGGGACTTGAAAACCCGCGCAACCGCTTTCAGGTCGCACGGGCTTTTTGCTCGTTCACTTTACAACTCAAGGGGCGAGATGCGCGCTGTACCTTCTGTGGCAGAACCTGTCACCCGGAGAAGAAGCAAAGCGCACAGATGCCCGAGGGGTATTCACCCCTTTTTGCGATCAAAAGGTCGGTTGCCACTGGACGGCACCGAAGTCGTTCCTAGAATGGTACGCGAGGACGTTTGGGGATGACCTCGTGCAGGGCAATAGGCCTGGCCCTCGGCGGCCAAGGGGGGATCGCCGGTGGGTCGGGCCCCTTTTTATTGGGCCTTGCTCCCGGCTCCGTCCTCTCAGCGGCCTATCGCCTCGTGGAGCGAACGGGTCTGCTGCCGAACGAACTCCGACTCCATCTGCGTCGTCTCCAGTGCGCTTCTCATCTCGACCATCGCCAAAACCACACCGGCCAGCAGCAGCAGCATTCCGAGCACGAAAAACGGGGCGGCCACATAGATCGCGGGCGACCACAGCACCCCCACACCGAGCGCGAACGAGCAGACCGTCAGCGAACCGATCGTCCCCAACAGGCACAGGAGCGTCCACTGAATGAGCTTCGCCCGATACGAAACGCGCACGCTTTGAGCTTCGAGCATCTCAATGAGCCGGAGCTTTCGCTGAAGGGCGGCGGCGTCAGTCTCGGGCTCGTTGCGGTGCCGTGCGATTTTTTCCTGCTCGCGGAGCAGTTCGCGGGAAAATGCCCGCAACCGCGAAACAATGGCAGCCAGCCTGTTGTAGAGCGCCAGTGCCAGCAGCGCGCACGCCGAGATGATCACCACCGGAATGACCGAGGCCGATATGAACTGGTAGACGTCTTCGGGTGGCATTGGACTGTACCTTTCGTGAACCGGGCCGCCACACTCGGCCCGGTCGGCTCACAGCATATCGGCCGGCGCGGCCGCCAACAAAGCGCCGCCTGCCGCCAACCGTCCAACACAACCCCGACTCCCTTGACGTCACCAAGAACAACTTATAGCCTTCCGGCAAGCAGAGGTGGGCCGCGAAGACGACGCGAGCCCCTCAGCAAAAAACATTTCCCGGTATTCAACAAAGGAGTTGACGTCGTGTCCGACACGCCCAGCACCACGGCTGAAACGCTCGCCCACCGTCTCGACAAGCTCTACGAATACGACCGCGAACCGGTCAGCGCCGACCGGCTGCACGGTGGTCGCCGCTTCGCTGCCCTGTTCGCCGGCGAGCACGTGGCTGCCACGGAGTTCGTCATCGGTGCGCTGTTTGTCACCTGGGGCGCCAGCGCGCGCGACCTGATCGGCGGACTGATCCTGGGGAACCTGTTGGCCGTCCTCTCCTGGGCGTTCATCTGCGCACCGATCGCCATCCGCGTGCGCCTCACACTCTACTGGTACGCCCGGCGGATCATCGGGCCCGGCCTGACGGTGATCTACAACATCGTCAACGCGATGCTCTACTGTTGTCTGGCCGCGGCGATGATCGGAGTGTCGGCCTCGGCTGTCATCCAGGCAATCAACAAGCTGTCCGACTACCTCACCGGCGCACCGGCCATCGCGCACCCGCAGATGCAGGACATCGCCCCGCCCGGCGCTGGCTGGGTCATCGTCGTCACGCTCGTCGGCGCGGTCGTCATCACGCTGGCCATCGCGGGCTTCAAGAAGCTCAGTCAGTTCGCACAGGTCTGCTCCCCCTGGATGTTCCTGGTCTTCATTGCCGGGGCACTCGTCGCACTCGGCACGCTCGTCCGCCAGACAAACGATGAGACCAGCCTCTGGGACATCGCCGAGACGCGCATCTGGACGGGCCGAGCTTACGAAGCCGAGGTCCTGCGGATGCCGGCCGACCATGCAGCCCCCGCGCTGGACGCCAGGCAAATCCCGCCCGAACTGCTCAGCCTGCTGAGCGCGCGCGGCATCCGTCTTTCGGACGACGTGGCAGCCTCCGTCGTCGTGTCCGACAACCAGTGGGAGCTGACCTCTCCGCAGACCGTCTACGTCGTCCACCGCCACGACGATCAGCTTGTCGTCGCGCGGCGGCAGGAAAAACTGGGCTTCTGGCACCTGACGTTTTTCGCCTGGTTCTGCAACCTGGCGATGCACGTCGGCCTGTCGGACATGGCGTTGTTCCGGTACGCGCGGCGGTGGACGTACGGGTTCTACTCGGCCTTCGGGATGTACCTCGGCCATTTCCTGGCCTGGATCTGCGCGGGTGTGATGGGGGCGGCCGTGGCGGCCGAACTGAACCCCGGCCAGATGGCCGACTTCGCGGTCGGGCCGGCCGGCCTGCTGGCCGTCCTGGCCGCCGGGTGGACGACGGCCAACCCCACGATCTACCGCGCGGGCCTCGCCCTCCAGATCGTCACGCCGAACTGGCCGAGATGGAAAGTGACGCTGGCGGCCGGTGCGATCACGACGGTCGTGGCCGTCTTCCCAGCCATCTTCATGAAGCTGCTGGACTTCGTGGCCATCTACGGCCTCATGCTCATGCCGATCGGCGCGGTCATCGTCGTCGAGCACTGGCTCTTCGGGCCGCTCGGGCTGCGGGCGTACTGGGCCGAACACAAAAAACTCATGTTCAACCCGGCTGCCCTGCTCAGCTGGCTGGCCGTCCTGGTCATCTGTTTCCCGATCGAGCAGTTCACGCAAGACGCGGTCCGCAGCCCGATGGCGATGCTCGGCGTGCACCTCTACTTCCGGTTGCTGCCGGGCTGGTTCATCGCCGCGATCCTGTACATCGCGCTTTCGTGGCTGTGGGGCGGACGGCGCAGTGCCGGCGAGCCGCCCGTCCAGACGCGCTCCGCTCCGCCCCCCACCCTCCACCCGCACGAAGCCGGCGAACCCCGCAACCGGCTGAGCACACGCGCGTGGATCGCCGGCGCGGTCGCGCTGCTGGCACTGGTCGCCTGTCTGCTGCTGCCGCTGCGCGTTTACCTCGCCGGCGCGACGGAACAGGCCGTGGCCGGTTTCAAGAACTGGTTCCTGCTCGCAACGGTCGTCTACTTCGCGGCCGCCATCGTCTGGTCCACCGAGCGCGAGAAAGTCGCCTCCCGCTTCGAGGACGGGTGAGAAATGCAAAAGGCTTGCGTCTTCTGTTATTTGTTTCGCTTGGTTTCGGACGACGGCTTCCGCGTTTTCTTGCTTTTCGTCCGTTTCGATGCGGAGACAGGAGTATAGGGGATATTCGGTGGAAGCACCGGTATCGTCAACGGAGGCAGACCTAGCCGCAAAGTCATGGCCTGAACATACTCCCGCATGAACGGCCATGCGTTGTAGAGTCCGTTCGTCTTGCCGAAAGCGACATAATTGTCCTTATCCAAGCCGTCAGAAGAGCTCAACTTGTATGTCAGGTTGAACACGGCATCGATACGGAGTGTTTCCTCGCTATCAGTCGCATCATCGTACCTGGCAACAACCGTCAAGAATGGACGTACCAGAACCAAAAGCTTCGTTTCGTCGATCTGCGTTGTTACGTTGACGTTGATATGCAAGTGAGGAGGCGGCTTGTCACGTAGCGAACCCCGCTTGACTCTGGTTTCCAACAGATGCACATTCTGAATCTGGACCCGCTCGGACACACGGGAACCCAGATCCATATCTGTTGCCGTACGCTCAGACTTGCGAGTATTGTTCGCCATGAGTTAACTAGCCATTCTTCCTTGGACATCATCAGTGCCGAACATATTGCATTCCATAACTGGATGATCAGAATACTCCAAGGACTGCCAATTGGCCGACATAGCCAGCAACGGCTTCGTGTTAACAGTTGCGCTCAGCGGACCATCCTGAAAATGGACCACGCGATCAAGCGACAGAAACACATCCGCAATCGTCCGGACAGTCATGTTCGCCCGCCCATCCAGAAGCTGGGTCACATAGCCCTTCGTCCTGCCGAGACGCTTGGCCAGCTCAGCACGGCTCACCTTCTGCTCATCCATAATCTGGCAAAGAAGGTCTGTCACTTCCTGAATAGCCCGCTCCTGCTGATAAAGACGCATCCCTTCCGGAGTGCTCGTCAATCGTTCCATCAGGCTACCGCTCATTTCGTCCGCCTCCCCTCTTTTCCTGCCTCTCGTTCCAAGTGTTCCGCCATCACTCTCTTTGCCCGACGTATCTCATTCGGGTCGAGTTGATTCTTCTTTTTCCTGTAGCCATTGGTCAGAAACCAACGGTTGCCCTTACGAAAACAGAACACGCGGAACTGTTGCTTCTTAAACTCAAATATCTCGCGTCTTACTATCTTAAACTGCTGCCGGTTAGGAATTGTGCCGTGATTCGCCATCCTTTCAAACAGAGGCGTCAGTACTGCCTGCTCAGAAATATCCAAGCTTTCAATGAACTTCTTAGCGGGCATCGAACCGTTCAAGCACACGGCGTACTCGATCGTCCCCCACGCTCCACAGACAACCACAGGGCTATCGGCTTTATCGCTCATTAAAGTTTAGTTATAGCTAAACCGCCGTGTCAAGTCAAATGAACATCACTGCTTGTATAAAATGTTGGCCAACGATCACAACATGCTATATTACAAGACGTTAGGACAATTGTCTGCCAATGTGCGCATCTGCGGATTTGCCCCTTTACCCCCTCCCATGCCGCCTCCTGCCGCCGCCCCACCCAAACAACGAGGCGCCCCCTCGTATCGGGAGGGCGCCTCCTTGCGGTGTTGCTGTCCCCTGACAACGGCCCCGTGTAGGCCGACTTAAACTAAGGCATATCACGCGCGGGGGTGGGCCTCGTCGTAGGCCTGCTTCATCCGCGCGGTGGTCACGTGCGTGTAGATCTGCGTCGTCGAAAGCGACTGATGGCCGAGCAACTGCTGAACGGACCGCAGGTCCGCACCCCGGTTGAGCAGGTGCGTCGCGAAACTGTGCCGCAGCGTGTGCGGGCTGACGGACGGGTCGAGACCCGCACGGATCAGGTACTTGTCGAGTTTACGGCGCACGCTGCGCGTGCTCAGCCGCTGACCGTGCTTGTTGACGAACAGCGACTCCGGGTCGAAGCCGGCCGCCCGTGCGTCCGCCCGCCGCATGTCCATGTAGCGCCGGATCCAGGCCAGCGCTGTCGGCGCGATCGGCGTGATGCGGACCTTCTTGCCCTTGCCGCGCACGTGCAGCGCCTCGCCCACGAAATCGACGTCGGCGATATTGAGATCGACCAGCTCGCTGACGCGGATCCCCGTCGAGTACATCGTTTCGAGCATCGCTCGATCGCGCGCGCCCAGCAGCGTCGCCACGTCCGGCGTATCGAGCAGGCGGCGCACCTCCTCTTCCTCGAGGAACTTGGGCAGCCGCTTGTCCTGCTTGGGCGTGCGGATCGTCACGAGCGGGTTGCCGGTGACGTAAGCGCGCTTCAGGCAGAACTTATAGAAGCTGCGGAGCGTCGCCAGCTTCCGGGCCGTCGTGCTCTTGGAGTAGGCGCGCTCCCGCAAAAACGCCAGAAAGCGCTGCACGTCCTCGCACCGGACGCCGAGCAGCGTCTCGCGCCCGACCTCGACCGCGCGGGCCGGAGGGGCCGCGACGGCCGCCCCGATCGAAGAGGACGTCCCGTACCCGTTCCCACCCGTGACGTGCGACGGGGGCGCCCCCGAGTCGCTCAGGAACGCACAGAACTGATGGAGGTCCGCGGCGTAGCACTTGGCCGTGTGCGGCGAAAAGTGCCGTTCAAAGCGGAGATAATTGAGGAATTCGTCGATCAATGCGTTTTGTGTCATTGTGCTACCAACATTGGCGGCGAACCCATGCTTGATGCAACCTGGCCCGAATAAACGAACGCCTCGCTCGCAAGCGCTCGACTCACTGCTCGACCCGTTCGAGGTCCACTTCCAGACGGCGTCCCATCTGATAGCTCAGGACGGCCGCATCGAACCAATCAAACTGGTGATCGTCGTCGGCTGCCATCGAGGCGAAGACACCGATGATGTCCGCCTCCTTGCCGGCCGGGTATCGGAACACGTACCGGTGCCCGTTCTTGACCAACGACAACTGCCGGACGCGATCCACCTGCATCCCCCTTATTCCGGACGGTCTGCGCCGACTGTACCAGCCACCACGTATGCCTCGCCGCGCCACTGTGCCATCAGGTCGCGGACGACGGCATGGCAACAGAACCGCAGAAACCACTCCTGACTCACCAGATACCTCCGCCATCCGTACGGGCTGTCCCCGGCGCTTCGCATCTTGGCGTAATGGCGGACATCGCATTCCACGTCCTCATGGGCGGCGTTGAACGTCCGTTGCGTCTGTGCGCTGGGCCCGTGCCGCCGCGCGCCTTCCGCCACCGGAAAAGGTCGGGCCATCCGCGACGTCGCGACGAGGTCGAGAGACGCCGCACCCGCCCGCCGTTCGTACATCTGGGCCGCCAGCCCGACGATCGGCGTGTAGGGGTCGTACTCGGTGACCGCGAACACGACGATCGCATCGACACCCAATCGTTCAGCCACCTCGACGGCATGCGCGGGCGACTGGATGCGCTCATGCCCCTGCTCGACGAGCACTGCCAGAACGCGGCTCACACCGACGACGCCCAGGTGGGGCACCTGCGACAGCTCGCTGGCCAGAAGGTCGGCCACCTGGACCGGGTCGAATTCGCGCCCGCCGCTGAAATTCAACGCCGGCGCGACCGCTATCGTCGTGTCCGGCGGCCCTTGGGCAACGGTCAACGCCACCGGCTCGTCCGTCGTTTGCGAGCACCCCGCCGCCCAAGCCGCCAGCCAGACGGCCCCTCCCAAAAGGACCCCCCTGGCAACCCGGCGCCGGTCTCCGGACCCAGCTATGCGATGGTAGCGTTCCGCGATCATCCTTGATCCGCAGCCTCCCTCGTGCGGGCGGATACGGTCCGCCCCCCAATCCGCCGTCCCTGGCGACATGGTCTCAGCAGAGCCGGGCCTTGGTAACTTCGTCTAATTACCAGACCACCTTGAACGCCAAATCCGAGGCGTTATCGAACAATAACGACCCCCCGGCGATCCGCGACGGACGGATGGTGAGTGCCATGCGTCAGGGAACTCATCGCCGAACCGCCTTCTGCTCCCGCCGGGGCCGCTGTTATCGGAACCGCCTGAGGCCGAACCGACCAGATGTTCTCAGCATCGCCTTGAGAACGCGTGAAAAAGACCTGGCCGTCGGGACCGAAGGCCGGACTGAAATGCGCGCCCTGCCCGTCGGTCAGGCGCAACGGCGAAGTGCCGTCGCTGCGTACGATCCAGATATCTCCGCGGTTGGAGACAGTGATCTGGCCCGGCAAGCCCCGCGCGTCGCCGGCGCTCACCTCGGCCGTGGCGTAGGCGATCCACAGCCCGTCCCGGCTGAACGTCGGCTGGATGAGCGCCATCTCGGCACTCGAAGCCACCTCCACGGGAAAAGTCGGTTCGCCATCGACCAGATCGACGCGCCAGATGCTGAACCAGCGCCCGCCCCGCTCCCGCGCCCGCTGGTAGACGATGGTGTCAGCCACCGGCGACCAGCGCGGGAACAGGCCGACCGCGATCATCGCGCGGCTGCCCGGACGATCGAGGTCCACCACCCAAAGCTCCCAATTCTCAGCCTGCTCATTGAAAAGGCTGTAGACCAACCGCCGGCCGTCGGGTGAAAAGGAGGGACGCACCTCGTGCCACGGCGAATCGGTGACTTGGCGCGGTGAACCACCTTCGAGGTTCAGAAGCCAGATGTCCCAGTTACCCAAGCGGTCACTGGCGAATGCCACCCATTTCCCATCCGCGCTGAACGTCGGCTGCACGTCCGCTGAAGAATCGTTGGTCAACTGCGTCACGGCCTGGCCGCCCACCTCCTTGAGATAGAGGTTCGGCCGCACGGCATGACGCGTCGAACTGAACACGAACCGCCGGCCGTCCGGCGAGACGTCCACGTCGAAGTCGGCGCCTTCCATGCTGAAGGTATGCTGCTGCATCGGCGAAGCGGCCCGCGCGTGAAACGGCACGCGTCCGCGATCCGGGAACTCGCCGAAAAGCGTCACTTCGCCTTCCGCAGCCGCCAGCCGGACCGGCTCGTGCCGGGGAGAAGGTTCATCCGGAGAGACCGCGGTCTGCTCAGCCGGCTCGACGGGTCGTTCAGTCAACCAGGAACATCCCCCGACATCGGCCACCAGAAAGACCGACAGGCCGACGACCGCCGCTGGATGCCGCGACAAACCGATCGTCCATCGAAAGATCGCCCGCTTTTCAGACATCTTCGTGCATCCCCGATACGTCGTGACGCAGGGTGGCCGCTTGTCTTTTCCACAAGCCGAACCCGCCCCGTGCCACCCCGCCGGTTCCCTCGTTCGTCCGGCCCGACGGCTCTTCGATCGAACAGAAGAAAACACGACGGCGGTTCGGCCGACCCCGGCCTCGGTCACATCGTGCAGTTTTGTCCGATAACACGTCTCATATCGACTTGCGGGCGCCCGCCACTGAAGATGTTTGTGGGGATTCGCCAACCATTTTTGAGCGTTCTTTCGGTGCCGTAATCCGGTCGCGCAAAAGATGCGCGCCGGTGCGAAAACAGCCTGCACGAACTCGCTCAAGTAACCGCCGCGCGCCTGGCCAACCGTAACCTCTTGATCCTTCGAGCACTCCAAGCGCAGCACGGAACGCCCCCCACGATCCTGCCCGGGCCGTTCGCCCGACGACGTCCGTTTTTTCAGTACTGGCAGGGCGTTTCGGTTCGTTTTTCATGGAAACGGCCGCCGGGCATTCACAGAAAGGGCAGGTATAATCGAGAGATCGGTACCGCTTTATGGCACGAGGGCAAGTCCTGCGGTACCGCCTGGTGGGCTGGCGGGCGGGGTACGCACGCAGATTCAGCCGGGTGGGGTAAATACAGGATTTTCATGGACAACCACACGCTGGACGTGATCGAGTTCGACCGCGTGCGCCAATTGCTGGCTGACCACGCCAGCTGCGCGCTCGGCCGGCACATGGCCCTCAAGCTCAAACCCGTGGGCCGTGCCGACTTGGTCGCCACCTGGCTCGGGCAGGTCGAGGAGATGATCGACGCCTCGGCCCGGATCGACCTGCCACCCTTCGGAGGTGTCCACGACGTGCGCGCCGAGGTACGGTCAGCCGTTCCGCCGAACAGCCTCGAGCCCGAGCAGTTCGCCCAATTGGCCGACACCTTCGACGCGACGCATGAGATCGTCCGCTGGGCGGCCCGGCTGCCCGAGACGGCCGGCCGTCTCCGCGCCCTCTGTGAAAAGATCGGGGATTTCAAGGTCCTGGCCGACGCCATCCACAAAGTCGTCGACGCGCGCGGGACGATCCGCGACGACGCCAGCGCGAAACTGCACCGCCTCCGACAGGAGATCGCCGCCGCCCAGATCAGCATCGGCCAGGTCGTCGATCGGATGCTCCGCGACGCCCAGGTGACGCGGCTGCTGCGTTTCCCCCAAGCCACCTTCCACCAGGATCGGCTCGTGCTGCCGCTGGCGGCCGAGCACCGCGGACGGGTTCCGGGGATCATTCACCGCAGCTCCGATTCAGGTGCCACGTTGTTCGTCGAGCCCGCTGCCGCGGTCGAGTTGAACAACCGCATCATCGCCCTGAAAAGCGACGAGACAGCCGAGATCAATCGGCTGCTCTGGCACCTGACGCACCAGGTCCACCTCAACCATGATGCGATCCTGTCAACCCTCGACACGCTGGCCGTCCTGGACCTCATCGTGGCCAAGGTGCGTCTGAGCCGCACGTACCAGCTCACCTGTCCGCGTCTGTCCGACAACGGACAGCTTCGCCTCCAGCACGCCCGCCACCTGCTGCTGGTCGCCTGGCACCGCAAGCACGCCGCGCCGGGAACCTACAAGCCGGTTGTACCGATCGACCTGCGCCTCAAGGACGATTTCGACGTCCTGATCATTACGGGCCCGAACACAGGCGGTAAAACCGTCGCCCTGAAAACGGCCGCCCTTGTTTGTGCGATGGCCCAGGCGGGGCTGCCCATCCCCGCCGACGCCGGCAGCCGCGTGCCGGTCTATCGCGACATCCTCGTGGACATCGGTGATGAGCAGAGCATCCAGCAGTCGCTTTCCACCTTCAGCGCTCATCTGAAAAGGCTGCTGGTCATCCTGAAGCGCGCCCGGGCCGACACGCTCGTGCTCATCGACGAACTGGGAGCCGGCACCGATCCGGAAGAAGGCAGCGCACTGGGCCAGGCGATTGTGCAGGAACTGCTCGACCGCGGCTGTGCGGCGCTGATCACCACGCATTTGGGCGCGTTGAAAACACTGGCCTACTCGATCCGGCGGGCGGAAAATGGATGCGTCGACTTCGACGCGGAAACACTCCAGCCGACCTATCGGCTGCGAATCGGGGAGCCGGGCAACAGCAACGCGATCCACATCGCCGCACGGCTCGGCTTGCCGCCGAACCTGGTCTCATCCGCCCGAGGACTGATCAGCGAGTCGCACAAACAACTCGCGCGGGCGATCCGCGGCACGCTCACCTCGCGTCGCCAGGCCGAGGCCGCCCGCACCGAAGCCGAGCAGGCCCGCGCCCAGGCGGACCAGGCCCGCAAACAAGCCGATGAGGAACGCGCCGCCCTGGAAGATCAGCGCCGCCAGTTCGAGCAGTGGGTCCAGACCATCTCGTCGCTACGGCCCGGCCAGCGTGTCCACGTCCGGCGGTTCGACCGCGAGGGGGCGGTCGTCCGCGTCCAACTTCACAAGCAGTCAGCCGTCGTAGACATGGGTACGCTCCAGGTCGAGGTGCCGCTCAAAGAACTCACCCCCGCCTGAAAGCTCGAAACCCAGCAGCCGGTCTCCATGCCAAAACCGTCCAGCGCATTGCGCGGGCCGGCTGACAAGAATAAAAGAGAATGGCTCACGCGAAGATGTGAAGAAAGCGATAAAGACTCACGCAAAGACGCCAAGGCGCGAAGAAACAAGATGAAGACTCACGCAGAGACGCTGAGGCGCAGAGAGAAAACTTTGCGATCTCTATCGCTTTGCCTGAGATTTGTAGCGGCCGCCCCCCGTGGCGGCCGAACACCGAATGGCTCACGCAGTCCCTGCTTCGCGGCTGTCGCACGGCACCGCGACAAAAATCCGATGCGCAGCGCAAACGAGAAGAGGGCCTGCACGTGGGCCTTGCAATCCTGGCTTGGCGCACGAGGAAGGCACCACCTGTCACAGGTCACGCGGATTCGCCCGTCATTGAATCAGGGCGACGTCCGGAAGTGCGAGTGGGCAGCCAGCTCGGTCTGTTCCTGCCACCAGGGGACGTCGGTTTCCAGATGGACGCGCATGAGCAGCAGAGCCGCCTCGAGCTGCGGGTCGATCTCCGGGTAATCGTTGGGATCATCCCGCATGCGCTCCTCGTCTTCGTCCGCATCCTCCGAGTCGCTATCGGCCGACGAAGGTTGCGTCGAGGGGGGCGTGTCCGTTTCGTCGGGTGTGTCGGGTTGCGTCCCGAGCACCTTGTCGAGCTCCTCATCACTCAGATCGTCCTGGTCGACGCCCCTCAGGATGTCGCGCCGGACACGCATGCTGAGGACTTTTTCGTATTCCTTGGGTACGAGTTTGACCTCGACGTCCGGATCGACGCCCCAGGTTTCGGAATCCTCGTCGTGATGGAGGGATCGACCGTTGGGAAGAAAGTAGCGCGCCGTGGTCAACTTCAAAAAGGCTGACCGGCTCGGCGTGACATGGAGTACCTGCTGCACGGATCCCTTACCGAACGTCCGTTCGCCGATCGTTCTGGCGCGCTTGTGGTCCTGCAAGGCGCCGCTGACGATCTCGGACGCGCTCGCGCTGCCCCCGTCGATGAGGATGACCAGCGGCAGCGCGGTGAAATTCTCGCCATTGGGCGGTGAGGTGAAAATCTGGAAGTCCTCTCCCTCCCCGTCGCGCGTCGATACGACGAGCTTGTCGCCCGGCAGGAAGAGGCTGGCCACATCGACGGCTGCCTTGAGCAGGCCGCCGGGGTTGCCGCGCAGGTCGAGGAGAAGTCCACGAACGTTCTGTTCGTCGGTGAGCTGACGGAGGGTGGAGGCCAATTCGAGGGAGGTCTCCTCGGAAAAATTGGTCACACGGATGTAGGCGATCCCCAGATCGGGGTCGATCAAATAGTCCCATCGGCCGTCGTCGGCGCGCTGGTAACCCTTGATCGTGTGGATGGTGATCTCGGCGCGGGTGAGGGTAACGTCGAAATCCTGCGGCGCACTGGGGCGCTTGATGGTGAGTGTCACCTTAGTGTCGGTTGGACCGGTGATCATGCGGACGGCGGCCGTAATGGACAAGGGGGCGGCCGACTTGCCGTCGATGTGGGTGATCATGTCGCCGGGACGGATGCCGGCTTTGTAGGCCGGGGTGTCCTCGAGCGGGGAAATCACCTGGATCGGCTCGCCGCGCGGCTTGCGGATCGAGATGCCCACGCCCGTGAACCTTCCCTGCGTGTGCTTGTTGAATTCCTCGGTTTCGGCCGGCCAGAGCATGTCGCTGAACGGGTCGAGCGGCTGCAGCGCCCCCTGGACGAATTCGCGGATGAGAACCTCCTGGTTGAACAGGTCGAGTTCCTTGTTGATCCGCAGCACCTGGTCGAAGATCAGGATCAGGTCGGCCATGTCGTCGTACTGCTGATCGTCCGTGCGGACCTGAAGCGCGCGGATGCGCGCCTTGAATTCCTCCACGTCGCCGGTGTTGCCGAGGTTCGGAAAGGTCTCCACGAGCGAGGGTTCCTCGACCATGTAGAGCATCCGCTGCAGGGCAGACAAAATGCATTTTTCGACCGACAACGTCCCGAAGTAGTGGGTCTCGATGCGCTTGAATGCCTGGATGGCCATCAGGGGCGTGATGTTGCTGACGGCCGTCTCCCAGTCCGCGTCCTCGCTGTAGCTGAGCTTGAGGGTCAGGTGATCCTGGACGCGTTCGGAGGCATTGCGGTATTCCGTCTCCTTTGGAAACATCCGCTCGATGTAGGCGTAGATCCGGCCCGCCTTGTACCATTCATGTTCGGCTTCGTACCCGCGGGCCGCTTCGAGGGCGCCCTTGATAGCCTCCTGCACCCAAGGCTCGTTCCGGAAAGCGTCCTGGTCCAAACTCGTCTGGAATGCCAGCGTGCAGGTCGTGATGGCCCGGAGCCACTTGCCGGCAGCAATGTCCTCCTGGACCCATTGGGCGTATTGCTCGTAGTCCGCCTGCCGTCGACTCGCGCGATCCGCCTCGATCTCCTGAAAGGACTCGAGCCAGTCGTGAACACGCCGCGCGCGGGGATCGTTCAAGCCCGCCGACAGCGCCTGGTCGATCAGCTTGGCTCCCTCATCGAATTGGCCGGACGTCACAAGTTCCAGCCCGCTGGACCATTGCTGTCGCCGCGCATCCGTGGCGGCGGAAGACTCCGCGGCACGGACGGAGGCCCCTGGGGGGCAAGCGAACGCAAGGGTTGAAATGAACAGCAGACCGTACCAGAACAGCAACGCGCGTCGTGACGACATGACAACTCCTATCTCCAAGGGCGGCTGAGGACCGTCCTCAGCGTTTCCTTGCCTTTACATGGTACTCTTTTCTACGCACGATGGACGCAGAAGGATCGGGCGTGGGGTCGCTCCCTGAAAAGTTCCCCGTTGTGCGAACTTCCCGTTCAGCGTATCCCGCGGCCGGCTGCTTGCCAAACCATCCACACGCGCGCGCGACGGCCCGCACGGGCGCCTGCCCTTCCTTTTTTCGGTCAAAGAAGGACGGGTATCTCACTTTGCATCCACCTGCTGCTGCGGATCCGACGCCCCTCCTCTCGATGCCGACAACGAGGTACTCCCCGGTTCATCTTAGGCCCCCGCCGGCAAGAGAGCACCGCCGCCGCAGGCAACCTTCCGACGGGGCCCGCCAAGCCGACACCGATTCGCAGGACGACCGGGATGCCAGCCCCCCCACCTGGAACAGAGGCTCGTAACGTCCTATAAGGCATAAGGTTACAATAAAAAATACATTGACCCACCCACCGTTTTGCAAGGGCAGACCACAACATCGACCATTTTCGGCTGCTACAAGCCCCTCATGTGGTATATCGCTGCTGTCGGACAATTTCTTGCAATCGGGAAGCGATTTTGCTAACATCATGGCTGTGGGAAGGATATCGTTGCGGCGGGCGCGTTTCGATGGTCTCATCGATCGATGGAGCGCGTGGATTATGGGTCGATGCCGCATGCGCGTTTTGGACGCGTGACGGGCGACGGCCGAGGGGGGGAGAGGACAACGGCGCGAAGGCTCTCTCCGATGCATACTGCCTTCCTGAGCTACAACGGGGGTTCGTGGACAGCCTTGGGGGCATTCCCATGAGGCGCAAAACGGCGGCGGAGGGCGTTAGCCGGCCGCTGAGCCCCGTTTTCGAGCAATACGGCGAGGTGATGGAACCATGACGAAATCCGTGGCGGTGCGCATGCGGTCGAATACGGGACGACGGCTGCCGGCGTCGGTGCGTTCCTATGCGGCAGCCCTGCGCTATCTGAACGGTCTGACCAACCATGAGCGGATGACAAGGGTCGGGTACAACAGCCGTAATTTCAACCTGACACGAATGGGCCGTTTGCTGGCCGGCCTGGACAATCCCCATCGGCAGTTGCGATGCGTTCATATCGCGGGCACGAAGGGTAAGGGTTCGACGGCCATCATGTTGGCCTCGATGTTGAGCCATGCCGGTCTCAAGACGGGTCTCTACGTGTCGCCGCACATGGTCGACGTCCGGGAACGCATCCAGATCAACGGCCAGATGATCCCGGAAAACGACTTAACGCGTTTTCTCAACAAGATGGCCGGCGTCGTCCGCAAGATGCCCGGCGACGCGCCCACCTATTTCGAGGTCCTGACGGCTCTGGCATTCAAGTATTTCGCGGATACGCAGGTTGATGTGGCGATCATCGAGACGGGCCTGGGCGGGCGGCTCGACTCGACCAACGTGATCAAGCCGGAAGTTTGCGGGATCACGAGCATCAGCATGGACCACATGGCCCAGCTTGGCGGAAGCCTGGATAAAATCGCCGAGGAAAAGGCGGGGATATTCAAAGCCGGCGTGCCCGTGATCAGCGTGCCGCAATCCGCCAGCGTGGCTGCGACACTCCGGAAGGCGGCCGAGCGAACCAAGGCGCCGCTGCTGTTTACCGGCGAGGACATCGAGTTCAGCTACCGCTTCGAGTCGTCGCGCGAAGTCGGCCCCCACACGCGGGTCAGCCTGACCTCCGGTTCCAGCCGCTTCGAGCACCTCATGGTCCCGATGCCGGGCGACCACCAGGCGGTCAACTGCGGCCTGGCCCTGAGTTTGATGGCCGTCCTGAAAGAAAAAGGCCTGACAGTCGACGATCAGGCGGCAATCGAGGGGCTGGCCAAGGCGTACCTGCCCGGCCGGATGGAGATCGTCCACGACAATCCGCGGATCATGCTCGACGGCGCGCACAATGCAGCCAGCATCGAGGCACTCATGCGCGCGATCGGCCAGAACATCGCCTACGACTCGATGGTCGTTATCTTCGGGTGCCGGACGGACAAGGACATCACCGGTATGCTCGGTTTCATCCGGCTCGGCGCCGACAAGGTCATCTTTACCTCGACCGGCTCGCCGCGGTCGGCTGACCCGGCCGAACTAGCCGCCCAGTATGTCGAGCAAACCGGCAAGATGGCCCAGGTGGCCGACGATCTCGAAGAGGCCTTGTCCATCGCCGAGCGAGCGGTGACGCGCGAGGACCTCATCTGCGTGACGGGCTCGTTCTACCTGGCCGGCCGGGCCAAGCGGATCATCGAGCAGCGCTATCTACCCAGCACCCCAACCCACCTGACCAGATCGGTGTGAGGCTGAGAGCCGCCGACCATGCGCGGAAAATCGCACAATGCGGTCCCGCGCGCCGGGCACCTCGATCCGCTCCGTTCGAGCCACTTGCCACTCCTTGCCCCGTCGGTCCTCTGATCAGCCAGCCGGGAGAAAGAGGGAGGCGTTCGAGACAGGCCTTCCGCCCCCCGGTTTTCCTCGCGCCCCGACAGTTCGTTCAGGTAGCATTGGCCTCAGGCCATGGACAGTCCTAAAGTCATTTTTGAAAAGATTATCCCAGTCAGACTGGCAAAATGTATATCGCATGTATTACAATGATGAATCTTTAAACGGCGAAGCTGGAGTGTAGTCTGTAGCTCGCCGGGTATTTATTCCAGCGGGGGTGTCCGCAATGGCCGAGAAACGCGACCTTTCCTTCGGAACGCTGTGCCTGCACGCGGGCCAGGAGCCCGAATCGACCACGATGGCCCGGGCCGTGCCGATCTACGCGACGAGCAGCTACCTCTTCAAGGACACGGACCATGCAGCCAACCTCTTTGCGCTCAAGGAGTTCGGCAACATCTACAGCCGGCTGATGAACCCGACCAACGAGGTGCTCGAAAAGCGCCTGGCTGCCCTGGACGGGGGGGTGGGCGCGCTGGCCGTCGCCAGCGGGCAGTCGGCCATCACCACGGCGCTGTTCACGATCTGCCGGGCGGGCCAGAACTTCCTATCCGCCACGTCGCTTTACGGCGGGACCCGGACGCTGTTCACCCAGACGTTCCCGAAGATGGGCGTCGAAGCGCGTTTCTTCGATTCGGACCGTCCCGAGCAGATCGCCTCGCTCATCGACGAGAACACGCGCTGCGTCTATTTCGAGTCGATCGGTAACCCGAAAAACAACGTACCGGACTTCCGTAAGATCGCGGACATCGCCCATAAGGCCGGCCTGCCGGTCATCTGCGACAACACGGTTATGACGCCGGCGCTGTTCCGCCCCTTCGAGCACGGCATCGACATCAACATCTACAGTTGCACGAAGTTCATCGGCGGGCACGGGCTGCATGTCGGCGGAGCGATCGTCGATTCGGGCCGTTTCTACTGGACGGCTGACCCGGACAGGTGGCCCGAGTTCACCGCGCCGGACCCATCCTATCACGGCGTCGTGTTCGCCGAGGCGCTCGAGCCGATGGGCAACATCGCGTTCATCATCAAGTGCCGCACGCACTTCCTGCGCGACGTCGGTCCGTGCATGAGCCCGTTCGCCGCGTTTTTGTTTCTCCAGGGCCTCGAAACGCTCCATCTTCGGATGCCGCGCCATTGCGAGAACGCCTTGGCCGTCGCCAAATACCTCGAAAAGCACCCGGCCGTCGAGTGGGTCAGCTACCCCGGCCTGGCCAGCCATCCGACGCATGCGCTGGCGCGGAAATACCTGACCCGCGGCTACGGGGCGATCGTGGGGTTCGGGATTCGCGGCGGGATGGAGGCGGGCAAAAAGTTCATCAATGCTGCCCGGCTCATGAGCCACCTGGCCAACATCGGCGATGCCAAAACGCTCTGCATTCACCCGGCCAGCACGACGCATTCGCAGCTCACCGACGCCGAGCAGATCGAAGCGGGCGTCGTGCCGGAGTTCGTGCGCCTCTCCGTCGGCCTTGAGGACGCGGACGACATCCTCGAGGATATCGAGCAGGCGCTGACCGCATCCCAGAAGTGAGGCGCGAAGAGGTCCGTCACGGCTCGGAATAATTTACGAAACATCGCAGGGAAAATGTCCTCGTGAGCGATCTCGAAGAAAGAACCCCCCAGCCTCCCTGCACCGATGCGGCGGGGCCTAGGCTCATCGTCGAGCCGCACCAGGTGACGCTTTTCGAGCCGCCTGACGCGCTGCGGCTCCAGTGCGGCCGTTCGCTGGAAAACATCCAGGTCACGTACGAGACGCTCGGTGAGCTGAACGCCGACAAGTCCAACGCGGTGCTCATCTTCCACGCGCTGACCGGCGATGCGCATGTGGCCGGCTACCACAGCGCCGACGACCTCAAGCCGGGGTGGTGGGACGACATGGTCGGGCCGGGCAAGCATCTCGACACGAACCGTTATTTCGTGATCTGCGCCAACAACCTGGGCGGCTGCCGGGGCACGACGGGACCGGGCGACATTCATCCCGGGACGGGCCGGCGGTGGGGGCTCGATTTTCCGGTCATCACCGTCGAGGACATGCTCGAGGTGCACCGCGCGCTGATCGACCGTTTGGGCATCCACAGGCTGCTGAGCGTCGTCGGTGGGTCGATGGGTGGGATGCTCGCGCTCGAGTGGGTCGTACGGTACCCGGAGCGGGCGGCGTCGGCCATCCTGATCGCGACAACGCCGCGCCTCAACGCCCAGGGGATCGCCTTCAACGCCGTCGGACGCAACGCGATCCTGGCTGACCCGAATTACAACAACGGCCAATACACCGACGACGCGCCGCCGGAGCGCGGGCTGGCCATCGCCCGGATGGTCGGCCACATCACGTACCTTTCCGAGCAGGGGATGCACGCGAAGTTCGGCCGCCAGCTCCGCAGCGCCAAAAGCTACAGCTACGACTTTGCCAGCGAGTTCTCCGTCGAGACCTATCTCGACTACCAGGGGCGGATCTTCGTCGAGCGGTTCGACGCCAACAGCTATCTCTACATCACCAAGGCGATGGATTATTACGACCTCGGCGCGCGGGCCCGCTCGCTGGCCGAGGCGATGAAGGACGTGCAGGCCCACTGTCTGGTAATCAGTTTTTCAGGCGACTGGCTTTTCACCCCCGCCCAGTCGCGGACCATCGTCGACGCGCTGCTGGCCAACGACAAGAAGGTCACCTACTGCGAGTTGAACTCGCCCTACGGGCACGACGCGTTCCTTTTGGAGACGGACGTGCTGGGCCGGATGATCCACGGCTTCCTGGCCGGCATGGCCGGCCAACCCGTGCGCGACCGGGCCGAGCACATCGAACCCTACCGCGTCCAACCCGTCTTCAAGACGTCCTGGACGCGGCAGCGGGTCGACTACGACCGCATCGAGGCGATCATTCCGGAAGGTGCCAAGGTACTCGACCTGGGGTGCGGGCGGGGGGTGCTGCTGAGCCGGCTCATTCAGAACAGCCGGGTGGACGCGCTGGGCGTGGAGGTCGAACAGGACGCCCTCTGCGAGTGCATCGACCTGGGCCTGCCCGTGGTCGACCTCGACATCGAGGCTGAACTCGGCAGCTTCGCGACCGACTCTTACGATTACGTGGTGCTCTCGCAGACGCTTCAGACGCTTCACAAGCCCGATGTCGTGCTGCGCGAGATGGTGCGGATCGGGCATTTCGGGATCGTCAGCTTCCCGAACTTCGTTCACTGGCGGCCCGTGCTCCAGATGCTGCTGACGGGCCGTACGCCGGTGACCCAGGGTCTGCCCTTCTGGTGGTACAATTCGCCCAACCTCCGCCACCTGACGCTGCGCGACTTCGAGGACTATTGCCGGAGGAATGATATCCACATCGTCCGCCGCATCGCGTTGAGCGAAGGTGGGAGCGAGCCGATCCACCTTCTTCCGGGCGTCCGGACAGCCGAGGCGATCTTCATCATCGCAGGGCGAAAGTAAATGCCATCCCCTCGACGCTTCACTCTCGCTGTCCGGTAGGATTGTCGAAAACCGCTTCCTTACGGGCGCGGCTCGGAATAAGTCATCGCACACCCGCGAAGTCAACGGTTCATTCGGCCCGTCCCGCACCGTCCGCCGCAAACAGCTTACCGTGCGGCATCAGACGCAGCGCCGGCGGTGCCCCATCAGAAACATGCCGGCAGCGATACCGACGAATCCCTCGGCGATTCCGAATCCGCAAAAACCAAACAGAGGCGCGGGGGGTGCCGGCGGCGCAGTAACGGTGATCGTAACGGTGTCCGAGACCTCCTGGCCGACGGCGTCGGTTACGATAAATGTATAGATGGTCGTCTCCGTCGGCGTGGCGGTCACCTCGGCGGTGTTGGTGGCCGACAGGGTCGCGGCCGGCGACCAGTCGTAGAAATAAGGCTCCAACCCGCCGCTGACGGCCCCGGTCAGCGTGACGTTTTGACCGGCCTCGATCGTCTGATCCTCGCCGGCGTCGACGGACAACGGGCCGACCACCAGAACGGTGGTCGTATCGCTGACCTGGGTGGCCGCGGCGTCACTGACCACGAGCGTATAAGTAGTCGTCTCCGTCGGCGAGGCCGTCGGCCGGAGGATGTTCGTGACGTCGAGGCCGCCCGATGGTTCCCAGAAATAATTGAGCGGGGGCACGCCTCCCGTGGCCCTGGCGGACAGCTCCGTGCTTTCGCCGAGCAGGATGATTTCGTCGGGTCCCGCGTCGACGACCAGCGGCTCGCCGGTCGGCACGTAGACATCCTCGATGTCGGTCAGCGTGTCGGTACCACCTTCGCCGTCATGGGCGGTTCCGCCGGCCAAGTCCACCTGGATCATGGAGGGGTCCCCGTTAAGGTAATTGGCGATGTCCAAGCCCGGCCCGCCGATGAGCGTGTCGTCGCCGCCGCGCCCGTTCAGGACGTCGTTGCCCGCTCCGCCGCGAAGCACATTGTCACCGGCATCGCCGGTAAGCTTGTCGTTGCCCGGACCGCCGGTGATGTTCTCGAAGCCCGTCAGGATGTCGATGCCGGCGCAGGTGCTCAGGGCTGCGCCGGTCATGAGGTTGGCCGACACGTTGCAGGTAGCCGACGCAAAAGTGACGGTATCGTTTCCCGGCCCGCCGACGAAGGTGTCGTTCA